>Ga0207646_10005366_pt1 | contig 13498 bp, 13 predicted proteins | sample KBSK5502metaG_FD_184343 | JGI IMG/M metagenome (GOLD analysis project Ga0207646, IMG submission 184343) | Corn, switchgrass and miscanthus rhizosphere microbial communities from Kellogg Biological Station, Michigan, USA - KBS K5-50-2 metaG... | ecosystem: Host-associated > Plants > Roots >... | reverse complement strand
TGGTGTTCCGCTCAAAGAAGTAGTACCCATGCATGTAGGCATCGAAGGCTTCCGGATTGACCGGGTGCGACCGTGATAACGCTGACTGTTGTTCTGAGGTCAAACGGAGTTGGATCTCGCGCGCAACCGCCTTGGCCACATCGTCCTCGATACTAAGAATGTCTTTCACCGTATAGTCGTAATCCTGAGACCACAGATGCGTTTGGTCCTTCAGCTGAATAAGCTGAGCGGTGAGACGAATGTGGTTTCCGCTTTCGCGCAGGCTGTTTTCCAAGACATACTGCACAGAAAGATCGCGTCCAATCTGGTCCAGACGTTCGCCCTTGTGCTTATATCCCATGACGGAGGTCCGCGCGATCACGCCCAACTGTTCAGAGTTAAGCCGACTTAGCTGTGAAATCGTTCCCTCGGTGAGACCGTCCGCAAGATATTCCTTATTGGGATCGCCCGTCAGATTCTCAAATGGCAGTACCGCGAGCATGATTTTTTGCGACCTTGGCGGCGTTATGCCCGCGAAGTTCCGCCAGGACACAAAACCGACGACCACCAAAAGGACGGCAGCAGACGCTCCCACGACCGCAGCTTTTCGCCAGCGGCCGGGTGTTTGTGGAACTGCCTCCTTTACTGGAAGTTCGTCGACTGGTCGCGCATCGGCTCCCATGCTTTCGGCGGTCGGGACTTGAACCGTGGCCTGTTTTTCAGCTGCTTCGCCTACGCTCACAACCGCGGTGAACTGATAGCCCTTTCGAGCAATGGTGACGATCAAGCGGGTGTCTTCCGAGTTGTCGCTCAGCGCCGCGCGTAAATGCGAGATGTATCGTGTCAGGTTGCCCTCTTCCACGAAGGTGTCGCCCCACACGGCTTGCAGCAATTCCTCCTTGGTGACTAAGCGATTGGGGTTTTGAACCACGCTACTGAGTTCAAGCCAAATACTGTGCAGCAGATCAATCTCGCTTGGCGTAAGGTGCGGCGCGTGAGGGCCCAAATAAAAGACATGTTCCTGGCCGCCGGGGAAATAGATTTGAAGGCTCAATTGGGGTTTCGGGTCGGGTAGGTGCTCCCAGGACAGGCCTGCGATGCGAGCCTCTTCAGTAACCGATCTCGTGGGAGATGGCCCCAGCACAACGGTCGATGAGCGCAGGCTTTGGGCAGCACGTAGGATAGCGTCCCATTTTTCCGTGGCAGCAGCGACGGCTAGATGGATAGTCTTGCCCTTCTTCTCCGCGAGCCCGAGGGAGCGAGTAAAGAGTTCTTGCTCTTCCAAGCTAAAAAGCTGCTCTGGCGCCAACTCGTGCTCGCCTCCTTCCGCTCGTGTTAGGAATCGCAGGTGGAGCACAACGACGTCCTGTGTATGCGCATCAACCCGGTCCAGGACCGCCGCGAGGTTATAAAGCGTGTTGTAGTTGCGGACCATAACCAAAATGTTTCCCGGTCGAACACCAAGCGCCGTGGGAGTGAGGTCATCACCGGGTTCTAAATTGAACTGGTCGAGTTCGGCGTGGGCCGTGGCGTGCTTCCTCGTCACTCTTTCGGAGACGGTGAAGATGGCGAAGAAAATAATGGTGAAAGCGACTCCCGAAAGCGTTGCGACTTGCTTTGTGAAGAGATTGATTACGCATAAAGCAAACAGGGTGATTGTTATCAAGGCGAGACCCAAGGGGATCTCCAGGTTCCCAAACCTCAGGTTCAGGGGTACGCGGAATTCCCGTTTGCCGGGTTGCTTGTAGCGAAGCACGAACACCGCCAGGCCCTTCATGGCGAAGCTCCACATCACACCAAAGGCATAAGCCTCACCCAGCACAAAAATGTTTCCTCGACTCAAGAAGATCGTGAGGAGCTGAAGGCCTACGACGAGGTTCAAAATGCGATGGGAGGTCCCGAAACGGCGATGCGGATGACGAAACCAGTGGGGAAGAATTCCGTCTTCGGAAATCCTATTCAGGACCCCATTAGAACCTACAATTGCGGTGTTGACTGCCCCGGATAGCATCAAGACGCCCACCACCACGACGAAAGCCCGGAACACAAGCCGCAGCGGCAAAGGCCCGACGAGATACATCGCCAGTCCGCCAATTGGGTTATCAAAGAAATTGTTGCGCACCGAATCGGGGATGATCATGACGGCAAAGAATGCCACACCAGCCGTGAAAATCAGGCTATAGGTAAAAATGACGAAGCCGGCTTTTTCCAGGTTGCGCAGTTTGGGATGCTCAATCTCCCGATAAACCTGGGCCATAGTCTCTTCGCCGCTCATGGCCAGAACGGAGTGACCCAACCCAATCAGAATGCCGATGAGCCCGACGGTATATGGCAGTGAGGTATGGCGCAGCCAACCCAAGGCATCGTTTGAGTAAACGAGATTCGAGAGTCGCGGCCAAGGCGGAACATGAGCCCCACGGACCCACAGTGTGTAGCCGCACCAGACGATCATTAGAACCACCATAACGGTGGTGACATACATGATGCGTAACGCTTTCTCGCTCGATTCAGGGATGCCCTTAATGTTCTGCCACCAGAAGTAGATTGTGATGACAGCTGCGAAGAGCGCAGCGGTCCAGTTCATAGGTAGGACAAAAGTAGAATGTGCATGACGTAGTAGCTCGTTCAACAGCCCCGCCAAGTACAACCCTGCCGATACGCCACTGATCGGTCCAGTGAGGATGTAGTCGAACATCAGAGCGGAAACGGAGAACTTTGCTAGCGTTCCGCCCATCGCCTCTTTTACTACGCGGTATACGCCACCGCGCACAAACATGCTGCAGCTCTCGATGTAGACCGATCGGACCGCATAGGAGAGCAACATGATGGCCAGAATGAACCAAGGAGCTGCTTTGCCAACGAAGTGTTCGGCAATGGCGCCAGCGTAGAACGCGGATGAACCCATGTCATTGAGCACAATGGCCGCGGCGCGCCAAAACGAAATAAACGCGAGCATGGCGGTCGTGGCGATCAGCACCCGTTGCGCCGCTGCTACGTTTGTTGGAGATTGTTTAGCAGGATGGTTTTGCATTGACGCTTTTTCAATTCCGCGACTGGACCTGTCCTCGTTTGAAGGTTTTTCCCAAGTGAATTATGGAGAATCCGGCAAGCGAAAAGAAAGCCTTTACGAGGGAACGCCTTTAGAAAGTTATAAGGAAACAATAAGGATTCTTTTTGTCCGGGTCACCATTCTCGCCCGGCTCTCGACTGGGAAAACAATCCACCGCCCGCGCAGGGTGAGCGGAGCTTTCCTCGGTTCAACAGCTTGCACAAAGCACGCCGGGCGCTGGCTCCTGTCCAGAAAAGGAAACTTCAAACAAGAAACGCTCCCACGCGGACTTCAGCCAAGCCCATGCTTCGTGCTAGAAACTAGCTAACTTGTAGGGGCAGACTCCTTCAACTCAATTGAAGTTCCAACCCAATTCCATCAGGAGCTGATGATTGCCGGCACTCACACCAGAGTTGCCAATTTGGTAAGAGCCGTACAAAGTCAACTTAGAGGTGGCCTTCAGAATAATGCCCGGAGTGACGTAACCGAGAGCGTTGGTTCCGGTGTACCAGTCAGCTGCCATCGTTAGGCGGTTGCCGACTGGCTGTTCGACGGCAAATTGCCCCCCGGCACGCTGCGCAGGGGCAATTAGTTCTCGAGTGAAGTGGTAGCCGCCGAACGTGGCCCGCGTCTTCGTCTTCCACATCTTCGTGAACTCCGCGTAAACGTAGTTCGCGGCGTTATAGCTGCGATTTTGTACTGGAAGGAAAAGATCATCGCCGACGAAGAATGCCCAGCCATTGCCACCGCCATCATAACCCTTCCATTTTATTGTCGGGCCGAGATTCGTCTGCAGAACGCCCGGTGTAACAATGCCGTTGACGTTTAGGCCGATCTCCAAACGATGACCAACGCCAATCACTATCCGGGGGGTATAACCCTTCGTTCCATCGTGCGGCCTAGAGGTGAAGTCGAACTCGCCGTAGACCTTTCCGCGGTCAAGCACATCGCCGCTGGGAACATTGAAGATTGTTTCCTGGGCGCGACTCTGAGCCCTCGTCAGCACCCATAGCACCGAGACAAGCCCAATGCAAAGACGCAGTCTCAATGTCCAGCCGTTCGATCCAGCGCGAGGTTCAGTTCGAGAACGTATTCAGAACTTCTCCGGCCGCAGTAGTGCATAAGACAGGTAGACCATCACCAATACCGAGACGGTGAGCATAATTATTGATTCAACGTTCACCAACCCTCACCTCAGGCGTTCGCAAATTCGCACGTAAGCAATCGTGACAACGAACATCGCTAGCGTCAGGCTGATAAAGGCAAGGTCCAGCACGGCTGCTCCTGGAGATCGCCTGTGGGCGACTCTTGCAAAATATCTTTGAACTCGATGTGATAGGCCACCGCGCAAATGCTCTCATCACGAAGCAACGCTAGCTCAAACCACACGCAGAACAGGACGCCGGGGACTGTCAGTGCGAGAACAATCACGATAGCCACATCCAACCACCTTCAGGACGGCCTTCCCGTCCGTGCCCATCCAATTCGAGTAGATCAGATAGCTCGTAAAGCTCGGCTAAAAGGTTCGTAAAGAGTTCATAAGGGGCGCTTTGGGACCACGATGTGAATGCTAGGCTGCGGTTATGGCCTTACTGGTCACAATCGCGATCAGATTCCTAGAGACAATATTTGCAGTTGGCTTGATTGGCTCAGTGCTAGTTCTAGTTCTCACCACCATTGAAGATATCCGGGAACTGTTTGGGGATAAGAAAGCGTAGCAGCCCAAAACGACGGAAGATTATTGCCCATCAGGATCGAAGCGATCGGCCAGCCACGGTTCCGTATGAGAGCCCCGTGCTGTCGATGAATGCAGCCGTGAATTTTCTTCGGAAGGCACTGCGATTCGCGGCTTGCACCGCGGTCGTGTTCGCGGTGGTTGCCGTCTATCGGCATGTAACCGCGATCAATCCGACAACCGTGGCTCTCACCTTTCTGGTCGCGGTCTTGATTGTCTCCGCCGGGTGGGGCCTGCGATATGCCGTTTTCCTAGCTGTGCTCACCACACTGGCCCTCAACTATTACTTCCTCCCGCCGGTTGGCACGTTCAGGATTGCTGAGACACAAAACTGGGTCGCACTGCTCGCTTTTCTAGCGACCGCGGTAGTTGCAAGTCAGCTCTCAGAACGGGCCCGCAGCGAAGCCTTGCACGCTACGCAACGCCGAAGGGAGATTGAGCGACTCTACGCCTTCAGCCAACGGCTGCTGACCACGGAAAACGTACCAGAGTTACTGAATTCAATCCCCCGGTACATCGTGGAGAGTTTCGGAGTCACTGGCGCCGCTTTGTTCGTGGTGGGCCGAGGCGATATCTATCGCTCCAGCTCGGGCACGCGGGAGTTGGACGGCGAGCAGCTACGAACGATTACCGCACGCGGTGAGCCAACCATGGATCGGGAACATGAGCTTTTCTTCACTCCCCTTCGACTGGGAGTTCGGTCGGTGGGAGCGATAGGTCTTTCTGGAGGGTTACTCTCCCGCGAGACCCTGGAAGCACTCGGGTCATTGATCGCAATTGCCATCGAGCGCACCGCGGCCATTGAGAAGCTGGGCAAAGCAGAGGCATCGCGCGAGGGCGAAAAGCTGCGTTCCGCCATTCTCGACTCAGTCACGCATGAATTTCGCACGCCCCTGACCGCAATCAAAGCCTCTGCGACAAGCCTGTTATCAGATCCCAATCTCGATTCTTCGCAGCAGCACGAGTTAATGACGGTGATTAATGAAGAAACTGATCGCCTAAACCATCTTGTCGGTGAGGCTACCGAGATGGCGCAACTCGATGCGAATCAGGTCGAACTACATCGCGAGTCCTGTCATATCCGGGAAGCGATTGATCGAGCCGTGGAGGAGGCGAAACAATCACTGGCCACCCACCCTGTTGCGATCGATGTTCCTGATGATCTTCCTTTCGTTTCGATTGATCTCTATCGAATCAAAGACGTTCTTCTGCAGTTAGTGGAGAATGCGGCCAAATATTCCCCGGCTGGATCTCCAGTCCACATCACCGCTGAAACGGACGGACGACAGCTCACGATTAGCGTTGCCGACCGGGGTCCGGGAATTGACGACTTTGAGCAGCCGCTAATCTTCGACAAGTTCTACCGCGGCAAGAACGAACGGTACCGGGTCCAAGGGACCGGGATGGGACTGGCCATTGCCAAAGCAGTCGTAGAAGCTCACGGAGGCTCTATCGACGTCACCAGCCAACTGGGATACGGCTCGGTGTTTTCATTCGCGCTTCCAGTTGGATCAGATCCGACGATTCTGGACGAGTGGCCGCCCTACCGGAAACTGAGCCGAAATCGTTTCTTTCCGGCACAGCTACTGCCCGCTGACGCTACAATGCGCGCCTTCCGAGTCCACAAATTGCGCTAGTAAGCCTCCGAAATCTTGTTTTGTCGGCGGCATACTGAACTGCACGCCCTTCGCCTGCATTTCCTGGTGAAATTTATCAAGGTCGGCAACGTTGAAGCCCAGCTCAACAGCTCCGGCGAGATTCTTCTGGGACGCTGGATGTAATGCAAGGATTGTTTCACCGGTTACAAATTCGCTCCAGCCAGGAGACTGGAACTTTAGAGGTAAGCCGAGCACGTCGCGATAAAATTTTACTGTCCGGTCGATATCGGCAACGAACTTAATCACGTACTTTAATTTCATGGCTGAGGCTCTCCTAGGCAGCGCGAGAATAACGTAAGGGCCGCGAGAGGTTCAAGAAGGTTTCTTTTCCCCACCTACGATTAAAAGATCCCAGTTTGGGGGGAGTTGGAAGATGAAATATTTCTTTTTCAAACGACGACGGCAGCTGCCACGGCTCCACCACTCAGCCTAGCGGGTTGAAACCTCATTTAGGATTGCACGCCAGGGTATGCCGAATCTGTTCTGCATATTTTCGGCATGAACCGCTGAGCCCAAGATTCACTCCTGCTTGTTTTTATATCCCGAGTTGACCAGAGCCAAATTACTCTTACCATGCGTAGCCCTCCAACGTAACGTACGTACGTTACGTAAAGATCAGAGCGGCTCACGCCATGGCAGAATTGAACATCGAACCAAATCCAAAAAAGATTTTTGCGCCACATTTAGGGCAAGCATGATTCCGAGAGCGTCCTTTGTGGCCGCAAGAGCACTCCACATAAAACTCGAAGCAAATTATATGATGGTTACGCTTTGCCTTTGCCCGCTCCTGTTCGCAGATATCCCGGGAACGGCGAGGTGTAACACAGCCAACCCCGGCCAATGAATCTGCCAGGAAGTTGATTCGTGCTTCCCTTCGCGTAGGAAATTTCGGTTCGTTCATAACCTTAATAATTAGACCTGCCAAAAAAGGCATGAATCCCTTGTCATACGGGCTGAGGCCCTCCTGAAATGCTTTGACTACCTCCTCTTCTGTTTGGGCTTTTGAAAGGAATGGCCAAAGACGATCCCAAACCTGATTGAGAATCCACCGATTGTTGGCGGCTCGACCGGCGATCTCTGAGGGTCGCAATTGTGCGCGGCGGCCCGGTCGCCGTTTTTCGGGGACCGTGTCAAGGGGAATTTTAGCTTTTCACCCTCGCATCTCGCTTACGGATTTCTGCGGAGAGTCTCGGCACTGTGCTTTCCGATTTTACGGAAGATTCCCGACAAAGGTGCCGAATTGCACGGAAGCTCCGGAAGTACCTCCGCTCACGTCCTCAGGCTTGCCAAGGGCTAATCAGAATACCGGCCCCACAATATAGAGCGAAAGAGGGCAACGTGCGTACTTCCAAGTTGCGAATGGATTCTCAATGGCGCTCAATGGCAAAAAACGGATGTTTCCCTGCCCGGTCTGCACCGAGCCGAGGGAAGTTCGTGAAACGCACGTTGATACGTACTTGGTCAAAGCATCCAGCAGCGCGTACTGAGCCTGCAAACCTCATACTCCGAAACTCTCCAGAAACGGCCTATTTCTGGTGACGAGTTGGTGACGAGTTTTCATCGCGACATGAGTACATTTTCCACGCTGCGGAGTTTTGGCACAGCTCCATCATAATGACCGGTTAGGCCTCAATCGCGCACGTACAAGGAACTGCTCTCCGTGACCGAGGAGAAAAAAGGCGGAAAACGGGTTGTGACCTAAGTGCGAAGCCATGTACTAGAGCGCCCCTCCGCCGGACATCCGCCGTTTTCCTCCAATCGTGGTAAAACATGCTTCATGTCAGAGACAAACTCTGATCCTACCAAGAGCAGTTCTCGCAACATCTACGCCTTCGGCGCCACCTCTTTGCTGAATGACACGGCCAGCGAAATGGCATATTGGGTGCTGCCGGCGTTCCTGGCTTCAATCGGAGCCGGTCCTGCGCAACTAGGCCTCATCGAAGGTATCGCGGAGAGCGTGGCATCATTCGCGAAATTATTGTCCGGTTATATCGCGGATCGTATCCCGCGCCGCAAGCCGATTGTGGTCTCCGGATACGTAGTGGCCAATGCCGTCAAGCCGCTGCTCGCGCTTACCAGTTCATGGCGGCAGGTCGTCGCAATTCGCTTTGCCGACCGCTTCGCGAAAGGGATCCGAGGGACAGCTCGTGACGTCATGGTCGCGGAGACCACCGGCAGATTCCACATGGGATCTGCGTACGGCTTGATCCAGGCAATGGATTCCGCGGGCGCAATTGCGGGACCGCTTCTCGCCCTATCGCTTCTGCCGCATTACGGACAGCGCGGCGTATTTTGGGCCGCTGGCATCCCAGGCTTGTTATGCATCGTTGTAGCAGTAGTCGGAATTCGAGAACCAAAAACCCTTTGGCACCAAGTGAGCGCGCCAGATCAGATTAATCGTTGCGAGTTAGTGTCGAAGCAAAACGACGATAAGGCCCGGCATTCTCGACTTCCGGGTACTTTTTATTTTGTGCTCGCAGCCGTGACACTGTTCTCGCTGGGAAATTCCAGTGATATGTTTCTGGTGTTGCGCGCCCAAAGCATTGGTATCCCCGTGACGCGTGCGCCCCTGCTGGGGTTGGTATTTAACATCACTTACACGCTGTTCTCATGGCCGGCGGGTCATTGGAGTGACAGATTCTCGCGGGGAGGGATGGCGGCCGCGGGATACATTGTTTTTGCTGCGGTATATCTTGTTTTCGCAATCGCACCATCGACGCGGGCAATTTGGCTGGCCATGGCCTGTTACGGACTGTTTTATGCTTTTACTAATCCTGTGCTAAAGGCGCTCGTGGTGGAGACGGTTGCACCCGAGGTGCGCGGGCGGGCGCTGGGGGTCTATTTCTTCGTGACGAGCGTGGCGATGCTTTTAGCTAGCGTGATTACCGGCGAAGTGTGGAAGTACCATGGTGCGCGGGTTCCGTTCTATCTTTCGGCAATAATCGCAGCAGTTTCGGCGTTGTTATTAATGGCGTCTCGCCGCAAACACGTAATCAACACAAATTAGAGAAAAGCGTTCTGCCTGGCGGAGGCGCGCTTTGGATTGAAAAGCAGGAAAATCAGCGCTGTTTCATCCGCTTACACGACAGATTCCTCAAGCCATCCGGCCCCAGATCAATGAAGCCGTTCACATTGCCCTGGCTCGGTTTCAAACCAGCCATACGATTTCCGTACCAGCGGAACTGGTACTCGCGACGGCTGACCGCTGGAACATTCGAGCGGTGGCGAAAACCAACTGTTTTGCAACGGGCTCACGTCTTTCGACTCTCCAGGAGCAGGATATTGTGGCCCTCGGGGTCGTGAATTACAACCCATGCGGGTCGGCCAGAACTTTTCGCGTCGGAATGAACAATTCTGTCTTTGCCAATTGCATCCATAACGGCTGAAAGATCGGGCACCTCAAAAAACAAAACTGCCTTGTCCAGCGACGGGTAAGATTCTGATCTCTTGCGCTCCAGGCAAACAAAATTCGAGTCGGCTCCGAATTTCGCATACTGCCCGATCTGTTCATCCGAAATTTCCAGGTGAAGCGTGTCGCGGTAGAACTGCCTGGCGGTCTCGAGGTCGTCGAAATAGAGTTCTACGCCGATGAATCGTAATTTTGGGTGTTGCACCGGAGAACTCTATCGCTGGCGCGACTAAACTTGCCGAAAAGTAACAGCCCTCTGAACCAACCAGGCCTTAAAGGCACCGGGATCAAAAGCAAGGACCTTCTCCGATTCGCGACCAGTCTGGAATATTTCGAACAAAGACCCCCGCTGTAGCGTGATCGCAAACACTTGACGTCAAACCTTGCTAACAACGGATCATCAAGTTGAGTGCCCTCTCAAGCCGCGGTTGCCGCACCGGCCGGCTGCTGCCCCATTTGCTCCGTCATTTTCTTTTTCATTTCCTGCAACGTAGGTTCAGCCTTGTGCGTGCCCACCATCCACGCGTATCCCTCTGGGTCCACTATTGCTCCGCAACGATCACCCCAAAACATGTCCATTACCTGGCCTTGGGCTGTTGCTCCGAGACTCACAGCCTTGGCGACTATTTTGTCGACGTTCTCCACGTAGAGAAACAGGCCCGCTGGCGAAGCGCCAACGTTCTTAGCGCTGCGCTTACCCAGCGCGGGGTTTTCCGGTCCCAGCATCAAAGTTGTGCCACGCAGCGTCAGCTCCGCATGGATGGGCTTGCCATCGGGGCCGTTCATGATGCCGCGCTTGGAAAAGCCGAGGGCCTTTTGATAAAAGGCCACGGCAGCCGTTATATCGGAGACTATAAGCATGGCCGATACCGCGCCGTACTGTTTTTTGTTGAGAGGATCAATCTTCTTTGCCATGGTGCTCCTTTCGGTAAGCGGACATTCTAGCAGAGCCGATTCTGCCGGCCCAAGGCATAGCAAGCTCCAATCGAAAACAGAAGTTAGCGAAAGACGTGCGCATCGTGTCGAAAAGAAAGCTTTTTCGGACCCTGCTGACCGTCTCCGTTGTTTGGGGTGGTAGTAAACTCTGTGTGATCGGAGCTCACGATGAAGTCCACCGGAGCCCGCTTCCACGAGGATGTATCCACCTTCCTAGTAATTGCTCCCCTGTTGCTCACAGCGATCCTGCAGCTGACACCAGCACCACACCAGACGGCCGGGCGGGCATCAATTTCGTTAACGATAGAGCCGCATAAGGCAACTCTGTTTGTCGGCGAAAAACAGAAGTTTGCCGCTGCCGTTAAAGGCGCAACCGGCATCGGAATAAGGTGGGCAGTTGAAGAGCAAGAGGGAGGAAGCATAAGCCAGGGTGGCGTTTACACAGCTCCCCGAATCATCGGCATTTATCACATAACTGCAACCAGCATAGCGAATCCGCGCGTAAAAGCTGTTGGGACGGTGACCGTGGTCGCATACTATGACACGCCGATCTGTGTCCCGCGTGACCCTTAAGTTCTTTGGAGGCGTGATCTCTTGGAGGGTACTCCGTTCAGTACTTCAGCCGGAGTTGACGACTCGGCAGGGGCTCACACCATGGCGGGTCGCGAAGTGGCTTTGACTGCCAAGCGTGCTGGGAAGCAATCAAAGGGAGCTGCGCTGTGCCGAAAGGCAAGACTTGCGGCACACCCCGGCAGGGGGGAGAAACAATTCGCGCATTCTGTCTATTGCTCTCAGTTGTTCTATGGCTGGGTCAATCGCCGAATACATTCTGAATTAGTGTCTCACCAACGTGCACTCATCAAAAATTCTCAATGATGGCAGCGTTGCTCTCGCCGGTGAACACGGAAAAGGCCAGGCGTTTCCCATCGGGAGAGGGTGCAGGGAATCCAAACCACTCATGGCTGTCTTGCAGTAAGACGTGGGTGTTGCCCGGCGCAAGGTCTGGCCTTCCAGCAACTCCATGGCAATGAAAGGATGTCCGTCCGCCTCGTCTATTTCGAATATGGTGCAGATATTGGGATGGTTGAGTGCTGAAGTGGCGCGGGCTTCTCGTTGAAAACGCTCCAAGGCCAGACGATCTTTGGCAAGCTCTTCGGGAAGGAACTTCAGCGCAACGTGGCGCCCGAGCTTGGTATCCTCGGCTTCATAAACCACACCCATCCCTCCCCTGCCCAGTTGCCACGAATGCATTCACGGAAGAAAACTTTCGTATGGTGCCTTGCCGTGCGGGGTCCTGCAGCGCACGTTCAGCCAAAGGCCGCTACCCGCGCTGGTTTGCTCGAAATGCTCACTTTTCCGAGGCATTGAAAATGACCACCATTAAGCTTGACATCACAGGCCAACTTCACGAAACTACTGCAATCTGCTTGAGGAACGTGCCCGGTAGTTCTCTTCGCCCGCATTTCAATTTCAAATGTTGGCCAATCCAAGGAGGTTTACATGTTTCGATTCCTTTTAACCACGGCATTACTTTTGTCCGTGGCGATCAGCATCTCGTCGCAGCCAGCACTCGCGCAAGCATCCCAGCAGATTGTCTTCTCGGGCACCGGCTTAGGCACGTTCACACTCGGCACCACAACCAAAGCTAGCCCGTTTGGTTTTTGGATATGGTGTGAAGGAGCTTCAAGCAATCCCTACGCGGGTGCTTGCAATGGGGCGATGTATTTCTATGCCTTCGGCATCACGCGTCCGGTAGATGGAAGCGTTTCAGGTTCCAACCAGACTTTTACCATGACCGTCCACTCTCCCGGCCCAACATTCCGATGCACGCTCACCAATGCTCCTCCGGTGACGACTGGTCCCACCAATACGGTGAACCTGAGTTGTACGACACCAGGAGCCTTGATCGGAGGCGGATCGTCACAGCACTCAGTCGTCAGGGTGACCGGACCTTAGTTTGAGCGATTCGCATTGGTGAAGTGCCAGCCACAGAAACATGATTGGCACTTCACCAATGCTCTCGAAACAACAACCCGCCTTATGCCCAGCGCCCTGCCGTAGGACAAAGGAGAGAGCAAACGATTCTCTCCGACTCAACGAAACAAACCCTCTCTAACTCAGCCCACTAAGTTGCTTAGTTGCAGTGTCGCCAAACCACGAAAAGACCGCGAAAAAAACATTTGTTTGTTTGGGAGTCAATCCAGGGTTGTTGGTGTAATGGGGATGTTTCAACAGTTACCCAAATGTTCTACTACATGCTCTTTTGCAGGACCGACATCCCTTCAGAGGCATCGTCTGACACCCCTTCGTAATCGAAGCGCCAGCCATCGCGAGTCTCAATGCAATCAATGTTCATGAGTGTCTCACCCCCCACTTGCAACACCGTGTTCGCGCAACGGAACGCATGTTTCGCCCTGTAGGCATTCGAGTAATAGGACGTAATGACTTTGGGGTATGCGTTTGGGATCGACCATACCGAATCGTGAAGGTGCTCCCATCGTCCTAACCCTTTTTCAGGGTCTTGAGCGAAATCGTTGCTGAATGGTGGCTTCAATGTAATTGAGGAAAACACATGCTGTGCCGAAGGAAATTGATCGCGAAAGAACGTCACTTCCCCGTCGATCTGCTCTTTGTTACCCAGTCGGAACCATGGCGGCGGCAGCTTAAACTCCACCCCATTCCACACGATAATGAGTGGGGATCGGCGAGAATAGTTGTATATAGTTCGTGGG
>Ga0207646_10005365_pt1 | contig 13499 bp, 15 predicted proteins | sample KBSK5502metaG_FD_184343 | JGI IMG/M metagenome (GOLD analysis project Ga0207646, IMG submission 184343) | Corn, switchgrass and miscanthus rhizosphere microbial communities from Kellogg Biological Station, Michigan, USA - KBS K5-50-2 metaG... | ecosystem: Host-associated > Plants > Roots >... | reverse complement strand
CCGATGTTCGAGGACGCTCTTTCGCGGCGGATGCTCGCAGCAGCGGAAGCCGCTCCGAAGGGCAAGGCAGTTCGGGCCATTGTCACCCACTATCTGAGCCCGGAGCATCGTGACAGCCCGGAAGGATGTCCACTCGCCGGCCTGGCCGGTGAAATGGCGCGTCAACCGGAAGCGGTGCGAATTGCCTACTTGAGCGCCTTGAACCATCGGCTGAAGCGAATTGCGGCACTTCTTCCGAGTGACGATGAGAAAGCGCGCTTTGATCGCGCACGCCTCCTCGTGGCGGGGATGGCGGGGACCATGATGGTTGCAAAGGCCATGACGGATCGCGAGGTCAGCGATCACTTTCTCGAACAGGCCCGGGCGTTCTATGCGGCAGCCTTTGAGTCAGTTCCGCAGCGGAAAGCCACAAAGGCCTAAATTTTTTGCATATTTATATGATGCCCATCATCTATAGACGGTAACGATGGAGGCTCTACCGTGAACTTCGTAGCTTTGAGAATGTTGACCGGGGATCGCGCTAAGTATCTCGGGTTGATTTTCGCCATCGCTTTTTGCACCTTTCTACTGGAGAACCAGACGTCGATTTTCGCGAGCATCCTCAAGCGCACCGGCAGTCAGATTCTCGACGTGACCGATGCGGACGTATGGGTGATGGATGCGAAGACCGAATATTTCGAACAAACCAAGGCGCTGAAGGACACCGACCTGACGCGGGTACGAGGCGTGAACGGCGTCGATTGGGCAGTGAAACTATTCAAAGGCTATCCCGTCGCCCGGACTCGCGCGGGAAAGTTCGCTACCTGTATTCTGCTCGGCCTCGACGATGCGACGCTAACCGGCTTTCTCCGGCCAGCGAGGCATTACCCCCGCTTGTTGGATATGGCGCCCCTCATTTGAGCGCCAGAGGGACTTGAACCCTCCTGAACAACGTGCTGCTCAGCACGCGCTATGAATCGTCCGACCCCGAAGATGAACTCCGCTCCGGTCTTCCTGTAGTTTTCTAGATACATCTCATTTAGGCCGGTTACCATCTTGCGCTTGCGGTCACGCACGCCCGACATGTCGATCGAGTGGCCCTGATCAGTGATGCCAAATTCTTTGCTACGTCGGAAGTACGACGCCACCTTGGCAGTATGGATGATGTTCTTGCTTGGCAGGCACGCGATGTTGGGACACGACCCGCCAATGTACTTTCGATCGATGAGCGCAATCCGTTTTCCTTCCCCAGCAAAAGTCCATGCAGCAACGGTTGACCCTGTACCCCCACCCAGAATCACGAGATCATAGTCTTCGGGTTTTACTTTTCTCATCGGTTTAGTTGAAGAAAGTTTCGCAGTAGTTTGCATTCGAACTTTTCTCCTCACGTACTGCTCTCAGGGTCGGTGGAGATGCGTGGCGGAAGATGCATCGTTTATTGTTGGCATGGTGCAGTTTTGCGCAGAAGGGTTGGACTCCACCGCGAGCTCGCAGAAACACTTCCGCAGCGACGAGCATGCCTAGAGTTGGCGCAGTGAAGTAGAGCCAGATTGCGTGCCAGTAGTTCACATGCAAAGCTGGCCCAAAGCTTCTGGCGGGATTCATACTCATTCCGGAAAGCGGTGCTTCTAGGGTTATGAAAATCGCATACAAGAAACCGACCAGATAAGGAGTGTAGCGGACTAGGCTTTCGCGATTGGATGAGACAAGAATTGTTGACATCAGAATAAAAGAGATTGTGAGTTCAGCGATGAAAGCTATAGCGCCACCGCGACTGCCCGGTGCGGTCACAGCGTACTTTATTGCTGGACGGCCAACTGGCAATACATATCTGGCAAGGCAGACACCGCCGATCGCGCCTGAGAATTGCGCAACAACATAGATGAGTGCATCCGGTAAAGGGATCTTGCCCAATCGATAAAAAGCTAAGGTCAGCGCTGGATTGAAATGACCTCCGGACTGTTTTCCCCATGGGCTCATCACAATTGCGACTACTGATGCACCAACAGCTACTCCCATCAGAGCGCGCAGTTCTACAGTGCTACGAACGAAGTGTTGGACCGGCGAAGCTGGGGACAATAGCAAACTCGCGAAAACGCAAGTGAGGAATAAATACAAGCCAACCTCAGCCGCTTCCATCAAGTACTCGGGCCAGTGGAAACGCAAGCATTCGATTGCACTTGCCAGTTCCCTCTCGATGATAGCGTCCCGCTGTGTTGCACCAACTAACGATTTGTTTCTCTCAAAGGTCAAGAATGACATTTGCTTTGGGTTCTGAGCAGCACACGAGTACATTTCCCGACGTTGGTTCATCGAGAGGCTCGGGTTGATAAGTAACCGATCCGCCGATGAGACCAGTCATACATGTGTGGCATACTCCGGTTCGGCACGACCACCTCACGGGAATATCACAGGCCTCCGCTAGTTCAAGCAAACTGCCGAATCTAGAGTCCCATGCGACGGTGATCCCACTGCGCGAGAACGAGACTGAGGGTCCAGATCCCTGCGGCCCTTGTGGCGGATGCGGGTTGTGATCCATCTGCTTTAGACCGGGTTTGATGCTCTCAAGAGCACCGAAGACTTCTATGTGAATGTTCTCTGCGACCACACCCCACGTTTGTAGTCCGTCGCGCATGTTCTGCAAAAACGAAGATGGGCCGCACAGATAGAAGTCGCAATTACTTGGTACGCCAATTCTTTCCAGCAAAGCTGTGTCGATGTGCCCTGAACCATCAAAGTCCGCCTCTAGTCGGTCAGTTGCGAAGGGCCGGCTGTACACGACATAGCTTCGTCCGCGCGCGAGCCGGTTCAACAGAGAACGTGCTTCGGCCGCGAATGGATGATTGGCGCGATCGCGCGCTCCATAGATCCACCAGACTTGCCGTTTTGATCTTTCTGCCGCGAGTGCGTGCAGCATTGCCATCACGGGCGTTGCACCAACGCCAGCGCTTAAAAGAACGACCGGATTCTCGCCCTGCTGCAGGATAAAGCTGCCACGTGGTGCGCTGACCTCCAGGACATCGCCTACTCGTACGCGAGTGCACAGAAACGAACTTCCAATTCCATTCGATTCACTCTTTACGCTTATGCGGAAGTGGTCGGCGGCGGGCAAGTCGGACAATGAATAGCTGCGAAGAATTGGCGGTTTATCGGAATCTACTTGTAGCCGCAAGACAATGAACTGACCTGGCTGGGAAATGGGAAGATCTTGCCCCTCCGTCGACACCAGAAGGAAGGAAGTGACACTCTCGCTTTCCCTACGAATATCCGTGACCCGCATCCGTTTGAATCCGGGCCAGGCGGGAGCTTGCTCCTCATTGGCGAGTCCCGGATTCCTCGCATCGGTTTTTCCATTTGAGCCTTGCTGAAGTATCGCCTGGAAAGAGGCTTGCCAACCTTTACTAAGTGCGGGAATACGGAGCGCTCGTACGATATCTTCGCGACAGTGGCCGGGCAAATACAAGAGTGCATCAATGTGGGCCACTGTGAGTTGTTCGGGACCGTCGGCGACTTTCACTATTTCATCGCCAGCGCCAACTCCACCTTCCTGCAAAACGCGGAAGTAAAACCCCGGTTTATGGTGGGCAACAAGCAGGGCTGGCATCCGAGGTTCGTTCATGCGGATGCCAACGCGATAGCAAGTCACGCGCGGTTGTGTCACTTCAAATGTCGCATCGCCAATGCGATATCGATCACCAATACAGACCTCATCATCGGCCAGGCCTTCGACCGTAAAATTCTCGCCGAACTGGCCGAAACTGAAATCATCGCGGCCAAGAAAGCGTTTCCAGTAATCGTAGGACTCCATCTGGTAGACAAATACCGCACGTTGCTCCCCACCGTGACCAGCGAGATCCGCTTGCTCATCACCATCAACGTTCAGCTTGCGCACCATCCGTCGCTTTTCAACGGGAAATTTCCAGATCGCTGTTCGCACAATCTTGCCGTTCCATGTCACCTCCCTCGGAACGCCGACATTCAGCGAAAGCAATCGAGCCATTTAACTATGTCCTCCTCAGCGAACGAGCTGATACGGAGATTCTGCAGTCATAAATGTGAGTGGTTCATGCAGTGAAGAACTGCTTGACCAGAACCGTTGTGTCATCAGGGTTCTCCTCAGGGAAGAAGTGGCCGCCTTTCATCGCCTGTCCTCGCGCGTGCGGAGCCCATTGCCGCCAAATGCCGAGCGGACCGCCGTCCTTTTCATAGAAAATGTCGAGCGGGCCACCTTCGGCCCACAGGTGCAGCATCGGACATTGGATTGTTTTCGACGCTTCCTTGTCTGCACGATCGTGTTCGACATCGATTGTCGCTGCAGCCCGATACTCTTCACAGATGCCATGCACGCGGGCTGGATCGCGATAGGTTGAAACATATTCTTCGAGAATGTGCGGACCGAAAGACCCTTGGCCAAAGGGGTTATGGAAAACGGCCTCGGGAGCGCCGAGCAGATAACTCTCCGGGAGCGGCTCCCTCTGCGACAGCAGAACCCAAGGCCAGTAGGTCTGAGCGAAGCGCGCATTCGATCGGTTCCACGCTTTGAAAATCGGGATGACATCAAATACGGCTAGGCGCTCCACTTTTTTCGGATGGTCCAAGGCCAAGCGGTAGCTGACGCGTCCTCCGCGATCATGGCCAATCAACCCAAATGTCGGAAAGCCGAGTTTTTCCATCAAATCAACCAATTCCTGTGCCATCGCGCGCTTTGAATAAGGAAAATGGTCGTCTGTCGAAGCGGGTATCCCGCTATGGCCGTAGGCGCGCAGGTCGACACAGATCACGGTGTGAGCCTCTGCAAGTTTCGGCGCCACGAATCGCCACATCAGGCTTGTGCGTGGGAAGCCATGCACCAGCAGAATTGCCGGCCCTTTTCCATAGCGGCGGACGAATATCGTATTTCCTGCGACCTCGACCTGAGAGGTCTCGGAAGAAGGTTGGCCAGCTAAACTTGCTCCAGTTTGTGCTTGGGTCGATTCTCTACACGTATTCTCCAATATCACGCCGAAAGATGCGGCTGTGAGACCACCAAGAAACCTGCGACGCTTCATCTGCTTGCTCATCCTTCGGAATCTAGCTGGGATAACGATCGCGACTCATGCTACCGACTTGGATTCGTGCCTCTCAGCCAACGTCGGCAGCCATCCTGCAACGGCCCGCCCGATTTCGTCCGGCGAATCTTCCTGAATGAAATGAACCCCAGCGACCGTCACCTCGGTCTGCGCTGGCCACGCTCGGACGGTTTCGAGATTCGCGCCGCCGCCGAGGAGCGCACCGGGCTCGGCTTTTATGAACAGCTTGGGCACATCACTCGTCGCCAGCCAATCCGCATAGGCTGCCACAATCGCGTTCACGTCGGCGGGTTCGCCCTCGATAGGGATCTCCCGAGGCCACGTCAGCGTAGGCCGTCGCCCTTCGCCGGGCTCTGCGAATGGCCGCCGGTATTCCGCCATCTCCTCGGGGGTGAGGGTGCGTAGGACCGCTCCTGGCACGATCTTCTCGATGAAGAAGTTTTCTTGCAGAACCATCTTCTCGCCGGCGTCGGACCGCAGCGCCTGCAAGAATGGCCGCATATTCATCACGTCCCAGTGGTCCCAGCCCTGCGGCCGCACGATCGCCTCCATGTACGCGATACCCTTCACGGCCTTACGGTGGCGGTTGGCCCAGTCGAAGCCTAGGCCCGAGCCCCAATCATGGATGACTAAGGTGACCCGCTCGCGCACATCCAGCGCCTCGAGCAGAGCATCGAGGTAACGGCGGTGCTCGACGAAGCGATACGAGCCGGGACCACTATCAGGCAGCTTATCGGAGTCCCCCATGCCGAGCAGATCGGGGGCGATGCAGCGTCCTAGTGGCTGTAGGTGCGGCAACACATTACGCCAAAGATATGAAGAAGTGGGATTGCCATGCAGCAACACAATGGGGTCGCCCTTTCCCACCTCCACGTACGCCATCTCTCGGCCGAGGACTTGCCGTCGCTGTTTTTGGTATGGAAATGTGGCAGAGATCTTGTTCTTCATGTTCGTTTCTCCTGTAATAGCCAACTATTTTCGGAATGAAAGCATTGCGCCAATACCACTGGATTGCCGAGTCTGTTTCCGGTCAAGAGGAGACCCCTTGCTTCGCTTCCAGGATGATGTCCACGACCTTCTCTGGCGCACTCAGCAGCGGTGTGTGATCGACTGGGAGCGATCTTGTCGTAGCTCCCATGCGTGTCGCCATGAAGTGTTGAGTTTTGGGATTGATCATTCGGTCTTCTTCTGCAATCAAGAACCAGGAAGACTTCGATCTCCAAGCCGGCTTTAGAGCTGGCTCTTGAAGGCACTTCACCGAAATTGGCCTCTGCACAGCTGCCGATAGCGCAATTTGTTCTGCGGTTGCATGCTGGGAGAAGGCATTCTTGAAGCCCTCCTCAGGCATCCAGATGAATCCCTCAGCATCCGGGGCGAGTTTAGGGGCCTGAGGATGTGGTTCATCACGATGGAAGACTTGAGCAACGGTCTCGCCTTCGTCTGGCGCCAGTGCCGCGATATAGACCAGTGCCTTCACGCGCTCGTCATTCACTGTGGCGATAACAGCACCGGCATAAGCATGTGCCGCCAGAATCAACGGCCCTTTTGTGCGGGACACGGCACGTCTTAATGCGGAAGCATCGTCGCCGAGTGAAGTCAGTGGGATCGGAGCCGCAATAACGCGCAACCCTTCACGTTCAAGACGGAGAATTACATCTTTCCAACTGGAGCCGTCGGCCCATGCTCCGTGAACCGCAACTACGGTGATGTTTCCATTAACCGGCACGTTCCCTCTCTCTCCTCTGGTTCAAGCTGCAGTAGCTCCACCCGGCACCGCGCTTTGACCGAGAAACTTGCGCATCCGCTCGGCAATGAAACTGCTAAAGTCTTCGAGCGCAAAGTGTCCTGTATCAATCAGGTGCAGTTCCGCCTTCGGAATATCCTTTTGGTAGGCTTTGGCTCCTTCAACCGTGAAGAAGGGGTCATTCTTACCCCAGAGAATCAGCATTCTGGGCTGCCGGTTGCGGAAGTACTCATGCCAGCGGTCATAGAGCGCGACATTTGATTGATAGTTGTAAAGAAGATCGAGCTGTATATCAGCATTGCCCGGACGATCCAGAAAGAACTGGTCCAGCGTGTATGCATCCGGGTTGATCGCGGTGGGATCGGTGACACCATGCGTGTACTGGAAGAGTGTCATTTCCTTTGTCAGAAGAGCACGCACGGGCTTCTCGGTCTGAGAATTGCGATTCGCCCAGAACGGCTTCATCGGATCGAACGCCTCACCAATACCTTCCTTGTAGGCGTTGCCGTTCTGAACCACGATGGCTTGAATAGCATCCGGATGCTTTGAAGCAATGCGGTAGCCGATTGGCGCGCCGTAGTCCTGAACGTAGATGCCGAAATGCTCTAAGCCCAAATTCTTGAAAATCAGATCGTCAACGTGTGCTGCCAGGTTGTCGAAGGTATATTCGAACTCCTTTACTGTGGGGGCATCACTGTAGCCAAAGCCCAAATAATCGGGAGCAATCACGTGCAACTTGTCCGCTAGTTGCGGTATCAGATCGCGAAACATATGCGACGAACTGGGGAAGCCGTGCAGCAGTACGATCGTCGGGGAATTCCCTGATCCGGCTTCACGGTAGAAGAGCTTTTTTCCGCGTACATCAGCGCGATGATAATTTGTCATCAGAATCCCCTACAGTGCCCCTTTTCATTTTTGATATCACGCACTACTTGTGGACGCACGTAAGGCACCAATGACGGAGCGTCGGATCAAAGCTAGGCCATGGGACTAAAGGATTCTGCTGGTTGAAGATCCAGAAATGGATAAAACGATCGAACTTTGTCCTTACTGACGAAATCGTGATGGGTATCCGTCAGTGACGGGTTTTGGTCGCAACAGTTGTCTCACTACCTGTCGCGAGGCGAGGGAAATTCTAAGCGCTCTTCCTCTGAGCAGCAGCAGTGCGGCTTATACGAAGCTTCCTCATTCTGTAGACCAGGGACGTGCGCTTCATCCCAAGTCGCTGGGCCGCCCCATTCAGACCGCCGACAACCCAGTTGCTCGCTTCTAACGCACGCAGGATATGTTCTCTCTCAACTTCATGAAGACCCGTGGTCGGCGCAGGCGAAGCCTTGTGGACGCCAAAGGGCTCCAGTTCGGAACTTGGAGCGCGCAGAACATTGTGAGGAGAAAGGATCACGGCTCGCTCGATAAAGTTCTGCAGCTCACGAACATTTCCCGGCCAACCGTATCGAACAAGCGCGTTCATCGTCTCTGACGGGATTTCGTCGATTCTTTTGTTCATTCGTCGGGCGTGGAGGGCTGTGAAGTGCCAGACCAGTTTCGGAATGTCTTCGGTGCGTTGTCGTAGAGCTGGCACGTTGATCGGAAATACCTTCAAGCGATAGTAGAGGTCCTCACGGAACGTCCCTTGCTTTACCATTCCGGCCAGATCACGATGCGTGGCTGCGATCAGACGGACGTCAACTTTATGTGTACGATTGCTGCCCAGTCTCTCGAATTCCTGCTCTTGCAGGACGCGTAACAATTTCGCCTGAAGCTCCAGAGGAATGTCGCCCACCTCGTCAAGAAAGAGAGAGCCCTTATTGGCAAGTTCAAAGCGTCCTGTTTTTTGTGCGATCGCTCCGGTGAATGCCCCTTTCTCGTGACCGAACAATTCACTTTCCAGCAGCCCAAGGGGGATCGCGGCGCAATTCAACTTGATAAAGGCTCGCTCCCGGCGGCTGCTCAGATTGTGGATTGCACGCGCGACAAGTTCTTTACCGGTTCCCGTCTCGCCCAGGATCAGCACACTCGAATCTGTAGGTGCCACCACAGACACCAGATCCAAAGCCTTCTTGAGAACGGGACTCTCGCCGACGATTTCGCCAAACTCGTCGCGAATTTCGTCCTCCAGATAAAGTCTTTGCTTCGTCTCTTTGTCTTTATCCTTTATCGCTTTTTCGTAGTCCAACGCGTTCTCAACAGCAATCGCTACCTGGGCAGCAACCTGTTCCAAGAAACCAACATCATCATTCGAAAAAGCTCTCTCCGACCTTTTTAGCGCCGCCAACACGCCTACTACGCCGCTTCTACCTACAAGCGGTAGATCGCATCCCGAGACCAAGCCTTCCGCCATTACGCGTTGATAGAAAGGTCGACCTGCGCTACTGCCGAAATATTCAGGGTCATCGCGTACCTCTTCAAAGCTGTGAAAATGTTGAGTCTTGCCGGTCCGGAAAGCTTTGTCACAGCTCGAACCATGGACGGGTATCAGCGTACCGTCGCAGAGGGAACCTCGTGCCTCAGGGTTATACAACGTAGTGATACGCAACTGCCCGCTATCGGTATCCGGGAGAAGCAACGCACAAAAATCACACTGCGTTACACTCAGCAAACTCTTGGAAAGGACCTCAACCAAGCTACGCAGGTCTAGCTTTGAGATCATGCTGTTTGTAATCTCCAAAAGTAAACGCAGCCGATCGCGTTCACGCTGTAGCTCTTGCTCTTTGATATGGCCTTCAATCGCGACTCCCGCAATGTGGCTAGCGTTCTCGATCAGCTGAAGCTCGGCGCGATCAGGACTCCGCACTTCCCGAGAAAGCATGCCGAAGGTGCCGAGGATCTTGCCGTCGCGGGCGAACAAAGGGCGCGACCAAACCGATCGAATCCCGTATCGAGACATCCGGTCGCGATAGTCATCCCAACTCGGCTCTGTGAGGATATCGGTCACATAAACTGGCTCCCTGCGATAGACGGCGGTCCCGCAGGACGCGCCTTTAGCACAAACCTTCGTCCGTCCAACGTGATCGCAAAATCCAGGAAGACTCGGCGCAACTGCGCAATAGAGATAGTTCGCTCCTTCCTCAGGAAGCCAGATCGTGCAGAACAGACCTTCGCCTTGAGATTCGACCAGTTGGGCTATGATCGTCAGAACTTCAGGCAGTGGTGACCCGGCAAAGATCAACTTCAAGATATTGAGGACGGACTCGCTGGAAAAGAGTCCTAACTCGTTCCGTGTCGGTTCAATTTTTGATCGGGTTTCCGTGGGCGATTCCTTTGCAGTCTCCATGACTGGTCCTTTGCTGCGCTACTCCGTAAAGGAGGACACCTCACCCCTTCGGAACCATTGTATCTATCTTGGTCCCCGCAATCATAAAGGTCTGCCTTTAGCAATTTGGACGGTCGACGGCGGAACAGTGTTCAGCGCGATGACCGCAGGATTGCTTGTGATTCGGGAGCCGCGGCAAGCAAAACTTCAGGTTTGCCGGCGATCCGTGCGCAATCCATAAGCGGGCGCCAAATGTCGATTAGTAAACCCTTGCCGACTTGTCATTACTAATCTGGTATCGATGAGTGCATTGGCGATTTGGTACTCGTCCAGACGCATCCCCGCGCATCCGCCACATTTACGCCGAAGCGACTAGCAACGCGAAGCACTGGGCAAGTAGGGACGCAACGAGCAGCGGAACACGGATCAATAACACTCTATCCCACGACGCCTGTAACTCTCGAGCGTTGTCGAGTGTTTTTCCGGCTTTTGCCGCTTCGGTTTGAATCCGATTAATTGGTTTTGACAAGAGATTGTAGAGAATAACGAACAGAATCAGCGTCAGGAGCGATGCGAGATATAACCAGCGCTGTCCACTCTTGCTTAATGCGACCAGCAGGAGGTTGGACACGATCGCCGAGACGCCCCAGATCGGCATCCGCGAGTCGGCGAACATGTGGAAGAAACCCATGATTTCGGTTCCGGCGGATGGTGAAGCCAATCTGAGAGCGGAACGGCCGATAGTCAAAAAGAACATGTCCGTGCCAAACACAACTGCTGTGCTTAGAATCCCAACCAAAGACACCAGCCACATCCAATGGTTCATAGTTCCTCCGCCTTCAAAAGGCGCCGTCGCGCCCGATTTGCTGGAATACTTTCCAGCAGATTAAATTCGTCCCAATGCTCGATCAGCTTCCCATCCTTCAGTCGCCATAGATCGGCGTGAGACATGCCTTACCAATGGATCAGCAAGAGGCCGACCGCAAGCATCACCGCGCAGGTGACGCCATGAACGGAGAACGCTGTGGCCTTTCGCCCGCCAGACGCCAAAATGTTGGACATGTCGCCAAAAGGGATGATGGCGAAAACTAGAAGAACTATGCCTACCGTCCGGCTGTCCGTAGTCAGCATCAGGGTCAACACGGCCAATCCAGCTACGACGTCCCGGATTCCTTTCAGACGTAGCCAGGCAAGAGTGTCAGCATCGGATGCAGGCGGTTTTAGACCAAATGATCCTAAGACTCGCTGAGGAGATGCAAGGTAGAAACAACCAATAACCATGATCCCCACAGCGATGAGAACCGCCAGGGTGAACGGAACAGCACTGTGCATAACACATCTCCTCGTTAGTAAATCTAGCAACGCTAGATATGATGCCAGGCCTTCGGCAAAGTTTCAACAATAATCCTAGCGGCGCTATAATTCCTATCGATGGAATCTAAGCTGGCAGTGAACCGAATTGCGGAACGAAAACTGCGTGACAGGCAGGCCCGCCGGGCACAGATCGTCAGTGCCGCACGACGAATCGCGGAGCTTGAAGGGTGGTCCAACGTAACTGTTCGGCGGCTGTCCGACGAAATTTCCTACAGCCAACCCGTTTTGTATGCTCATTTTGGAAGCCGCGAAGGGATTCTCACCGCGGTTGCTGTCGAGGGCTTCCAGGAGATCGGGCTGGCTCTGCAGAGGGCACGGAAACGGGGCAGGCGTGGAAATCCGCTCGAATCGGTCGCGGCTGCATATCTGGAGTTCGCCGCATCTTCACCCGCACTGTATGAAGTGATGTTTTCGCTCGGCCTCAGCGTGCCATTCGATGACCCGGCTACTCCTTCGGAGCTGCATTTCGCATTTTCCCAGCTCATGGAGTTATTTCAGGGGCAGAGCTCGAAGCCGGAGGTAATATCGGAACTGTTTTGGGCGAGCCTCCATGGTATCGCCGAGCTATCAAGAACCAAGCGATTTCCGCCCAGCCGTCAGAGAGAGCGCGTGAGGACGCTCGTCAAGCTCTTCAGCCTTCCAAAGAGATGAAACGGCACAGGTCGTGGAAGCGCGATGACTGTAATAGGCGCGCTCTCGTCTTTTCGCGAACTAGGCGAGATGAGTCCTCACAAACGGGCATCGCACCCACCAAATCCGATTCCGCTGAGTCCACTGGACTCGAAAAGCGGAGCCGACTTCCCAGGACTAATCCACAGCGTGGAGTTTGGGTGCCTTCGGTTGATCAACCAGTTCGGGGGTTATCCTCTCGGGGTATAGGCTAATGTTGCTCCAGTGGAACACTCGGGCTCGGGTCCGCGTATATTGTTTCCAAGAAGGCACCATGCCCTATTCGCCCATACTGATTGGTCATATCTGCGCGGGGACCTCGGGGTTGCTGTCCGGGACCGTGGCAATGTCTGTCCGGAAGGGTTCCCCCCGCCATGTCCTGGCGGGAAAGGTTTTTGTCGCATCTATGCTGACCATGGCCGTCCTCGCAGTGTATCTTGCAATCGTGAGGCATCAACCGAATAACATCGGCGGCGGGATTTTCACCTTCTATCTCATCGGAACGGCATGGCTGACCGCTAGGCGCAGAGACGGGGAAACCAGTCGTTTCGATTGGGTTCTGCTCCTGATTCCTTTGGCGCTCGGCATTCTCACCTGTATGAATGGTCTAAGAGTCGTGCGTAGCGGAGCGAGTTCACCAGACGGAGTTCCCGTCGGAATGACCTTCTTCACGGGTTCCGTGATGCTGCTGGCCTGCGCGGGGGACGTTCGCATGCTGATACGCGGTGGTCTTCGTGGAGCAAAGCGTCTTGCGCGGCATCTCTGGCGTATGTGCTTTGGGCTGTTCATCGCAGCAGGGTCTTTTTTCCTGGGACCCTCGAACCGCCCATTGAGATTGCTTTCAGCAGTGGGGCTCGGGCAACACCTGTCCCCGGCTCTATTCAGCACCACGTTGTATCTAATTCTCAGCGTACTCCCACTGATTATGCTGATTTTCTGGCTAGTCCGAGTGCGTTTCACCAATTCGTACAAGGGGTCGATACAATTCGCATCCGCTAGTCCTGATTTAACGCAATAATCGGACCAGTCAAGCCTGCTGCGCGAAGTTTGCCATCGCCTGCGGGCAATTGACAAGCTATTCGGAAAATAAGGTCGGTTGTCGATTGGCACCGAGAAACGGGCCATGGGACTTCCAATCCGTCCGGACTGCCGTGTGGCCGAAACGTGGTCACACAAGCCGACTTATAAGGACTTAAACACTCTCTGGTCGAATCGCTTCCCATGAGCCGCGATGGCGGAGGCGAAATTACGATGCGATCCGACCTGTAGTACCCTTAGCGCCATGTCAGATCGACCGAATCCTGTTTTCCGCACTATCGAAGAAGTGTCACTGATCGGCACGATGGCGACCTACGATTCACAGGCTGAAGCCTCTCAGGGCATCCCGCAGCAGTGGCGCGCGTTTCGCCTG
>Ga0207646_10005363_pt1 | contig 13503 bp, 14 predicted proteins | sample KBSK5502metaG_FD_184343 | JGI IMG/M metagenome (GOLD analysis project Ga0207646, IMG submission 184343) | Corn, switchgrass and miscanthus rhizosphere microbial communities from Kellogg Biological Station, Michigan, USA - KBS K5-50-2 metaG... | ecosystem: Host-associated > Plants > Roots >... | reverse complement strand
CTCGTACACCGCCTCCTCAGACGCCAAGACCTACACCTTCAAGCTCCGCAACGACATCAAGTTCTCCGACGGGACGCAACTCACGTCGGCGGATGTCGTGTTCTCCTTCAACCGTCTAATCAACATCAAGGGCAATCCATCCTTCCTGCTGGACGGCGTGACGGTCTCGGCCCCGGACGCATCGACAGTCGTCCTCATATCGAAGGACCCGAACCCGGCGATTCCATTCATCATTCCGAACCCTGCCCTCGGCATCGTCAACTCCAAGGTCGTGAAGGCTCACGGGGGAACCGACCAGCCGGGCGCCGACAAGGCCGACCAGGCGCAAGCCTTCCTCGACAGCCAGTCCGAGGGCACCGGGCCTTACACGTTGAAGTCGTTCAGCACGACATCCGAGGTCGACCTCACGGCAAACCCGAACTACTGGGGGCCCAAGCCCTACTACAGCACCGTCGTGGTCCGGAACATCCAGGCGCCCGCGCAGCTGATCAACATCCAGAAGGGAAAGGACGAGGTCGCGCTTGACCTCTCGCCCGACCAGGCCTCCACCTTGACCGGCGCCGGTTCTGTGCAGGTGAATGCGATTCCGGGCCCGAACGTTTTCTTCCTTTTCTCGAACAACAACTCCCAGGTGTCTTCGATCACGCCTAACAAGCACTTCCAGAACGCGATCCGCTACGGCCTCGACTATCAGTCCTTCGTCCAGCTCGCCGGCGCAGGCGCCATCCAGACGCCGGGAGTCGTGCCGAGCATGTTCCTGGGAGCGCTCTCGCAGGGAGATGCAGTCAAGCGAGACCTCACCAAGGCGAAAGCCGAGCTTGCGGCATCCGGCATTTCCAACCCGACCGTGAACCTCGGCTTCCCGAGTGACTTCACCCTGAACGGGCTGTCGTTCAGCACGCTCGCCCAGAAGGTGCAGGCCAACCTGCAGGAAGTGGGAATCAAGGTCAACCTCACCGGCAGCCCGATCTCGGTCTCCCTCGCCGACTACCGCGCCGGCAAGGAGCAGCTTGGGCTGTGGCTGTGGGGGCCGGACTATCCGGACCCCAACGACTACCTCGTGTTCCTGCCGGGCCAGCTGGTCGGGCTGCGCGCCGGATGGAAGGCCGGCTCAGACCCCAGCCTGGAGGCTCTTGGCACCCAGGCCGGATCGACGACCAACAACACTCAGCGGGGACAGCTCTTCCAGCAGATCCAGCGCCAACTGAACACGGACGGACCGTTCTTCCCTCTCATACAGCCGGGTCAGGTGGTGGCCGCGAGCAAAGGCGTGAAGGGCGCCGACTACAACCCCACCTGGACCCTTGACGTCTCCGGCGTCAGCGGCTAACCGGCAGCTAATTCCGGGACGGCGGCTCCGGCTGCCGTCCCGGCCCTTCCTCAGGTTCCTCGGCCGGCGCCTGGCCGCCCTAATCCTCCTCGGCCTCGGAATCACCTTCGTCGCATTTGTCCTCACCGAGCTGGTCCCGGGTGACCCCGCTGCGGCCAATCTCGGCCAGCGCGCCATCGGCGACCCCGCGGCTGTGCGCGCATTTCGCGAGCATTACGGGCTCGACAAGCCACTGCCGGTGCAGTACGCGCTGTATCTGCAACACCTTGCGAGCGGCGACCTCGGTGAGTCGGAGCAGACCCACCGTCCAGTCAGGACCGACCTCAGCGAGTACGTCCCTGCGACCGCTGAGCTGGCCCTGACGTCCATCCTCGTCGCGTTGGCGCTGGGGATCACGCTCGGCGTGATCGCTGCGGTGCGCCGGAACAAGCTGTCCGATCAGGTGCTGCGCGTCATCTCGCTCGCCGGCATATCGATGCCTACCTTCTGGCTCGCCCTGGTCGCTCTTTACGTCTTCTTCTTCCAGCTCGGCTGGGTGCCGGGGAGCGGCCGGCTCGATCCGGGGCTGCTGCCGGCGTCCCACATCACGGGCCTTTACACGATCGACGCGCTTCTCGCCGGGCAGCCTCGACGTGTTGGCAACGCGGTGCAGCACCTGATCCTCCCGGCGTGCGTGCTCGCCGCATACAACGTGGGCCTGCTGACGCGATTCACGCGTTCTTCCGTGCTCGAGGTCATCAACAACGACTACGTACAGGCCGCGCGAGCGAAAGGATTGCCGGAACGAACCGTCATCTTGCGGCACGTCCTGCGTGCGGCTCTTCCGCCGATCATCACGGTCGGCGGCCTCGCCTTCGCGAACGTGATGACGGGCACGGTGTTGGTCGAGTCGATCTTCTCCTGGCCCGGTATCGGGCAGTACGCCTTTCACTCGGCGACGACGCTCGATCTGCCCGCGATCATGGGAGTCAGCCTTTTCGTCGCGGTCGTCTACATCGTCGTGAATTTTCTGGTCGACGTGCTGTACGGCGTCGTCGATCCTCGGATCCGCGTGGCGTGACCATTCAACCGCTGCCGCTGCGTTTTCGGATCGGGCTGCGCCGCCGCCCCGGCACCATCGGTTCGGCGTGGACACAGCCGCTCGCGATCACAGGCCTGGCGCTCGCCGGCGCCTGGATTCTGATCGTGATCTTCGTGCCGCTGGTCGCTCCGTACGACCCGCTCGCCCAGAGCGCGCAGCTCTTTCTTGCTCCCAGCTCTTCTCACGTGTTCGGCACCGACGAGCTGGGCCGTGACCTCTTCAGCCGCGTGCTCTGGGGCGCCCGGCTATCCCTGCCCCTCGCCTTTTTCCTGGTCGCCATGGCGGTGACGATCGGCGCGGTGCTCGGTGGCCTCGCCGGCTACTTCGGCGGTTGGATCGACGAGATCGTCATGCGGGCGACGGACCTCGTGTTCGCCTTCCCGACGATCATCCTGGCCATGGCCGTCACGGCGGCCCTCGGCCCGAGCCTGCGCAATGCAGTCCTCGCGGTAGTCGTCGTGTTCTGGCCCTCCTACGCGCGCGTGGTACGGGGCCTGGTCCTCTCCCTCGGACAGGCCGACTACGTCAGCGCGACACGGCTGCTCGGCGCCTCGTCACGGCGAGCGCTGATCGTCGACGTGATGCCAAACGTCGCCGGACCGGTGCTGGTTCTCGCCACCCTCGACCTCGGCAACGCCGTGCTCCTGCTGGCCGGTCTGTCATTCCTTGGTCTGGGCGCCCAGCCGCCGACACCGGAATGGGGCTCCATGGTCAACACCGGTACGCAGTACTTCCAGCGTTGGTGGCTGGGAACCTTTCCCGGCTTCGCGATCCTTTCCGTCGTGCTCGCCTTCAACTTCCTCGGCGACAGCCTGCGCGACGCGCTCGATCCTCGCTCCTCATGGGCGGTCAAGGAACAGAACCGATGAGAGCGCTGCTCACGGTGCGAGGTCTGCGCGTGAGCCTGCCTACCGCGACCGGCCTGGTAACGGTGGTTGATGGCATCGACTACGACGTCGAGCCCGGCGAGGTTTTCGGCCTGGCCGGTGAGAGCGGGAGCGGCAAGACCATCTCGGTCCTTGCACTGCTCGGCCTCCTGCCCGACGGCGCGGTGGTCGAGGGCATCGCGATGTTCGAGGGACGCGACCTTCTGCGCCTCGACAGGCGCGCGCTGCGCGATGTGCGCGGCAAAGAGATCGCGATGGTTTTTCAGGATCCCCTTACCTCGCTTCACCCGATGATGACCATCGGCCGGCAGCTAACCGAGCACCTGCGCTATCACCTCGGGCTCAGCGGAGCTGCCGCTAATGCCCGCGCCGCCACGCTGCTGGAGCAGGTGCGCATCCCCGACGCGCTGGGCGCGCTCTTCGCCTATCCGCATCAGTTCAGTGGAGGAATGAGGCAGCGGATTGCGATCGCGATCGCGCTCGCATGCGGACCACGCGTCCTCATCGCCGACGAGCCGACCACCGCCCTCGATGTGACCGTCCAGGCCGGCATCCTCCGCCTGCTCGACCGCCTGCGCCGGCAGTCGCATCTCGCCGTGATCATGATCACCCACGACCTCGGGGTGATGTCGTCGATCGCCGACTGGCTGACCGTCATGTACGCCGGCCGCGTTGTCGAGTCCGGGCCGACCGCGAACGTCCTCGGCGCCCCGCGTCATCCCTACACCGCGGGCCTTCTCGCGGCCCTGCCGCATCCGGAGGCCGTCGAGGATACGCCGCTTGTCTCGATCGCCGGCGCGCCGCCGAGTCCGCAGACGAGGCCAGGCGGATGTTCCTTCCATCCCCGATGCAAATACGCACTCCCGTCGTGCGCAACGGACGTGCCTGACCTGATCGCAGTCGGCGATGGGCGGCGTCTGGCCTGCCCGGTCGACCCCCTGCTGGTGCACGAATGAGCCTGCTGGAATTGCGTGACGTCGAGGTCGAGTACTCGCGAAGCGGGCGTGCGCCGGTACGCGCTGTGGCCGGAGCGAGCCTGTCCGTCGACGCGGGCGAGATCGTGGGCCTCGTCGGCGAAACAGGCTGCGGTAAATCGACCCTGGCACGAGCCGCCGTCGGCCTGGTCGCGCCGACCGCCGGGTCGGTCTGGTTCGAGGGGCGCGAGCTGCGACCCATCGGCCGCCGCGCGCGCTCCCACACCGACGCCCGCCTGCAGATGGTTTTCCAGAATCCGTTCAGCTCATTGAACCCACGCCGTCGGGTGGGAGACCAGATCGCCGACGGCATGGCGATCCTTGGATTGGTTCCGGCGAACCACCGCCGCGAGCGGGTCTCCGAACTCCTCGAGCAGGTGGGCCTGCCCACCGCGGCGGCGCGGCGCTTCCCGCATCAATACAGCGGCGGCCAGCGCCAGCGGATCGCCATCGCGCGAGCCCTCGCGGCGCAGCCGTCTGTGATCGTGCTCGACGAGCCTTTGTCCTCGCTGGACGCGTCAGCCCAGGCTCAGGTCGCCAACCTCTTGACCAGCCTCGCGCGCGAGCTTCGCGTCGGCTTGCTGCTCATCTCGCACGACCTTGCGATCGTGCGCCACATCGCGGACACCGTCGCCGTGATGTACCTCGGGCTCCTGGTCGAGACGGCGCCGACGCGCAGGTTGTGGTCTGCGCCTCTGCACCCGTACACCGAGGCACTCATCGATGCCATCCCGCGCGCCGACGGCAGAGGCTGGCTTCCCGAGTCGCTGCCAGGCGAGGTCCCCGACCCGGCGCGACCGCCCGCCGGCTGCCGCTTCCACCCGCGATGCCCGTACGCCTTCGCTAAGTGCCGCACCGAATCGCCCCCACTCCTCGACGTTGCGACGAGACGGCGCGTGGCGTGCTGGCTGCACGAAGGGGGAGGTGCGGAACGGGCGCCGTCGACTTTCGCGTCGAGGACGCGCGAGACCTCAGGCGCTGGCGACCAGGTCGATGGGGTATGAGTTGAGCTTGCGGCCGCCTTTTTCCTCGCACACGACGATGTTCTCGATGCGCACGCCCACCTTGCCGTGCCACATGATCGACGGCTCGTCAGTGAAGGTCATGCCGACCTCGAGCCGCGTCTCATCCTCCTCCGAGATGAACGGCCGCTCGTGGACGTCCATGCCGATGCAGTGGCCCATCCGATGCCGGAAGTACGGGCCGTAGCCGGCCTCTTCGATCGGCTTCCGGCACGCGCGGTTGACCTCGGCGCACGTGACGCCCGGCTTGGCCGCGGCTTGGCCGGCCGCCTGCGCGTCGATCATGGCCTGGTGTGCGCGCCGGTACTCCGCGGTCGGCTCGCCGCAGAAGATGGTGCGGCCGAAGTCTGAGCAGTAGCCGTCCAGCACCGCGCCGAAATCGAACAGCACCGCCTCGCCTTCCCGCAGCGGAAGCTTCCCCCGCTCGTCGATCGATTCCCTTTCGACCTCGAAGCCGAAGGTGTTGATGTGGGTTGTGAACGACGGCGTCCGCGATCCGCGCGCCCGCATCTCATGCTCGACGTGCTCGACGAGCTCATGCATCGTGACGCCTGGCTTGACGTACTCCGTGACCGCGCCCATCGTGCCGTCCACGATCTCGCACGCCTTCGTCATGACCTCGAGCTCTTCCTTCGACTTCACACGTCGTAAGAGGTTCACCATCGGTTCCGCATTCACGAGGCGCGGCGATCCGAAAACGCGAAGCAGGTTCATCACGGTCTCACCCCAGAGACGCGATCCGATGGCGAGGGTTTTGACCTCGCCCAAGCCCTTCGCGACCTTGTCGAAGACCGCTCGCCCGTCGTCTGTTTCCTTCACCACCACCAGTTCGCCCGGCGCGCCGTGTGGAAGGTCGAATTCGGCGAACATGCGGGGCACCACGATGATGGGTTCGTGGCCGGACCGGAAAAACGCTCCGCCGACCCAGCCATGCGCGTACGAGACGTTGCCGAAGGTGGGGATGTTGCGTTCGAGACCGGTGAGGTACTCGAGGTCCGAGGACAAGCCCAGGAACAGGGCGTCTACGCCCTCTTTTTCAAGGACCGTATCGAGTCGCCGTCGCCGAGCGGCGTAGTCGAACACGGTCGCCTAGTCTAGCCTCGGTCGCCGGGCCAGGGGAGCGGCGCTCGCGACTGGGACATCACGCGCGGGAAATTCGGCATGCCGACCTCAGGCGCGAGGTGCCGCGAGATGAGAGTCATGAGCGCAGCCTCGTCGCCGTCGCGCGGCAGCTCGATCAGAAGGTGGGTCACGCCGGCGGCCGCCCACGCCGCGGCGCGCTCGCGGTCCTGCTTCAGTTCGCCGCTGATACGCGCGATCGCCGGCTGCACTGCGCCGGGATTCGACACCGATGAGGGCTCTCGCGCCACGACCGGCAGATGGGAGTTTTCGCTCACGTCATGCGCCCGGATACCTGTCAGCCAGAACGGAATCTCCAGCTGCGCCGGCTTGGGTGTGACGGCGATCGATTTGGTGGCGGTTGGGTTCGCAGGCAGGCCGGCCGGCACCTTCCACCTGGGTCCGTCGTGCTGGATGGGCCGGTTGCCGAGCGCCTCGCGCAAGACCTCGACCTCTTCAGAGGCATCGTCCGCGTCGAGCTCGCCCGTGTCGGCGAGGATCACCGTCCGGCCGTTGTTCACGTTGTCCAGGATCGCCAGCTCCTCGGCGATCGTGACCGGATGCTCCAGCCCGAGCTGCACGCGGGTGATGATGCGGACGAAGTCGGTCGCCGTCGACGCGTAGACCGCGGCCGTGACCGCGGTCAGGGGATTGGCCGTGCCGGCGAGCACGCCAAACAATCCGTGCCCCTCGGCCAGGCGCGCCATCTCCGCTTCCCGGCCGCCGTCCAGGACGAGCCCAAGCCTCAAGCGGCGACCCTTTCCCGCAGGTGAGGCATCACGCGCTCGGCGAGCCGGCGAAGCTGCGACTCGAGGGCCGCTCGCGGCTCTCCGTCCAGGATCAGCCGGAAAGCAACGTGCTTGATGCCGATCTCGTCGAACATCCGCAGCTGACGGATGCACTCCTCGGCCGAACCGGTGATCGTCGTCTCGACCGTGTCGGCGATCGCCTTGTCGGTGTCTTCCGCGTAGTCCTGGACTTGATGGTCCCCGACCGCGGGAAGCGTCCAGCCGAGGCCCGCGTACTGGACGTAGCTCGCGCGAACCCAGTCGCGCGCGGCCTCGCGCTCCTTCGCGTCTTCGGTAAGCCAGATGTTGCGCAGCGCGCCAAGGGCTGGCCTCGTGGCCGCCGGTCGGCCTGCTTCGGCCCAGCCTTCTTCCCACACTTTGGTCAGCGTGCGGCAGCGTTCGAACGGAAGCGCTGCCGAGAAAAGGATGGGGTGGCCGCGCTGTCCGGCGCGTTTCACGGGTTCGATCAGCTGCGCGCCCATCCACACGGGCGCACCGCCCGTGGCCTGCGCCTCCTCCAGAACCTCCAGGCCTTTGAGCATGCGCGGCAGTCGCTGCTTGCGTGAGACGCCGTGACCATCGAATTCGATATCGCGGTAGCCCATGCCCACTCCGAGGTCGAGCCGGCCGCCGGAGCGCGTGCTGAGATCCGTGGCGACGGAGACCAGCCGGCGAGGGTCGTACATAGGGAGCAGGAGCATGCCTGTGCCGACGCGCAAACGTTCCGTGACCGAGAGGACCGACGCGGCGGCGGGCAGCAGCGCGGGACAGTACCCGTCGTAAAAGAAGTGATGCTCTGAGAGCCAGAGCTCGTCGTAGCCGAGACCTTCCATCAAAACCGCGAGCTCGCGCATGTCACGGTATGCTCCGCTCCAGTGTCTCGGCTGCATTGCTGTGCACTGGAGGCTGAAGAGTCCGACTCCGAAGCGCATGCTCCTCCGCAAGTCCATACACGGATTGACCGAAGCTGTGGGCCCGACCATAATACCCGCGCTCAGACAGAGAACAAACACTCGTTAGTCATGGGGAGATGACCGATGGCGGTCTCGATCGTGACGGGGGCTGGGTCCGGCATCGGCGCCGCAACCGCCCGGGTATTGTCGGAGCGAGGCGACCCGGTCGTCTGCGCCGACATAAACTTCGAAGCCGCTGAGCGCACCGCTTCGGACCTGCGTGACGCGATCGCGGTCGAGGTGAACGTCAGCAATCAGGCGTCTTGCGACCACATGGTCGAAGAATCGCTCCGGCGCTTTGGCGACCTGGATGCAATCGTCACGTGCGCGGGCGTCGAGAAGCACGGCCCTGGACACGAGTTCAGCGAGGAGGATTTCGACCTCATCATCGACGTGAACCTGAAGGGCACCTGGCTGTCGGCGCGCTCGGCCGCACGCGCCATGATCAAGGCCGGGCACGGCGGCACGATGGTGATGATCGGGTCGATCAACTCGGTCCGCGGCAATCCGGGCGCGAGCGCGTACTGCGCCTCCAAAGGCGGCGTATTGATGCTCGGCCGCACGCTGGCCCTGGACTGGGCGCAGTATGGAATCCGCGTCAACATCGTCGGCCCCGGCGTGGTCGACACGCCGATGTCGGCGAAAAGCCTCGCCGATCCCCAGCGGCGCGCGCGGATGATGGAGCGAACGCCGCTCGGCCGCCCGGCTCCGCCAGAGGAGATCGCCTCGGTAATCGCGTTCCTGACCTCGGAAGCCTCCTCGTTCATGACCGGCGCGTACGTCCCCGTGGACGGCGGCACCCTCGCCGCTTGGTGAGCCTCCGACTCGGCGCGAAGCTGCCTCACAGCGGACCGCTGCCCACGCGGCTCGGGCTGGTGCGGATGGCCGCGAAGCTCGAGGCGGCCGGGTTCGACTCCATCTGGGTGAGCGACCACGTCGTGTTCCCGCACACGGTGCGCTCGCGATACCCGTTTGCGCCGGACGGCCGCGTCACCTGGCCGGTCGACATCGACTACATCGAGCCGGTGGTGACGCTGTCGGCGATCATCTCTGCGACCTCAAAGGCCGAGCTCGGCACCTCGGTCCTCATCCTCCCCACGCGCAACCCTGTCCTCTTTGCCAAGCAGGCGGCATGCATCGACGTCCTCTCAGGCGGACGCCTCGTCCTGGGCGTCGGGGCGGGCTGGCTGCGCGAAGAATTCTCAGCGCTCGGCGCCGACTTCGACTCGCGTGGCGCCGTGCTCGACGAGTGGCTGGACATCGCCCGCCGCTGCTGGACCGGATCGGCCGGGCCATATGAGGGCAGGTTTTACCGCCTGGAAGAGCCGATCTACTGTCGCCCCGTGCCAGTTCGCAACCCGCCCGTGCTGATCGGCGGCATGTCGCGCAGGGCGCTCGAACGCGCGGGCCGGATCGCCGACGGATGGCTTGCCCAGTTTTCCATGGACGACCTCTCCGAAGACGCTGTGGGAGCCGGCCTGGCCGCCGTCAACGCGGCAGCCTCTCGTGAGCCGAGCGGCCGCGAGTTTCGCGTGGTCGTCCGCGTGACCGGCGCCCAGCGGAGGCTGGATGAGCTTGGCCGTCGCCTCGCACCGCTTGCCGCGGCGGGCGCGACTGAGGTGATCGTCGACGTTGATTGGGACCGCGACGACGGGCCGGCGCGAGCAATTGAATCGCTGCGTGCGGCCGTCGCTTGATCGCGCAAGGAGGCGAGAACATGAGCTCAGATCCGACCATCGTCACCAAGGAGGCGCCGGAGCCTCGAGGCCCTTACGTCCACGCGCGCCAGCATGGAGGCCTCGTCTACGTCACCGCCCAGATCGGCCGCGACCCCAAGACTGGCGACTTTGTCGTGGGTGGGTTCGAGGCCGAGTTCCAGCAGGCGATCGACAACCTCGAGGCGATCCTCAAGGCCGCAGGCTCGTCGCTGGCCCACGTCGTGAAGGCGCAGATCGAGTTCGTCGACGAGCGGGACCTCGACGCGATGAACCGGATCTACGGCGAACGGTTCCACGACCCGCTTCCCGCCCGCACAAGCTTCGGGGTCGCCTTCTTGTGGAAAGGCGCGCAAGTGCAGATCGACTGCATCGCCGCACTCGACGGATGAGCTCGCATCGCGGTGTCGTCAGCCTGCGCGGGCCCCAGCCCACGGGTTCCTACACGCACGCCCACGTCCAGGGCCGCATGGTGTGGGTCACCGCGCAGGCGGGACGCGATCCGGGGAACGGCGAGCTCGTCCCGGGCGGCATGGAAGGTCAACTGAGCCGGGCGATCGACAACCTCGAGGCGATCCTCGAGGATTGCGACAGTTCGCTGGATCGCGTCATCACGACGCAGATCATGTACACGGATCCCGCCGATGCCGACACGATCGACGCGGTGTGCGCGACACGCTTCCGGCCTCCGCTGCCGGTGCGGACCACATGGGGTGTCAAATTCCTCGCCGCTGAACCGGGCAGAGAGGTCGTGCGCGTGCAGATCGACTGCGTGGCGGAGACGCGCTGAATTGGGCTATCGCGAAATCTACGAGCAGGGTCTCGAACGAATCCGCTCGATCGGGATGGATGAATACCTCGACCTCGGCGCTGAGACACGCGCCCAGAACCGGCTCAACCGCGCGCACATGGACTCTTTCGTATTCGAGATGCGACTTCTCGATTCGGTGGCCGCGCACACCTCTACGTCGCTGTTCGGCTCCAAGCTGCGCGCTCCAATCGTGGCCGCCGCGATCTGCGAGTCCCGGATCTTGAAGCGGCTGGCACCCTGGGATCCGCCCTACCTCGAGCAGATCGCCGCCGGGCTCGCGGACGCCGGAAGCATGATGTCGACGGGCATGGTCACTCTCGAGGAGCTTGGCCGCATCGTCGACCAGGGAGCGCCCGTGCTCCATATTGTCAAACCCTTTCAGGACGACGATCTGGTGGTGCGCCACCTCGAACGCGCTGAGGAGCTGGGTTGCGTTGCCGTGGGCATGGATGTCGACGTGTTCTTTCTCGAGAAGGCGTGGGACGAGGTGCCGGGTCCCGAGGTCCTCGGGCACAAGACGCTGGGTGACATGCGGCGGTACCGGGCGGCCACCAAGCTGCCGTTTGTGATCAAGGGCGTGCTGAGCAACCACGATGCGCGGCTCGCGAAATCGATTGGGGCCGACGGCGTGATCGTCAGCTTTCATGGGGGCGAGACGATCGACTTCGCCATGCCTGTCCTGCAGGCGCTGCCAGCCGTCCGTGCCGAGGTAGGCGACCTGCCCGTCCTCGTCGACAGTGGGTTTCGCCGCGGCGCCGACGTGCTGAAGGCACTCGCGCTCGGCGCGAACGGCGTCGGCATCGCGACACTGTTGTTGATCGCGTGCGCCGGCGGCGGCCGCGACGGAGTGCGCGCCATGATGGAGGCGCTGTACGAGGAGCTCAGCCGCACGATGTCGATCACCGGCTGCGGCTCGGTCGATGCAATCGACCCATCGATCCTGCACCGGGTCGCGCTTTCATGACGCACCGGTTCGACCGCAAGGTGGCCATCGTCACCGGAGCCGGCCGCGGAATGGGGCGGGCGGTGGCGCGGCGACTCGCGCGGGAGGGGGCGCGCGTCGTCGTCGCCGAGGTCAACGCGAAGCACGGCGCCGAGGTTGCCGCGGAAATTCGAGACTCGGGCGGGATGGCGACCGAGGTGACCGCTGACGTCTCACGCCTTGCCGATGTTCAGAGGACGTTTGACGTGGCGGTCGAGGCTTACGGCACGGTCGACATCCTCATCAACAACGCGGGCATCGCCATCGCCCGTCCAATGACCGACTACACCGAGTCGGAATGGGATCGGCAGATGGCCGTCAACGTGAAGGGAGTGTTTTTCTGCTCGCAGGCGGCGGCGAGAGTCATGATCCCTCGGCGCCAGGGCAAGATCGTCAACTTCGCGTCCACATCTGCGTTTGTCTCGTCCTCGAAACCCGAGGTCGCTTATGACACGAGCAAGGGTGCGGTGCGCCAGATGACCGTATCGATCGCGGCGGAGCTGGCGCCGCACGGGATCAACGTCAACGCTGTCGCGCCCGGCACAACGGCGACCGAGATGACCACAAGCACGCTAGCCACTGACGAAGGCATGGCGTGGCAGCTGGCGCGGATCCCGATAGGCCGCGTCGGGCAGCCTGATGACATCGCGTCGGTTGTTCTGTTTCTTTGCTCGCCCGAGGCGAGCTACATCACTGGCCACACGCTGGTCGCCGATGGCGGGTGGCTCCTCTTCTAGAGTGGCCAACGATAACGCGGCCGGCTCGGGCGGCCTCCTCGAGCTCACCGACGCGCACAAGTCGTTCGGCCACCTTGAGGTGATAAAGGGCGTGAGCCTCGCGGTGCGCAAGGGCGAGCACGTCGTGATCTTCGGCCCTAGCGGAGGCGGCAAGAGCACGCTGCTGCGGATGATGAACCTGCTCGAGGTCCCGGACTCAGGGACCCTCACGTTCCAGGGGCGGCTGTACTTTCCGCATAGGGGCATGGTGCTGAACCGGGCGCGTCACCTGCAGCAGCTTCGCAGCCAGATCGGCATGGTGTTTCAGCGTTTCAACCTGTATCCGCACCTGAACGCGCTGCAAAACGTCACCCTGGCACTGACCGACGTCAAGAAGATGTCGCGCAAGGCGGCGCGTGTCAAAGCCGAGGCAAGCCTCGCCGAGGTCGGGCTCAAGGATCGTATGGATCACTACCCCTCCCAGCTCTCAGGTGGCCAGCAGCAGCGAGTCGCGATCGCGCGTTCGCTGGCGATGGACCCCAAGCTCATGCTGTTCGACGAGCCGACCTCCGCCCTCGACCCGGAGCTCATCGGGGAGGTGCTCGGCGTGATGGAACGCCTTGCTCGTGAGGGCATGACAATGGTGGTCGTCACGCACGAGATGGGGTTCGCCCGCCGCGTGGGCGACAGGCTCATCTTCATCTCGGGCGGGACGATCGTCGAGTCCGGCGGCCGGGAGGTGCTGACCGCCCCCCAGCATGAGCGGACCAAGACGTTTCTGGAAGCGGTCCTATAAAACGAACGCTCGTTAGATTTCTGTCTTGACAACCGCCAGGGTTTGACCGACCCTTCCGGCCATGAGCTGGAACCCCACCAACTACCAGTTCGCGTGGCAGGTCGTCTACGAGTACCGGTACTGGCTGTGGGAAGGCACCCTGCTCACGCTCAAGCTCGCTGCGGTCTCCATGGCGCTCGCGATGATCTTCGCGCTGCCGCTCGCCCTACTTCGGATGTCTCGGGTCTGGCTGCTAAGCACGGTCGCCCTCGTCTACATCGCGGTGCTGCGCGCGATCCCGCTCCTTGTGTTCATCCTGTGGATGTACTTCGGCGTGACGTTGGTCACCG
>Ga0207646_10005362_pt1 | contig 13504 bp, 13 predicted proteins | sample KBSK5502metaG_FD_184343 | JGI IMG/M metagenome (GOLD analysis project Ga0207646, IMG submission 184343) | Corn, switchgrass and miscanthus rhizosphere microbial communities from Kellogg Biological Station, Michigan, USA - KBS K5-50-2 metaG... | ecosystem: Host-associated > Plants > Roots >... | reverse complement strand
GGAAGAAGTCGCCCGCCGCCGCCCGGTGGCGGTACGCATCGACACTCCACACGCCGCCCCCTGCAAAGGCGAAATACAGGAAGACGAAACAATACACGACGGCCAGTTCGCCGTGGTTGAGCAGCGGGGACGGGCTCATGGACGCATGAGCCATGAAATAAGCCGCCGCCATTTCGCCGGAAAGGACGAAGGCGACGGGGCGCGTGAATAGTCCGATCAGGAGCAACAATCCACCTACGAGCTCAAGCATCCCGGCCATTCCGGCCAGCGACATCAGTTGAACGTTGTCGAACGACGCAACATGCGGTACGTGCAAGAGCTTCGCCATCCCGTGCTCCATAAACAGGCCGGCAACGACGATGCGCAGCACACTCAAAAGCCGCGCCGATCGGAATGAAAAAACACTTTTGGGTATATCCATAGGTATTTCTCCCGTGAGAACGATAGTCAGTAAGCCTTAAACAGACTGACCGTGGCCGAAAGGGGGAGGTTCCTTCGGCCTTTGAAAAATCCCGTCCCGCGGGACAAAGGACAGAGCTGATGGGCAAGGTCCTGGGACGCCGCCGGCTGATCTGGAACGATCGTTCGATGGAACTCTGCGGAGATGAACTGGCCGAGCGACACGCAACGAGGAAGCCAAGCCCGCTGCGAAACTCGAGGTCAGCAGTTCAACGACGGGGATGAGCTCATGCGCGTGGCCTCCGACGGGGCCGACGTCGGATTTTCCTGTGTCGCGAGGCTAATCGATGATTCGCCCGTAGAACGGATATTGGGGATCGTTGTAGCCCGGTGTGGACGGGTGGCCGGGTTGCACCAGCGAATCGATCAGCGCCTCGTCTTCCGCATCGAGCGTCTTGCCGACTGCGGAAAGATAATCAGTCCATTGCTCGAAGGTGCGCGGTCCGGCGAGCACCGCGCTGACGATCCTGTTGTTCAGAACCCACGCCAGCGCGAACTGGGTCGCGGTCAGACCCTTTTTCTCGGCATGCGCCTTGATCGTCTGTGTCATTGCGATCGATTCGGCGCGGAACTCCGTCTCCATCATCCGACGATCCTTGCGCCCGACGCGCGAATCCGCGGGCGCTTCAATACCCGGCGCATATTTGCCGGTAAGCATGCCGCGCGCCAGCGGGCTGTAGGGCACCACGCCCAGCCCGTAGTAATCGCAGGCGGGCAGGACCTCGACCTCGGGCATGCGATTGAACGCGTTGTAGTACGGCTGACAGACGACGGGCTGTGGCACGTTGAGGTCGGCGCTTAAGGCCACGATTTCGGCGATGCGCCAGCCGCGATAGTTCGATACGCCGAAATAGCGGATCTTCCCGGCGCGGATCAGGTCGCCGATGGCCTCAATGGTTTCCTCGAGCGGCGTCTCCGTATCGTCGCGATGCAGGTAGTAAATGTCGATGTAGTCGGTCGCGAGGCGCTTCAGGCTGTCCTCGCAGGCCTGCACGATCCAGCGCCGCGACAGGCCGCCGTCGTGCGGCTTCGCCGTCATCACATTGCCGACCTTGGTCGCGAGGACCCAGCGGCGGCGGTTGGCGGCGATCGCCGGCCCGACGATCGTCTCCGAGGCGCCCTTGGCGTACACGTCCGCGGTATCGATGAAATTGACACCGGCGTCGAATGCAGAGGCAATGATCCGCTGCGCGGCCGCGGCGTCGGTGCGGTCTCCGAACATCATCGTGCCCAGGCAGATCACCGAAACCTCGAGGCCGGATTGGCCCAAACGCCGGAATTCCATGTCGTTCCCGTCGCAAACGCTGTCGTGGGAAAGGCGTCATGCTGAGGCAAAGGAGCCGCAGGCGCAACGACGTCCCGATATGAAGCCTTGCTCCCGGGCTGCGGTATAATCGCGCCCCTCTTTCCTGCGCGTGCGGCTTCGCGCATCCCATCCCGAAGAGCCTCCGTCGCTACCGTGCGGGACTTGTTCAGAGGTTCCTAAAGCTCATGCATGTGTTTTTCGAGGACGACGGCGCGTTCAAGGCCGGCACCGTCCTTGCCGACAACGCTACGTCGCTGCAAGTCGAAGCGGCATCGGGCAAGCGGCTCAAGATCAAGTCCGCCAACGTCCTGCTGCGTTTCAGCGAACCGTCGCCGTCGGCGCTGCTCGCGGATGCGCAGACGCTTGCCGCCGGGCTCGATCCGAATTTCCTGTGGGAGGTGAGCGGCGAGCGCGAATTCGGCTTTGCCGACCTCGCCGGCGAGTACTTTGGGCGAACGCCCAAACCCGCGGAAGCCGCAGCGCTCGCGTTTTGCCTGCACGGCTCGCCGATGCATTTCTACAAGAAGGGCAAGGGCCGCTACCGCGCCGCACCGCCCGACGCGCTCAAGGCCGCACTCGCGGGAGTGGAGCGCAAACGCCACGAGGCCGGGCAGATCGCCGCCTATGCCGAGGAGCTCAAGGCACATCGTCTACCGGAAGCGTTCCGCGCGGTTCTGCCAATGCTGCTCTACAAGCCCGACAAGCTCGCGCTCGAGACGCGCGCCCTGAACGCGGCCTGCGAGGCGCTGCAGACGAACCCGGTCGCGCTGCTCGCGGCCTGCGGCGCGATCCCGTCGACGCATGACTACCACCTCAATCGCTTTCTGTTTGAGGCATTTCCGCAGGGCACCGCGTTCCCGCCGCAAGGCGAGCCGGTGTTGCCCGAGTTGCCACGCGCTGCGGTGCGGGCGTTCTCGATCGACGATGCGACGACCACCGAGATCGACGACGCCTTTTCGGTGCGGCCGCTTCCGAACGGGCACTTCGAGATCGGCATCCATATCGCCGCGCCGGCGCTGGCGGTCCCGCAAGGCTCGGTGCTCGACGCTGCCGCACGCAGTCGCCTGTCCACGGTCTACACGCCCGGCCGCAAGATCACCATGCTTCCCGACACGGTGATCGGATGCTGTACGCTCGCCGCGGGCGCCACGCCGCCGGCGCTGTCGCTCTACGTCGAGGTCGCGCCCGATGGAAGGCCGCTGAGGCACGCGACGCGGCTCGAGCGCGTGCCGATCGCCGCGAATCTGCGCCTCGACGCGATCGGCGAGCGCTTCGCGGAACCCGCGGCATCCGGCGAGCCGGAATGGACCGACGAGCTGCGCATGCTGTGGCGGGTCGTGCAGCAACTCGAGGCCGCGCGCGGCAAACCCGAAACACCGCGCACCGACTACAGCTTCCGCGTCGATTGGAGCATGGCACCCGAAGGCCGGGTGACGATCCTGCCGCGACGACGCGGCTCGCCCCTGGACAAGCTCGTCGCAGAGCTGATGATTCACATCAACAGCACCTGGGGCAAGCTTCTCGCCGACGCACGCGTGCCAGGGTTGTATCGAGCGCAGCAAGCCGGCAAGGTAAAGATGAGCACGAAGCCCGATCCGCATCAGGGCCTGGGCGTCGCGCAGTACCTCTGGGCGAGCTCGCCGCTGCGCCGCTACAGCGATCTCGTCAATCAACGCCAGTTGCTCGCGGTCGTCGCCGGAGAGAAGCCACCGTATGCGGAGGGCGACGCGGAGCTGTTTGCCGCGGCCGCCGACTTCGAAGCCACCTACGCGCAATACGCCGAGTTCCAGAATCGCATGGAGCATTATTGGTGCCTGCGCTGGCTCACGCAGGAGCGCGTGACCGAGACGACCGCAACGGTGATGCGCGAGAACCTGGTTCGCTTTGACGCGCTGCCGCTGGTGACCCGTGTCGCCGATTTGCCGCCGCTCGCTGCCGACGCCCGCGTGCGGCTTGTCATGGGCCGCATCGACCTTCTCGCCTCGACGCTCGAGACGCGTTACGCTGGGCCCGCCGCAGGATAGTGGCGCGCAAGGAGGTCGCCTGCGCGCGGCCGAGCAGCCAACCGACCGCAGGCCTGCGGGCCGGTGCTCGGCGGCTCGGGCAGGAAGGCTATACTTGCAGCGATGCCAGCCAAGCCTGCGCGATCGCGAGCAGCCGCGAAGCCCCGCGCCCAAGCCGTGCGCAAGCCCGCGCTTCGGCCGGCCGCGCGTGCTGTGCCGGTGTCCGAGCCGCGCACGATGTCGCTGCCGTTCCTCGTTGCAGAGCCGACGGCGTCCGATCGGCTGCTTGCCACTGCGATTGGGGGCTCGATCCTGCTCCACGCGTTCGTGCTCGCACTCAAGTTCAGCCCCTTCGAGCTTTCTGCGCTCGATCGCAACGGGCCGTTGCTCGAAGTCGCGCTGGTCAATGCCAAATCGAAGTCCAAGCCGACCAAAGCCGAGATCCTGGCGCAGGCCAATCTCGACGGCGGCGGCAACACGGATGCCAATCGCCGTGCCAAGACGCCACTGCCCGTCCTGCCGCGCGATAGTGCCAACAACGAGCTGGCCGTCGCCACGCAAAAAGTCGAGCAGTTGGAAAAACAGGCCAAGGAGCTGATGGCGCAGCTTAAATCGGCGCCCGCAATCGCGCCCCCCGTCGCCAAGCCGACCGACGCGCCGGATCCCATGGACCTGCCCAGTAGCAACGAGCTGATGCAGCGCACGCTGGAGGCGATGCGGCTCGAGGCGCAGATCGCCAAGGACATGGACGCGTACGAGAAACGGCCGAAGCGGCGCTTCGTCGGCGCTCGCGCCGAGGAATATCGGTTCGCGCGCTATGTCGAGGACTGGCGGCTCAAGGTCGAACGCGTCGGCAATCTCAACTACCCTGAGGCAGCGCGCGCGCAGAAGCTCTACGGCAGCCTGTTGCTGACAGTCGGCATTCGCGCCGACGGGAGCCTCGAGAGCATCGCCGTCGACCGCACGTCGGGCCAGAAGACCCTCGACCTGGCAGCGACCAGGATCGTCGAGATGGCGTCGCCCTACGCGGCCTTCCCCGCCGACATCAAGCGCGATACGGACATTCTCTACATCACGCGCACCTGGACGTTCGCGCCGGGCGATGCGCTGATCTCGCAATAGCCCAAGCGCGGTCGATCATGCGTCACCTCGGCCGCTGGCTGCTGTGGACGTTCGCGCTCCTCGCAGCTGCATTTATCCTGCTGCAAGGCTGGTACGCGGTGCACATCTGGTGGTGGCGCGAGCACGCACCACGCGAGACCGCGTTCATGGCGATGCGACTGGCCCAGCTGCAAGAGCGCCATAGCGACGCTCGGCTCGCGTACAGGTGGGTCCCTTACGACAGGATCTCGGTTGAGCTCAAGCGCGCCGTGATCGCAGCCGAGGATGCGAAGTTCGTCGAGCATGAAGGGTTCGACTGGGAAGGGATCCAGCAGGCGCTCGACAAGAACACGCGCAGGGGCCGCGTCGTCGCCGGCGGCTCGACGATCACGCAGCAGCTCGCAAAGAACCTCTTTCTTTCGGCGCAAAGGAGCTACTGGCGCAAGGCGGAGGAAGCGCTGATCACCTTGATGCTCGAAGCGCTATTGGACAAGCAGCGTATCCTCGAGCTCTATCTCAACGTGATCGAGTGGGGAGACGGCATCTTCGGCGCCGAGGCGGCGTCGCGGCGCTACTTCGGCTTGAGCTCGGCGGCGTTAACGGCAGAGCAGGCGGCGCGGCTCGCGGCGATGGCGCCCAACCCGCGCTACTACGAAAAGCATCCCGACGCCCGCGGCCTGGCGCGCAAGACAACGATCATCCTGGCGCGGATGCCTGCGGCGGAGTTGCCGTAGACGGGATTGTCGGGCACGATTGGCGCCTTCGAAAGGGGAATAGCCGCATGGCGAGCATTCACCGCGCGCTGCCGGTGCTGTTGCGCATTTGCGCCGTGATCGACCAGCTATACATCGTCGAGGTCGGGCCGTTCGGACAGCAGCTGGCGGCCGATGCGCGCGCCGCGTGGCTCGAGACGGGAAACAAGCTCCGGCCGGCCGACGTCGAGCAGTATGTCGCCTTGCTCGCGCAGCACATCGAAGACCCCGAGCGGCGCGACTCATTCGTGCGCGATGCCAGGGAGTGCATCAGACTGTAGCGTTTTGCTATCGAGGGGAGACCGGCATGCTCTTCAACCGCTCGATTACCACCCAGTTCACCATTGTGTTCGTGGTCGCGCTGCTGCTGGTCGTCGGTTCGTTCTACCTGGTGCTGGACAGCGTCTATCGCAACGAGCTCAAGTCGCAGGCAGAGACGGTTGCCGACAACGTCGACGCCTTCGGCAGCTGGGTCTCGCAGTACGGCCGGGTATGGGTGCGCGACGACAACAAGAGCTACCTCGGGCAGGTGACGCTCGTCAGCGCGCCGGATGCCTCGGGCGGCCCGGCGGCGGGTGACGTTTGGCATTTCTATTCGAAAAATCCGGCGCTGGCGCAACGCGAGTTCTCGGAGGTGGTCGAGAAATCGGCGTCGCCGGCCAAATTCCGGGTGACGTCGCACAACTTCATGAATCCGGTCAACAAGCCCGACGCCTTCGAGGCCAAGGCGCTGGAACGCATCCGCGCGCAGCATCTGGCAGAATACTACGAGATTTCGCCGGACAGCTTCCGCTTCGCGCGTACGCTCTATGTAAAGGCTTCGTGCCTCGCCTGCCACGCCAGCGCGGAGAGCGCGCCCGCCGACGTCAAGACGCGCTACGGCACCGAGCGCGGCTTCGGCTTCAAGGAAGGCGAGGTCGCCGGCATCATCAGCGTCCGGCTGCCCGTGCGGTCGTTCTGGAAAGTCACGACCGATGTGGTGGGCCCGTTGCAGATCGCGCTTTTGGTCAGCGCCTTCGTCGTCGCGGTGCTCTTCATCCAGTTTGCGGTCGTGCGTCCGATCAAGCGCGTGACCAGCGCGGCGGAACGAATATCGGTCGGACAGCAGGCGGACCTGGGCGCTGCCGGCTTGAAGCGCACCAGCGGCAACGAAATCCATCAGCTCATCCTGGCAACGGAACGGCTGCGCGCCAGCCTGGCGATGGCCATGCAGCGGCTCACCAAGAAGCAGAATCCCCCGGCGTAGAGGCGTCGGCATGCCGGTGCGCACAACGCCAAGGAATAAGCTGCCCGGGTGCCCTGTTACCGTTGTGCGCCGGGGCGCGGTTCGGCGCGCCGGGGAGCGTGATTCGGTTCACCTAGGACGCTGTCTTGCCTGAGACGTTACCCCATCCCGACCTCGTTGCCGCGCTGCCGCGGCTGCGCCGCTACGCGCGGGTGCTGACCGGCGACGTGCACCGCGCCGACGATCTGGTGCAGGACACGTTGGCGCGTGCCTGGGAGAAGCGGCGGTTGTGGCAGGCGGGAAGCGATCTGCGCGCGTGGCTGTTTACGATCATGCACAACGTTCACGTCAACCAGTTCACTATGCGTCAGCGCGAATATGCGCATGCCTCGCTTGACGCCGACGACGGCCCTGCAGCGGGCTGGGAGATTGCCGTGCGCGCGACGCAGTCCGATCGGGTCGAGCTCTCCGAAGTCCTGGCGCAGGTCGGAAGATTGCCGGCCGAGCAACGCGAAGTGCTCATGCTTGCCGCAGTCGAAGAATTGCGCTACGAGGAAATCAGCGCGGTTCTCGGAGTGCCGATCGGCACGGTGATGTCGCGATTGTCGCGGGCGCGGGAAAAGCTCCGACGGATGACGGCGGAACCGTCACCGACGCTCAAGGTCGTGCGATGAGTGCGCAAAGATGAGCGCGAACATGCCGCTTTCCGACGAGGATCTGCACGCTTACGCCGATAATCAGCTCTCACGGGAGCGCGCGGGCGAGGTCGCGGCGACGCTTGCCCGCGAGCCCGCGTTGGCCGCGCGCGTCGCCGAAATCCGCCGCCAGAACGCGCTGCTGCGCGATGCGCTCGACCCGTGGCTCGGCGAGCCGTTGCCGCGCGAGCTCCTTTCAGCCGCGGCGGGATCCGCCGCGCGTATACGGCCGCGCTGGCTGCCCGCGGCGCTCGCGGTAGCCGCATCCCTCGTCCTCGGCATCGGCCTCGGCTGGTTCGGCCGGAGCGAAATGCTGGAGCTCGCCGGCACGCCAGTCACTTTCCAAAGACAAGCCGCGCTGACGCACGCGCTGTACGCAGCCGACGCAAACCGGCCGGTCGAAGTCTGGGCCAATGAGGAAGAGCGGTTGGTGCGCTGGCTGTCGAAGCGCTTGAATTTCCCGTTGCACGCGCCCAACCTCAACGGCCTCGGCTTTGCGTTGGTCGGCGGGCGTCTGGTCGCCGGCAACGAGAAACCGGGCGCGCTGTTCATGTACGAGAACGCGGACCGGCAGCGCATCTCGCTCTTTGTGCGCAAGGATGGCGAGCCGTCGCGGGAAACCGCGTTCCGGTACGCCGTGGAAGACGGCGTCGGCGTCTTCTACTGGATCGACGAGGACTGCGGCTACGCGCTGTCCGGCCATCTCGATCGCGGCCAGCTGCTCGCGATCGCCCGCGTCGTCTACGGCCAACTCGCTGCGGCCGAAGCGGCCGCGCCGAAGCGGTAGAAACGCCCACTCAAGGGCGTTCGGTCGGCTGCCCGCGCGCACTACGCGCTCGGGGCGTCAAAGCGTCACGGGCCCGCGTGTCGTCTGTAGCATTGTCGCGAGGCGCGGCGTCGCGGCGAACGTCACCTTGATCGTATCTGAAAGCGACAGTGCCGCAAGCGCGGAGCGGATCGCGTCGGGTTCGGGGTGTGCGCCGGCAAGCGCGACCAGATGAACGTCCACGTCGGGCATCGCGTCCGCCGGATGGCGCTCGCCCGCCCACTGGATCAGCGTCGGCAGCACGCCGCCGCCGGGAAGACGCCCGTCGGCGGGAATCGTGATCCGCCATTCGAACGCGCCACGCGCCATCGCATGTATCTCGCCGCAATAGACAGGACAAGCGCGGCGCGCGGCGACGATGTCGTCGGTGCGCGCGACCCAATGGATCAGCCGCGGCGCCTCCTGCACCTCGGCGCGCAGCGCGGCCGTATCGAGCCCGAACCAGCGTGCGCGGCCCGGCGCAACTGCGTCCGGATCGATGGCGATTACTTCGAGATAGGTTTTCTCGCCGAGCTTGAGCAGGCTGTTGTGCGTACCCATCGCGACGTGCCTGCCGCCGCGCAGCGGGCGAGCGCCGAGCCGCTTCTCGACATAGTCCTCACCCTGCTCGAGCGTCGCCGCCGCCACGACGAGATGGTCGAGGACGGCGCGCACCATTAGGCTTTGGCCGATTCGTCCGCGGCAAAATCGAGCTCGACGCGCGCCCCGTTGGGATCGAAAAAGAATACCTGCCACACGCCCGAGCCTGCCTGCCGCCGGCAGATGTGCTCGACGTTCTGCGCGGCCAGTTTGGCGAGCGTCGCCGCCAGGCCGCGGGCGGAGAATGCGATGTGATCAATCACGCCGGGTTTGAGCGCCTCGCGGCCGCGCCCGCCGACGATGTGCAAGATCGCGCGGTCTTCGGCATAAAGCCACGCGCCGGGAAAATCGAAGTTGGGGCGCTCACCCGGCACGAGACCCAATACGTCGCCGTAGAAACGGACGGTCTTCGCCACGTCGTCGGTGAGCACGGTGAAATGGTTCATGCCCTCGATGGTCATTGTTCGGGTCCTTTCATTTGCTTCGCGCCATCAGGTTCCTCCGCGCAACTGCAGCGCAAGAAACGCGGCGAATAGCACCGTCGCGTCCGGCGGATGCGGATCATTGTACGCAAAAGCGCCGTCGCCGCCGCTCCAGGCATGGCCGAGGCCGGTCACACGCACGAGGCGCGCGACGACGCGGCCGTCGACGTGGTAATCATCGGTTACCATCGCGCGACCGTCAGCGAGCGGCGTGCTGACGCTCGCATCGGCGGCGGGTAGCGCATCGGGGGCACCCGCGGCAGGCGGCAAGCGCCCGTTGAAAACGAGGTACTGATGCACGACCTCGACGGCGTGTCTGGGCGCAACGACGTTGTCGCGGCCGCCGTGGATCACGCACAGCGGGAGTGGGAGCGCGCGCGTCGAAGTCTGCTCGCGCGCCCGCAGCGCGATTGCGTCGATGTCCGCATCGGCACCGGCAGTGAGCACTTTCAACGCGGTGACGGCGCTCGATGCCGCGCCGCAGGCGACTCCCGAATGCACGCCGACGGCCGCGAACAGTTTGGCGAAGTGCAGGCCGAGGACGCTGGCAAGGCAGCCACCGGAGGACATGCCGATCACGAACATGCGCCGCGGATGCGCCCCGTAGATGCGGCGTACCGCGCGCACCTGTGCGGCAATGATCGCCGCCTCGCCTTTCCCCGCCGCGGTGCGCTGATCGAACCAGTTCCAGCAGCCCCATGAATTCGCGTCGCGCGCCTGGCGCGGCAGAAGGATGAGCCAGTCGCGTTCGTCGGCGAGGGCGGTAATCCGCGTTCCCGCAGCGATTTCTTCCGGTGTCTGCCTGCAGCCGTGGAGGAGCACGAGCAGCGGCCGTCGCCGCCAGCGCGAGTGACCGCGCGGAACGTAGACGAGATATTCTCGCGACGGCCACACCCAGGGCGCGACGGGAATCCAGCCACGCCACGCGAATTTGCTGCCCGTCTCGAAACGGCCGGGCTCCGGCGGCGCGCGGCGAAAGAGCCGGGCAAAAAACTCGCGTGCACGCGACCAGAGCGATGGCTGAGGAGGACGCGCTTCGATCATCGGAGCTGTGACGTTTTCGTAGGGCCGAATTCATTCGGCCAGCAACGTGTCATCGCGGCGCTGTGTGCGAATGAATTCGCACCTACGACGCCCCGCTCGCCGGTTCCTCTGCGGGCTCGCACGGTCACTGCCTCAAATCAGAATGACGTCGTACTGCTCCTGCGTGTACAGCGTCTCGACCTGCAGCGAGATCGGCTTGCCGATGAAATCGCCGAGCTGGGCGAGGCTCTGCGATTCCTCGTCGAGAAACAGGTCGATCACCGACTGCGAGGCGAGGATGCGGAACTCGCGGGCGTTGAACTGCTTGGCTTCGCGGAGGATCTCGCGCAGGATCTCGTAGCAGACGGTCTGCGCGGTCCTGAGCTCGCCGCGGCCACCGCAGGTCACGCAGGGCTCGCACAGGATATGCGCCAGGCTTTCGCGGGTGCGCTTGCGCGTCATCTCGACCAATCCCAGCTGCGTAAAGCCGTTGACCGTCAGCCGCGTGCGGTCGCGGTCGAGTGCCTTGTTGAACTCTGCCAGCACTGCCGTGCGGTGGTCGGCGTTCTCCATGTCGATGAAGTCGATGATGATGATCCCGCCCAGGTTGCGCAACCGAAGCTGCCGCGCGATCACCTGCGCTGCCTCGAGGTTGGTCTTGAAGATGGTGTCGTCGAAGCTGCGCACGCCGACGAAGCCGCCGGTGTTGACGTCGATCGTCGTCATCGCCTCGGTCTGGTCGATGATGAGATAGCCGCCCGACTTGAGATCGACCCGGCGCGCAAGCGCCTTCTCGATCTCGTCCTCGACGCCGTGCAAATCGAACAGCGGCCGTTCGCCGCTGTAATGCGTGATGCGCTCGACGATCGTCTGCGTGTACTGCTGCGCAAAGTCCAGCATCCTCTGGTAGGTCTCGCGCGAATCGACCAGGATGCGCACCGACTCCTCGGTGGCCATGTCGCGCAACACGCGTTGCGCAAGGCTCAGGTCCTGATAGATCAGCGACGGCACCGGAAGCGAGCCTGACTTGGCGGTGAGATCGCTCCAGAGCCTGGTTAAATATTCGATGTCGTTTTGCAGCTCGCGTTCGGTTGCGGTCTCCGCCATCGTGCGGATGATGAAGCCTCCGGCAAGCCCTTCCGGAAGGAGCTGCTGCAGCCTGCCGCGCAGGCTTTCGCGCTCGGCCTCGTCCTCGATGCGCTGCGAGATGCCGATATGCGAATCCTGCGGCAGATAGACGAGCAGCCGCCCGGCAAGACTGGCCTGCGTGGAGAGCCGCGCACCCTTGGTGCCGATCGGGTCCTTGATCACCTGCACCAGCAGCGACTGGCCCTCGTGCAGGATGCGCTCGATCGGGCGGTTTTCGTGACTGTGACCGTTCTGGCGGTGTTCCCAGATGTCGGCGATGTGCAGAAATGCTGCGCGCTCGAGCCCAATCTCGACGAAAGCGGATTGCATCCCGGGTAGCACGCGGGCGACGCGGCCAACGTAGATGTTGCCGACCAGCCCGCGTGCCGATGAGCGCTCGATGTGCAACTCCTGGACGACTCCTTGCTCAAGCATGGCGACGCGCGTCTCCTGCGGCGTCACATTGATAAGGATTTCATGGCTCATGGCGATAGAGGTTCCAAGCTTCGCATATCGGCCGCTGGCGGCGTTGCTGCTCGCTTTCGACCCTCATGGACTGATCGTGTCCATTCCGGTCGAAAGCTCCGCGGCGCCTTGCCAGCAGCCAATCTGCTCGCTTGAGGGAGCTTCGAATCAATAACATCTACGCTCATGCGCATGCCGTTACAGGACCGGAAAGCCGATGCGTGCCAGGATCTCGGCCATCTCGAACAAAGGCAGCCCCATCACCCCCGAATAGCTGCCCTCCAAATGCTGAACGAACGCAGCGGCCTTGCCCTGGATGGCGTAACCGCCGGCCTTGTCGAACGGTTCGCCGGTCGCGACGTAACGCTCGATCTCGTCGTGCGCGATTGCCCGAAAGGTCACATGCGAAGTCGACACGGCCTGTGCAATCTGTGTTTGCCAGCGGATGGCGATCGCGGTGGCGACTTCATGAGTGCGGCCGGATAAGGCGGCAAGCATCGCGACGGCGGCCGCCGCGTCGGCCGGCTTGCCCAGCGCCGCGCCGTCGAGCACGACCTCGGTGTCGGCGGCGAGCACAGGCTTCGGCGCGAGGCCACGCCGTCCCATGCGATGCCAACCGAGCGACGCCTTAAGGCGCGCAATGCGCTTGACGTATTCCAGCGGTAGCTCGCCGTCGCGCGGCGCTTCGACGATGTCGCGGCGCCTGCCTGGCGCTTCGCGCAGGAGTAACTCGTCGAATTCGACACCGAGCTGGCGCAGGAGCTCCTGCCGGCGCGGGCTCTTCGACGCGAGATATACCGAGGGGCGCTCGGTGAGAACGAAGAGCTCACTCATTCGCGATGGTAGGGGTGGCCGCGCAGCAAGCTTGCTGAACGGTAGATCTGCTCGGCGAGCACGATCCGCGCGAGGCCATGCGGCAATGTTAGCGCGGAAAGCGCCATTATGACATCGGCATTGCGCTTCACCGTACCGGCGAGACCGTCCGCGCTGCCGATCACGAATGCGACCGGCGACGCATTGTCGCGCCAGGCGCGCAATTTTTCGGCAAGCTGCGATGTGGCCCAGGCTTCGCCGCGCTCGTCCAGTGCGACGACTAGAAATCCTTTGGTCGCTGCAGCGATGCGCTCGGCTTCCGCGGCAAGGACCCTGGCGACCGTCTTCGCGCGGTCGCGCGGCTCAGGTTTGAGCTCGAGCAACTCCAGCGCAAACTCGCGCGGCAAGCGCCGCGCGTAGTCATCAAACGCCGCATTGACCCACGCCGGCATCCGGTGACCGAGCGCGACGATGCGGATTTTCATGAGAGCGGGAGTTTCGTAGGGCCGAATTCATTCGGCCGGCGTTGTTCGTAGGGCCGAATTCATTCGGCCGCGGCGCGGCATGCAAACGCTGTGTGCGAATTAGTCGCACCTACGAAAACCAGCCGTCCGTAGGGCTGAGTTCATTCCGCCAGCAAGGTCAGG
>Ga0207646_10005361_pt1 | contig 13504 bp, 16 predicted proteins | sample KBSK5502metaG_FD_184343 | JGI IMG/M metagenome (GOLD analysis project Ga0207646, IMG submission 184343) | Corn, switchgrass and miscanthus rhizosphere microbial communities from Kellogg Biological Station, Michigan, USA - KBS K5-50-2 metaG... | ecosystem: Host-associated > Plants > Roots >... | reverse complement strand
TTCGCGCGGGGAGAGCACTTGCAGGGCAGTGAGACGAGCACATGCGGGAGTAGGCTGCGTAATACGCGAGTCGCCGGAAGCGCAGGCCGGCACGGAGGGAGTCCTTTGAGATCGTTCCTGGTCGGCTTATTGGCCGTGCTTTTGGTCGCCTGCGGCGTCGCCAGCCAAGCGGTGGATACCCCTCTCGCGACGGCTACGAACAGCGCCACACCCATGGCCGCGACGCCTCGGGCCAGCTCGCCCACTGGCCCGTCGGCGGCGACGTGTGCATCTACCGACCAAGATCAGCACGTCTACAACCCCGACCGCTTGCAGGTCCATTCCGCTTGTATCCGCGTGACCGGCACTGTGGCCGCCATCCGAAATGAGGCCGACGGGGACCGCATCTGTTGTTGGCGCTGGATCCCGCTTACACACACTTGCTCACGGCCGCCAATCAAGGCGTCGAACTCGGGGACTTGGTGGTGGAGCCTGTGTGCGTGCATGCGGTTACACAGGCCGATGCGGTCGCTACCTGCCAGGCAGATCCTGATCCAACGACCAGCCTGCCAAGACTCGGAGCCTCGGTTTGGATGGAAGGGCGGTATGTGCTCGACCTCCAGCATGGAGGGTGGGCTGAGCTCCATCCGCTATACCGCTGGGGGCCCACGAATTCGGGGCCTGCTGCGACCGCATCGCCGAAACCTACGGCGAAGCCGACTCCGGCTGCCACACCCAAGCCATCTGCGAAGCCCTCGCCTTTCTCGGTCCGCATCACGAGCCTCACATCGCCCACCGCTCGTGGCGCCTACGCAACACTCAGCGCCCAAACGGGAGCCTCCGCTTATTGCACCATCGTGGTCGAGTACAAATCAGGTCCGTCGACCGCCGCGGGCCTCGGGCCAAAGACCGCGAGCGCGACCGGTGCTGTGAGCTGGACATGGAAGGTCGGGACGCGGACAACCTCTGGAAGCTGGCCGGTCACGGTCAGCTGCAGCCTCGGGTCCCAGAGCGCCTCGGCCATGATCTACTTGGAAGTCGTCTAGCAACGCCTCGCTCTTCGGAACGTGGTCAGGGCTGCATGCGTTTCTCCTTACCACGTGCACAACTTTGCGGCCGGTTTGGTCACCGGCACGCCGCCGGCGGCCAAATAGACCGTGTTCGCGCAGAGATCAAGCGCCGTCGCGGAGTCCTCAAATGCAAGCGACATGGCGGCGATCTCTACAATGTCCCACTCTTCCGGGAAGACCCCGCGGAAACGTTGGTATCCCCGATCGCCAGATGCCACTCTTCAACGAGCCTTGGACCCATGCGTGCGGTGCGGAGGTTGAAGGCCCCCAAAGCAGCCGACTTCCCGCGTCTGCTGGCGCCTTCCTACCTTTGTTGATCGATTCTTCGGTGGCGGCGGCCAGTTCGAATAGGGGATCGGGCACGAAGGCCAATCTACCGCTTGACGAGTAGCGGCGCCGTCCATCTACTGGGGGTGCAACTCGCTGTCGGAGCTGCAACTGCCCCGTGAAGCCGCCATCCGGTGCCCGACACAACCTTTGCGGCTCAGGTTCTGGGCTGGACGATCGCGGAGAAACCGTAGCGGATGCGGTCGAACAGAATCTGAGCGCGTAGCGCGGAATGTGCGGCTAGCATCGACTCTCCGACGCCTACGCTCTCGCAATCACGATTGCCGAACCGAATCCGGGCGATCAGCCTCACTCCACCGATGGTGGCCTCGCGCCGGAGATCCAACAGTTCGGCGCCAGGACCCAGCCAATCGGCGCAGTCGGCGCGGATCTCCGCGAGGTAGCGCTCTTCGGCTTCGCCCGATGTGGCGTGCGTCATGGCGGGACAGTCCCATTCTCCCGGCCCTTCCCGCAAGAGCTGGATTTAGTGCCGTCGTGCTCCCGATGCGCCGCTCTTGCTGCGGGTTGCGGACGCGGCGCACGTGCTCGGCGTGTCGCGTTCGGGCCTGATCAGCCGTTAGAGCACTAGGATGCGGGCACGACGATCCCCCATGGTCTTGACCATGCGTGGTCAGACGCACAATCGTATCTGAGCCCTTCATCGATTATCTGCACCTAGCCAGGCTCGACGGCCGATGGTCGATCGTGAACGTTCTGTACGAGGACCGAGAGCCCACGAGTGGTGCGTAAGCCGCCACTAACGTCCCGTCGGCAGGCTCCCTCACCCTCGAGGGTCTCCGCGGAGCTAGATGAACCGCCCAGTTCTCATCGGCAAGAACCGCCTAACCTTGCCTCGGCTCCGACGCCAATTGCCAGAGTTCGACCGGACGAGGGATTCCCTTCAGATCGTGAACGCCGCGGTCAACGAAGCGCAGGTTTGTCTCGGCCAGTAGCCCGTACGTCGTTCCCGAGACGAGCACCTGCCCTGCCTCCGCCAGCGCCGTGATCCGGGTGACGGTATGGACGGCGATCCCCCGGATGTTGTCGGACAACCGCTCCACTTCCCCGGTGTGGACACCGATACGCAGCGCGACCCCGAGCTCGCTCGATGCGCCGAGGATCGCCGTCGCACAGTGGATCGCGCGCTCTGCGCCGTCAAAAGTGGCAAGGATCCCGTCGCCAGTGGTGGTGGCCTCCCGCCCGCGGTAGCGGTCGAGCTCGCGCCGGGTGGCGGAGGTTTGCTCGGCGATCAGATCGCGCCATACGGCGTCGCCCAGGCGCACCGCCATGACGGTGGAGTCGACGATGTCGGTGCACATGATCGTGGCCAGCACGCGCTGACCGCTGCCCACCAGCGGGCGTCCGAAGGTGCGCATGCCGGCAAAGTCATAGATGACGCACGGCTCGTCCCCGAGCACCCAGGCATCGTGATCCGGCTGCACCTCGAAGATCATCCTTGGCCCGACTTCCATCTCGAGGCCGTCGGGGGTAAGGAAACGAAGCCGCCCCGACATCACGATCCCGAGGTGGTGGTACTCGCACGTGTCGGTCAGGGCCACGGGCTTTACGTCAGTCGACCAGCGCCAGCCGGGCTCGAAGATCTGCTTGCCAATGACGGCATCGCCGAGCTCCCAGATCTCAGCCCGGCCGTGAGTGAATGGCCGCACCTCATCTGGTGTGCTGAGCAGCTTGCGCTGCATCCGGGCCATCGACGCCTCCCTCGATCATGCGTGGTCGCGGACTCTACAGCCCTAAGACGTCTCCCGTGGCGGCGGCTGCCCTGCGACCGAAGGGCTGCGGTGCATTCACGCACCGCCAACGGCCCCGCGGATTCGACAGCATCCGCCAAGAGGCGTAGACCAACTTCAGACACGGAGGGCGCTCCTGCCCTTTGCTGCTCCTGCTGCTCGTCCCGCAATGACCTCGACAGGCGCCCCCCGTGAAGCGAATCGGGAGGTGCGCGGTAACCCGACGCGCCTACCCAAGGAGGTTTGCGAGATGGGTAGCGGGATCGTTCGACTGGGCATGGTGGCACTCCTCATCAGCACGGGATGCCTGCTGGCTCCCACGTTAGCCCTTGCCAGCGACGCCAACGGCAACCACGGCAGCTACATGTGGGTGGTCGGCGCAACGACCCCGTCAGACACCGCCATGGCGCCCGACGGCAGCACGATCACGATGGCGGGCTCTGGCACCTTCAACGCCGGACCAAACAAGACCGCCACTGGTGGCGGCACCTACAGCCTGAGCGGTGGTGGGTCGGGCACCTGGACGGTCACCGGCGTCCAGGGCTTCGTCAGCTATGGCGCGGCCGGCGACGGCTTCCCGCCCGGTTTCTTCGGCGGCGAGCTCAAGCTGCAGGTCTCCCTCAGCAACGGGTCGAGCGGCGTCCTGACCATCTTCTGTCGTCTCGGCTCACCGCCCCCGATCGTGGCAAAGGATGAGGGCATCAACGTGATCCTCGGCACCGGCGGGAATTACACGATGCAGGACGGCGGCAACACCGTCTTCATCGCCGCGTAGAGGTCCGCCGACTGGGGGAAGGCCCGTCGATGGCCTTCCCCCAGACAGTACTGACTCGGCACCGGGCCGTCTCCGACGGTCAATCGCACCGGGTACGGTCATCTGGTTCCCACTAAGGCGCGTCGGGGGAAGGCGGGACTCCAACCGTCGGCGGCGGGGCACCGCGTAGTGGAGCTGGCGACTGAGGCCATCGGCTTTCCTTTGCTATCCGAAATGGCGCCGTGGGAGAGCCGATCAGGGTGGCGCGGGCGGAGCTGGAGCGCTAAACAGAAACGTGATCACCCGGGGCACGACGAATTCGCTGCATAGAAAGGCGTTGATGTGCTCGCGCTCCGGAATCCGTAATCGCGAAGCGTTCGGCATCGCGGCAGCTACCTCAGCCATCACGTCCTCCGGGTCTTCGAGCTCGCCGGCCAGGATCAGCGTCGGACATCGAACGTTCGGCAGCGCATCCCACGGACTCCATGTCCAATGTGGCCGACCCTCGGTGTAGGCGAACCACGGCCCGGTGTCCGTTGCCGCGACGCGGTCGAGGAACCAGCGTGGGACTGGGTACTTCTCGGCGGCAACCATGTCGTCGAGCAGGTACCACCAGCCCTTTTCGCCCATCGCGGGGAGTCGCTCCTGGGTCGCAGCGTTCAGCTGCTCCGGCGCGGCGCGGCGGCCCATTGCACCGAACAGCACCAGCGCGTCGAATAACTCCGGATGATCCTCGGCTGCTTTGAGGCCGACCGAGATACCATTCGACCATCCGAAGAATGCGACGCTGGAGACGTCCAAGTGTCGAATCAAGGCAACTACGTCGTCGGCGTAGCGATCGATGTGGTTGGCCGCGACCCCCGCTGGGTGGTCGCTAGCGCCGTGTCCGCGATGATCGAAGAGGATTTATTGGAAGGTCTGCGACAGCGGGGCCACGTAGCCGGCCGCGCGCCAAAGCTCCGCGTCAGCTCCAGCGCCCAGATGGAATACAACCGGGCGCCCCGATCCCTCGACCTCGTAATGCAGCCTTGTGTGATCTGCCGACCGGAAGAACGGCATGCTCAGAGTCTAGGCGCCTCTTTCAGAGTGGGTAAAGCGGCCTAGGCCGACGACCGAAGGCACGCTCAGTCTCCAGCGGCCAACGCCTAGCCCAGGGTTTAGTGGACCTACCCAATGGGGATCGGCAATGTGTTTCCGACGGGTCGGCCCGGGTCAGACCGTCTTGTCCCGATGCTCCTCCATTGCGCGACGAGCATTGGCCATGATACCCACCTCCGCGCGCCGCATGATCTGCGCGAAGATGGGAAACACGAGTCGAAACCAACCGTTCGGAGACCCACCCGCCGCTGGACGTCATTCGCGTGCCGCGTGCAGTCGGCTCGAGGACTACCGTGTTTGACGTTGACTGGCCCGCCGTTCTCATACGTCCACGTACAGGGTCGTGGTGAGAGCAGGCATCTACATGCCGAACGGTGTCCAGGGCGAGTTCGCCGGCTGGGATGCGACGCGTGCCTGGGAGAGGTCGCTGCAGATTGGCGAGCTGGGCGAGCGCCTCGGATTCGACGCTGTCTGGGTGCCGGACCACCTTCAGAACATCCGGCACCACGACGATGCACCCACATTCGAGAGCTTCGTCCATCTGGCTGCGCTCGCCGCGAGGACGGAGCATGTCCGGCTCGGGCAAGGCGTGATATGCGCGGGATTTCGCAACCCCGCCCTCCTGGCCAAGATGGCGGCGACCCTTGACGTCGCTTCCGGAGGTCGTGCGGAGCTGGCGATCGGGGCGGGTTGGAACGAGTGGGAGTACGCCGGTTTCGGATACGTATTCCCCCCGATCGCCGAGCGGCTGAAGCTTATGGAGGAAACACTCGAGGTGGTGACGCGCGCATTCACGACAGCTCGCGCAACCTGGCGCGGGGAGCACGTGCGGGTGGACGAGCTGGTTCTCGAGCCCAAGGGCCTTCAGCGGCCACGCATGAGAATCATCGTGGGCGGCAACGGGCCGCACGTTACCTGGCGGCTTGCGGCTCGCTTCGCCGACGAGTTGAACCTGGACGGACCGAACGTCGAGGACGTCGCGACCTGGATGCCGCGGATTCGCGAGCGGTGCGAGGAGATCGGTCGGGATCCAGACACGTTGCTGGTTTCGGCCCTGATCTGGTGGCGTGGCGTGACCGGACAGCCACGGGTGGAAGGCCTTCAGCGGCTCGCTGCGGCGGGCCTTGCATGCGTCCACTCCGATTTCGTCGAAGCGGTTGACTCCGATGAGCCGATTCAGGCCTTCGCGGAGGACTGCCGGACAGCTGGGGTGGAGCGAAGGGCCTGACGACTAGCCAGATCTACGCGACGGCACCCTCGCGACGCTCTGCCTACTACCCGTCAATCGAGACTAGGCGCCGGATGAGCTTCCGGCAATCGGTCCCCTACGCTTCCCTCAGGCTGAATGGTGGGTATCGGTCCGTGACCAGCAGGAACGCGTACGCGCTGACTCGCAGGCTCCATCGGCTTACCCCCTCCACGAAATCGAAGAGTCCCCGCGGGTAGCGACCGGTGATGAGGATGGCGAACCAGGCGATCACCACGGCCACGATGGCGGCCGCCCACAGCACGATGAGCACGAGGTAGTGAGGGATCGCGAGGATCCACTTCACCAGTGGCAACCAGCGGTTGAGGTCTCGCTCAACGTCCGGGTATTCGATTTCGAGATGCACAGTCTGCTCCTCGACCGTCGAGGGATAGCGATCCGTCAGGAGGGCCAGGTAGGCACCGACCCGCGTGCCGAAGCGCGTCAGCTCTCGGGCGAAGTCGAACCACCAGCGTGGGTAGCGGACGCGGATGGCGATCATCAGCGCAGTCGCGATGGCCAGGCCGCCCAGGAGACCGAAACCAACGCTACGCACCTGTTCACCGGTCGCGGAGACCATCGTCTGGTTTCCGCTCGCGGTGAGCAAGCCAAGGACGAGTGCGATCGGGATGACCCAGATCAGCCGGAAGAAGGTGGTGATTCTGCTGAGCCGATCCGGATAGTCAATGTTCAGACGGGCGGCGTATGGCGCGGGTGCGGTGGCGGTGCTCATGCCGTTCCCTCTCTCGAATCGATGCTTTAGCCGGAAGCTGGATTCCGCTGCTCTTCTCGGGTCACGCCGCCGCCGCGATGGCGGTCGCCGCCTCACGCTTGGCGCCTTCGGACGCGATCACGGCACTTCGTGGGCGAGACACGGCGATGACTACGGTCCCTCGCACATGTCCAGCTGCGACGCGAGCGATCGCCGCGGGAGTCTCGCCGAGCGGGTAGGTCGCATCGATGACGGGCGTCACCTTACCGGCTTCAACGAGATCCAGCAGGGCGACCAGGTCGTCATGGTTCTGCGTCTTGACCGTTGGGCTGGCCTGCTGGCGGACGAACATCGAGACCAGCATGGTCCGCAGGGTGCGGCCCAGCTTGCCGTCGGCATGGCCCCCGCCGTTCGAGATCAGCCTCCCGCTGGGCGTCAGTGCTCGCCTCGTATCCGACATCGAGTGGTTCCCCACGTTGTCGAGGATGAGGTCGTAACGCCCAGTATCCTTCGTGAAGTCCTCCCGGGTGTAATCGATGACATGGTCGGCCCCGATCGAGCGGACCATCTCGACGTTTTTCGTGCTGGTGACACCGATCACATCGGCACCCATGGCCTTTGCGATCTGGACGGCGAACGTGCCGACGCCGCCGGACGCCCCGTTGATGAGGACCCTCTGTCCGGGCTCAACCTTGCCGTCGTCGCGCAGGAGCTGGAGGGCGGTGGTTGCGGAGACCCCGACGGCGGCCGCGTCTTCGAACCTGAAGTTTGCCGGCTTCTTGACGAAGTGATCCGCAGGCGCAGCGGCGTAATCGGCGAAGGCGCCGGTGCACCAGCCGAAGACCTCATCGCCAGCCCGCAATGGCGTCACATCCTTGCCGACCAACTCCACTGTCCCCGCTACGTCAGTGCCCGGAACCGGGTTCTTCGGTCGGCGCAACCCGGTCGCCAGGCGCATGACGAACGGCGATCCGGTCATGAGGATCCAGTCACCGACATGCACGGAGGCCGTGTGGACACGGACGAGCACGTCCTGGTCCCCGATCTTGGGCCTCTCGACGTCCCGGCTGACCAGGACCTCCGCTGAGCCGTACCTGTCCTGAACGATTGCCTGCATCGGTGTCCTCTCTCGCTCTGCTGCCCGAGGCCGCGAGCGTACTATGTATGCCGTGCAGTGTATCATGTACACCATAGCGAGTACGGCGTACACTGTCAACAGCATCCACAAGAGGACGAACTCCGATGACGACCAGCGCGAGATCGGAGACTGGCCGCCGGCGCCTCAGCCGAGAGCAGGTCCTTGAAACTGCGCTTGCGCGCGCGGACACACGCGGACTCGAGGCACTGACCATGCGGACGCTCGCCGAGGAGCTTGAGGTGGCGCCGATGGCGCTGTACCGCCACATCGCCAATAAAGAGGACCTCATCGACGCGATGGTCGATGTCGTCTTCGCCGAGATCGGCGTACCGGCCGGCGGCGACTGGAAAGGCGCCATGCGCCGGAGGGCGCTATCGGTCTACGACGCGCTGTCCCATCATCGTTGGGCGATCGGCCTGATGGAATCGCGGAGAAATCCCGGGCCTTCGAACCTGCGGCATCACGACGCGGTGATCGGTCTACTTCGCGCTGCGGGCTTCAGCGTCGAGATGGCCGCCCACGCGTATTCGCTCCTGGACGGGTACATCTATGGCTTCGCGCTGACGAAGATGAACCTCCCATTCGACTCGACGGCCGAAGTCGCCGACGTAGCAGCGAGCATGCTCGAGCCCTTCCCCGCGAAGGAGTACCCCAACCTCGTCGAGTTAATCACGGAGCACGCGATGAAGCCGGGCTACGACTACGGGGACGAGTTCGAGTACGGCCTCGACGTCATTCTCGACGGCCTCGAGCGGATCCGGAACGCGGCCTGAGCGGCTACGTGGGTCGTCCGGAATACGGCCGGCCGGTGGATCCGGTTGGCCGAGCCCGCTGCTCCCAGCGTTCAAGGCTCAAGCGCGTCTCGGCGTCTGCTCTACCCGCCCGATTCGTCCGTCGCCGCTCGCTGCTCGGACGCGGTTTCCCGCGTTTCTGGTGCTTGAGCTTCGCCACGCGGTGAGTGTTATTGCGTCGCACCATCGGGTCATGACGGTCCGTAATGTCATTGAGCGGGCCGAGTGTTACCGCGCTCAATGCACCTCTTCTGGATCCGTGGCGCCCTCCCATCCGCGGTTGGAAAAGGTCGGAATGAACCGATAGCCCTTGCCGGGGACCGTGGCGACGAAGCGCGGGTGCCGGTAGTCGTTCTGCAGCTTGATGCGCAGGTTCCGGATATGCCGATCCACGACGTTGCTTTCGGCGATGAAGTCGGTCCCCCAGATCCCGTCCAGAATCTCCTCCCGGGTCAGAACCTTGCCAGGGTGCGCGGCCAACAGGTACAGAAGGCTCTGCTCGATGGCCGTCAGGTGCATGACCGAAGTACCCGCACGGACTTCGCGGTTGAGGATGTCGATCTCGATCTCGCCGAGCCTGATGGTTGGAACGATGGGCCGATCACTCCCGGTCGCACGGCGGCTGATCACGATGGAACGAGCAAGGAGCTCATCCGGTGAGAACGGCACGGCGAGGATGTCGTCCACGCCGAGATCGAACGCCTTCAGCTTCGTAGCCAGGTCGCCGCGCCGGGTGAGCCCTAGCGCCGGTATGGCGCTTGGTTGGAGCGTTCTCGAGGCGCCGAGCCGTTTGAGGAGTGCGTGGCTGTCATCGTGGTCCATGTCGATGACGGCCATGTTCGGTCGCCACTCGGCGAGGATCCTTTCCGCTTGATCCAGGTTCTGCGCAGCCCGCACCACGAAGAGCCCGTGGTTCAGCGTCAATTCGATGAGGTCAACGACCAGCGGGCGGTCATGCAACACCAGGGCCCGGCGTGCGTCGTCGGGTGGTGCTTGCCCGTAGCGAACCCTCACTGCCTCGTCCCTCTCCAGCACCACACTACCACCGCGCGGCAGATTCCCAGGATCCTGCCCCGGTCGGACCGCCTCGTGTCGGGCTGACGTACCGCACCTACGGGCCCGCGGATTGCACCGTCTGTCACCGATAATCGGTCAATTCGTTAAGGGCGATGCGGGCCAGCGGGCCCGCATCGTCGCTCGAAGATTTGTTGACGCCCGCTAGGCGGCGGGTTCCCACTTGCGCGGATCGCCGTTGCCAAGATCTCGGAGCCCGAAGTCCCAGAACGCTGAGAGCGCCAGCGTCCGGCGAAAGGCCGAGAAATTGAGGACGTGGGCGATCACGCCCCCGTAGGTGAACGACTCGGGCGGATCGCAGGTCGCGTTGATGAAGGTGACCTCCTCGTCTCCCCGACGCCGTGCTTCCTGGAACTTGCGCACGAACGCCGGCCCGGCCTCGGCGAACCGCGCCTGCATGCCGGCGACGGTGTGATCCTCCTGCGGCGGGACCTCGCGGCCTTCGACAGCCGCCATCCAGCGCTCCTTGGTGTCAACCAGGCTGGCGAGCAGGTCGCGCAGGGACACCTTCGATTCGTTGATGGTCTCGATGCCGATGTCGATCGGTGCATCCAGCTGTTCGTCGGTCAGGCGCTCGGCAAGCTCGAGCATCTGGGCGACGGTCCATCGGTCATGCTCCAGCATGCGATCGATCAGGTCCATGGCAGGTCTCCCTTCAGCCGCCGGCAGGCGAAGCCAACCCGGCGGATGGAAATGGACGCCGTTCGGGGCCCGAAGGTCGAACCGTCCGGGTACCGATGGCGCGCCGCGCAACTCCGAGGGCGCATGACCATACGCACGACGGAACGCGCGGGTGAATGCCTCGAGCGAGCCGTAACCCGCGTCGAGGGCGACGTCCGTCACCGGCGCCTGGGTGGCGGACAGCTGATAGGCCGCCCGTTCGAGGAGCAGCCGACGGCGAAACGCGACCGGAGGTTCGCCGATCCGGGAGGCCACCAGCCGGTTGAAGTGGTAGGGAGAGAGGCATGCTCGCTGCGCGAGCGCCGCGCCGTCCACCCCATCCTCCTCGAGGCTGGCGACCACCGTGTCGAGGATCTCGCGAAGCCGGTCCGGTCGAGTCGTCACCGTCATGCGAAGGATGCTAGGCGAGCAGGACGGCCCGGCGCCTGATCGCCTTTGCGGAATCGCTCAGCCAGGCGGCCAGCTCATCTGGCGCCCACCCAGCAGGTGCAGGTGCAGGTGTGGCACCGATTGGCCGGCCGTAGGCCCAACGTTGGTGACCACGCGGTAGCCATCCTCTAGACCCCCCTGAGCCGCCACCTTCCGCAGCGCGGCGAAGAGGGCAGCGAGCAGGGCGGTGTCCTCCGGTGAGTCCGTCAAGACGTGAATCGATGGGACGTGGCGTCGCGGGATGGCCAGTACATGGGTCGGTGCGCGCGGATTGACGTCGCGAAAGACGATGACCTGCTCGTCCTCGTACACGCGATCCGAGGGAATCTCGCCGGCCTCGATCCTGCAGAAGAGGCAGTTCGGGTCCCGGTCCTGCGCCACCGGAGAAGGCTAGGCGAAGTCGCCGGCGCGCGACAAGACGACGGCCGCCGCCGCGATCGCGACCGACTCGGACCGGAGGATGCGCGGCCCAAGCCCGGCAATGCGCGTGCCCGCGCGCGCCGCGGCCTCCAATTCGGCTGGGCTGAAGCCTCCCTCCGGACCGATGATCACGGAGCGCGGCGGATCCAGCGCCCCGAGTCTGGGTTCCTGATCCTGAGTCCGCTCGAAGAGCAGTACCGCCTCGCCGTCGAGCACCTCCGCAAGCGGCACCGGGGGATCAACTGCCGGCACCACGCCGCGTTCGGACTGCTCGGCCGATTCACGCGCGATGGCGCGGAGCCGCTGCAGCCGGGACGGCGACAGCTGGCGCACGACGCAGCGTTCGCTCACAAACAACTGGAATCCAGCCACCCCGAGCTCGGTCCCCTGCTGCACCACGCGCTCGAGGCCGTCGCCCTTCAGCAGCGCCTGGCGGATCGTGAGCCGATGGCGCGGCTCCCCTCCCGGCTGGCCCCTCTCCAGGACGCTGAGCGACCCTCCGGCTTCGAGCCTGCAGCGAGCCTGCTTTCCTTGCCCGTCGAGAAGAACGATCTCGTCTCCCTCCCGCAGTCGCAGGACCCGGAGGACCTGGTGCTCGATGGCGGCAGGAATCCGAAAGCTGTCCCCTGAGATGTCCGACGGGTCCACGAAGAAGCGGTGGCCGGTCACGCCCGGCGTTCCAGGCGCAGGGAGACCCACTCGCCGTCGTCGAGACGATCGCTTGACTCGAACCCCGCGGCGCCAAGCGAAGCCATCACCTCATCCGCTCGCGCCTCGATGATCCCCGACGCGATCAGGGTCCCGTCCAGGGCAGTGTTGGCCACCAGGGCCGGCGCTAGCTCGATCAGGAGGGTTGCGACGAGGTTGGCGAGCACAAGCGGATAGGGCTCCTCCCTGGGATCAACCGTGACCGTGCCGCGGTAAGCCTCGAAGCGATCGGCGAGCCCGTTCACGGCAGCATTGGCGGTGGCTGCAGTGACGGCAATCGGGTCGGTGTCCAGGCCAACGACCCTGCGCGCTCCCAGCCGAAGGGCGGCGAGGCCCAGGATGCCCGACCCAGTGCCGACGTCCAGGCACCGGTGCGGCATCGGCGCAATCCTTTGCAGGAGGGTGAGGCAGCCACGCGTGGTCGGGTGTAGTCCCGTCCCAAACGCCATGCCCGGGTCGAGGCGGATCGCCAGCTCTCCGGGAGCCATCGGCTCATCCAGCCATGACGGAGCGATCACAATGCGACCGATGCGCTGCGGCGCATACCCGTACTTCCAGGCCTCGGTCCAGTCGCTGTCGTCGACGCGCGCGACCCTGAGCTTCCCGATCGGTCCAAGGCCAAAGGCCTGCAAGTGCCATAGCGCTCGCTCGGTCGACTCGATCGCCGCCGGGGCGTCGGGATCGTCCGGCACGTGGGCGGTGAGCAGGTACGGAGCACTGGGATCCTCGCGGACCGCTAGCTCGTCAGCGGGATCGCGGATCAGCTGCGTCGGCCGAACGGCAGCACCGCGACCCAGCCGGCCAAAGATCTCGGAGACCGCTTCGACCGCCTCGCGGTGGGCTTCGACCGTGAGCTCGAGCCAGCGCATGCGGGCGCTATCGGCTCAGTCGAAGAGGTCGCGGAGACGGTCGACGATCGTGGGACCGCCCTTGGGCAGCGCAGCCGGTCCGCTCACGGAGTCGAGCTCGCGCAGCAGCTCCCGCTCACGCTTGGAGAGCTTGTTCGGCACGACCACAGTCACGATCGCGTGGAGATCGCCGCGACCCGCGCCACGCAACCGCGGGACACCCTTGCCGCGAAGCCTGATCTCGTGACCGCTCTGCGTCCCGGCCGGGAGCTCGACCTCCTCGCTGCCCTCCGCGGTGGGGACCGTCAGCTTGGTGCCCAGAGCGGCCTGCGCGAAGCTGACGGGCAGCTCGACAAACAGCTCTGTGCCCCGCCGCGCCAGCTGTGAATGCTCGCGCACGGAGATGACCACGAAGAGGTCGCCGGGAGGCCCACCCCGTGGTCCAGCCTCGCCCTGGCCCTCGAGCGCTATCCGCTGGCCC
>Ga0207646_10005360_pt1 | contig 13505 bp, 17 predicted proteins | sample KBSK5502metaG_FD_184343 | JGI IMG/M metagenome (GOLD analysis project Ga0207646, IMG submission 184343) | Corn, switchgrass and miscanthus rhizosphere microbial communities from Kellogg Biological Station, Michigan, USA - KBS K5-50-2 metaG... | ecosystem: Host-associated > Plants > Roots >... | reverse complement strand
CGCTGCGGCTATGAAACACCCGCCCATCCACCTCCTGACGGAGACGATGCGAGCCTGAGATGGTCAGGCCCAGCACGTGATCGGCGAATCGCGCCGTCGCACAAGTAGGGGCGGCGACCACATGCATGGTGAACACGTCCCATGCTGCGCTAAGCTGGGGCGGCTCCGACAAAAGACTCGGGAATTGGGACGCCGAAATTGGGCCGTGCTCCATCAATTTGTCCTAGATTCTAGCACCACAAGTTCACGACATCCCGCCAACATTCACGCATGAAACCTCGCCTCGCTTCGGCGGAAAAGGCCGTCCTACCCCAATCGTGTTATTTCGACACTAACCGCAGGCGGTACTTAAAAACTCTAAAAACGCGTGATGGCTCTGAGGTGCAGAAAAAGACACAGTGAGAGAAATGAATCTCTCCGAAATGGTTGCGACGGTTGTTCGATCGGATCACCCGGTGAACATGACCGATGAGGTAAAATTATGACTTCTGCACAAACCGATGTGAAAGAGTACAGCTACTTTGCCGACAACCGGTGGCGAAAAGCTGTAGATAACCAGGTCTTCGAGGTCCACGAACCATACAGCGGAAAGCTATTTGCCCGGGTCGTAGCAGCTTCTCGCGCGGATGCGCGCGCCGCTGTGGACGCGGCAGCGAAGGCATTCGCGGAATGGGCGGAAACGACGCCGGCGGAGAAGGCCCGCCTATTTCTGAAAGCTGCAGAGATCGTCAAGCGCCGCCGAAGCGAGATCGCTGAAGTGCTGGCGCGTGAAACCGGGTCCATCATTTCCTTCGCGACATTCCAACAAGACCTGGTCGCCGCGACCCTCCAGCAAGTCGCAGGCTGGGTGTACCTGCCCAAAGGCGAGGTTCTCGAAACCAATTTACCCGGCACCTACTCGATTGGGATGCGCCGTCCGCTGGGCGTGGTCGCCAGTTTCACGCCATGGAACGGCGCCAACGTCCTCTCCTGGCGGGCGGTCATTTCCCCTGTCGCGGCCGGAAACACCGTTGCACGCGAATATTTCATGAGAGCGGACCAGGGACGTCCAGACATCCTTGAGCTGTTCCAGGAAGACGTGGAAGTCTATTTCCCCAAATTTGGACTTGGATTTGGACGGAACTCGTTTCTTGAAATGGTTAAAGGATTCGAAGGGGCCTTGCAATACATTCAACACGACTACGACCGCTTGAATTTCATTCCTTCAGGCGACTATCTGGTCGTCGAAGGAACTTCACAGGGCAGAATGTCCGGTAAGTCGTGGGCCGGTGGCACGACTCCTGGCGGACGCTTCTGCAACGTCTTCAAGTTTCGAGATGGCCGCATATCGCGCCTGCACATCTTTCTCGATCCCGACTATACAAGTGAGGATGAGGTGCGGTTTCGATGGGGTAAGAATCGTCAGTGGTGAGAGTGATCACCCTCCGTCATACAATTTGTTCGTGGGCTGAGGGTGATCGCGCGGCCGTAGCTCTAAAAATTCTTTCTGTCGAAAAAGGAAAAGACCTCCATGACTTCGATAAAGTCTGAAGTCGAGGATGTCCACAAGATCAATTCACAATCACAAGGAACGATGGCACAAGTAATCATTCGGGCGACGTCGGGCGACACCAAACGGACCGTATCTTGTCGAAGGAGACATCGACCTTTATGACGCCGGCGGTTCCAAAGTTTCAACAGAGGGCCGACCCAAAATCGCGCTGTGCCGGTGCGGCGCTTCTTCGAACAAACCATTTTGTGACGGCACTCACAGCCGCATAGGTTTTCAAGCTGTCCGTGGCGGATTCCCAATTTTGGTGCAAACACCCAAGCGAAATCGAATTGCCGTGAATCCGCCCGAGTCGGAATCAGCGCTGGTGGTTGTCGCTAACAATACGATGGAAATGCTCTATTCAATGGATCGAAACTTCCAGAATTCAAAGTTGCCCCAGAAAACGCGTGTATAGAAAAGTCACGCCAAGATTGGCGTTTGATATAGCCCACGGCAGTGCGGTTGCCATCTATACGAACTGAAAGTTGCAGGTAAGTGACCTATGTCACCGCTCGGTTCCGGAGTGCGCCCGTCCAGCCCAGCATGCGTTCGATGACCATTATAGTAATGTTGGAAATCGAATAGCTTCGTCTCCAGATCGGCGGTCGTCCAGAATAGAGTTCGGTCCAAGTATTCGCGCCTAACGGTTCCAATTAGTCGTTGAACGAATGGGTGCGATAGCGGCACGTTCGGCACAGTCTTGATTTCCATCACCTCAAGTATTCTCAAATTCGCTTGCCATTGGTGGAACCGATACAACGGATCATGGTCCGAGCAGAGGTATTTCGGCAGGGTTTGCCCTCGAATTGCTCGATTGAACATCCGGCAAAGCGCTACCCCATCAACAACGCCGCCGTGAACGCCGAATCCCACGATGCGACGCGTGAATTGATCCATCACGACGAGAACCCAGTGTGTTCGCAGTGCGGCCGATTCGCATCGGAACAAGTCGAGACTCCAAAGACTGTCTTTCATGTGACCGAGGAAAGTGAGCCATGACGGACCAGCCGAGTCTGGTTCGGGTTGGTAACGAGCTGCGAGAATCCGTCGAACAACATCCTTGTTAATTTCAATACCGAAGGCCAACCCCATCTGCCGCGCGATCCGCGGACAGCCCCAGGTTGGATTCCGCTGCTTCATTTGGACAACCGCTGCAATGACTTTATAGCTGGGTCCCTTTGGGCCCGGCCTCTTTCGCGCCTTGGGCGAGAACAGTAGACGATATTCCCGGTTTTTCAGCGCTCGATGGAGGCCCAACAGGGTTGAGGGTTTCAATACGATTGCGGAACAGATCAGCCGGCCGGGGCGCATGAGCAGCGCACACAGCCCGGCGACAACGCGATCAGCGACACGGAGACTTGGTGAACGTTTCCGGGGACGATTCAGGATCAGCAGTTGCTGTTTGACCAGAACGGATTCAGCGACAACAGAACGCGCGCCGCTGGGTCCTGCGAGTCGGGCGACAGTCGTAATCAGATGGATGAAAAGGACAGCCAGATCGCGCATCACACCATCCTAACAAGATCGCGAAATCCACGAAATGCCGACAAATTCGGAATTTGCCTGTTTACGCTGATGAAGGAACGACAGTCTCCTCTGAGCAATCAGGTGGAGGATTACAGCGTTGTTTTTCCGGTTTTACGATTGGCAGCCCAACGTCTTTTAGCGGCTTCAGAAAGCTTCTTTCGGCCGGCAGCGGTCAGTGTTCCTTTCCGTTTTGGCTTAGATCCAGTTAGAGCATGGCCGGTGACGCTACCACCAGCTACGATAGTTCGGGTCTTTCGCGGAGTTCGTTCGTTTCCAACTCTCTGCATACGCAGAGATGTCAGTTCAGCGATCTCCTCATCAATCCTGGAGCGTTCGGCTTCGAGTCCTTTGAGAGCAAGTTCCAGCAGTCTTTTGTCGTCGGGCATAAGCGGGGAAATATAGCACACGTGTGACATATTGCCGCCAAACGCAATCGTAGCCCGGCGAAAAGTTTGCCCCACAGGTTGAGTCATGAGCCCAAGCACCGAGGCCGGTCTGCCCGAAAAAGTGGCTGTTGTTCAAAAGCTGACCGTTTTGCTCCCTCGGGTGCTTATCTTGCTGAAAAGGATTCACCACATCCAACTGACCTCCCGGGAGACGGGCGACAGTCGCAATCAGATGGATGAAAAGGACAGACAGATCTCGCATCACACAATCCCGACAAGAGCGCGAAATCCACGAAATGCCCGCACATTAGGAATTCGCCAGCGACAGGTCGCCGCGCCATTTAAGAGCGCGTTTTTGAGTGTCGGCTTCGCGTATGCCTCTCCAATTCCGGATTGTTGCGTGTGAAGGCCCTGAGATAATCTCTGGCAAACCCGACGGGCCGTTCGTCAGCTATGCCGCCTTCAAGGCTTTTGCAGCTGCCCAGAGCGAGCCTGGATTAACCCGGTTGGGGTGCAATGTCAGCATCTCCCCGTAGAGGTCCAGGGCCGTCGAAGCACGCGCCACTGCAGCGTCAAAGTCCTGGATGTACCTTCGGGTTTCCGCGATGTGACGAGGCGAGCTGTCTGGGTCAAGCACGCCATGGCCGGCTACCACAGCACTTGGATGCAGGGATTCGATCTTGTCCAAGGCGCGGAGCCACTCGCCCCTGGCCTTTTCATTGCACTCCGCGAGGTAGGGATGCGTGTTGTTATAGACGGTATCCCCCGATATAACCAGGTCAATGGAAGGAACGTAGACCGCGGTTGAATGCGCAGTGTCGGTATGACCCAGTTCGATTACCTTTAACTCTTCTGCCTCAAGATAAAGCGCATCGTCTTCGAGACTCTGTGGCGCTACCAACTGTGACGGAACTTGACCTGGGAAGCGCGGCTCCCAAAAAGATTTTATAAAGTCGGGATCGATCTGCTTTTGCATTCCGGCAACACTTGAAGCGGTAGCAAACGCTCTTGCGGTTGGGAATCTGTCCAGCAGAAGTTTCAGACCGAAGAAATGGTCCCCGTGGGCATGAGTGATGTAAATGGTGGTGAGATTCTTGCCGCTCTCGGCGACCCAGTCTACGAGATCCTTCGAATGTTGCACCGACAGAAACGTGTCGACGAGGATAGCGTCGCGTTCGCCGTAAATGAGCGTGACAGTATTGGTGACCCAGGCGAGATCTTCCTTCCCCGGCGGAAGGCCTTGAGTAGAGCTACCGCGCTTCTTTGTCAAAAGCTTCCAGCTCAGCTTAGGCATAACATTCTCCTTTTCCAAGTTGCGTCTCAAACTTCTGCACTGGCATTTTGCTTAGCGCTCGTCACTTTTGGCGCAAGTGCGGCGGCGGGTTTCGTAGTTTCACGATTGCCTCGTTTGCAGCCACTTGACGATATTGGCAACCGTATCCTGATAAAAGACTCGGTAGAGGTCACGTGAGACATATCCGATGTGCGGCGTCGTAATCACGGTGTCCAACTGGCGCAGCGGATGATCTCGGGGGATCGGCTCGATATTAAAAACGTCTATGGCAGCGCCGGCGATATGGCGATTGCGGAGTGCGTCGATGAGGGCGGCTTCGTCGACGATTGGTCCTCTTGAAGTATTCACGAGCCGGGCTGATGGTTTCATCAGGCCTAGCTCGGACTGTCCCACCAGACCCTGCGTTCGCCTGCTGAGTACCAGGTGGATGGTTAAAATATCGGATTGTCGAAATAATTCTTGCTTTGAAACCCAGCGCGCACCGCGCTCCTGCGTCTTTTCCCGGTCAAGGTTCTCGCTCCATGCGATAACGTCCATTCCGAAGGCAGCTGCGATACGTGCAACTTCCGACCCGATGTTTCCGAGGCCAAGGATCCCTAAAACCTTGCCTCTAATTCCATCACCGATCGTTCGCTGCCAGCCACCGGAACGGACAGACGCCGCCTCAATGATGAGATTTCGTGCACTCGCAAGAATGAGAGCCCAGGTCAACTCTACAGTGGAGCTGGAGTCATATCTCGTGTTCATCACATCGATTCCGTAGTCCGACGCCGCGGCCACATCGATAGACGCATTTCGTAGCCCCGTTGAGGCGATCAGCTTCAGTTGCGGCAAACGCGCGAGTGTTTCGCGGGACAGCGGAGTTCGCTCGCGCATGACACAAACGACGTCGAACGACGCAAGTCGCTCCACGATTTCGTTGGCATCAGAGAGGTGATCATTAAAGACGGTCAGCGTGGCGCTACCCACGAGCGGGGACCAGTCGGCGCTTTCGAGGGCAACATTCTGGTAATCATCGAGTATCGCGATGCTAAGCATATTGACCTGGGGCTAACTTATTTCGCCTATGGGCGGGCCGCCGCGAGCCATCACGGAGCGATGAGCACCTTCCCAGTGCGGCCGACCGACTCGGCCTCGGCGACCGCGGCGTGAATCTGGTCCAGGCCGAACCTCTTGCCCGGCGACGTACCCAGCACGCCGGCCCGAATCAAGTCCGCGATCTCATCGATCAACTGGCGGATCGCGGGGCGGCCGGGCGGGAAGAAGCCGGACTTCTGCAGCCGCGGCAGCCAGTACACCTCAAGCGTGCGCCGGCCGGACAGGGTGAGCCGCGGGTCATCGCCCACTCGGACGCCCTCGCCGGTCAGCGACCCGTAGAGCAGCATCCGGCCGTCCGCGGACAGCGACCGGAAGATCTGGCTGCCGGTCTCGCCGGCGACCGGATCGAGCGCGAAGTCCACACCCCGCGGGCCGACGATCCTGCGCACCTGCTCGTCGATAGGCCCATCAGTGGAGACGATCACCTCGTCGGCGCCGAGGTCCTTGAGCTCCTGCGCGGCCTCGTGACGCCGCACCACATTGATGGTCCGGATGCCGTCGTGCTTGGCCAACCGGATGATCATGCGTCCCAGCTCCGAGCCGGCGGCGGACTGCAGCAGCCACTGCCCGCGGGGCACAGCCAGTACGTGGCGCACCATCAGGATCGCCGTCGCCGGATTGATCATGAGCGACGCGACCTGCTCGTCCGGGATGTCGTCCGGCACCGGCCAGGCCGTCTGGGCCGACACCACCGCGTACTCCGACCAGTTGCCGCCGGAACCGTTGTGCGCGAACACCCGCTGGCCGACGGAAAGCCCTTCGACACCCGCCCCGAGCGCGTCGATGACGGAAGCGCTCTCGAAGCCGGCGCCGGACGGGAAATGCTCGGCGACACCGGAGTAGTGACCGCGGACGTAGAGCAGATCGGACGGGTTAACCGGACTGAACTTGATCTTCAGCCGCACCTCGCCCTGGCCGGGCTTCGGCACCGGCTGCTCGGTGACGGTCAGCACGTCCGCCGGTTCCCCGTAGTGATCGAAACGAACAGCCTTCATTTGTGTAGAGTCTCGGGCGGCAGTTTATATCAGTTCAACGTAGGAGAGTAGCCGACGATCCCGCCTGCCGTGACTTATGGTCTGACCGAGCGCATACAGGGAATCCGTGGCGCTCTTGATAAGCTGGATGAACTTGCCCATAAATGGCAGGAGGAAGACGCCAAAGGCGTTCGAAAGCGCAAGGCAAAGGCTGTATGATTGTGTCAACCAATCCGCGCGTTTATAGAGTCGGGCAGGGTACTTCAGTCTTCCGCAGAGGAGACAGAATAGTAGTTGGCCACGACTCGCGAGTGAAGACGGGTAGAAACGAATCGACACGTTACGGACGTCCTCGACGACTTCTGCCCTCGGCTTCTTCGTTTGCGGCGGTTACGATGCGCTGATCAACTGGCTGAGGATTAAATGAAGATCATCCAGCAAACGATCGCGTCTCTCGGCTCTCCCATGTGGATCGAGCCGCTGGAACGGCCTGACAACTCGGCAGCAGTGATTGCGCGATGGCGCCACCTCAACGGCCGCCTCCGGATCTCGACAGCCGATGCGATCCGAGTGTGCCTGAGCCTGAGCACGGGGCAACAGGTACGTCACGCCGAGCGCGACCGATCTCTCTCCAAGAGTGTTCTCGCGGGAGACGTCATTGTTCTCCGACCAGGCATTCCTACCGAAACGACGCTTGAGGGGGACGCAGAGGTCGTTCAGATCTTCATCGAACCTGAGAGCCTTGGACTAGTGTCGAGCAACACGGCGGCGGGGACACCCGTGGCGCCCCTGGGCGATGCGCTCAAACGTGCCGCCATTCAACTGTTCGTGGCCGCACGCCAGGACGACTGGAGAAGCCGCCGCGTGGCGGAAGTCCGACTCTGGCACGCTGTCTGCGACTTGCTGACGGCAGCGGCCGACGACGAGCGGGGATATGTACACGGGGCCCTTGCCACCAATGGCCGTCTGCCGTGCTGAGCGGTTGATCGCCGAAGCGATGGATAGTCCCAACTCCGCGTCACCGACGGTCAGAGAACTTGCGGCGACCTCACGCATCAGCACGAACCACTTCATCCGTTCGTTTCGCCAGGTGCGTGGGACGACGCCACATCAGCTTGTGACGGCGCGGCGCTGTCAGCGCGCGATGGACCTCCTTCGTCAGGCCGACCTGACGGTCGCAGATGTGTCTGACGCTGCCGGGTACTCTTCGCCTGCCTATTTCATTGCATCGTTCAGACAACACCTCGGCGTAACGCCTGGAGCCTATCAACGAGCGCTCGGAAGAAAAGGGTGATTTCTCGATACCGCAGGCGGTACGAGTCGATTTAAGTTGAGGGTCATGGAGCTTTCCATGACCGCTCACGCGACACCGCTCACACCGCACGATTCGTGGAACGCCGACCTAACGGCGACCGGCGCGAGCCCCACAGCGCTCGATTTGGGGCGCCGCCGTGGCTGATATCCCGAGCCATAGAAGGGCGCACCCATGATTCTCATCACCACTGCCGGAAAAGTCGGCGCCGAAGCAGCGCGCCTCCTCGCCGGACGAGGCGTGCCGGTTCGCGCGCTCGTCCGCAACCCGGAGAAGGTCACAGCCGTGGCACAGGCCGGCGTGGACGTTTGCACGGGCGATCTGGAGATTCCCGCGACCATCGACGCGGCGATGCGAGGCGTGACGAGCGTGGTGCTTGTCAGTTCAGCGATACCACGAGAAGAACTGAACGTCGTCGACAGCGCCGTTCGAGCGGGTGTCCAGCACGTGGTGAAGATCACGAGCAAAGCCTCGGCGGATTCACCGGTCGCGCGGCGGCGGGGCCAATTCGAAATCGAGAACGGCCTGATCGCGTCGGGCCTCGGCTACACGCTCCTGAGAAACAACGCGTATATGCAGAACTTCCTGATGATGGCCAACGGGATCGCTCAGACCAGCAGCTTCGCCACGGCAACGGGAGACGGTCGCATCGGCCATATCGATACACGCGATGTCGCAGCGGTCGCGGCGGAGATCGCCGCTTCCCCGGCCGTACATGCCGGAAGGACGTACTGGCCTACGGGGCCGGAGGTGCTCTCCGCAGCGGAAGTGGCCGTCGTGCTCTCGAAGGTGCTCGGGCGAAGGATCGTCTTCCACCCGATCACGGTGGCGGAGCAAAAGCAGGCGATGCTGGACATGGGACTTCCGGAGAACGTGGCCGAGGACAACGCCAGAGCGGTCGCGCTGATGGCTGAGGGCGATTGTGACTACGTGACCAATGACGTCCTCACGATTCTCGGCCGGCCTCCGCGGAGCTTCGAACAGTTCGCGGCCGATTACGCCGCAGCATTCTCGAAGACCCTGGTGGAGCGATGACGAGCTCCGTCTACGGCGTCACCGGCGCGTCCGGTCGGCGTGGACCGGCTACTGCTGGTTTCGAGCAGTGCGGCAGGTCAGCGGCTCCGGCGAGACCCACAATCATCATGCATGAAAAGGTGGAACTGCGACTGATCATCGATACGATTCCTCAGTACATCATCGTTCTCGAACCAGACGGCAAACTTCTGCAAGTGCTCGACTATAGCGGCTTCACCGCAGATGACGTTCAGACACCCGAATTTCGAACCCGACTGTTGCATCCGACGATTGGGAAGGATTGGCAGATCAACGCAGGAGGGCTCTCGCTCGGGGTGAACCATTTGAATTGGAACTGCGATCTGTCCGAAAGGATGATCAGACGCAGAATCACCGGTCGGTAACGGTCGCCGACATATAAATGCTAGAGCCGTCCGGTCCCCAAAACGCTTTGCAGGGGTGCGAAATTGCCACCCGTAAAGTACGGTGCCCCCCAGAGGCTCACCGCTCCAGATAGGAATGTCGTGAAGCACCGATTTTCTGTAAGGTTTTCCAGTTTCAATCGCTCGTACAGCTTGGGCCGTGTGTTGGCGGTCTCCACTTGTGTTTATATGAATGTTCCTATAAAATTTACTTGTTCTATAGCTGAAGCGGACCGATGGTGATGCGCCCGCTCATTTGGCTTGGCGATTCGCGCCGAAATATCCAGGCATTTCCATCAGGCGCTCAGAAACTGATTGGGGACGAACTGCAACTCGTTCAGTTTGGCGGCATGCCGAAGGACGCGAAGCCCTTCAAGGGCATCGGAAGCGGCGTCTTTGAAATCGCGCTGGCGTATGAGACCAACGCCTTCCGAGCCGTGTACGCCGTACAACTCGGAAAAAAGATCTATGTTCTGCATGCGTTTCAAAAGAAATCGAAGTCAGGCATTAAGACGCCACAGAAGGACGTTGATCTGATCAAACGGAGATATAAGGAAGCAAAGGAACTCGCAAAACATGAAGAAAAATAGGCGAAAGACCATCGAGTTCGAAGAAGGGTCGGGCAACGTGTTTGCAGATTTGGGCCTGACCGATGCGGACGAACTCTATGCTCGCGCCCAAATCGGATTCGGAGTTTATAAGATCCTAAAGGACAAAGGTCTAAAGCAGCGTGAGATCGGAGAACTGCTGGGGGTCCCTCAGCCGGAAGTCTCTCATCTGATGAACGGCCATTTCAGCCGCTTCACGACCGACAAGCTGCTCGATTTTCTGAAGCGCCTGGACCGAAAGGTAACGATCCGGATCAGTTCTCATAAACCTGGAGAGCCCTATCAGGTAATCGGGTTCGCGTCATGATCGTGCAGCCCATTTGCAGCCCATTAAGCTGCACTCGAATCCGAAAAGTGAAAACTCCAGCGGTTTTGATACTCGACAGTAGACGCCATGGCGCGCGATTGTTCTTTAGATTGAATCGACGTCCATTTTCCCAAACTGGCCGTCGCGGGTTCGATCCCCGTCTCCCGCTCTTTGGATTCAGGAGCTTACGGTCGCCCCGATTTCCGCCGTTTCCGATAATTTCCAAATCCAAAGGACGTCATTGGCAATTTCGCGTTAGCGGTTCCTAAGGAATCCGAAACGTCATCGTCTCGGATTCCACAACTCCCTCCCAAACGGTCCCGCAGTCCTTCCACTTCTCGTTCAGCTTTTTCACCGCCTCCGGCGTCAGCGCCCGATGGTCGCGCGTCGTCACGATCTGTTCCGCTCGCCAGCCGCTGTTCCCGCCAAACTTGTTCCTGCGAAAACAACTCGGACTTCAGCACTGTCCATGGTTCAATTCCAAAAGGCTGTTGGTCCCCGGCACGGAGGCCCGCGATTGTTGGGCTGCCGGAGGATGTGATCGGGAACCTCCCTCGTTATCGCAATACTGTCGGATATCGCCTCTCGATATTTGACGGTGGCCTTTGAACCTTTTATCCTCAATGTGTAACCGATCAGTGTGCATCCTCCGTTTCGTCGTAGCCTTTGACCTGATTTATTTGTCTGAACCAAGCAGGCATAAAAGGAGAATTCGCTATGACTCGAACGTTAAATAAAACGATGAAGGCAGTGGTAATAGATCAATTTGGCGGAATTGAAACACTGAAAACGCGAGAGATTCCCGTGCCGGAGGTAGACGCCGATGAAGTTCTGGTTCGTGTGGAAGCGGCCGGCGTCGGCGTATGGGATCCGTTTGAGCGCGAAGGCGGGTTTGCGAAAGAGTTTAACGTGAAGCCCACCTTTCCTGTTGTCTTAGGGTCGGACGGCGCCGGGATTGTTGAAGCCGTAGGGAGCCGCGTTCGAGGCTTGAATCAAGGGGATCGTGTTTACGGAATTTCCTTTTTGAATCCGAAGGGCGGATTTTACGCGCAGTACGCCGCCGTCAAAGAAAATAGTCTATCGCGCATCCCGGGACAACTGACCACGCAGCAAGCCGCCGCCATGGCGGTCGATGCTGTCACGGCTCTCGCGGGCCTTGATTCAACGCTCGGATTAAAAAAAGGCGAGTCGATATTGATCTTCGGAGCCAGCGGCGGTGTTGGTCACATGGCCGTTCAATTAGCCAACCGCATGGGCGCACGCGTGCTTGCCGTCGCCTCGGGGCAAGACGGCGTCGTATTCGTGAAACGTCTCGGCGCAGACAAAGTCATCGATGGCTATAAGGATGATGTCCTTTCCGCGGCCCTGCAGTTCGCTCCCCAGGGTCTGGATACGGTTCTTTTAACCGTTGGCGGAGAGGCGGCCGAAAAATCCTTAGCGGCTCTGCGTGAGGGCGGACGTGCCGCCTATCCCAATGGTGTGCAGCCCATTCCCAAAGAACGCGCCGGCATTAAACTTCAAAGTTACAACGGCGAGTATGACCCGCCTCCATTCGACAGGCTGAATCGCCTCATTGAAGCCGGTCCGTTTGAAATCCATGTCGCACGGACCTTCAACTTGGATCAGGCTGCCGATGCCCAGCGCGCGCTCGAGGACCACTACCTGGGCAAGCTTGCGCTAATCATGAAGTAAAAAATAGCGAACAACCCCCGCTTTCAGCTGGCCATCAGGAATTCCGAAAAAACGGGAAACGGGGGCAGCTTGCCGTCGCGGTGGCGAGATGCTCATCCCATCCTAGTTATTTCCCCTAAATGGAGGTGTATGAGAAAGGGTATGCGTGGTTCAGGCCTGGCGCAAGTTTTCAGATCCCGGGAGCTTCGGCTTGCCTGGCTGATAGCGATTGTTGCCGACGCCATTCAGATTGCCGGATTCCCTTTTTTCGCAGAGGGAGGGTTCTCGCCCGCCGATACGATCGTTGATCTGGTTGCCGCCTTCGTTCTTTCACGGCTCGTTGGATGGCACTGGGCATTTCTCCCGACTCTCGTTGCGGAACTGCTTCCCGGCTTCGACTTGTTTCCAACATGGTCCGCAGCGATGGGTTACATCACGTGGCAGCGCGCTCGTTCCGTGGACCCGACCATAATTGACGTCGAGCCGTTGCCGCCCCGCCGTCTTCCGAAGTCCTGAACAAGCCTGAAAGGGTTCTGGTGCAAAACGCTAAAACCTCGGTGCTCCTGCCATAATCGCTGGTTGCCGTCAACTTGAAGGGGACATTTTTCACGATTCAAAAGGCGCTTCCTCTTTTGAAGAGTGGCTCTTCCGTGATCGTCAATTCGTCAGTGACAGTTAAAACAGCCTGGCCCACTACGACCGTGATGTCGGCGATCAAGGCGGGAATTTCCATTTTCGCTAGAACCATGAGCGCAGAGCTCGCGGATAGAAAAATTCGAGTGAATGCTGTGAGTCCTGGCGCGACCGACACTGAAATGTTCGGCCGAATTCCCGGTGAGAAAGAGGGTGATGCCATTAAAGATGTCCTTCGCGGCAACAATCCCAGCAAAAGACTCGCGGAGCCGTTGGAGATCGCGAAGCTGGCCGTGTACTTAGCGTCAGACGACTCAACCTACGTCGTTGGGGCAGACTTCGCTATAGACGGCGGAGCGGGGGCCTTTTCTCAAGTCGGCGGCTGATAGCGAGTAAGGAGAGATCATGGCTCGGAAGAATTGGCCGCAGATCTTCCGGGCATCAGATTGAGAAGTCTGTTGATCGTCAGGCTTCAGCTGGCAACATCATTCTTCGAGTCGAATTCTCCATAAAACCCGCCATGCGTTAGTTCATTTATCGCTCTCTCTTGGGATAATACTCATTGACAAGATATATGATATGCGTCATTAATAGTTATATATTACGATCATCATAAATAAGCGGAATTAGGAAAACCAAACTATGGCAAGGATCGATTAGAAGGCACCTTGATTGTAGGAAGAAGTATTCAGGAGGTAACCACGTATGAGTCGGCGAACATTTTTATA
>Ga0207646_10005359_pt1 | contig 13505 bp, 9 predicted proteins | sample KBSK5502metaG_FD_184343 | JGI IMG/M metagenome (GOLD analysis project Ga0207646, IMG submission 184343) | Corn, switchgrass and miscanthus rhizosphere microbial communities from Kellogg Biological Station, Michigan, USA - KBS K5-50-2 metaG... | ecosystem: Host-associated > Plants > Roots >... | reverse complement strand
CGATCACGTCGTTCTGCTTGAGATCGGCGGCCGCGGCCGGGCTGCCCGGTGACACGCGCGCGACGACCGCCCCCTTGGTGCTGGGCAGCCCCAGGGCCTGCGCCAGCTCCGGTGTGAGAGGCTGCATCGACACCCCGAGCCACCCGCGCGTCACCTTCCCCCGCTCGATCAGCTGCGTCGTGATACGGCGAGCCATGTTGGCGGGGATGGCGAACCCGATGCCCTGTCCCGTGGCCACGATCGCGGTGTTGATCCCGATGACCTCGCCGCGGAGATTCACGAGGGGGCCGCCGGAATTACCCGGATTGATCGACGCGTCGGTCTGGACGAAGTTCTCGTAGCTCGAGATGCCAACGTCCGCACGTCCCGTGGCGCTGACGACACCGACGGTCACGGTCTGATCGAGGCCGAACGGGTTACCGATGGCGATGGCCCATTCGCCCACGCGGAGGGCGTCCGAGTCGCCGAGCGTGGCGACGGTCGGCTCGTGGTCGGGCTCGAACCGGACCACGGCCAGATCGGTCTTGGGATCGACGCCTACCGTCCGGCCCCGGTACTCCTGCTTCGACGACAGGCGCACCGTGACGCCATCCGAGCCTCGGATGACGTGGAAGTTGGTCAATACGTAACCGCGCTTGTCGATGATGACGCCCGATCCGAGGCCGGGCTGGCGGAACTCACTGCGGGGCCCGCCCGGCGTCTTTCCGAAGAACTGATCGAAGAAATCCTTGAAGAACGGGTCCTGGGCGAATGGTCCAGGAGCGATCTGGGGGCGCTGGCCCTTGGCCACCTGGACGGTGCCGATGTGGACGACCGCCGGCCGCACCCTCTCGGCCACGTTGACGAACGCCGCCTGCAATGCGTCGGCGGTATTGATCGGCGACGGTGCCTGGACCGTGGGTGTGGGCCGGGTGCCGAGCCACAGGCCGTGTGCCCAGAAACCTGCGCCAAGACAGGCAAAAAGAGCACTGGCGAGGAGGATTGTGCGAGCCGTCTTCGGTGTCATCGGTTCCTTGGGGCGTGGAGTGACGACGCCGATCGAGAGAGTAGTGCCCCAAGCCAGAAGTGTCAAGGAAACCATTGCAAATCTGTGCTTTTTACTTGACGGTCCGACCAGGAAAAGACCAAAATGCTCCACTCGGCCGTGAAGAGTGACCGTTTTCTGCATAGTTTTCGGCGCGGAGTCGCGCTGCTTCTGGCTGTGTGTCTGGTGGCTCCGTCGCTGGCGGTGGCCCAGCAGCCCCAACCACAGCCAGGACAACCCTTGAGCCCTGCCGCGCCACCGTCGCCGTCCGCGCCACCACAAATACCGGCTGATTCCATCCTGCTGCGGCTTCCGGGAGCGCGTCCCGATGCGTGCACGGCCGGCATCACGACCTTTGGGAGAATCTCTCCTCCGGCCGACTATCGACTGGGCCCGGGGGACATCGTCGATGTCCAGCTCGCGGGACGGCTCGAGGTCACCAGACAGACCTTGATCGTGGATCCAGAGGGCGCCATCATGCTGCCCCCTGTCGGCGCGATCTCCGTCGACAAACTGACGCTGCTCGAAGCCCAGAGAGCGATCAGCGAGCGAGTGCGTGCTCTATTCCGCTTTACTGACGTCACGTTGTCGATGCAGTCGCCCCGCTGCTTCGAAGTGATGGTGTCGGGAGAAGTGGAGCGCCCGGGCTCGCTGCAGGCCGCAGCGACTCGACGCGTCCACGAGATCGTGGTCGCCGTGGGAGGCGTGACGCCGCGCGGAAGCGTGCGGCATGTCCAGATCACGCGCAAGGATGGGCAGACGACGTCCCTCGATCTCCTCCGTTTCGAGCTCGCCGGCGATCTCAGCCAAAATCCGATCGTCGACGACGGCATGCGGATTCACGTGCCGCCCCGTAGCGGCTGGGTGACGCTCGCCGGCGCAATCCGACGGCCCGGAACCTACGAGCTCGGTCCAGAGGCCGGTTTACGCGAGCTGCTGCAGCTCATGGGAGGTCTGAGCCAGGGGGCGGCGGCCTCGCAGGCGCGCCTGACGCGCGTTGGCGCCGACGGCCGCAATGAGAGCTTCAGTCTGGACCTCACGCGGACGCTGAGGCCACCCGTCGACGTCGCGCTCAAGCCGGGTGACGTGCTCTACGTCCCGCCGGGCGTGGTGTTGCAGGACATCGTCGAGGTCCGGGGCGCGTTCGTTGGCACGCCCGACAGCGCCAAGACGACGGTTCTTGGCAAGCCGACGATCGTGCAGCGCTTCGAGCTGGCGGCCGGCGACCGCGTCCGGGATGTCCTGATCAAAGCCGGCGGACCCTCCCCGGTAGCCGACCTCCGCGTGGCCGTCATCGACCGGGGTGGGGCTGGAGGGCCACGCCGACAGATCCCGGTCGACCTGCAGCGTTTGCTCGTCGACAAGGACGAATTCGAGAATATTCCGCTGGAGAACGGCGACGTCTTCGCTCTGCCGGCCGTCGAGGACAGGGTCTACGTGCTCGGCGAAGTCAAGGCGCCGGGGCCGCAGGACTATCGCGTCGGTGCCACCGTCCGCGAGTATCTGACCGGCGCCGGTGGGCCAACCGTGCGCGGCCGTTTCAAGAACGCGGTCGTGACGTTTCGGGACGGGCGGACGTTCAACCTCGTTCAGGCACCACCGATCGAGCCCGGCGCCGTCATCACGATTCCCGAGGTCTCGGTACGCTGGTGGCAGGATTACGTCTCGATCTCGGGCGCCATCACCGGTCTCATCACGACGTACGCGAGCCTTTTCCTCCTGTTCGGCGGTCGGATCACCACCACGACGACATCACCTTAGCGTCATGTACGAGGCGTATTGGGGCCTGAGTGAACCACCATTCGACAACTCGCCGAACCCGAAATTCTTCTACCTCTCGCCGGAACACGAGGAAGCTCTCGTCCGGATGATCTATGCCGTGCGCCAGCGGAAGGGCTGCGCCATGTTGACGGGCGAGTATGGATGCGGCAAGACGACGCTGTCGCGCGCGCTGATCCAGCGGTTGGAAGCCGAACGGTACGAGATCAGTCTACTGACCAATCCCGGCTGGAATGCCCTCGAGTTCCTGAGTGAAATCCTCTACGAGCTGGGCGCAGGGTCGGAGGACAAGACCAAGCCGGAATTGCTCCACCGCCTCAACGAGGTCTTCTTTCGCAATTATCGTGAGGGAAGAGATACCGTCATCATCATCGACGAGGCGCAGCTCATCGTGGACGAGGCGGTGTTCGAGGAGCTGCGGCTTCTCATGAACTTCCAGACCGACGACCGCTTCCTGGTGACGATCCTGCTCATCGGATCACCGGAGCTGACGGCCAAGGTGCGGCGGCTCAGGCACCTGGACCAGCGCATCGCCATCCGGTATCATCTCAACACGCTCGACGACGCCCACACCGTCAACTACATCGCGCACCGCTTGCAGATGGCCGGTCGGTCCGAGCAGATCTTCACCGAGGACGCCATCAAGCTGATCTTCGACTTCACACGCGGCACCCCGCGTGAGATCAACAACGTCTGTGACATCGCGTTGCTGGTCGGATGTTCGAAGAAAGTGCGCGCGATCGACGCGACGATCGTCGCCGACGTGATCAAGGACATGGTGGGCATTTCCTGATGGTGCGGATGAGCGACCTTGCCCGCGCCGGAGCTCCGGCGCCGGCAAGGCGGGTGTCCGAGGAACCGGCGGCAACGGCGAAAGAGGACGAGGCCGCCGCCTCCGCGCGGCGACCGGCGCCGCCGCCGCCGCCGGCCGCGCCGCCACCGACGCGTCTTCGAATGGCGTCGCTCTCCAGCCAGACGCGTTCCGTGGAGACTGTCCGCGCGCCACGACGCCCGGACTCCGTGCCGACGGTCGAGGGCACCGACTCGCCGTCGCGGGTTCTCGAGGATCTCCTACAATTCCTCGAAGGCGGCCGGGACCTCGTCAAGGGTGACAAGCCGTTGCCCTGGGACGAACTGCAGCGGATCATCGAGCGCGTCGTGCAATCGCTGGAAGTGGGGGGCGAGTTTTTCTGGCTGGCCAACAGCGCGACGGTCCCGGGGGGGCGGGATTACCTGGCCTTCCACCAAGCCCGGGTCGCGGTTCTGGCGGTACGGATTGGAATGACGACCGGGTTGCCGGCTCCCCGGCTCGTCGAGCTGGGCATGGCTGCCGCGCTCATCGACATCGGCCTGTGGCAGGTCTCGCCCGGCATTCTCCGGCGTCTCGGCTCCTTGTCCACGGAAGAGCAGGCTCACTATCACGCACACCCGCGCCTGGCCGCGGACCGATTGCGAGGCTGGAGTCCACCGTTCGAGGGGATCGTCGAGACGGTACTGCACCATCACGAGCGCGAGCACGGACAGGGATTCCCGCAAGGACTCGAGGGGTCGTCCGTCGGAGTCGACGCCAAGATCGTCGGGCTCGCCGACGTGTACATGACGCTCACCGCTCCGCCGTCGCTGCGCCCGGGATTGCGTCCTCACGAGGCGATTCGCGAGATCGTGCGCGGCAAGGACGAGGCGTTCCCCCCGCCGCTCATCAAGGCGCTCCTGAGTGAAATCACGGTCTTCCCGCCGGGCACGACCGTCCGGCTCAACACCGGAGAGATCGGCTCCGTCGTCGCCGTCAACCGCAACCAACCGCTCCGCCCGCGTGTCGAGATCGTCGAGGGCAAGACGGGCCCGCTGACGACGCCGAAGATCGTCGATCTGTCCGAAGCGCCGTTCCTCTACATTACAGGGCCGGTGCCCGGGACGGCGCGGTGAAGGCGGCGACAGGTCCCGCGGAGGTTCTCCCGTAATGGCGCAGTACGAGATGAACCTCCGTGACTATTGGCTCATCGTCCGGCGCCGCCGGTTCATCATCGTCGTTTCAACGGTCTTGGTCACGCTGCTCAGCTTCTGGTTCAGCAAGCAGCGCGTGCCGGTCTACGACTCGACGGCCTCGGTGCGATTCGAGCAGGCCACGTCGCTCACCGGGCTTTTGGTCGAGGTCCTGGCGGTCGGGGGCGGAGACAACATCGAAACGCAAGGCTCGGTGATCAAGAGCTATCCGGTCCTCGAAGAGGCGCTCCGCCGGATGGGCAAGCTGCCGGAGCGTCCGCCCGGACAACCGCTGCGCGAGTCACGCGCCTATCTCAACGCTCTCGACGCTCTGGCCGCGAGGATCCGGACCCAGCGGGTGGCCGGCACGTCGGTCATCGAGATCACGGCGACATCGACGAACCCAAACGAGGCCCGCGAGACTGCCGACACCATCGCCGAGAGCTACCGGGATTACAACCGGCAGATACGCAACGCCCGCATCACCGACGCACGCAAGTACATCGAGAAGCAGATGCAGGAGGCGGAGGCCCGCGTGAAGCGGACCGAAGAGCAGCTCTGGGCTTTTCGTGAGGCGAACTCGATCATTACTCCTGGCGCGGAATCCGGCGTCATGCTCTCCATTTTCACGCAGCTCCGTGGGGGCATCGAGGCCGCCCGGCAGCAGCGGACCGAGCTCGAACAGGCGCAGGCGCGGCTGGCCCGCATGGATCCGGCGAGCTTCGTCGAGCGCGTCTTCATCGACAGCACCACCAATCCGGTGCTCCAGCGGCTTCAGTCGACGCAGATCGATCTCCTGCTCGAGCACAACAACCTGGCGTTGGAGGTCACTGACCGCCATCCTCGGCTGCAGGCGCTGACCGATCGCATGCGCGAAGTTCGGCTCGAGATGCGCCGCGAGATCGGCGCGCAGATCGCGTTGCTCAGAGGTCGCGAGGAGATCCTCAACCGTCAAATGGGGGATGTCCTCCAGAAGAATCGGGACCAGCCCAACCTCGAGCTGGGTCTTCAGCGGCTCCAGCGTGACGCCAAGAGCAGCGAGGATCTCCTCGCGCTGCTCCGAACGAAGCATCAGGAGGCCCTCATCAAGGAGGCGGAGCGGATCGAAGAGGTCACGATCGTCCGCCCGGCGACCGATCCCGTCGAGCCGGTGTCCACCGACAGCTTCAACACGGTGCTCATCGGCGCCTTGCTGGGGCTCATGCTGGGCCTCGTCCTCGCCTTCGTGCAAGAGACGTTGGACACCTCGATCGGGACGATCGAGGACGTCGAGGGCTATCTGCAGGTGCCCGTGGTCGGGATCGTGCCGCACATCGACGTGCGGGAAACGGTCCAGCGGCTCATCGAGCGACGGCCCGCGCTGGCGCAGGTGGAGCCCGAGGTGCTCCAGAGTCACGCGCTGCTGATCACCCACTTCGATCCGAAGTCGCCGGTGGCCGAGGCGTACCGGACGCTGCGGACCAATCTTCAGTTCATTCGTGCGGAGCGAGCCGGCAAGCTGCTCGTGTTCACGAGTCCGACGCTGCAGGAAGGCAAGACGACCACGATCGTCAACGTCGCCATCACCATGGCGCAAAACGGCCAGCGCGTTCTGCTCGTCGGCGCCAACCTGCGCCGCCCGAGCATCTACCGCTTCTTCGGCATCGAGCGCGAGCCCGGACTCTCGGACGTCCTCACGGGCAACGCACGTTGGCGCGACTGCATCCGCACGATCGCCGACATCATCATGGGCCGGTTCGAGATGGAGGACATCATGGCCTCCCCCGGCCTCGACAACCTGCACATCATCGAGTCGGGCGCCATTCCGGCCAACCCGTCGGAACTCCTGTCGACGCCGGCCATGGGCCAGTTCCTGCGCGAGGTGCGTGAGGAATACGACATCGTGCTCATCGACACGCCGCCCGTGCTTCCCGTCACGGATGCGGCGATCGTCGCGGCGCAGACCGACGGCGTCGTCCTCGTTTACCAGGCGGGAAAGGTCGGTCGCCTCGTCCTCAAGCGCGCCAAGGCGCATTTGGAGGGCGCGCGCGCGGCCGTGTGGGGGGTGGTTCTCAACGACGTCCAGTCGGAGATCGCCGGCTATACCTACGCGCATTACTACACGCACTACTACGGCGAGGACCCGAGCGTCCGTCCGGGCCCCCGGGGCGTGGGGCGCCTCTGGGCATTTGTTCGCCGACAGGGCGGTCGCATGACGGCGTCCCCGGTCGGGACGAGCTTTCCGTATGACGTGGCGTCGGGGGCGGCGCGCCGCCCGCGCCGGAGGTACCGTAACGTCCTCGCGGGTCTCGGCGTGGTGGTGCTCCTGGTCGCCGCCATCATCGCCATCACGGCGTGGCACCTGCGCTGGTTCGACCGCATCGAGCGGCCACGGAATCTCGAACGCCGACTGTCCGGGACACCGCCGATGCAGACCGATCGGACACCGCCGACCGTCGCCTCCTCGTCGGGAGCCGCACCGACGCCACCGCAGACAGCTGTCTCTGCTACCAAGCCGGATACCGGCACGCCCTCGCCCCCGGTCTCGACGCCCGAGGCGGTGGCGGTGTCGAGACCGTCCGCGGCCGCGGCGCGGGAGACTCCGGCCACAGAGACATCGAAAGAGACTGGTCTCGCGCCGCCAGTCGCCCAGGGTCCGCGCTTCGCGGTGGAGTTCGGCCCCTTCCTCACCGGCACGGAGGCCGAGAGGACGGAGCGTCAGCTCAACCAGGCCGGCCATCAGACCGTACGATTCCGCCAGCAGACCGGCGCCGCGCTCTACGCCGTCCTGCTCGAGCGCGTGCCGGGGACGCGTGAGGCCGAAGCTCTCGTCACCACGCTCCGTGAGCAGGGATTCCCCGCCGCCGCCGCCTTCGGTACCGGGGACACCATCACCGTCCGCGTGGGCGAGCCGATGCTGCTCCGCACGGCCGTGGAACTGGCGGAGAGTCTGCGGGCCAAAGGCCACCAGATCCGGGTCGCGGCGCAGCCGGGCGAGGCACAGACGTTCGTGATCAGGCACGGCAATTTCGCCGCTCGCGAGGAAGCCGAGGCCAAAGCCGCGGAGCTGGGACGTCTCGGTCTGCCCAACCACGTGGTGCGCGCGAAATAGACGATGCCGCTGCATTACATGGTGGGGGCGGCCGCCGCCTTCGCCGTCTTCATCCTCGTGTTCATCCGGACCGAGGCCGGTCTCTATCTCGTGCTCTTCTCCATGCTGCTGTCGCCGGAATTCGGCTCCGGGGGAGGAGGCGCCCCAGGACGCCTCGCCGAAGGCCGCAACGTCGTCGTCCGCCTCGAGGACCTGCTGCTCATCGTGATCGCGCTCAGCTGGCTGGCGAAAATGGCGGTGAACAAGGACCTCGGCGTGGCGATCAAGAATCGACTGAACCGTCCCATCGTCGCCTACGTCACCGTGACCCTGCTGGCGACCCTCATCGGCTACCTGAGCGGCACCGTCCGAACGACGGCCGGATGGTTCTACGTCCTGAAGTACGTCGAGTACTTCATCGTGTTCTACATGACGATCAACAATGTGCGGGACCGGGATCAGGCATGGCGCCTCATGCTGGCGGCCTTCGTGACGGGCGCCGTCGTCAGCTTGGTCGGAATTGCGCAGATCCCGAGCGGCCAACGCGTCTCGGCACCCTTCGAAGGCGAGGCGGGTGAACCCAATACCTTCGGCGGCTATCTCCTGCTCATGATGGCGATTCTCGGCGGCCTGGGCCTCGAGACGCAGCACATGCGGACACGCGCGTGGAGCTTCGTGCTCGTCGGGCTCATGTTCGTGCCGTTTCTCTTCACCCTGTCGCGGGCATCCTATCTTGGGGTGGTGCCGGCCATGCTCGTCCTCGCCCTGTTCTCCCGTCGCCGGCGGGTGGTGGTCACGGTCATCGTCATCGGCCTGCTGCTGTCACCCCTGCTTCTCAGCAATCTCATGCCCGCGCCGGTGAAGGAACGGATTGCCTTCACGTTCAAGACGCAGCCCGACCAGCCCACCGTGCGGGTGGGGGGCATTGGCCTCGATCCCTCGACCTCGGAGCGGATCAACAGCATGCGCGACGCCATCAACGGCTGGATCCAGCGCCCCATCCTCGGATACGGGGTGACCGGATTTCGCTTCATGGACGCGCAATACTTCCGGACCCTCGTGGAGACCGGCATCGTGGGCTTGGCCTGCTTCCTCTGGCTCGTGATCACCGTGCTGCGGAGCGCCGGCGATTCTCTCGGCTTGCTCCGTGACCCCGACGATCGCGGAATCGCCGTCGGCTTCCTCGCCGGCACGGCGGGCATCCTCACCCACGCCATCGGGGCGAACACGTTCATCATCATCCGAATCATGGAACCGTTCTGGTTCTTCATGGCCGTGGTCGTGGCGCTGCCGCTGCTCGAACAATCAGCGTCCGCCCCGAGCCCCCAGCCCGTGCGGGCGTTTCGGTACTCGACATGAAGCGCGACGTGATGGCGCGAGCGAGGAAGATTCGGCTGCTGGTCATGGACGTCGATGGCGTCCTCACCGATGGCCGCATGGTCCTGTCGGACAAGGGCGACGAGCTGAAGATGTTCCATACCCACGACGGCATCGGGTTGGCCCTCGCCCATCGCGCCGGCCTCAAGACCGCCATGATCACCGGTGAGACGAGCCCGATCGCGAAGGCGCGGGGCGAGAAGCTGGGCGTGGATCGGGTGTTGCTCGGCGTCCGCCGGAAGGGAGACGCGGCGACCGCGCTCCTCGACGAGTTCGGGCTCACGGCGGAGGCCCTCGCGTACATCGGCGACGATCTGCTCGATGTGCCAGCGCTCCAGCTCGCCGGCTTGGCCGTCGCCGTCGCCGACGCGGTGGCCGACGTCAAGGCCGTCGCGCACGTCGTGATGGCGGCGCCGGGCGGCCGCGGCGCGGTGCGCGAATGCGTCGAGCTGATCCTGCGCGCGCAGGGGGTGTGGCGCCGCATGGTGACGGCCTATGTCCGAGAGCACGGCGGCGCCGACAGTCGCTGAATGATGCCCAGAATCCCGAGTGCCGACGTGGATACGAGCGTCATCGAGATCCGGCCGACCAGCAGCTGGAGATCGGGCGTCGACGAGCTGTGGGCGTACCGGGAGCTTCTCTACTTCCTGGCCTGGAAAGAGCTCAAGGTCCGGTACAAGCAGACGGTGCTCGGCGCAGGCTGGGCCGTCCTGCAGCCGATGCTGACGATGGTCGTCTTCACCGTGTTCTTCGGCCGGCTGGGTGGTCTGCCGTCGGACGGCCTGCCGTATCCGATTTTCGCTTACGCGGGATTGCTGCCGTGGACACTCTTCGCCCACGTCCTCAACCAGTCGAGCCAAAGCATCGTCAACCATCAGGGTCTCATCACGAAGGTGTACTTCCCGCGGCTGTTGATCGTGTTCGCTCCCCTCGGCGTTGGGTTGGTAGACTTCGCGATCGCCTTCGCGGTGCTCCTGGCCATGATGGCCTGGTATGGTTTCGTTCCTGGGCTCGCCGTATTCGCCCTCCCGCTATTCGTGGCGCTGGCCGCTCTGGCCGCGATCGCGGCCGGCGTGTGGCTGGCCGCCCTCAACGTGCGATACCGCGACGTGCGCTATACGGTGCCGTTCTTGACGAGCCTCTGGCTCTTCGCGAGCCCGGTCGCGTACCCGGCAAGCCTGGTCCCTGAGCGTTGGCAGGCACTGTACGGGCTCAACCCCATGGCCGGAGCCATCGAAGGCTTCCGGTGGGCGCTCCTCGGGCAGGGTGGTCTGCCAGCGGCGCTGGTGACGGCGTCCTTCCTGATGACCCTGCTGCTGCTCGGGACGGGCCTCCTGTATTTCGCCCGGTTCGAGCGGACGTTCGCCGACATCGTATGAGCTGTACAGCTCCCCTCCGCTATCTGCTCGCCGAGGACACCATCGATCGCCGCGATCTCGCCGACCTCGTCGAGTGGCTCAAGACCAATCCATGGCTGACCCTCGGCCCACTGACCGCCGCGTTCGAGGCGGAGTGGGCGAAGTGGCTCGGGACCGAGCACGCCCTGTTCGTCAACTCCGGCTCGTCCGCCAATCTGCTGATGTACTACGCCGCGCTCTGTGCCGGCCGCCTGCGCAACCGCAAGATCGTGGTGCCCGCGGTCGCCTGGGCGACGACGGTCGCGCCGGCGATCCAGCTCGGCTTCGAACCGCTGATGTGCGACGCCGAAGCCGAGACCCTCGGGATGGATCCCCAGCGGCTCGAGGATCTGCTGCGCCGGCACGACCCCGCCGCGGTGATCGTGGTGCACGTCCTCGGCGTCCCCGTCGATCTCGGCGCGCTCACCGCGATGAAGGAGCGCTACGGGTTCGTGCTGCTGGAGGACGCGTGCGCGGCCCTCGGGTCGCGCTTCGACGGCCGGCCGGTGGGGACCTTCGGCGACATGAGCTCGTTCTCGTTCTACTTTGGGCATCACCTGTCCACCATCGAGGGCGGCATGGTGTGCACGGACGACGCGACGCTGCACGACCTTCTCCTACAGCTGCGCAGTCACGGCTGGCCCAAGAACCTACCGCCCGAGAAGGAGGCTTCACTCGCGCGCGCGCACGGCGCGCTCGAGTTCAACCGGGCGTTCACCTTCTACCATCCGGGCTTCAACGTCCGCCCGACCGATCTCAACGCACGCCTTGGCCTCGCACAGCTCCAGCGCGTGGACGAAGTCGTGCGCCGGCGCGTAGAGAACCACAGGCGCTACCAAGCGCGGTTCGCGACGTCGCGGGCGTTCCACTGCCAGCGAAACGAGCGCGCGGAGATCTGCAGTATCTCGTTTGCGGCCCTGGCGTCATCGCTCGAGCATCGCGACCGGGTGGCCGCCGCCCTCGCCGCCGCCGGCGTCGAGACGCGCCCTCTGGGCGGCGGCAGCATGGGCCGCCAGCCATTCTGGACCGCGCGGTACGGCGTCGCCGCTCTGCCGGTGGCCGACCGCATCCACGAGCGGAGCTTCATGCTGCCCAATCATCCACGGCTGAGCCTCGCCGACGTCGACGACATCTGCGACGTCGTGCTGGCCGTTGCGCCGTGACGAGAGGCCCATGCACGTCCTGATCACCGGGGGCGCCGGGTATCTGGGCTCGGTGATGGTGCCGCGCCTGCTCGCGGCCGGGCACGCCGTCACCGTCCTCGACAGCTTCATGTACGGGCAGGCGTCGCTGCTCGACTGCTGCCACGACCCGAAGCTCGAGATCGTGCGCGGCCACGCGCTCGACCGTCCGCTGCTCACGCGCCTGCTCCGCTCCGCCGACGCGATCTTCCCCCTCGCGTGCCTCACGGGCGCGCCCGCCTGCCACCGCGATCCGATCGGGGCTCGCGCCGTCGCCGTCGACGCCGTTCGGCTCTTGCTCGAGCTACGGAGCGCGCATCAGCTCGTCGTGTTCCCCAACACCAACAGCGGCTATGGCATCGGTGAGGAGGGGACGGAGTGCACGGAGGAGTCGCCGCTGCGCCCGGTGTCGCTCTACGGCCGGCTCAAGGTGGAAGCGGAGGCGGCCGTTCTCGACGCGCCCAACACCATGGCCCTTCGCCTGGCGACGGTCTTCGGTCCCAGCCCCCGCATGCGGCTCGACCTGCTCGTCAACGACTTCACGTACCGCGCCGTCACCGACGGCTTCGTCGTTCTCTTCGAGGCACACTTCAAGCGGAACTACGTCCACGTTCGCGACGTGGCGCGGGCGTTCCTGTTCTGCCTCGAGCACCCCGACGAGATGGTCGGACAGACGTACAACGTCGGCCTCAGCCACGCGAACCTCACCAAGCGCGAGCTGTGCGAGGAGATCCGGCGGCAGGTGCCGCGATTCACCGTGGTCGAGGCCGAGGTCGGGCGCGACCCCGATCAGCGGAACTACGTCGTCAGCAACGCCAGGATCGAGAAGGCCGGTTTCCGGGCGGAGATTGCCATCGAGACGGGCATCCGGGAGCTGATCAAGGCGTATGCGGTCGTGCGCCGGCGCGGCTACGGCAATGCGTGAGGAGCGGGCGCGATGATCATAGTCCGTCCGCCGTTTCCGGCGAACCGGGGGCGATGTCCGGGGTCACCACCTCAGACGGCGCTCAACGGGGACCCCACAGCCCATGCGCCTGATCGGAATACCGGTGACGTTCGCCAAAGGGACACCCGTACTCGACCCGATCCGGGAACAGGAAGAGAATGCCGCGATTCCGGTTACTCCAGGAGTTCACGAAGAACTTGTAGCCGGCGGGCACGAGGTCTTCGACATACCCGAAGCCCAGACGCTGTCCTCCGTATTCGTCGAAGTACAGTCCGTGGCCCACGTCGAAATCGTCGATGATCACGACCGGATCCAAGCATTCGCCGAGCACGAATGCCAACTCGTCTCGAAGCGGCCAGTGCTCCTCCCAGTGCGCGTCCAGAAAGAAGAGCGAGCGTGCGCCGATCAGCCGGTGATGACGCCGGAGGAAAGCGATCGAGGATTCCGTGGCGTACCGCACATTGTCCATCAGATAGAACTCGGGCCGCCGGCGCCAGTCGCGCACGTCACAGGTGAACACGCGATCGAAGATCGCGCTGAAGAACAGCGAGGTGTCGCCGTCGTGGGTGCCGGTCTCGACGAAATTCTGGAGGTGGAAGTCTTCCTTCAGTCGCTTCACGACGCTGACGAGCTGTCGATCGATCATGGTCCGGCAGTGAAACGTGGCGTCGAGGTACTTGGCCATTGCCGTCGCGTCCCCGCCGAATTGCGCCCGGAGACGGACGAACTCGGCCTGGGTGAGCTTCTG
>Ga0207646_10005358_pt1 | contig 13508 bp, 10 predicted proteins | sample KBSK5502metaG_FD_184343 | JGI IMG/M metagenome (GOLD analysis project Ga0207646, IMG submission 184343) | Corn, switchgrass and miscanthus rhizosphere microbial communities from Kellogg Biological Station, Michigan, USA - KBS K5-50-2 metaG... | ecosystem: Host-associated > Plants > Roots >... | reverse complement strand
CGCCTCGCGCTCCTCGCCTATCTGGCCGCCGCATCCCCGCAGGGCTTCCACCGCCGCGACACACTGCTTGCGCTGTTTTGGCCGGAGCTCGATCAGGAGCATGCCCGCGCCGCGCTACGCCAGGCCCTCCACGTGGTCCGCGACGCGTTGGGCGGGGACGCCGTCACGAGCCGGGGCGACGAGGAGATTCGGCCGGACTTCGCTCAGGTATTGTGCGACGTCGCCGCCTTCGAGAGCGCGCTCCGCAATGGAAAGCTGGAGGAGGCGCTCGACCTGTATCGGGGTGCGCTGCTGGAAGGGTTTTTCATCTCGGACGCGCCCGAGTTCGAGCGCTGGCTGGAAGCCGGGCGCGCCCACCTGCAGCTGGCGGCCGCCGGCGCCGCGCGCGCGCTGGCGGAGCACTCTGAGTCCGTCAACGACCTCACGACAGCCGTGCGCTGGACTCGTCGGTCAATCGAGCTCGCGCCGAGCGACGAGGGCCTGGTGCGCCGCCTGATCGCGCTGCTCGACCGACAGGGGGATCGGGCAGGCGCGTTGGAAGCCTACGAGGTGTTCGCCCGGCGAGTCGCCGCAGAGTACGACGCCGAGCCTGCGGCGGAAACGAAAGCACTGCTTGCCTCGGTGCGGGCGCGGGCGGAGCCCGATTCCCCGCCTCGTTTCGCGGCGGCTTCGGCCGCCAGCGCCCAGGGGCGACCTGTTGAGCGCCCGGGGGGGAGGCTAGCACTGAGTGTGACCCTCGCCGCAGCAGCCGGTGTGGCGCTGCTGGTGGGGCTCAGCGTCGGACGTCTGCGGGGCCGGGTGCTTTCCCGGACGCCTCCCACCCGCAATGCCGAGGCATACGATCTCTATTTGCGCGCCAACATGCTCGTCAACCAGCGTCAGAGTCGGGAGAACGATTCGATCGCGATCACTCTATTCGAGAGGATCGTGGCCTTGGACCCCGGTTTCGCGGCGGCTCAGGCCGGGCTGGCGCGCGCCTGCGCGCTGCGGGTGAGCGAATTCGCTCCGGGTGACACGGCGGCGCTCGAGCGAGCCCGAGTAGCCGCGGAGAAAGCACTGCGTCTCGACCCGAATCTCGCCGAAGCCCATCAAGCCCAGGCCCGCCTGTTGTGGGGGCCTTCGAACCACTTCTTCCACGAGCGAGCGATCCAGGAAGACCGGCGCGCCTTGAGCCTCGATCCGAACATGGATCGGGCGCACCAACATCTAGGGACTATCTACCTGCACATCGGAATGCTCGACGAAGCGATTGCCGAGCTTCAGAAGACGCTGGCGATCTCGCCGCGCGAGGACAACGCCCTGCGGCGCATTGCGGAAGCGCGCACCTACCAGGGGCGGTATCAGGACGGCCTGAACATCCTGCGCCAGGTAGATCCCGATGCCAATCCGCCGTACTGGCACTATCAGATGGCGCTCGTTCTGCTACACCTGGGACGGAGGGACTCAGCGTTCGCCGGGATCCGAAGCTACCTGCGGGCGCACCCTGAGGACCGGGGCGGCGTCGTAACGAGCGCCCGGGCCGTGTGGTTTGCCTTAGGAGGAGACGCTCACCGCGCGGAGCAGGACATCCGGACCGCCGTCCAGAAGGGGAAGGGATTCATCCACTTTCATCACGCTGGCTACCACATCGCCCTGGCCTACGCCCTGCTGCAGCGGCCCGACTCGGCCGTGCGGTGGTTGCGCCAGGTGGCCGAGGACGGGTTCCCCTGTTATCCGCTATTCGAACGAGATCCGTTCCTCGACAACATCCGCGGCGACCCGGGGTTCGTCGCGTTCCTGCGCGAGCAGAAAGCGCAGTGGGAGCGGTTCCGCGCGACGCTCTAAACACCGGCGGGGTTGACGGACCCGGCCGCAGCGCGTCTTTTCGAGGCCATGCGCCGCTACCTGTGGACTCTCGTGGGCCTCACCCTGGTCGCCCCCGCGCTCCACGCGCAGGGTCTCCGGGATAAGATCTCCCAGCTGTTCATCTTCGCCGACGGCAAGGACCCGCTGTTCCTCGGCGGCACCGCCGGCTCCGACTCGGCCACCGCGCTGCACGCCGACCACTTCGTCCCCTCGGCCGTGTCCGACAACGGCACCCTGATCTCGTTCATCGGAGCGGCGATCAGCCAGAACGTCGCGAACCTCCCGGTGAGCGCGACCAGCGGCGGCTCCACGTTCCGCTTCGAAGGCGGTGTTCCCGTCCCGACGTCGCGGTCCCCGGGCTCGGTGTTCAGCGAGCGCGCCCAGACGCTCGGCCGGGGCCGCGTGTTCGTCGGCGCCAACATCAACCGCCTGCACCTCGAGTCGCTGCGCGGAGTGAGCCTCAACGGCATCGAGATGACGTTCACTCACGAAAACGTCACTGGCCGGCAGTGCGACAGCATCGTGGGCTCCTCGTGCACACCGTACGGCGTCCCCACGCACGAGAACGATGTGATCGCGCTGCGCCTGGCGCTCGACATCGACATGACCGTCACGTCGTTCTTCATGAGCTTCGGACTGCTGGACCGCGTGGACATCGGGGTGGTCCTGCCGATCGTGTCTACCTCACTGCGCGGTACGAGCGACGCGCAGATCATTCCGTTCGGCGGCACAACCGCGCAACACTTCTTCGGGGGAACACCCGCCAACCCGCAGCTGTCCACTTCTCGATTCGTGGACGGATCCGCCACCGGCATCGGGGACATCGCCGCGCGCGTCAAGGTCAATCTGACCCAGACGGAACGCACCACCTTCGCGATTCTCGGGGACGTCCGTTTCCCCACGGGAAGCGAGGACGACCTCCTGGGCTCGGGACACGTCGCGGCCCGCGGCTTGGGCATCGTGTCGGCGCGATTCGGGGCGTTCTCGCCGCACGCGAATCTAGGATACGTCTACCGGAGCGGGAGCTCGCAGAACAACGCGGTCCTCGCCACCGTCGGGTTCGATCACCTGATGGCGCCGTGGGCCACCATGGCGGTCGACCTGGTCTCGGAGCTGCAAGTCGGCGAGAGCAAGCTCCGCCTGCCGGGCCCCGTGACCTACGACCTGCCCTTCCGGCGGACGATCAACGTCACGAACATCCCGAATGAGCGCGATGACCTCATCAACGGGTCGTTCGGGTTCAAGTTCACGACGCGCGCGGGAGTCACGCTGGTGGCCAACACCCTGGTGCCGCTGAACCGCGGCGGGCTGCGGCCCAACATCCTGTGGACCGCCGGGGTCGAGTACAACTTCTAGGAACGGCTAGCGGATCGTAGTGAGCCGCCACCCGACGGAGTCCACGACGAGGATCGCCCGGAACGTCACGGGTCGCCGCTCGGCGCGGCCCGTGGTGGCGTTGTCGTATTCGTAGACTCCGCTGACGATCGTTTCGGCCGTGAAGCCCGAGAGACGCACGGCCGTGACCGTCAGGCCGGCCTTGAGGTTCCGCACGGATTGGAAGAAGTCCTGCCAGCTCTGTTGCTGCGACGACGTGAGCCCCGGATACGCGCGCCGTACCTGGCTCACGTCGCGCGATTCCAGCGCGCGCGCGTAGTCGTCGATCACCTTCTGAATATCCGGCCGCGGGTCGACAGGAGCGGGCGTCGCGGCGGGTGCCGCCGGCGGCTCCGCGGCGCGCCGCGCCTGCGTGTCGCGCGCCGCTCGCGCTCGCGACTGGCGTTCGACCTCCGCCCAGAGGGACGCGGCCGTGGCGAGCTGGACCATCGCCTCGGGCAGCCGGCTCTGGGCCGAGAGCGATTCCGCTCCCTTGAACACGGTGTCCGCCCTCGCCAACTCGGCGGGCGTGGCCCCGGCGTCGATCGCACGGTTCATCGCGTTGAGCGCCCGCGCTCGGAGTGACCGCACCACGCTGTCCTCGCGCAGGGCAACCGGCGGGTGCGCCGCAGATTCCACCCCTGCAGCGGGTGAGCGGGCGGGCACTCGCGCGCGCGCCGGCGGCCTCGCCACGTGCGTCGGAGCCGGGACGGGGGCGCCACGCCTCGACGTGGTATCCGTAGGAACAGCGGGTGGCGGGGCCTGGCTCACACGCACCGTGTCGCGGGGGGGCGGGGGCGCCGATACGGTCGGCGTCAGCCACGCCCGCCACGGCGCCAGCCACCAGAGCGCCGCGGCGATCGCCACCCCGCCGAGCCCTCCGAGCCCCCACCAGAGGCGCGAGCCAGCCCGGGCGTGAGGGAGCGCGACCCTCGCCGCGTGCGTCTGCGGCTTCGACAGCACCAGCGGGCTCGTGGGCGTCTTGAGCTCAGCCATCAACGCCGAGCCGGCACCCGCCTTCGCCAGGGTGATCATCTCGCCGCGGACGGGATCGTCATGCCGTAGCGAAGGCCGGCCGCACACGGCGACGATGTCGTCCATGCTGGGCCAGCGGCGCGCGGGATCCTTTTCCAGCATCCGCATGACGCCGGCGCTCAGGTTGGGCGGACAATCCGGGCGCAGCTCGGCCACCGGGCGCGGGCGCTCATTGAAGTGGGAGTACATCACCGCCATGGTCGACTCGCCCAGGAACGGCAGCCGCCCCGTCAGCATCTCGTACGCAACCACGCCGAGTGAATACTGGTCGGAAGCGCCGGTGACGTCGCGGGTCGCACATTGTTCCGGGCTCATGTAGGTCGGCGTGCCCACCGTCACGCCGGTCATCGTGAGCCCTTCCGCCTGAACCACTTTGGCGATCCCGAAGTCCGTGACCACGGCCCGCCCGTCCTCGTCCAGCATGATGTTCGCGGACTTGATGTCGCGGTGGATCACGCCGTGACGATGGGCATAGCCGAGCGCGTCGCCCACCTGGGCGAGGATCGTCTGTACCATGGGGATGGGAAGCGTGCCGACGTCGCGGATCACCGTGTCGAGCGCCCGTCCCTGTACGTACTTCATGATGAAGTACAGGACGTGCTCGCTTTCCTTGACGGCGTAGATGGGAATGATGTGGGGATGGCTCAGCGCCGCGGCGGTGCGCGCCTCCCGTTTGAAGCGCTCGACCATGCCCTCCCCCATGAGCAGGAGGGCGGGCGCCAGCACCTTGATCGCCACCTTGCGGTCGAGGGCGAGATCGTGGGCGAGGTACACCGTGGCCATCCCCCCACGCCCCAGCTCGGCGAGCACCTCGTATTCGCCGAGCGTTGCCTTACGCAGGGCATCGAGCTGGGCTGTGTGGTGGGGGGACGGGCGGCGCGGCGGCGGCGCGACGGTCGCGCTGGCCCCGCCCGTGGTCACCGGAACGCTGGTGCCGCACCGGAGACAGAAGTACGCCCCCGGCGCCAGTGAGGTGCCGCAACGAGCGCAGTAGGAATGTGTCTCCGGAGCCATCGGCCAGAGCCTATCGGGCGGTCCCCTAAATAACACATGGGCTCCCCCCAGGCAACTTATTATCGGAAAGGCAGTTTCCGAACCTAGCCGAACACGGGGGTCAACGGCGGATCGCCCTTGAGCACCGCCTGCACGTTCGCGACGGCGATGGTCGCCATCTGGCGACGCGTCTCGAGCGTGGCACTCCCGATGTGTGGTAACAAGACCGTGCGCGGCGCCGCCCGCAGGCGGGGGTGGACCGCCGGCTCCTCGAGATAGACGTCGAGGCCCGCCCCACCCAACCGGCCCTCCTCGAGAGCCTGCGCGAGTGCCTCCTCGCGGACCAGGTCACCGCGCGCCGTGTTGATCAGGACGGCGCCCGGCTTCATCTGTCGCAACGTATCGGCGTTGATGATGCCCTTGGTCTCCGGCACCGACGGCACATGGAGCGACAGGACATCACTCTCCCTGAAGAGTCTCGAGAGCTCGACGCGCATCGCGCCGCACTCCCGCTCGAAGTCGGGCCTCGGATTGCGGGCCGTGTAGAGAATCCGCATCCCAAAGGGCACGGCACGGCGCCCCACCGCCTGGCCGATCCGTCCCGCACCGAACAGGCCGAGGGTCCGGCCGCGCAGCTCGATCCCGAGCAGCAGCTCCGGATGCCACCCGGTCCACGACCCGCTCGTCACCAGCGCGGCACCCGGCACCACATGGCGGGCACACGCGAGGATCAGCGCCCAGGCAAGGTCGGCCGTGGCATCGGTGAGTACGTCGGGCGTGTTCGTGACCGTGACGTGTCGCATCTCGGCCGCGACCACGTCCACGTTGTCGTGCCCGACGGCGCAGTTCGCGACGATCTTCAATTTGGGGAGGCGCTTGAGCTCGCTGCCGCCCACCCAGCGCGACAACAGCGGCACTAGCGCGACGTAGTCGCCCGATGGAGTCGGCTGCTCCGTCGGGAGCCAAGTGACATCGAGGCCGGCCAGCTGGTCGGGCTCGAGCAGCCGCTCGAGCTCGGCGGCGATGAGGACGCGGTGACCCACTACCTCCTCATCTGCGCGCGACGGATCGAATCGTCCACGGCGAGCGCCCGTGCGGGGTTCCATTTGTAATAGAGCTGGAGACACGACCCCGCCTGCATCTTGCGCTGCCTGGTACAGGTCGCGACCTGCTGCCGGTGGCTCGCCGCGTCGAAGCGCCACAGCGAATCCTCAGTGGCCATGGCGCGGGCTTCCGCCCAGCCGTAGCCCATGAGGCAGCGCGTCATGTCACCCGACGGGTCCTTGGCGCATTCGGCGATTTCCTTCTTGTGCCGCACCGCCTCGGCGCGCCAGGTCGAGTCGGCGTGAAGTTGCGCGATCGAGTCCTGCTCCTGCTGGTACGTGGTAGCCGCGGTGACCGCCGCCGCTTGATTCCACTTGTACTGCAGCACCAGACACTGCGCCGCACCCTTCGCGTCCATGGTGATCCTGCTGCACTCGCGCACTTCGGCGGCCTTCTTGGCCGCCGACTTGAAGCAGCCGAGGGTGGATACCGTGACCGCGGCGGCGAACCAAGCCTTCGTCCAGCGCATCGGGAACCTCCAGGTGCGGGCGACTCGAACGGGCGGGCGCTTCCCGGAAAGATCACGGACAGGGTGGGATTCGAACCCACGGTGCCCTTGCGGGCACACCGGTTTTCGAGACCGGCCGTTTCAACCGCTCACGCACCTGTCCAGCACTGCTAGACGTCTAGCCGTCTAGACGGCTAGACGTTTAGGAAGTGCGACGGATAGGGTGGGATTCGAACCCACGAAACGGTTACCCGTTTACACGCTCTCCAGGCGTGTGCCTTCAGCCGCTCGGCCACCTATCCAAACTACTAGACGCACAGACGGGTAGACGCACGGTAAATACCAAGACCGCGCTGGTTTCGCTACGGGCTACGCTGTAGCGAAACCCTGGCCCCGCTCTCGTGCGTATAATTGAAGTCTCCCGGAGCGACCCTTGAAGAGGAGCGACGGATGAACACGCTGCCGAAGAAGCGCGAGCCAGGCGAAGCGCCCGAGGTCAACGCCATCCCCACCTGGCGGGACCTGGCGGACCGGTTCCGCGACCTGATGAAAGACTTCCTCAAGGAAGGCAAGGAGCTGGAGCGCGAGCTCGAGCCCAAGCTGCTCCCTGCCCTGAAGCGGCTGAAGCTCGAGATCGAGAAGCTCATCGGCAAACTCGAGCAGCGAGCAAAGTGAACGGCGCGTCGAACGGCCAGGGGCGGGCCTGACCGTTCGACGTTTCACATCGACGAGACCTTACTTACCGCCAAACCGCACTCCGGCGGTGATCGGGATGAAGGACGTCTTCGACGCCTGGAACGACTTCGCGACGTCGACGTAGCGCGACTCGAAGAACACGGCGGCGCCACCAACGGCGAAACTCAGCCCTGCCCCGACGTTCCAAGTGAATTTGGTCTCGGACGAGTCGGCGGTGGCGTTCCCGGACGTGATCGCGAACTTGACGTTGTAGACGCCGATGCCGCCGATCAGGTACCCCGCCACCCCTCCAGACGACCGCTTGAAGTGGTACACCACGTTCGCGGTCCCGCCGAGCTGCTTGATCTTGGCGGTCGTCGGTGCGCCCACGATGGCGCTGAGATCGGTGTTGAATTGGTCGTTGCTGCTGTTCTCGCCGTAGTTAAGATCCACCCGAAATCCGACCGGGCTTTTCCGCGGCCGCACGTCGACCAGGGCCAGCCCTTGCCATCCCGCCTTGAAGCCGTCGCCGTTGGCGTCCGCGTGGAAGTCCCCGAGGGGGACGGTCAGACTTCCGCCGACGCCGAACTCGACGCGCGCCCCTTGTCCCGTAGCGGTGCTTGCGGCGAAGAGGGAGGCGAGGACCAAGCCGCACGCTGCTCTCGTTCCGCTTGACATAGGCACCTCCTGAGTGGGCCTAAGAAATGGACGATCGTGCCGGTGGGCGTTTCCTACCGTAACGTGCCGAGATGAGACGCGCTAGGGTGTTTTTGCGGCAGCTTGGGGTGGGTTTGCGGCAGCTGGAGCGTGAGGCTGGCCTACTTGCCGCCGGTGCGGAGGCCGTTTCCGCTGTTCTGGCCGTAGGCTGCGTCCACCCGGAATCCGAGCGGGCTTCCGGACGGCCGCACGTCCAGGAGCGCCAAGGTCTGCCACCCGACTTTGAAGCCGTCGCCGGCCGCGTCGGCGTGATAGTCACCAGTGGGAAGTGTGAGACTCGCCCCAACGCCGAACTGCGCGCGAGTGCCCTGAGCCAGCGCGGTGGCCGTGGCGACGAGGGACGTGAGGATCAGCCCGCACGCGGCTCTCGTTGCGCTTGACATAGTCACCTCTCTAGAGGCGCTCGAACCGTGCCGTGAAGTGCCGCAGCCACGGCGCCTGGTCGACGATGCGATAGCCCCGCAGCCGGTCCTTGCGCCGGGCCACCTCGGCGATCACCTCGGCGACGTAGTCGATGTGACTCTGGGTGTAGGTGCGCCGCGGCACGGCGAGCCGTACCAGCTCCAACGGGGCCGCGACTTCGCTGCCGTCGGGCTGCCGTTTCCCGAACATGACGGAGCCGATCTCGACACCCCGCACCCCGCCGGCGCGATACAGCTCCACGGCCACTGCCTGCGCGGGATACTGCGCCGGCGGCACGTGCGGCAGCAGGGTTCGCGCGTCCAAATACACCGCGTGCCCCCCCGGGGGCTGCACCACCGGGACGCCCGCTTGCTCGGCCTTCTCCGCCAGATACGCGGTCGAGCGCAGCCGGTACTTGAGGTAGTCTTCGTCCAGTGCCTCATCCAACCCGGTCGCCACCGCTTCCAGGTCGTAGCCCGCGAGCCCGCCGTAGGTCGGGAACCCCTCCGTGAGGATGAGCAGGTTGCGACACTCCCGCGCCACGTCGGGATCGTGCATCGCGAGAAACCCCCCGATATTCGCGAGCCCATCCTTCTTGGCAGACATGGTGCAGCCATCGGCGAGTGCGAACATCTCTCGCGCGATTTCGCGCGGCGTCTTCGCGTCGTAACCCTTTTCGCGCAGCTTGATGAAGTAAGCATTCTCGGCGAAGCGGCACGCATCCAGGTAGAGCGGGATTCCGTGCCGCTCACACACGGCGCGCACGGCCTTCAAGTTCGCGAGACTCACGGGCTGTCCACCCCCCGAGTTGTTGGTCACGGTGACCATCACGAGGGGAATCCGTTCCCGGCCCACTTCGGTGATCGTGGCCTCGAGCGCCGCGACATCCATGTTGCCCTTGAAGGGGTGCTTGGCGGCGGGAATCCGACCTTCCGGAATGACCAGGTCGCGCGCTTCAGCGCCGCAGTACTCGATGTTCGCCCGGGTCGTGTCGAAATGCGTGTTGTTGGGAACGACGTGACCGCGCTTGACCAGCGTCGAGAAGAGAATCCGCTCGGCCGCCCGGCCCTGGTGCGTCGGGATGACTTCTCCGAGTCCCGTGATCGTCCTTACGACGTCTTGGAACCGGTAGAATGAGCGGCTCCCGGCGTAGGATTCGTCTGCATCCATCATCGCGGCCCACTGACGCGAGGACATGGCGCCGGTGCCGGAATCGGTGAGCAGGTCGATCAGCACCTCGTCGCCGTGCAAGCCGAACAGGTTGTATCCGACACGCTGCAGGGCGGCCTCGCGCTGCTCCGGCGTCGTGTGCTGAATCGCTTGTGTGGAGTGGATGCGGAAGGGCTCTATGATGGTACGAAAGGACATGGCGGTAATATTACCGCCTTGATTCGAAGAACGCCCGCAGCAGAGCGCCACACTCCTCCTCTTCCACACCTCCGATCACCTCCACCCGATGATTCAACCCCGGGTGGCGCAGGACGTCCCCGAGACTCCCCGCCATCCCTGCCTTCGGGTCGTACGCTCCGAAGACGACACGCCCGACTTTGGCGAGGACGATCGCGCCCGCGCACTGCGCGCACGGCTCGAGCGTCACGTACAGCGTGCAGTCGCTGAGTCGATCGGTTTGCAGCAGGGAGAGCGCTCGCTGCACGGCCAAGAGCTCGGCGTGCGCCGTGGGATCGCGCCGGCCGACGGTCTCGTTGTGGGCACGCACGACCATCACGCCGTCCCGAAGCACCGCGGCGCCCACCGGAACCTCTCCGATGGACGCCGCGCGACGCGCTTCTTCAAGCGCAACCTCCACGCCGGACCGGTCGGCGGGGGAGGCGGGGCGCGGCTGTTTCCCGCTTTCCGCATCCCGCCTCCCGGCATTACGCACGCGCCGGCTCGGCCGCCGCCCCCGCCCCGGCAGGGATCCGCTCGAACGTCAGATGGTTGCCGTCTTTCGCCCGGTCTACCCGTACCGTGTCGCCTTCCGTGTACTGCCCTTCCAGTACGGCCATGGCGAGCGGGTTCTGCAGCAGGCGCTGGATGGCCCGCTTCAAGGGCCGCGCCCCGTAGACGGGGTCGTAACCCTCCGCCACGATCAGCTGCTTCGCGGCAGGCGTCACCTCGAGGCGGAGCTTGCGCTCGGCCACGAGTCGCTCCACCCGCTTGATCTGAAGATCGACGATCTTCGCGATATCCTGGCTCGAGAGCGGCCGGAATGTGATCACGTCGTCCACCCGGTTCAGGAACTCGGGCCGGAACGTCTGGCGCAGGAGGTCGAGCACCTTGGTTTCCACCTGCTCCCAGTTCTCCGTGCCCATCTCGAGGATGTACTGCGACCCGATGTTCGAGGTCATGATCAGCACGGTGTTCCGGAAATCGACGGTGCGACCTTGCGAGTCGGTGAGCCGCCCATCGTCGAGGATCTGGAGCAGTACGTTGAAGACGTCGGCGTGCGCCTTCTCGATCTCGTCGAACAGCACCACCGAGTAGGGGCGCCGGCGGATCGCCTCCGTCAGCTGGCCGCCCTCCTCATAGCCCACGTAGCCGGGAGGCGCGCCGATCATGCGTGCGACGGCGTGCTTCTCCATGTACTCCGACATGTCGAGTCGCACCAACGCCTTTTCGTCGTCGAACAGGAATTCGGCGAGCGCGCGGGCGGTCTCCGTCTTCCCCACCCCCGTGGGGCCGAGGAAGATGAACGATCCGGTCGGCCGGTTCGGATCCTGCAGCCCGGCGCGGGCCCGCCGCACCGCGTTGGCGACGGCGGCGAGCGCCTCCGGTTGCCCGACCACGCGTCGCTCGAGCTCCGCCTCGAGCCGCGTGAGCCGCTCGCGCTCCGACTCGAGCATCTTGGTGACCGGGATCCCCGTCCACTTGGCGACGATCTCGGCGATGTCTTCGGCGTCGACTTCCTCTTTCAGGTACTTGCCCTTCTTCTGAATCTGGGCCAGGCGTTTATCCGCCTCGGCAATCTCCCGCTCGAGCGCCGGGATCCGGCCGTAGCTGATCTCGGCAGCCTTCTGCAGGTCGCCGCGACGCGTCGCCTGCTCGGCCTCGGCGCGGAGCTGTTCGAGCTGCGCCTTGTTCGCCTGCAGCCCAGTGATCGCGTCCTTCTCCGCCTGCCACTGCGCCTTCATGACCTTGGAGCGCTCGCGCAGCTCGGCGAGCTCCTGCTCGACCTTCGCCCGCCGCTCCTTCGAGGCCTTGTCCTTTTCCTTGCCGAGCGCCGCCAGCTCGATCTCGTGTTGCACGATCTTACGCTCGACCTCGTCGATCTCCTGCGGCAGCGAGTCGATCTCAATCCGCAGCTTGCTCGCCGCCTCGTCCACCAGGTCGATTGCCTTGTCGGGGAGGAAGCGGTCGCCGATGTAGCGATGCGACAGCGTCGCCGCGGCGACCAGCGCGTTATCGGTGATGCGTACGCCGTGGTGGACCTCGTAGCGCTCCTTGAGACCGCGCAGAATGGCGATCGTGTCCTCGACCGACGGCTCGCCCACGTACACGGGCTGGAAACGCCGCTCGAGCGCGGGGTCCTTCTCGATGTGCTTGCGGTATTCGTCGAGCGTGGTGGCACCCACCACGTGCAGCTCGCCGCGCGCCAGTGCGGGCTTCAGCATGTTGGACGCATCCATCGCCCCTTCGGCCGCGCCGGCGCCCACCAGCGTATGCAGCTCGTCGATGAAGACGATGTACTTGCCCTCCGCGCTCGTGATCTCCTTGAGCACGGACTTGAGCCGGTCCTCGAATTCGCCGCGATACTTGGTCCCGGCGATCAGCGAACCCAGGTCGAGCGCCACCAGATGCTTGTTGCGCAGCGACTCGGGAACGTCCCCGTTCACAATGCGCTGGGCGAGCCCTTCGGCGATCGCCGTTTTACCGACCCCCGGCTCGCCGATCAGGACGGGGTTGTTCTTGGTGCGGCGCGACAGCACCTGCATCACGCGGCGGATCTCCTCGTCCCGCCCGATTACGGGGTCGACCTTGCCCTTGCGGGCCAGCTCGGTGAGGTCGCGGGTGAAACGCTCGACCGCCTGGTATTTCTGCTCGGGCTCCTGGTCGGTCACGCGGTGTGAGCCGCGGACCCCCTCGAGCGCCGCCATGAGATCGCCGCGATCTACGCCCGCGGCGGCAAGCAGCTGCTTGGCGGTCGTGCCTTTCTCTTCCAGCAGGGCGAGCAGTAGATGCTCGGTCGACACGTACGCGTCGCCCAGCGCCTTGGCCTCCTCGTCGGCGCGATCCAGGATCCGCGACACCTCGCGCGACAGCGTAGGCTCGGCCGTCGTGCCCGACTGCCTCGGGAAGCGGTCGATCTCGCGCTCCGTCTCGGAGCTGAGCTGGGTGACATTGAGCCCCGCCTTCTGAAGCAGGGGCACGACGATGCCATCGTCCTGCGACAAGAGAGCGAGAAATAGATGGGCGTCGTTGATGACAGGATTGCCGCGCGCGCGGGCCAGCTGGCTGGCCTGCTGCAGGGCTTCGGCCGCCTTGACGGTCAAACGCTCGGGTCTAATCACGGTGGTCTATGGGGGTCGCCGACGGCGAAAGCAACGTCTGTGCCGGGCAAAAGTGCCGTTTTGGCAGGAGAAACCTACTTAGGTGAGGAGGGCGCCAGTGGCGCCCCCCGGTTGGACAAACGCGCCCTGGATCGCTCAGAAGCTCACGTTCAGGGAGACGCCTCGCGCGCCTTGCCCGTCGACCCACGGCGCGACGCTCGCACGTGACGTCGTTCGCGGCCCCCGCGTAAGGCGATACACGCCGAGCAGGACCGATGCCGTGCCTACGCCCGTGTTCAAGAGTCCGAGCGTCTGCCTGGAGCCCGATTTGTTCAGGTTCGGCTCGCCCGCGGCCAGACCCACTGCGCCGCTCGCGAGGCCCAGCACCCCGCTGAGTTTGGGTGACACGCCGGTGCGGACGGCGTTGA
>Ga0207646_10005357_pt1 | contig 13511 bp, 8 predicted proteins | sample KBSK5502metaG_FD_184343 | JGI IMG/M metagenome (GOLD analysis project Ga0207646, IMG submission 184343) | Corn, switchgrass and miscanthus rhizosphere microbial communities from Kellogg Biological Station, Michigan, USA - KBS K5-50-2 metaG... | ecosystem: Host-associated > Plants > Roots >... | reverse complement strand
ATCATATCGAAGCTCGGGCCGTATGGTAATGAGCTTATCGGGCCACCAGGTGATGCCGACCGAGTGTTCCGAATAAGGTGTGGCGAAACCGGTGCGACTGCCAACCTTGTCGTTAAAATACTCATTTCGGACCGTGAAGAAGGCGCTGGGAGCGATTCGGAACATCGTGTAGTTCAGCACAGCCCATTCCGGCGCGTATCCATTTCGCACCGGAAAGGAGCCGCTTTGAAACGGGACCTCACTGGTTGGATGATCAATTGCATCTTCCATGTACATGTACCAGGCTTCCGTCGCCGTATAAATCTTGTCGTTGAACTTGTGTGTCCACGTCCCAACGATTTGCTGGAGATTGTTGTAGCCGAACTTGCCGTTGTTAAAGGCATTGTCGCCTGCATAGATCGAATCCATCTGATTGGGCGATGTCCACTGGATCATGACCGTACCGGTCGGTTGATTGCCGGGATCGTGCTGCCAAAGCGCGACGTCGGTACCATTGGAAAGGCCAGCTTGAATCGTCCACTGATCATTGATTCTCGTCGTCGTGAAAATTCCGGTCTGCGTGTAATTGTCGAACCCATAGAGCAGCGAGTGCGTGGCCATGAGATTATTGGGCGCAAGCTGCGCTTCGATGTCCGGCTCGGAAATGATCCGACCGATGCGAATGTTCATCCCCTGAAAAATGTACGGGATGTAGAGGTCGAAATAGACCATCGGCATATCGAAGCCGGCATAACTGTTGTGCTTGAGTAGCTGATCGCTGAAGAGACCGCGCGAAATAGTAAAGCGATAATCGAGCCCGTAGAGAAACGAAACGCGAAAACCCCAATCGATGTGATCCATCTGATTTTCATCCGGCAATCGCTCGAGATAGAGAACGATCTGATTCAACTCCATCCGATTCGGACGCAAATCGTAAATGAGAGGAAAATTTCCATTCTCGCTTTTCTTAGAGGTGTGCGACGTGCTGATGTTCCCGGAAAAATTGACCCATCCGTAGATCTGGAACCTGCTATCTTTCCAAGCTTGCCCGCCTGGCCCTTCATAAATTGCCTGCATCAATGGATAAGGCGCGAGTTCACCTGGGTCGCCGATGATAGGACTGCCGCCGATTTGCCAATCACCCGCTGGAAACGGCGGCGAATCGAATGGCGCCGGCGGAATACGGCGCGGTGTTGGCGTCGCGCCGGGTTCCGGTGGCGTGTACGCGGGAGTGCCTAGTTGTTCCAAGAAAGCTTCGTCCAAGCGTTTCCAGAATGGTTCGTGTAGTTTTTTTTCAGCGGCTGCAGCCTTTGCCTGTTCCTCCTTGGTCTTGTTTTTCACCTCCCCTTTTTCTTTCTCTTTGACGCTCAATCCAGAGCTGGGTGCCTCTTGTGCGTGCGCAACTGGCATGAGCGTGACCGCACAAAAAACCACGAGCAGACATTTATTTCTAACTTTCAACTTGGTCTCCTTGAGTTGGAGTTCGTTGTGATGCTCCTGAATTGATCCGGGGCGTGAGTCATTTTCATTGTCGATTTAACGAGGTCGGCCGTGGATTGTCGATGAACCAGGTCCAGAACGGCTGAAGATGTCGACCTTGTCTGAAGAAGACGCGCCGGAATTTCGCGAGTGGGCCGTGAGTAGTTGGTCGCACCGTCGCGTCCGATTTCTTGTCGATGTAAACCGGAACGAAGACGAACACGTACGTTGTTCTCGTTGGCCCAGGACCAGTGCGATGGCTATCGTTCACCGACTGCGTAGCTGCTGGAGAAATTATATCGGAAGGTTTCATGGATTCGCGGCGACTGAGTCGAGCGCGCGATTCAGGGTGAGCACGTTCACGCCGGGATCTCCCAGAAGACCGAGGTCTCGGGCGTCTGTGTTTTGTTTAATCAACTCGCGCAATTTCTCCTCGCTTACGGCGCGAGCTTTGGCGACGCGCGGAGTTTGGAGCTCGGCGTTGCGCAAGCTAATGTCAGGATCGAGGCCGCTGCCGGACGCAGTGACGGCATCCGCGGGAACGGATTCGTCTGCGTTTAAGCCGTTCTCCTTCCGATAGGCGTCAACGCGGTCTTTGATCGCATCATTCAGCTTTTGAGAAGTCGGCCCGAGGTTGCTGCCGCCGGAACTCGCGGCGTCGTAGCCGGTGCCGGCGGCTGAAGGACGCGGATGAAAATATTTGTCAGCGGTAAAGCTCTGCGCGAGGAGCTTCGAGCCGCGCACAGTGCCGTCACTATCGATAATCAGACTGCCGTTGGCTTTGTCGCGAAAGAGCGTCTGCGAGATGCCGAAGACGACGAGCGGATAAAGACCGCAGCAAACAATCGCCAGGACCAATGTAGCGAAGACCGCGCCGCGAATTTCGGCAAAAAGTTCTTTCATAATTAGATGAGATGGAGGGCAGCGATGATAAGATCGATCAGCTTGATCCCGATGAACGGGACGATCACGCCGCCAAAGCCATAGATGAGCAAGTTGCGCTGGAGAATTGCGAGCGCGCCCATCGGTTTGTAGGCGACGCCGCGGAGCGCCAGCGGAATCAGCGCGATGATGACGAGCGCGTTGAAAATGACCGCGCTGAGAATGGCGCTGGTGGGACTATGCAGGTGCATAATGTTGAGCGGAGCGATCGCCGGGAACGTCGCCATCAGCATGGCGGGGATAATGGCGAAATACTTCGCGACGTCGTTCGCGATGCTGAACGTGGTGAGCGAGCCGCGCGTGATCAGCATCTGCTTCCCGATCTCAACAATGTCGATGAGCTTGGTCGGGTTGCTGTCGAGGTCGACCATGTTCCCGGCTTCGCGCGCGGCCTGCGTGCCCGTGTTCATCGCCACGCCGACATCGGCTTGCGCTAATGCGGGCGCGTCGTTCGTTCCATCGCCGGTCATGGCGACGAGATGGCCGTTACCTTGCTCTTCGCGAATACGTTTTAGTTTTTGTTCCGGCCTCGCCTCGGCCATGAAATCGTCCACGCCGGATTCGGCCGCAATGGCGGCAGCGGTGAGCGGGTTGTCGCCCGTGATCATGATGGTACGGATTCCCATTTTGCGCAGCTGCGCGAAGCGGTCCTTGATTCCGCCTTTCACCACGTCCTTCAATTCGATCACGCCAAGCGTCACCATGTCAGAAGCGACGACGAGCGGAGTCCCTCCGCGATGTGAGATTTCATCAACAGTCTTCGTTACGGCTTGCGGAAAAACTCCGCCCGCCGATTCGACAAATCCGCGCACGCTTTCCGCCGCGCCCTTGCGCACGCGCATGGTCGGCTCTGCGCCATTGGCATGCAGATCGACGCCGCTCATGCGGGTTTGTGCCGTGAAAGGGATGAAGGTTGCCTCGAGCTCGTGCATCTCTCTCGCGCGCAATCCGAATTTCTCTTTTGCCAACACGACAATGCTGCGGCCTTCGGGCGTTTCATCGGCGAGTGAGCTCAACTGCGAAGATGCGGCGAGATCATTGTCCGTGATTCCGGGCGCGGAATGAAACGCGACCGCCATGCGGTTGCCCAAAGTGATCGTGCCCGTCTTGTCGAGAAGCAGAACATCAACATCTCCTGCCGCTTCAACCGCGCGACCGCTCATAGCGAGGACATTGCGTTGAAGCACGCGATCCATACCCGCGATGCCGATGGCGCTGAGCAAACCGCCGATCGTCGTCGGAATTAAGCAGACGAGCAGCGCGACCAGAACAGGAATCGAAAAGACGGTGGTGGAATAAATGCCGAATGGCTTCAGCGTGACACACACGAGCAGGAAAATGAACGTCAACGCGGCGAGTAGAATCGTCAGTGCGATTTCGTTAGGCGTTTTTTGACGGCGCGCGCCTTCGACGAGAGCAATCATGCGGTCGAGAAAACCGCCGCCCCTCTCCATCGTAACCCGAATGACAATGCGGTCACTGAGCACACGCGTGCCGCCAGTAACCGCGCTGCGGTCGCCGCCGCTTTCGCGAATCACCGGAGCGGATTCGCCGGTGATCGCAGCTTCATCGACGCTAGCTATTCCCTCCACCACATCGCCATCCGCGGGAATCACATCGCCCACCTCGCAAACGACGAGGTCGTCCTTCTGCAACATCGGCGCGGGTATTTGTTGTTCACGGCCATTGTGTAATCGGCGCGCCATCGTGTCCTTGCGAGCTCGTCGCAGACTGGCGGCTTGCGCCTTGCCGCGACCTTCCGCAACGGCCTCCGCGAAATTAGCAAACAGCACGGTGAACCACAGCCAAATTGCCAGTTGAGCAACGAAACCACGCAATGCCGGCTCGGCCGTAAAGATTCCAACGGTGGTGAGCGCCGCGCCCACCATGGTCACAAACATGACCGGGTTCTTGATCATCAGGCGCGGGTTGAGCTTCTTGAACGCGTCAACGATCGCCGGACCGGCAATGTTCCAGTCGAAAAGAGAAGGAGCTTTCTGCTTCATAAGCTAAAGGCGGTCAAAAAAGTTTTCCCTGGAGGTTGAGGAAGTGCTCGACCACCGGTCCAAGCGTGAGTGCCGGGAGAAAATTCAGCGCACCAATCAAGAGCACAGTGCCGAGCAGAAGGATGAGGAACGTGCCGCCGGAAACGGGGAATGTGCCCGCGCTGATCGGCGCAACTTTCTTCTGCACGAGCGAACCGGCCAGGGCCATGATTGGCACGATCATCAAGAAGCGGCCGAACAGCATGTCGAGACCGAGCGTGGTGTTGTACCAAGGCGTGTTGCCCGACAGCCCGGCCAAGGCGCTGCCATTGTTTCCTGCGCCTGAACTGTAGGCGTAGAGAATTTCGCTGAGCCCGTGCGGGCCGTTGTTGTTTAAGCCGGCCAGGCCCCACTTGCTGACTACCGCCCACGCCGCGAATCCCAGAATGGAAATCGCGAGAATCAGCAACGACAACATTGCCATCTTGACCTCGTAGGCCTCAATTTTCTTCCCGAGATATTCCGGAGTGCGGCCAACCATCAAACCCGCGATGAAAACGGCGAGCACGACAAAGACGAGCATTCCGTAGAGACCCGCGCCAACGCCGCCGAAAATAATTTCTCCCAGTTGGATGTTGAACAGCGGCACGAAGCCGCCGAGTGCCATGAACAAGTCGTGCATCGAGTTTACCGCGCCGCAGGACGCATCGGTCGTGATCGTTGCGAAGAGCGCGGAGCTGAAAATACCGAAGCGGACTTCCTTGCCTTCCATATTGCCGTCGGCGGCAGCGACGCCGAGTTGGTGATGAATCGGATTGCCTGCGGACTCGGCCCACCAACAGAGCAACACGCCACCCACAAACAAGATCGACATCGCGACCCAAACTGTCCATCCATGCTTCTGGTTTTTGACCATTCGCCCCAGGTAATACGTGAGTCCGCTGCCGATCGAGAAAATGGAAAGCATCTGGATGAAATTCGAGACCGGTGTCGGATTCTCGAACGGATGGGCTGCGTTGGCGTTCACGTAACCGCCGCCGTTCGTCCCGAGCATTTTGATCGCCACCTGCGACGCCATCGGCCCTTGCACGATGTTCTGTTCGGTGACGGTCTGCTCCTCCATCACCGGCTTGTCGTCAGCTCCCTTGATCGTCTCTCCCTTGTCGTTTTTTTTCTCGACCTGGACTTTCATCGGCTCCACCAATGTCGCCTTGGTGTAAGGCTTGAAATTTTGAATCATCCCTTGCGAAACGAGGAACACCGCGAAGACGAGGCAAATGGGAAGCAGCAGGTAGTAAGTCACGCGTACCAGATCCACCCAGAAATTGCCGAGCGTATTCGCGGAATGGCGCGCGATCGCGCGGACGAACGCAGCGGCGATGGCAATGCCGGTCGCGGCGGAACCGAAATTATGAAACGCCAGCGCAACCATCTGTGAGAAATACGACATCGTGGATTCGCCGCCGTAATTCTGCCAATTGGTGTTCGTGGTGAAGCTGACCGCCGTATTGAACGCGAGGTCAGGGCTCACGGGACCAAGTCCCTGGGGATTGAGCGGCAGAATATTTTGCAACCGCAGGATGGCGTAAGTGAACACGCAACCCACCAAACTGAAGAGCAACATGGCGAGCGTGTATTGCTTCCAATTGTGCTCTTTGCTGGAATCGACTCCCATCAGCCGATACGTCACCCATTCCAAAGGACGCACTACTGGATCGAGCCAGGTCCTGCCATTCGCATCGAGCACTTGCAGCAGATAAAGCCCCATCGGCTTGGTGATCAGCACGAGCGCGATAAAGTAGAGGGCGAATTGAAGCCAGCCAGAAGCTTGCATTGTTCGATCCTTAGAATTTTTCGGGGCGGATCATGGCCACAAACAGATATGCGAACAGCAACAGCGCGATGATGCCGACAACGATTGCTTCCATTCGATCTTCTTAGAGTCTTTCGCAAAAACGGACGTAAAACGCACTCACGAGAAAAAACACGACGACAATTCCGACGAAAATTAAGTCGCTCATAAAATCACTCGATAGCTACTCTGCCCGTCGATGGCTACGAAGAGATAGGTGACGATGAATCCGCTCATAAAACTATCTCAACGATGAGCGAACTTTGGCCGCAGCGTTAATTAAACGAGAGCCGTAAACCGTTAAAAATTCGTTAAAACCTTCTTCGCTGCGGGCGATCCGCTCTGGAAGGGCTGCGCCCACCGACCATCAGAACTGCGAGGTTGACCAGCTTCGGGTCCCTAATCAGAATCGCTCCCCATATGGACTTCAGCGCACATTCTATCATTTGGGTTTTGGTCATCGGCCTTGTCATCGGCGCCATCGCGAAACTGTTGATGCCGGGAAAAGATCCCGGCGGTTGTATCATTACCATTCTGCTCGGTATCGCCGGCGCCTTTGTCGGCACTTGGATCGGTCGTCTCTTCGCGGGCGAGAATTACATTGCCGGTTGGATCATGTCGATCGTGGGCGCGATGATTTTGCTCTTCCTCTACCGATTGATTTTTAGGCGAAGGATGTAAGCGAGGACGTTTTGGACGCGCCACAGGCGCGTGGCTACAGGATCGATCCTGATCGTGGGAAGCGGCTGGTTGCTCTGTCGCGCGAATGGCAGATTGTCATTGCTTCATGCCCGCGCCAAAAAAACTTCGGATCATCGTCGCATTCGCCGCTCTTTATTTGATTTGGGGTTCGACTTACCTTGGAATTCGGTTTGCGATTGAAACGATTCCGCCATTTTTGATGGCGGGTACCCGCTTCTTCCTCGCTGGCGTGATTATGTACGCGATCGCGTGGTCGCAAGACATCGTTAAATGGAGCTGGGCGAACTGGCGCACATCTTTGATTATCGGAGCCTGTTTGCTTCTGGGCGGAAATGGCGGAGTTACGATTTCTGAAAAGTATATCGACTCGGGTTTGGCGGCAGTCATCGTGACGGTCGTTCCGATTTACATCGTCGTTCTGGGGTGGGCGACTGGAATGGCGCCAAGACCGACAGCAGTTGTTTGGCTCGGTCTAGTGGGAGGCTTTGTTGGCGTTGGGATTTTACTTGGTCCGTCGTTGCGGTTTTCCTCTAACAATGCACACGGTCCCGCCATCGGAATGTCGATCCTGCTTGTTTCATCCTTCCTCTGGTCGGCGGGATCGTTGTATTCGCGGGCGGCGAAACATGCGGCCTCCCCATTTTTGACCGCAGCCCAACAGATGATTTGCGGGGGAACGCTCTTGTTGCTTACCGGCGCGTTGACTGGCGAAATGGGACGATTCCATCCAGGTTCGGTCTCGATCTTGTCGATGGCTTCGTTTGCTTATTTGGTCATCATTGGGGCCGTGGTTGGATACACCGCTTACATCTGGCTGTTGCGCCATTGTGATCCGGCAAAAGTCGCCACGTATGCCTATGTCAATCCGATCGTTGCAGTTCTGCTCGGCGCCGCATTTGCCGGGGAAACTTTGACCATGCGAACTTTAGTCGCCGCTGCTCTTATCATCGGTTCAGTGGCAATGGTGATTACTGCGCAGCAGTTAAGAGCGAGAATGGAACCGCCAATTAGCGCAGCGGTGGCGCCCGCCGACTGAGCACAATGAAAAACGAAAATCCATCGGGCGGGGCGAAAGATCGACAACAAACGGTCGATGTGGTCAAGCGAAATTGGCGCGCGGAGGTTGATACGGCGCAGGTCTATCGCGATTTGGCCGCACATGAGAAAGACGAGAAGCGCCGGGGAATTTTGTTGCGCATGGCGGAAGCAGAGGAACGCCACGCGCAGCGCTGGGAAAAGAAACTTGTCGACCTTGGGGAGCCGATCCCGACATTCCCAGATACAGTTGGCCGTCGTTTCAAACGTTGGTTGAATCGCGCGCTCGGCACCGAAATCGCGATTCGTCGAATGGAAGCGACGGAAGAAAAACAGGAGGCGCAATTTCGCGATCAACGTGACCGTGCTCTAGCCAGCGAGCACGACGTTCAGGATTTCCTCCGTGAAAGCGCGCTCGAAGAAAAGGCGCACGCGCGCGCGTTGCAAACAATGGTGCCGCAGCTGGGTCCGCGCACGGTGCTGGATACGATTCTGAAACGCGAACGATGGCACGGGCGGGGCGGCAGTTGGGTGGCGGACGCGATTTACGGCGTCAATGATGGACTCGGCGCGGTGTTCGGAATTGTGTCGGGTGTCGCCGGCGCTACAAACAATCAGCAGCATTTTATTCTGATCTCTGGCCTTGCCGGGATGATTGCGTCGTCGTTGTCGATGGGCGCTGGCGCGTATCTCGCAGTGAAAAGCGAAGGAGAAGTTTATGAGGCGGAGATCGCGCGCGAAAAAGCTGAGATCGAGGAAAATCCGGAGGAAGAAATCGAGGAGATGTCGCTCTTTTATCAACTCCAGGGATTCAGCCCGGAGGAATCGCAAAAAATGGCGGAACGTCTGGCCGAACAGCCGGAGCAAATGGTGCAAGCGATGGCGCAGAGCGAGCTTGGCTTGTCCGAACACCGTTTCCCGAATCCGTGGAAATCGTCAGCCTCGGCCGCGATCTCCACCGCGATCGGCGCGTTTATCCCAATCATTCCATTTTTCTTCATGACCGGAATCGCGGCGGTTATCGCAGCGTTCGTAATCAGCATCCTCGCGCATTTTGCAGTCGGTGCGCTGAAGTCGCTCATCACGATTCGCTCGTGGTGGGCGTCAGGATTGGAAATGACGATCGTTGGAGTGATCGAAGCGGCTGTCACTTACAGTCTCGGGCTCGCCTTCGGCGCGCTGGGTTAAAAGAAAGATGGAATCATGATTTTCGAAATTTATCAGAACATGCACAACTACTGTTCATATCCATTTGCTTCCGCATTTTGTTTGCATATCGGTGCGTTCTCGGCATTTGCGTAACTCGCTCGAACCTCTCATGCGCTTACATTCCAGAATCATTGTCGTCTTCGCGGCTCTCATTGCTTCGGTTAGCCTTGCCGAAGACAAAAACGCGCCGACTGCGGATGAATTAGTTTCGAAAAACATCGAAGCGAAGGGAGGCGCCGATGTGCTGCGCGCTCTGCAATCGCTCAAGCTCACGGGCAAAATGCTCGTGCAACAGGGGCAGATTCAATTGGACTACGTGCAAACAAAGAAGCGGCCGGGCGAGGTGCGCACCGATGCCACGATCCAAGGTATGACGATAGTGCAGGCTTATGACGGGAAGGATGGTTGGAGGATCTCGCCGTTGCAGGGGCGCAGGGACCCGGAAAAAATGTCAGCCGACGATGTCAAATCGCTGATGGAGGATGCGGAGATTGATGGGCCCTTAGTGAACTGGAAGGCCAAAGGAAGCACTGTGGAATATCTTGGCACCGAAGATGTGGACGGAACGCTCGCTCGCAAACTGAAAGTTGTGCGGAAAAACGGCGATGTGAGCTTCGTTTATCTCGATCCGGATCATTTTCTGGAGATTCGGATATTGACGCAGCGAACGAAGCACGGCGCACAGGAGGAGGTTGAGACGGATTTAGGCGATTATGAAAAAATCGGCGGCGTCTTTGTTCCGACTTCCATTGAATCTGGTCGGAAGGGAGATCCTGACAAGCAAAAGATCGTCATTGATAAGGCCGAGGCCAACGTGTCTGTCGATGACTCGATCTTTCATTTCCCGGCCACGGCTTCCAAATAAGCGATCACCCAATGATGCGCTTCCTAAATTTTTTCATTCTAGCTGCCGGACTGGTTTTCTTTGCTTACGCTTCCCAGGCTCAGGAAACGCCTTATACCTCCGCAACTATTTCTGGTCTCGGCGCGCGCAACATCGGCTCGGCGGCCATGAGTGGGCGCATCTCGGCAATGGCTGCGACGAGAGAACCCTCGGGCAAGATCACGCTTTTTGTCGGCGCGGCCAGCGGCGGTGTGTGGAAATCTGACGATGGCGGGACGCGGTTTCGGCCAGTATTCGATGAACAACCAGTCCAGTCGATCGGCGCAATAGCAATCGATCCGAAAAACACAAAAAACGTGTGGGCCGGAACGGGCGAATCCTGGACTCGTAACAGTGTTTCAATTGGCGACGGAGTTTACAAATCTAGCGATGGGGGCGAGACATGGACGCATGCGGATTTGGACAAGTCGGAACGGGTAGCACGAATCGTAGTTAGTCCGAAAAATAGCGATACGGTTTTTGCCGCAGTGCCCGGCGCATTATGGAGCGATTCAACCGATCGCGGCCTTTACAAGACAACGGACGGAGGCAAGACGTGGACGCAAGTTCTCAAAGGTCCGAATCTTTCCACCGGCTGCACTGACATTGCGATCGATCCGACGAATCCCGACGTAATGTTCGCAAGCTTGTGGGATTTTCGCCGCAAAGGCTGGGAGTACCGCTCCGGAGGCGAGAGCCCGACCGCGCCTTCTGCCAGCGGATTATTCCGTTCGGCTGACGCCGGAGGCACTTGGACAGAAATCACACCTGAGGCCAACAAAGGTTTCCCGAAAAAACCATATGGCCGAATTGCGGTTGCCATCGCGCCATCCAATGCCAAACGCGTTTACGCTTTTGTCGAGTCACCCGACAGCGCGCTTTTTGTTTCCGACGACGGCGGCGTGACATGGGACAAGCGCGACAAAAGTAATTGGATGGTGTGGCGTCCGTTCTACTTCGCAAGTCTTGTTGTCGATCCAAAAAATCCGGATCGCGTATTCAAGCCCGACGGCGCTCTGATTTTGAGTGAAGACGCGGGCAGGAGCTTCTCTGTTGTTGGCGGCTTTCAGGGTACGCACGGGGACGCGCATGACGTCTGGATCGATCCGACCAATCCGCAGACTGTGTTCGTTGGTGATGATGGCGGGATGTGGTATTCCTACAACGGCGGCAGCAAATGGTGGAAGGGCCAGAACCTGCCGGTGTCGCAATTCTATCACGTCAGCGTCGATGACGAAGACCCGTATCGGGTTTACGGCGGTCTTCAGGACAACAGCTCGTGGGTGGGGGAATCGCAGTATCCCGGCGGGATTACTAATGCGCAGTGGGAGAACATGTATAATGGCGACGGTTTCTGGATGTTTCCGGATCCCGCCGATCCCGATTACATTTACGCTGAGTATCAGGGCGGCAATGTCGCGCGGGTGAACCGGCATACCCATGAAGCTCGCAACATCCAGCCCAGACCGGACTACAAAGAAAAGCTGCGATACAATTGGAATACACCAATCGCATTATCGCCGAATGAAAAAGGCACGATTTACATCGGCGCCCAATTTTTGTTTCGCTCCCGCGATCACGGCCAGACGTGGGAACGCATTTCTCCCGATTTGACAACGAACGATCCACGGAAGCAAAAGCAAGAACAATCTGGTGGCGTCACCGTCGACAATTCGTCCGCCGAGATGCACACCACCATTTATTCCATCAGCGAGTCGCCCAAAGACAAATCTTTGATCTGGGTCGGAACCGACGACGGAAATCTTCAGCTCACCCGTGACAGCGGCAAAACTTGGAACAATGTGATCGGCAACGTACCGGGATTGCCGAAAAATTCCTGGGTTAGCTGGGTGCAGACCAGCAACTTTAATGCTGGCACTGCCTACGCTGCATTTGATCGACATACCTTCGGCGACATGGCGCCGTACATCTTTCGCACGACCGATTACGGAAAGACGTGGACACCACTCGTGACCGCACAGGACGCGAAAGGGGTTCGCGGATATGCGCACGTGATTAAAGAGGACGCCGTGAAACCGGACCTGCTCTTCGTCGGCACGGAGTTTGGACTGTGGGTTTCGATCGATGGCGGGAAAAACTGGGCGCAATTCAAGGGCAATCACTTTCCCGCGGTGGCTGTGCGCGACCTGGCGATTCAGCCACGCGAAAACGATCTGGTTCTGGCAACGCACGGTCGCGGAATTTGGATCGTGGACGACATCACGCCGCTCCGCGCTTTGACGCCAGACCTTTTGACGCAGGAAGTAGCCTTCGTTTCGGCGCGGCCTGTGCAGCAGCGAATCCAGGGAAGCGGCGGCTGGGCAAATGGCGATGCAGCCTTTGTGGGCGATAATCCGCCGGATGCTGCCCTAATCACGTATTATCAACGTTCACGTCATCTTTTCGGCAAATTAAAACTGGAAGTTTTGGATGCGTCTGGTCGCGTGATCGACGAATTGCCTGCGAGTAAGCGCCCCGGTTTGAATCGGGTGACTTGGGCCATGCGCGAGAAGCCGCCGCGCGTGCCGCCGGCTGCACAAATTGCGGCGAGCGGCACGGTTGGCCCACGTTTGGTTCCTGGGACATACACAGTGCGATTGACGAAGGCCGGAAAAGTTTCCGAAACCAAGTTGCCTGTAGGTCTTGATCGCCGGGCAAAATTCAGTGAGGCGGATCGGAAACAGCAATTTGACGCGGCGATGAGAGCCCGCGGGTTGTTCGGCGAAGAAAGCACGCTGATGGATCGAATTTTGTTTTTGCGCGCGGCGCTGGCAAAGAGCGGTGCAGCCCTGACTGAAGGTAATGCGCTTCGCAAAAGGATCTCCGATTTCGACGGAAAAATTGATGCGGTGCGCAAGAAAATTGTCGCCACCACGGAAGGTGGCGCGATTACAGGCGAAGAGCGTTTGCGTGAACACACCGACCAACTCTATGGCGCGATTCTCAGCTACGAAGGCAAACCAGGCGACTATCAGATCCGCTATATCGATACACTGAAGCGAGAATTGGCGGATGTGACGAAAGAGTTCGAACAATTACTGGCGAGCGAATTACCGGCTCTAAACGAATCGCTCAAAAGCAAAAGCCAGCAGCCGATCCCAGTGCCGCCGGCCAAAGTAGTCGTTAATGAGGCTACGCCTGCTGCGGGTGGAGCCATAAATCCGTCCGCCGATGCCGAGGCGCCCGGTGCATCGATCTTGCCCACCGATTTTGGTCTACTTCACTGACACTGCGAGCGTGCAAGAGACGGCCAGCGTCTGCGGCAATCAGGTTGGCATACTCGATTTTACTCGACTCGGAAGTTTTAGTTTTGCGGCTGTCCCCAGGGCGAAGCGTGGAGGTAAGGGGATTCGAACCCCTGGCCTTCTCATTGCGAACGAGACGCTCTACCAACTGAGCTATACCCCCATTTCACCTGTGAAAATCGGCTTGCAAAAAAACATCA
>Ga0207646_10005356_pt1 | contig 13514 bp, 11 predicted proteins | sample KBSK5502metaG_FD_184343 | JGI IMG/M metagenome (GOLD analysis project Ga0207646, IMG submission 184343) | Corn, switchgrass and miscanthus rhizosphere microbial communities from Kellogg Biological Station, Michigan, USA - KBS K5-50-2 metaG... | ecosystem: Host-associated > Plants > Roots >... | reverse complement strand
TCCTCCTCTCGCACGGCTGCCCCGGCGAGACGTACTGCGAATCGACCGGCGAGATCCGCGTGCCCGCAGAGACACACACACAAGGCGACAAGAGCGGCGTGGCCGTGACCGCGCAGTGGTCGCTCTACCCGTTGGGCAGCGACGGCTACATGGACGTCATCTACCGCGAGATCGACCGCACGAAGCGGGCGGGCGTCTTCGCCAAGGGCGCGCACTTCGTCTCGGGACTTCGTGGCGACCTCACCGAGGTGCTCGGCGCGATCCGCAGCTCCTTCGACGCCGCCTGTGCCGACGCCGGACACGTCGTCGCCCACGCCACCGTCTCGGCGAACTCTCCTAGCGGGAGGTCCTCATGAACCGTTCGTTTAGCGTCGCTCGCGCGGTCGCGCTCGTCGGGGCTCTCGTCGCGCTCGTCGCGTTCTTTCTCCCCTGGGTGACCTACACGCAACGCGGCTTCAGCGGCGCGGACCTCGCGTCGACGCTCTCCCCCGCGCTCGCGGCGGTGAAGGCGGGCGGCATAAAAGGGCTCGACCTCGGGCTCTGGGCGGTCGCGCTCGCGGCCGTGCTCGCCGCGATCTTCATCTTGGCCTCGTGGGTCCGCGCGGCCGATCCCCGCGAGGGGCGCTACCGCCTCTGGGCTGCGGCCGCGGCGATCACCGGTCTTGCGTTCGCGGTCCTGTTCCTGGCGAGCGGCCTTCTCGGCGGCACGCCGGACATCAACTTCGCGCCCGCCGCGATCCGCACGGACAACGCGGTGAAAGCGACGGTCGCGAAGGCGATCGGCGCCGGTGACTTCGTTGGCATCGGCATCGGTGTCTACCTCGCGATCGCGGGCTTCGCGGTCGCGGCGATCGGCGCCATCCTCGCCCGTCCCGCGACCGACGAACGCACCTGGCGCACGCAGGACTACGTGCTTCTCGCCGTGCTCGCGGTGGTGTTCGGCGCTATCTACTGGGCGTGGCTCGGCCCGTACCTCGGGATCGAAACGATCCTCGCCGGTGTCAGCGCGCAGCTTGGGCAGGAGCTGCTGTTCGGTCTTTGGTACGTGAGCGGTCTGCTGGGCGGGTACATCATTCGCCGGCCGGGCGCTGCCTTCCTCTCCGAGACGCTCGCCGCGTTCGCCGAGGTCCTCCTCGGCGCGCCGGCCGGTCCGGTGCTCATCGTCACCGGCTTCATGCAGGCGCTCGGACCCGAGCTCACGTTCGCGGCGACCGGTTATCGCCGCTGGGGCTGGGGCACGATGGCCGTAGCCGGTGCAGCCGCCGGAATCGTCGCGCTGCCGTGGAACTGGCTGCGCCTCGGCTACTTCGCGCTCGACCCGGGGGTCATGCTCGGCCTCTTCATCACACGCGTGATCGCCGGCACTGTGGCGGGCCTCGCCGCGAAGGCGATCGGCGACCTCGTGGCGGCGACCGGATCCCTCAACTACTTCGCGCTCGGCCGGGAGCGAGTGCGGGAAGTCTGAACATGTTCGCGCGCGCCCAGTCGCTCACCATCCGGCATGTCGGACGGAAGCGACCGGCGCTCCAGGATCTCGATCTCGAATGGGAAGAGGGCGAGCGTCTGCTTTTGCTCGGTCCGAGCGGCGCGGGGAAGAGCACATTCGCGCTCTGCCTTGACGGCCTGATCCCACACGCGCTCGAGGCGCACTGGGAAAGCGGCACACTCACGGTGGGCGGTCGCGACACGCGCAGCGCCTCGCTCGCCGAGCTCACCCAGGACGTGGGCGTGCTCTTTCAGGATCCCGATACCCAGCTCGTGATGCTCGAAACCGACGACGAGATCGCGTTCGGGCTCGAGAACCTTGGACTCCCGCGGAACGAGATGCGTAAGCGCGTCGCGGAGGCTCGCGCGACCACGGGCCTCGGACCGGCGACGCCACGGCGGCTCGACGCCCTCTCGGGCGGGACCAAGCAGCGCGTCACACTCGCCTCGCTTCTCGCCATGCGACCCCGCGCGCTCGTCCTCGACGAGCCGACGGCGAATCTCGATCCGCTGGCCGCGCGCGAGGTGGTCACCGCGTTCGCGGCGCTCGCCACACGGCGCGAGCGTTCGTTCCTCGTGATCGAGCACCGCCTCGACCCGCTCCTACGATTCATCGACCGCGTCGCGGTGCTCGGCGACGACGGCCGTCTTGCACTCGCAGGCGATCCCGAGAGCGTGTTCATGGGACGTGCCAGCGATCTTGATCGACTCGGAATCTGGCAGCCCGAGCTCGCCGAGCTGGCGCGGGTCGTGGGCGCGGAGCAGATGCCGCGCGACGTTGATGAGGCTGCGGCGCTCCTCATCGATCGGTGGCCGCGCGGCGCTGCGGTCCAGCGCGCGGAGCGGGCGCCCGGGCGGATCACTGGCGCCGCCCACGACGTCGCTCATCGTTACCGCGGAGACGACCACGACGCGGTCAACGGCGTGTCGCTCGAGCTGTATGAAGGCGAGATCTCCGCGATCGTCGGCGCCAACGGCGCCGGGAAGAGCACGCTCGGCCTGCTCCTCGCCGGAGTCCTGCGTCCGTCCCGCGGCACGGTCGCTGCGAGCGACGACGTCGCCTATGTCTTTCAGTACCCCGAACGCGGCTTCCTCGCGACGACCGTTCGCAATGAGGTGCGCTACGCGGCAACGATCGGGCGCCGGATCGCACGCGACCCAGACGCCCTCCTGGAACGGTTCGGCCTCGCGCGGCTCGCGGACGCAAATCCGCACTCGCTGTCGCATGGCGAGAAGCGTCGGCTGTCCGTCGCGAGCGCCCTCGTCACGAGCCCGACCGTCCTGATCCTCGATGAGCCGACCTTCGGGCAGGACCTGCGGAACGTCCGTGAGCTCGTCACGATCCTGCGCGAGGAGCGCGACCGTGGGACCACGGTCGTCCTCATCACGCACGATCTCGCGCTCGTCGCCGAGCTAGCCGACCGCGCTATCGCCATGGCGGGTGGCGCGATTGGGTTCGCTGGACGACCGGACGAGCTCTTCGAGCGCTCCGATCTGGCGCGCTTCGGCCTCGTGCTTCCGCCGGCGGCCGGTGCGTTCGCGCGCGCACGAGAGAGCGACCGGGCGATTCCACCACTGACCGGACTCGGCGCGGCGCGCACTGCCCTCGTCGGGCGGGAGACGGTTCGCGCATGAGCGCTCTCATGCGGCGCGACCCGACCGTGAAGCTCGCCGTCGTCCTCGCGGTCTCGCTCCTCCTGATCCTCATCGTCGATCCGGTTACGCCGGCCCTGTTTCTCGCCCTAGCGATCGCCGTGGCGCTCGCCGGCGGAGCTCGCCCGAGGACGATCGCGCGCGCGCTCGTGCCGCTGACCGTCCTCGGCGTGGGCTTCGTGTGGAGCAACGCCGTGTTCGCCGCGACCCAAGGGCCAGGGACCTGGACGATCGGCCCGTTCCACGCGAGCGAGTCGGGCCTGCGTTTCGGTCTCGCGATCGCGATACGCGGTATCGCGATCGGAATTCTCTCGCTGACGTTCGTGTGGAGCACCGACCCCACCGATCTCGTGGTCAGTCTGATCCGCCACGTGCGTCTGCCGTTCCGCCTCGGCTATCCGGTGCTCGCGGCCTATCGGTTCCTCCCGTTCTTCACCGACGAGTACGCGCAGGTGCGACTCGCCCGACGGGTACGCGGCGCGCGTCCCCGAGGCCCGCTCGACCGCCTTCGCGAGGCGGTCGGCGAGCTCGTGACGCTGCTCTCAGATGCCACGCGGCGTGCCACGCAAATCGCGATCGCCATGGACGCGCGCGGCTTCGCGTCCGCGACGGAACGGACGTACTACCGCGAGGCCCGACTCGCGTGGGGTGATGCACTCTTCATCATTGGCGCTGCGGTCACGACCACGGCGCTGCTGTTGTTGTCGGAGTGGATGGGCGCGCTCCGGACGGTCCTAGGATGAAGACTCTTGCTACTAATAGGACTGCCGCGGCGATTGCTCCTATCCCGACAGCCCGCTGAGCGCGACCATCGGTAGCGTTTCCCGAATGCCGCGCCTGGCCCAGCTCTGCGGGGTCTTCCTGGTTTCAGCCGCGGGGCTGCTGTTCCAGTTCGCCCAGACCCGGCTGTTCAGCGCGACGCTTGGCTATCACCTGACCTTCTTCGTGGTGAGCGGGGCCCTCTTGGGTGTGGCCGTCGGCGCGACCGCCGCCGGAGTCCTCGATCGTGGTCGTCGGCCAGTCGGGACGAGCAAACTGGCGTTGGGCGCGTCTGGAAGCGTGCTCGTCGCCCTCGCGCTCGAGACTCAGATCGACCCACTCGTCGTGGGAACGCTCCCCACCACCGCGGTCGCCTACCTGCTCGGAGTTCCTCCGGTCTTGCTCGCGAGTTGGATCATCGTCCGATCCTTGCGGGACGCGCCCACGGCGAGCGGAACGATCTACGCATTCGACCTCGCGGGTGCCGCGACCGGCGGCGTCCTCGGATATGTCGCGATCGGGACTCTGGGAGACCAGGCCCTCTACGGCCTCGCGAGCGCGCTCTGTCTCATCGCGGCCATCGCGTTCGCGCCGTCGTCCACGTCCCGCCTGGGATTGCGCAGAGTCGCCACTGTCGCCGCAGCGGTGAGTCTCGTCGCGATCCTCGCCGTGTGGGGTGAGCCGCTGGCGCCACCGCGGCCAGGGCCGCTCAAGTCCAACGACATCGCGGACGGCATGACCCGCGACACCGCGCGCTGGGATCCGCTCGCGCGCGTCGACGTGATGCGCCGAGGATCGCGTGGCAGTCCCGAGCACTACACCTTCCTTGTCGATCGGAACTACCCGATGGACGCGCGTCCGCCAGCCCTCGCGATGGAACTCGATATGGGCGCGCTCACACCGATCATCGAGATGAGCGCACCGAGCGATCTCGCGGTGCTCGATGCCAGCATCCTCGGCGCCCCGTACGAGGTCGCGCCGCGCGCGAACGTGCTGGTGATCGGGCCGGGTGGGGGCATCGACGTACTGACCGCACTGCGACATGGGGCGCGGACGGTGACCGCCGTCGAGGTCAACCGAGCGGTCGTGTCGCTAATGCGTGGGCCCTATGCCGCATACAGCGGCGACCTGTACTTCGATCCGCGCGTGAATCTGGTCGAGGACGAGGCGCGCAGCTTCGTGCGCAGGTCCTCGGACCACTACGACCTCGTGGTTATGACGGTGGTCGACAGCTTCGCCGCGCTCTCGAGCGGCGCGTACGCGCTCACCGAGAGCTACCTCTACACGGAAGAAGCGATGGCCGACTACCTCGACCATCTCGCGCCCGGTGGGATGTTGGCGGTGGGCCGCTGGTATCGCGACCCGCCGGTCGAGATCACGCGGACGTTCCGGATCGCGGTCGCGGGGCTCACCGCTCTCGGCAAGAACGACCCTCAGAGCCACATCGCGGTGTTGCGCTACCGGAACTTCGGCCTTCTGCTGATCGGCGATCGCGCGTATGGGGCGGCCGACGTCGCGCGTCTGCAGGACTTCGCGGCGCGTCACGGCTTCGAAGTTGCGTTCGACCCGCTCCATCCGAGCGCACCGTTCATTGCGTCGGCGGAGGAGTCGCCGGCAACGGACGATCGACCGTTCTTCTTCGATACCGTGCCGCTGAGCGCCGTCCTCAGCGGTAGCGCCGATCTTCCGTATGGCTACGGCATCCTTCTTTCGGCGCTCGTTCTTGCCCTGGCCCTCGCGATCGGCTTCGCGGTCCTGCCGCTCTATGCCGAGGCTCGCCGCGCCGGCGGCCGCGGTGTGCCGCCCGGCACGCTGACGTCCATCGCGATCGGTTTGGGATTCATCGCTACCGAGCTCGTCCTGCTGCAGCGGCTGACCCTGTACCTGGGACAGCCAAGCCTGGCGCTCGCCATCGGCATCGCTGCCTTGCTCGGTGGCGCGGCCTGCGGAAGCGCCGTCTCGTCTCGGATCCGCGGCGGCACCCGAGTGCCGGCTCTCCTCAGCGCCGCCGGGCTGTTGCTGACCCTCGCGCTCCTGCCGATCGTGACCGACGCGACGCTGGCGGCGCCGCTCGCGATCCGCGTCGCGGTGGCGCTTAGTGCGGCCGCCATCGTCGGGCTTCCCCTCGGCTCGGTCTTTCCAAACGTCGTTTCCGAGGTGGGTGCGAAGGACGCCAGGCTCGTGAGCTGGGTCTGGGCAATCAACGGCACGGCGTCGGTCGTTGGCGCGGTACTGGCCGCCGGTCTTGCGCTCGCGGTCGGCTTCACCGGGCTCGGGGCGGCGGCCGTGCTCTGCTACGGGCTGGCGGCGCTGTCGACCGTTGACCGCAGACGCGTTCGCCTCAGGCGGGATGCCGTCGCGGAGTTTCCAGCTTCGACCAGCTGACGGCAGCGCTCTGGTGGGCGGCAGCGGGAGTGTCGGTCTCTACTTACGTCGTGCGGTTGGAGTCAGTTCCTGTACGGTCTCGCGCAGCTTCGCGAAGTCGTCAGCGCTAATCGCGATTCGGTTCTGCGTGATCGTATACGTGGGCCCGACGTTCAGCTCGTGCTCCGCGAGACGACGAAGGGTCTGCGCGAGGAAACCGGGTCGGTCCTCGGCGTCGATGAGCGCAATGTCACGCTCTTCTTGAACTTTGAAACCGGCCGTCTCGAGAGCTTTGCGGGTGCTCATTGGGTCCGATGTAACGACGCGGAAGGTGCCTTTTCCATCTTTGCCTGACGGCACGGCGCAGTAGCCCTCGATGTTGATGCCCGCCTTGGCGATCGCGTCGGTCACCTTCGCGAGCGTTCCGGGCCGGTCGTCCAGCGTCAAAGCGAATTCCTTGGTTTGCTCCATGAATTCCTCCTTGGTGTTGGCGCTGAGAACACGAGACATCTGTCTCGCTCCCGCTGCCGCCCGCACCGAGCATGAACTCATCGGCCGGTTGAGTCATGGTGTCGGCAGCAGGAGCGCTCGCCTGACTTGGTGAGCCTTGGCCGAGCCGCAGAGCGCGCGGCTACACGGTCCGCGTGCCTGTTAGCCCAGCCGGTAGCCGACCCCACGCACGTTCGCCAGCGCCGGAGCCCCCGCTGAATCCAGCTTCGACCGCAAACGCGCGAGATGCGCCTTCAGCCACTCGGGGTCGGGGTCGCGCTCCTCGGGCCACCCCGCGCGAAGCAGCGCGCGACGCTCGAGCACCTCGCCCGGTCGCGCGACGAGCGCCGCGAGAAGGCGGAACTCCGTCGGCGTGAGATCGAGCGCATCATCGTCGACGCTCGCGACGTGCGTCTTCGGATCGACGCGCAGGCGACCCACGGACGTCGCGGCCCGCGCAGCGTTCGCCGGCGCGGCGCGACGCAGCAATGCCCGCACGCGCGAGCGCAGCTCTTTCGAGCTGAACGGCTTTTCGAGATAGTCGTCCGCGCCGAGATCGAGGAGCTTCGATCGCTCGTCAGCGCCGCGCTCGCCGGTGAGCATGAGGATCGGCGTCGACGAGATCGCGCGGATGCGCCGGCACACCTCGTCGCCGGAGAGCCGCGGGAGCTTTCGATCGAGGATCACGAGGTCGGGCGATTCCTCGGCGTGCCGCCGCAGCGCCGTCTCGCCGTCGTATGCGGTCACGACCTCGTAGCCGTCGTCGCCGAGGAGCGACGCGACCATCCCCACGAGTGCGCGCTCGTCGTCCACGACGAGGACGCTGCTCAATGTGATGCCGCTTCGGACGCCGCCCGCGCGAGCGGGATGCTGAAGGCGAAGACCGCGCCACCCTCCGGCGCGTCCTCGACCCAGATGTCGCCGCCTTGCCCTTCGACAACGCGCCGCGAGGCGAAGAGGCCGATGCCGGAGCCCGGAACTTCGTCGTTGCCCGCGCCGCGCGCATACCGCTCGAAGATCCGCGAACGCTCGTTGGGCGGAACGCCCCTGCCTTGATCCTGGACGCGGACTATCGCGCGGTCGTCGGCGTGCTCGATCTTCACCGCGATGCGCGTCCCCTCGGGCGCGTACTTCGTCGCGTTGTGCACGAGCCCCGCGACGACCTCCGCCGTACGCCGCCGATCGCCGCGTACGAAGACTGGCTGGCCCGCGCGGGGACCGGCGAGCTTGTGACGGCGCGCCATCGGCGCGACCTCCTTCAGCGCGGCAGTGACGGTCGCGCGCAGATCGAACCGCGTGCGCCGCAGCGACAGCTCCGGGCGATCGGTGCGCACGCCCGCGAGGATGCGGTCGACGAGCTGGTCGAGTCGCAGCACCTGCGAGGTGGCCTCGGATATCGGGAGCTTCGCCTTCCCGTTCTTCTCCGCGAGCATCTCGAGATGGCCCCGGATCACCGACAGCGGCGTGCGCAGGTCATGCGTGACGACCGCCACGAAGTCGGACCGCGCGCGCTCGAGCTCGCGAAGGCTTTCGGTGGTCTTTCGCTCGAGCGCGTATAGCGACGCCTTGTCGATCGCGAGCGCCGCCTGGTTCGCGAGCGCGCCGACGAACCGAATCTCTTCCTCGAGGAACTCCTTGTAGTCGAGGACCTGGAGCACGACCGCGCCGAGCAGACGGTCGTTCGCGATGAGCGGCACCGCGATGTGATCGAACGCGACGATCGGCCTGCGCTCGTCGAGCGCCTGCTGCGCGGCGGCGGCCGCGGTCTTGCCCAGCTCGCCGGTACGCGCCCGCTCGCGCACCGGCTCCCCCTCCTCGCGCAGGAGGATCGCGCCAGACGCCCCGGGATACACGCGCACCAGTCGATCGACGATGAGCGACAGCACCTCGTCGAGGTCCAGGGTCGACGTGAGAACGTTCGATACCTCGAAGAGCGCCGAGACCTCGCGCAGCTTTCGGTCGGACTCGCGTTGCAGCCGTCCCTTCTCGATGATGCCGGCGACCTGGTTCGCGATCGTCTGCAGAAAGTCGATCTCCTCGCGGCCGAAGTCCCGCGGCTGCACCGTCTGCACGTTCATCACGCCGATGACCTCGTCGCGCGCGACGACGGGGACGGACAGCATCGACGTGAAGCGCTTCTCGTCGACCTCCGGCACCCACTTCCAGCGCGGCTCGCTCCGGACGTCTCGCGCCGCCAGAGGCACGCGCGCGTTCGCGACCCAGCCGACGATCCCTTCCCCGACCCGCAGCGTCGCGCGCCCGATGCCACCGCGGTTGAGCCCGTTCGAGGCGACGAGGCGAAGGACGCCATCGGATCGTTCGAGGAGATACAGAGATGACACTTCAGCGCCCATGGCGTCGGTGGTTCGGCCGATAACGACGCGCAGCATCTCGTCCCAGTCCCGCGCGGAGGACGCGAGCTGCGCGACCTCACGCAGAAATGAGAGCTCGCGGAGCTTTCGCTCCGCGTCAGACCCGGTCATCGGTGAATTCTAGAAATAGACTCCGAAACAGATGAAGACCGTCATCCGCACCGAGAAACTGACCAAGCGATTCGGGGACCTCGCGGCGGTGGACGGCATCGACCTCGACGTGCGCGAGGGCGAGGTCTTCGGGTTCCTCGGACCCAACGGCGCCGGCAAAACGACGACCCTGCGGCTGCTCTGCGCGCTCATCGCGCCGACCTCCGGGAGCGCGGAGATCGCGGGTTTCCGCCTCGGCCGCGATGACGCCAAGATCCGCGCGGCGGTCGGGATCCTCACCGAGCAACCGGGCCTCTACGAGCGGCAGTCGGCCTGGGACAACCTCGTCTTTTACGCCACCCTCTATGGGCTGCCGCCGTCCGTGGCGAAGGCGCAAGCGGAGCGATACCTCCGGCTCATGGGACTCTGGGACCGCCGCACCGAGGCGGTCGTGACGTTCTCGCGCGGCATGAAGCAGAAGATGGCCATCGCGCGCGCCGCGCTGCACGAACCGCGCGTCCTCTTCCTCGACGAACCGACAACCGGTCTCGACCCCGACGCGGCGAAGACCGTCCGCGAGTTCATCGTCAGGCTGCGTGGCGAGGGCCGGACCGTGTTCCTGTGCACCCACAACCTCGACGAGGCGGACCGGCTCTGCGACCGCATCGCGTTCTTCCGGCATCGCGTCATTCGCACGGCGCGTCCAGACGAGCTGCGCGCCGAGTTCTACGGGCGCGCCACCGAGATCCGCCTCATGCCAAAGCCGCGCCCCGAGGATCTCGCGCGCGTGCAGGCTGTGCCCGGAGTGCGCGAGGCGCACCTGGAGAACGGATCGATCGTCGTCTCATCGGCCGATCCCCTTCTCACGAATCCTCTGCTCGTGAGGGCGCTCGTCGACGGCGGCGCGGAGATCGCCTACGTCACCGAGCGCAAGGCGCACCTCGAGGACGTTTATTTGAGAATCGTGGAGCCCATCGCATGACCGTCCTCGCGATGAGCCCCGCGCGCCCGACCCTGGTGCGCGCGGTCTGCGTGCGCGAGTGGCGCGAGGCGCTGGGAAACAAGCTCCTCGTCGGCATGACGCTTCTGCCACCCGTGGTCATCCTCATCGCCGGCATCGGCGCCGTCGCCGCCGCCGCGGTCAACCCACCGAGCGATCGCGACGTGCAGGCGCTCTATGCATCCGCGCCGGCGGTCGCCGGTCTCGATCCGAAGGATGCGGTACAGGGATTCATCGCGACGTACTTCCTCATCCTCTTCATGCTCATTCCCACGGTCGTGCCGCTGACGATGGCGATCTACTCGGTCATCGGCGAGAAGGCGTCGCGCACGCTCGAGCCACTGCTCGCGACGCCGGTCGGCGTCGGCGACCTGCTCTTCGCCAAGAGCCTCGCGTCGACGATCCCCAGCGTGATCGTGACGTGGGCCGCGTACGGGATCTACCTCGCGACCGTGATCGCCATCGGCTCGCACGCCGCGGTCAACGCGGTGACTGCCCCACGATGGATCCTCGCAATCATCGTGCTCGTCCCGCTGCTCACGCTGCTCTCGGTGAACCTCGGGATCCTCATCTCGACGCGCGTGAACGACGTGCGCGTCGCGCAGCAGATCGGCGGCCTCGTGGTCGTCCCGGTCGTGGGCCTCGGGATCGCACAGGTGACGGGCCGCGTCGTGCTCGACAACGGCGCGTTCCTCCAGATGACGATCGTCCTCATCGTGCTCGACCTCGCCGTCTTCTGGCTCGCGCGGCTCGCATTCCAGCGGGAGAACATCCTCGTCCGTTGGCGATAGCGCGCGCTAGGGCCCAGGCGACGGGCGTGGCGAACTGCCGCGCAGGAACGGGATGTCGAACGAGGGCTTCGGGATCGTGATCGTCGGGAACGCGAAACGCGGAGTCGGCGAGGGCGACGTGCCGAGCGCCGAGGTCGGCGCGGGCAGCCCTTCGTCCGGATAGGTGCGCGGTCCGGCGATCTCGACGGTCGTGGTCGCCGGCTCGCTCACCGAGACCGTCCCATCCCGAAGCTCGTACGTGAGCTTGTAGGTGCCCACCACGTTCGGCGCCACGAACGGCACGAAGAACGTCCCGGTCGCGCCGGCCTTGAATACCCCGACCGGACTCGATCCCTGTTGCACCGTGCGGTTCGTATGCGGGTCGACGATGCGCCAGCCGACCGCGAGTGGGCGATCGGTCGCGCCGGCGAGAGCGCCGTAGCTCACGACGAGAAGCGAGGCCTCCGCCCGGTGAAGCGTGTGCGGCATCCCCATCTGCGCCGTGATGAGGTATGGCTGATGCGCGCGGAGGCTGAAGCTCGCGGTCGCCGCCCCCACGGGAGCGAGCGCAGCGCCCGTCGCGTCAGCCAAACCGAGGACGACGGTGTACGTCCCCGGCTGCTGCGGCACTGGGATCGGGATTCCGAAGTTTTGCGTTTGGTTCGGCTGTAACGCGGGAAGCGGCAGGGGGCTCGGGGATTTGGTGAGAAAGGCGCCCTGTCCGTTGTGCAGCTCCCAGATCAGACCGATCGCGCCCGCTCCGGTCGCCGCCCACGGCCGCGTGCCGATGTTCGTGATCGGGACCGTCACGCGCGTTTCGGTGCCCACGTCCACCGCGATCGCGGTCTTCGAGACCTGATAACGCGCGTTCGCGGCCGGCTGGAGATTCGCGCTGTAAACGAGGGAGCCGATCGACGAGATGAAGTTCGCCGCCTCTTCGTCGGGGGCGTCCCAGGTCATCGCGACGACGATGCGTGGGCCGGTCTTCGTGTAGATGATGCCCGCATCGTGCGTGACGCCCGTGAGGTTCCCGGTCTTGTGAGCGATGACGACGTCCGGAGGAAGCTGGGCGGGCAGTCGGTCGTTGATCTGCTGGCGCTCGAGTCGCGCGAGCATCCGGTCGGACGCGGCGGGGGAGATGAGCTGGCGCTTCGCGAGCAGCGTGAAGAACGTGCCGATCGCATGAGGCGTCGCCCAGTTGTCCTCGGTGTCGTCGAACGCCACGTGAAAGTTCTTGACGCCGGCTTTGTCGAGCGTCGCGTCGATGTTCGAGCCGCCGAGAATGTGCCAGAGCGCGAGCGCCGCCCCGTTGTCGGAGATCGTGATCATCGCCTCGAGGGCGGAATCGAGCGTGAGCTGCACGCCGGCGTCCTCGAAGGATCCGTCGACCGTGATGTCCTCGGGCTGGATCGTGATCACGTCGCTGTAATGCAGCTCGCCCGCGTCGACGCGCCGCTCCGCCTCGGCGAGCACGCCGAGCTTGTAGAGCGACGCCGTGATCACCTGTTCTTCGGGGTCGTGGCTGAAGAGCGGAGTCGCGATCGTCGGATCCGCGATCCAGATCCCGGCGCCCCCCGGAAACGAGGAGATCAGTCCGTCGAGTTGCTGAACCAGATCCGCCGTGCTCGCACGCGCCGGAGCAGGCGTCGACAGAGCGACGACGAAACAAACGGCGAGAGCGAGGCCGACCGTGCGCACCCAGCACAGATAACGGTCGCTCGATGCGCTTGTTTCAGCGCTTAACCGAGTTTTGACGAGTCGCATCCTGACCGAGCCGAAGCATCTCGCGGTAGCCAGCGGGTGTCTCGTCCTCGTACCCCAGGAGGTGCAGCATGCCGTGGGCAGCCAGGAAAGCGACCTCCTCGCGGACCGGTCTCCCGCGGCGTCCGGCCTGCCTGGAAGCCTGCTCGGGGCTGATCACTATCTCGCCCAGATCGAAGCGGCCGCCGTTCTCGGCTCTGCGCCCATTTATGTGAGCGACCGCGCCGGTCCCACGGTCGCGCGCCGGGATCGCCTCTCCGAAGGAAAGTACGTCGGTCGTTCTGTCGATCCGCCGGAATCGCTTGTTCAGCGCGCGCATCTCGCCGTCTGGTACGAACGCGACCTGCACCTCGGCGTCGCGCGGCAAGCCGTACGGTCGAGCGGCGCGGCGGATCGCCCGGCGGATCGGAGCGACCTCGCATGGCGCCTCGCCCACGATGGCGATGCGCATCGCGCTAGCCGCTCGCGGCGGGCTTGATGCGGGTGATGCGGTCCTCGGGGTACGGGATGCGCTCGTGGTACACGCCGAGGAGCAGCTCGCAGAACGCTGCCTTGATGCGCTCAACGTCGCGGAAGGTGAGGTCGCACTCGTCCAGCTGCCCGTCGGCCACGCGCTCGTCGATCATGCGGTCGACCATCGCGCGGATCGTCTCGGGATTCTTCTCGCTGAGCGAACGAACCGATGCCTCGGTGCCGTCGGCCAGCATGACGATCCCGGCCTCCTTGCTCTGCGGACGCGGCCCGGGATACCGGTACGAGCGCTCGTCCGGC
>Ga0207646_10005355_pt1 | contig 13516 bp, 15 predicted proteins | sample KBSK5502metaG_FD_184343 | JGI IMG/M metagenome (GOLD analysis project Ga0207646, IMG submission 184343) | Corn, switchgrass and miscanthus rhizosphere microbial communities from Kellogg Biological Station, Michigan, USA - KBS K5-50-2 metaG... | ecosystem: Host-associated > Plants > Roots >... | reverse complement strand
CTACACGGTGGTCGCCTTCACCGATCCGTTCGCGCCGCGGATTGGATGGGCGTTCTACAACTCGTCAGGTTCGACGAACTTCGATCGCGTCATCTGGTACGATTGGCAGCTCGACCGCTGGACCTACATGGAGGCGGAAGCGCAGTTCTGGTCGTCGCTGGTGACGGCCGGCCTCACCTTGGAGGATCTGGACGTTTACGGCGATATCGACGGGGGCGGCATTCCCTATCCGTTCGACTCGCGAGTGTGGGAGGGCGGAGCTCCGGTCATCGGAGCCGTGAACTCGTCTGGGGCAATGGCATTCCTCGAGGGCTCGACGCCCTTGACGGCATTGTTTGCGACTTCAACGATACGCCTCAACCCCGGCTATCGATCGAAGGAGTTCGAGATCGAGCCGCTTGGCGTGCTCAACGGCGTGACGCCGACGCTGCGGATCGGCCGGCGCGAGAGCACGCAAGAGGCGGTTTCGTACACGTCGGCGGCCTCGCCGAGCAGCCGCACGGGCATCTGGCGCGAGACGGCATCGGGGCGTGTACATGACTTCGAGGTCACGCTGACCCAGACATCAGGCACGACCTGGGAGCACATGCAGGGGCTGGACATTCACGCTGCGCGATCGGCGGGGATGAAATGATCGATGAAGCCGCGCTTCGCCGCGCAATCAATGAGGTCAAGCAGGGCGCGACCTATGTTGCGGGAACATGCACGCTCGCGACATCGGGAACCTCAACGGTCATCACGCGGGCCGGCGTGTCGGCATCCTCGGTTATCAGCCTGACGCCATACGATGCGGGCGCGCGAACGGAAGGCATTCCGCAGTGCGTTCCGGCGAACGGCTCGTTCACGCTCACGCATAGCGCGACCGCGACGGCGAGGAACTATCGCTATGTCGTGCACACGCCGCAGTGATGAAATGGGCGAAGTAGTCGAACCAAGCTTTATCACGACGCTGGATATTCCAGTCGAGCGCATCTTGCGCAAGGCTCAAGATGCCGGCCTGACAACTGTTGTCGTAATGGGGTGGGACGCTGAAGGTGATTTGTATTTCGCTTCGTCGGTCTCCGATGGGGGCGAGGTTCTGTGGCTCATGGAGAAGTGCAAGAAAGACCTCCTCGCGGTTGGGGATTGATGGCCCTTCATCTCGTTCCGATCCCTCCCGACTATCTGGATGACACGCGAGAGCGCTGGGCTCCCTACGTTGCATCGATCGCCGAACGGGCCAGCAATCCGCCGGAGGAAATGGTCCGCATGCTCTACGCCGGAGAGGTGCAAGCCTTCTTGGTGTGGGACCCCGCTGAGGCGAAAACGCAAGCCTTTATCGGGGTGCAGTACCTCGGCAGCACCAAGGGCCGGGTTGCGCAGATCATCTGGCTGATGGGCGAGAACCGCGCAACTTGGGTTCACTTGTTCGGCGAGCTCGAAACGTACCTGAGAGAACAACAGAGTTGCGTGACGATGCGGGCCATCGCGCGGCGGGGCTGGGCCAAGCTCCTGAAGTCGAGCGGCTACCGCGAGACGCACATCGTTTTTGAGAAGGACACGCCATGAGCGGCGGCGGACAGACGCAAACCAAAGTCGAGAACAAAGACCCTTGGGCGCCGGCACAGCCGTACCTGCAACAGATCATGTCGCAGGGCGCCAACCTCTACAATTCCGGCGCCGGTTCGCAGACCTGGGGCGGCCCGCTGGTGGCCGACCAGTCGCCTCAAACCCAGATGGGCATCAAGGCACTGACCGGAACCGCAAACGCACAGGCGGGCACCGCTGGCCAGCCGCTGGCCTACGGGCAGGGGCTCATTCAAAACAACGGGCTCACGGCCGGCTATGACAAGCCGATGGGGATCTACGGCAACGTGGCGCAGTCCGCCGGCCAGCCCACGGCCTCGGCGACCAATCTCGGCGGCATGGCGAGCGGGGCGGACGCGGGGAAAAACCCGTACCTGCTCCAGATGCTCGACGACAACGCGGCCCGGATCGGCAACCGGGTTAATTCCGCCATGTCGGGCATGGGGCGGTATGGCTCATATTCGCACGGCGACACGCTGGCCTCGAGCATTGCGAGCGCGAACAATCCGCTGCTGTCCGCGGCCTATGAGAGCGACCGCAATCGGATGCTTTCGGCCTCTGGCCAGATCGACGCGTCGAACGCGCAAGCGCAGAACACTCAGATGGGCGCGGCGCAGGGCTTGACCGGCATTCAGAACTTCGGCCAGCAGAACGCCGCGCAGTGGGCTGGCATGATCCCGCAGTTGCAACAGGCGGCTTATGCGCCGGGTCAGCAGCTCATGCAGATCGGCGACTATCAGAACCAATACGCACAACGCGGTATCGACGCGCAGCGGCAGTTGTTCGAACAGCAGCAGGCGATGCCGTGGACGCAACTCAATCGGTTCGGCGGGTCCGTTTCCGGGCTTGGCGGACTGATCGGCAACGCCGGCACCACAACGGGCACGGTCGACCAACAGCAGCAGACGCCATGGACGCAATACGCCGGGCTCGGACTTGCTGCGGCTGGCATGATGTCCGACCGCAACGAAAAGACCGACATCAAGAAGCTTGGCGACGATCCGCGCACGGGCCTGCCAATGTATTCCTACCGCTACAAGGACGACGTTGCCGAGCACGGTCGCGGCATTCCTAAGGTCGTGGGTCCAATGGCGCAGGACATCGAAAAGCTCATGCCCGGCTCGACAGAGCGGATCGGCGGCAAGCTCATTGTGAAGAAAGCCGCACTCGGCATTCTGGGACTCTGATCCATGGCCGGACTTTTCGATTTCCTGATGCAACAGCAAGGCCAGCAGGGCGGCGGCTTGCTCGGGAACGTCGGCGGCTGGTTCAACAACAATCAGGATGCGCTCGTTGCGATGGGGCTCGGCATGGCCGGCGGTGCCACTCCCATGGAGGGCTTCAAGGGCGGAATGCAGGGCTACCTTTCCGGTCGCAAGAGCGATCAGTCACGAACGGCCGGCGAACAGTTCATCAAGGAAATGGGGCTTGGCGTTGCACCATCGGCTGGGCCGTTCTCGAAGCCGTCACCCGCGCTCGGTCCGGCTCCCGGAATGCCGCAAGCCGCCCCGCAGGGCATGCCGCAGTTCGCGCCCGTCAATCCGATGGCGCCGCGCGTGATCGAGCGGGGACCGCAGGGCCAGCCGGTCTATGATGCGAAGTTTGCCAGTCCGTTCGAGTCGGACGTTCCGCCAGTTGCCGGCCTCGACCCGGCCCACCGGGATATGCTGATCCGTACCGTGCTTGGCGAGGCCGCCAATCAGCCTCCGGAGGGACAAGCCGCAGTTGCCGCCGTGGTCAGAAACCGCATGCAGGCTGGCCGCTATGGCGGCACGGACGTTCCTAGCGTGGTTCAGGCGAAAGGCCAATTCGAGCCGTGGGGGAACCCAGAGGCTCGAGCCGGCATGCTGGCGTATTCGCCGCAGGACCCAAAATATCAGCAGGTCGGTCAGATCGTCGATCAGGTCATCAGCGGCCAGATGCCGGACTCGACCGGCGGGGCAACGCATTTCTTCGCCCCGCGGGCGCAGGCCGCGCTCGGCCGGCAACCGCCCGCATGGGCACAGGGTCAAGGCCAGCAGATCGGCGGGCATACGTTCTACGCCCCGGAGGGCCGCGTACAGGTCGCGCAAGCCGGTGGCGGACCTATCCCGATGGGTGGGGCGCCACAGCCGGGCGCTCCCGTGCCAATGGCGGGCGCTCAGCCCGGGGCCGTGCAGCCTGTCGCGCAGGACCAGCTCGGGGCAATACGCAATCTCCCGCTCATGACCGTCATGAAATGGGCGATGAACGACAACTTGCCCGCTGCTCAAAAAGAAGTGGCGCAGAAGATTTTCGCGGCTCGTCTCGAAGACACCAAGATGACCGAAAAGCAGAAGGATTATCTCTGGGCGCAGGCGGGTGGCTTCAAGGGGTCTCGCGCCGACTTCCTCAACCCGCCCAAGCTCGAAGAGACAGGGCAGCGCGACCAATACGGCCGACCCATGCCTAAGGCGTGGGTCAATCCGAACGATCAGTCGATCAAGCCTATTGGGGCGGCCGGTAGCTCCGGCCTGTCTGGCGCCGGCAACGCAAACCCGCCGATCGAGCTGGTGACTGATCTGCGCAAGCAGGTTCAGGCTATCCCGTCCTACAAGAACCTGACGGAAGCCGCGCCGATCTATCGCTCCATGCTCGCAACCGCGGGAACGGACAGCAAGGCGTCGGACCTAAATCTGGTGTACGGGCTCGGCAAGATCATGGACCCGGGCAGCGTCGTCCGTGAGGGCGAAATGGTCATGGTCAAGCGGACGGCTTCGCTGCCGGACTGGCTGGTGGGCTCGATCAACGCTCTCAACGGCGGCGCCGCGCTCACTCCCGATACCCGCAAGGCGATCTTGGCGGAAGCGCACAACCGGGTGACGGCCTACAAGGGCGAGTTTGACCGGGATTCCGCGCAATACCGCGGGATCGTGAATGACTACGGCATCAAGCCGTCCCATGTTCTGCCGGACTTCGGAGAGTTCCCGGAATACGTCTCGCAGAAGACGACGGCGCCGCCCGGAGCTTCCATGCCAACGCCCCCGCCGCGTCCGATTGTTCCTGCGCCCAAGACGGGCGACTGGCAGGACTACGGCACCGGCAAAATCCGGCTGAAGCAGCAATAGCCATGGCCATTTTCGAGATTCAAGCGCCTGACGGAAACACCTACGAAATCGACGCCCCGGATCAGGCTGCGGCGGTGAGCGCGTGGAGCAATCACCCAGCATCAAAGGCCAGCGCGCCACCTGCGCAGCAGCGCACCCCGGCGCTTGAGCCGTTCACGAACTACCCGCAAGTCTATTCGGGCATGAACCAAGACGCTCGCAACATGATGAGCGAGGGCGTCGACCAGGCACAGCAGGGAACGTTCAAGGATGCTGCGATCGGTGCGGGAAAGACTGCACTCGGCGGGCTCGGCTACGTGACATCCCCGGTCAATGCTGCGCTCCGAACGTTTCTAGGCCAGCCACTCCAAGAAAACACCGGCATCCCGAAGGAATATTCCGAGTTTGCTGCAAGTCTTGCGCTCCCGATGCCCAAGCGCGTTCCGTCATTCGGGTCGCCGGCAAAGACCGCGCCAACGATCGAGCAACTGAAAGACGCGGCTCGCGCCGGGTATCAAAGCCCGGAAGTCAAGGGCCTCGCCGTCAAGCCGACGACCGTTGCGGAGTTCGCACAGGCGACCAAGGCGAAGTTGCTTGCAGAGGGTGGCCTTGACGACGTTGTCGCGAAGGGCACGATTGATGTCTTGAGCAAGCTGGAGAAAGCATCTCCTGGCATGTTTGTGACCGGGACCAATCTCGACAGCCTGCGCAAGACGCTCGGGCATCTCGCCGAAGGGCGAGACCCTGTTACGCGCCGTCCAACTGCGGACGCGGTTGCGGCTCGGCAGGCGATGAACGAGCTTGACGCATTCGTTCCGAAGATCGCGCCGAAAGACGTGGTGGCAGGCAATCCGGCCGCAGCCGCGGAAACGTGGGATACGGCCCGGCAGAATTGGGGCGCCGCAGCTCGTGCCGAGACAATCGATCAAAAGCTGATCCAAGCCGAGTTGCGCGCCGCTGCGGCCAATTCGGGCCGGAATGTCGCAAACACCGTCCGGCAACGGATGGCTGACGTGCTGATCAATCCGGCGCTGAAATCCGGCTATTCGGCGGAAGAGCTTGCGCAGATGGAAACGATCGTGCGCGGGACGGGCGCGCAGAACGCTTTGCGGTCGACGGGTAAGTTTCTGGGCGGCGGCGGCGGGCTCGGATCGATGGCGAGTTCTGGCTTCGGTGCGGGCGTCGGCGCAGCCGTTGGCGGAAGTCCTGTAGCCGCAGCGATCGGCGCTACCGTCTTGCCAGCCATCGGCTACGGGCTCAACGCCCTCTCGAACAAGCTCACGCTTCGACAGATGGAATCGCTGTCAGAGGCCATTCGATCCCGCGCGCCGTTGGCAAAATCAATGGAGGACTTCGGCGAGAAAATGCAGCTTGCTGAGACCTCGCGCACGACTCGCAATCTCTCCCGGCTCGCCATCTCGGCACAGAACCTATCGCACAACATCAAGGACGCCGGATTGTCGATCTCGCCGGCCGATCTGTTCAAGGCGCTGCAAGGCCCAGCAAAGGGCGGCGCCGAAACAGACAAATGAGACCGACCACGGGTAGGTCGTGAACGTCCAGACGAAAATCGAGTAGCCGAGCAGCCATCGCTTCATGCGCGCCGAACCAGGGCGAGAACGATAACGACGATCGCGACGATGACGACCGCGTTTGATGCCGGCGACTCGAGCCAAGATAGAACAGAGACCATAAGTCCCTGACTACCACAGCGCCGCTCTCCCAAGGGCGGCGTTTTCGTATCGTCTGTTTCACAAGAGGTTAACCCCTTGGCTGAAAACCCTTTCCTCTGGTCAACAACGGCATCGGACAACGATGACGCAGACCCGGCCGTAGCGTGGCCGGAGGGCATGGCGCCCGGCCAGGTGAACAATTCCGCGCGCGCCACGATGGCTGGGATTGCTCGGCTGATCGCGGATCTGAACGGATCGATCACGACGACCGGCTCAGCCGGGAGCTACGCGGCCACGTCCAGCAGCGGCTATACCGCCCTGACAAACGGGCTCCTGCTGACGGTCAAGGCGAGTGTGACCAATACCGCGGGGGCTACGCTCAACGTCAACACGCTCGGGGCTAAGTCGATCCGGGTGTTTGTCGGCGGTGCCGAGGCTGCGGTTGCGGCCGGGCAGATCATCAGCGGAGGAACCTACCAGTTTCGCTATGACACGGCGCTGAACAGCGCGGCGGGCGGGTGGCTATTGCTCAATCCGTCGCCCGATCCGACCGCACAAGTTTCGACGGGAGATATCAAGGTATGGCCAACCGACACGCTGCCGGCCGGGTTTCTGTGGGCGAATGGCGAGGCCGTATCCCGCACGACCTATGCGGCTCTCTTTGCCATCATCAGCACGACCTACGGCGTAGGCGACGGCTCGACCACGTTCAATCTGCCGGACCTCTGCGGACGTGCGCCGTTCGGCTCCGATGATATGGGCGGGATTACGCTCAAAAGTCGCGTCACTAATGCGAGCTCGGGGATTGTCGGCACGACGTTGGGTGCCACGGGCGGCGCGCAAAGTGTCGTTCTCGATACGACAATGATCCCCTCGCATACCCATACCGGAACCACGGCATCGGGCGGCTCGCACAGCCATTCGGGCACGACCGACAACGGCGGCGTCGACCATACCCACGGCGTTGCATCTGGAGCAGACGCATACAATATCACGGTTGACGGCGGCGCTGGGGATGTAGCTGGAGCATTTGCCCAGAACACAGGCGGGGCATCGGCCTATCTGCACACACATCCATTCAGCACTACCTCGGATGGCTCTCACACGCACACGTTTACCAGTGCGTCGACTGGCGGGGGCTTGCTGCACACCAACATGCCGCCCGCCCTCATAGTCAATTTTATAATCAGGCACTAAACCATGGCCGAACGTGAAAGCATTGGGCTGTGGTCAACGACCGCAGCGAGCAATGACGACATCGATCCGAGTATCAATTGGCTTGAGGGCCAGCTTCCGAGCACCGTCAATAATTCAAGCCGCTCGCAGATGGCTGCGCTCGCTCGGCACTACAAGGACACCAACGGATCGTTGACGACCGCAGGCTCGGCGAACGCCTACACGCTGACCGTCAACGCGACGTGGACGGCTTACGCAACGGGGCAGATTATTGCGTTCAAGGCGAGCTTTGCCAACACGTCCACGGCTACACTGAACGTCACCAACGCCGACGCGGTGGCGATCGGCGCCAAGGCAATCCGAGGACCTGGTGACACGGCCCTTGCCGGCGGCGAGATAGTTTCCGGGGGGCGATATCTCCTGCAATACGACGCGACGGCAAACAGCGCGGCCGGCGCATGGCTGTTGCTCAATCGGTCCGGTGGCGGCACGTCACTTTCTCCGTATGTTTATTTCATTACGGCGCTCGACGATGCCGGCGCGTCCGACCAATCCGCAGCCATCCAGGCGCAGATCGACGCATGCGAAGCGGCTGGGATTTGTGAGGCTGTTTTCCCGCCCTACCTGATCTGGGCCGAAGGGCTCACGATATCGCATCCGCTGTTGCTGCGCGGGACCGGCGTCAAAGTCGCGATGGGCAATCTGGACGAAGGGTTGCCGAGCGATGTCGGTACGCGGCTGATTGCGAAGACCGGAACCAACCCGTGCATTGACGTTCTGCCGGGGGCGAACGGTGCTACAATCACCGGCATTCAGTTTCAGCAGGTCCACGCTGCTGATGCGCCGGGCTGGACTCCGACAGTATATGCGCCGGCCATCCGCAACTATTCGGCATGGACCACGATCGAGAAGAACAGCTTCTGGGGCTGCTATGACGGCGTGCGGCTCGGCAAGGCGTGGGCGGACCCCGGCAGCGGCTACGTCACCGTCATCAACAACACATTCGCCTGCTTCCATAGAGGCGTTCACGTCTACAAGGCCGCCGACTGGAATCTAATCAATAGAAACTGGTTCCAAAATTACTTCGTCGAGGACCTGACCAATCAGCGCGCTTATATCCAGGCGACCGCAGAGGCTATCTTTGTCGAGCGGGCTGATGCGCTGGAGATCACCGAAAACGGGGTGTTTGGCCATCTCTATGGCATCAGGACCGGCATCAACGCCGACGCGCCGACCGAGGCGGAAGGCATTGCCGAGCGACTGAAGCTTGCGAACAACGACTTCGACAAGGTCCGCGTTGGTATTTTGCTGGTAAAGGGCTGCACGGGCGAGGCAGTCAATATTAACATCGTTGGCGACAATGTGGCCGGATCGTTTGCCATTCAGGGCAATGAGAACGTCCAATTTCAGTTCACCAATACCCGGACGATCAACCACGGCGTTCAGGCGATCCTTGCCGCGCAAACCGGGTGTGTGCTCAAGTTCCGGAATCTGACGGTCATCAACGCAGCTCTGGATGGCGCGACCACCGTGTTCTCGTGCGCGGCCGGCGCCACGATCCATCGCGATGGCGGGTTCACCGCAACCGGGACTTATACCGGCGTTGAGGGCGGCGCGGGGTCCTACGTCACCGAGGCAACGCTTGGCGGGACCGAGACGTTTACCGGCGTCAAGACATTCGGCAGCGCAGGCGCGGTGGGGCGGCTGAAGATTGCGGGAACGACCAGCGGTGCGATTACGCTGGATGCTACGGCAATCGCCGGGACGGGCACCCTCACTCTGCCGGCGGCGACGGATACGCTGACCGGCAAGGCAACGACCGACACTCTCACCAATAAGACGTTCGATACGGCCGGGACTGGCAACGCGCTCTATATCAACGGGAACCAGGTCAATAACTACAGCGGCAGCGGCTTGACCGTGCTGCTGGCGACTAACCCGGAAATCGCCGGGGCGCTTCGCTTCGAGGGCTCAACCTCTCAGGTCGTCTTGCTGCAAGCGACCGCCGTTGCGGGCAATGTCACTCAGACATTGCAGGCTGTAGACGGGACGGTTGCGCTCACACTCAATCTCGGCGCGATACGTGTGGTCAAGACCGCGATCAATTTCAACAGCGCCAACACCGACAATGCGATTACGGTGTCTCTCCCCCCGGGGATTACCCGATACGTGGTGTTCCGCATCTTCATCGGCAACGCATCGGCGTCGATCTCGACCGCGACGGCAGGCGTTTTCACGGGCGCGGGCGCCACCGGCCAGACCATGGCGGCAACGCAGGCTCTCACCGTCACGGCGACCGCCGCTGATACCAATAACAACAACATGGCGATGACCGGCACCAACGCGAACACCATGGCGTACAACGACACCACGATCTATTTCAGGGTGGTGAATCCGCAGGGCAGCGCCGCAACGGCCGACGTGACCCTTATCATCCATCCGTTGAGCTAACAGGGCGGAATGTCATGGCAGCTCGGAAGCATCCCGCAAACCGTCAGGCGCGCACAGGCATCATGCGCAACGGCCGCAGCAAGGCTCACGCAAACGGCAAGGCATGCGATTTTGATCAGGGCAGACATGGCGCGTCTGCGAGGACGAAGGTGCCGGCCGTGCGGCGGTGTGCGTCGTGAATGCTGCCGACCGCGGCGCCGGCCTGACACTGATCGGCGGCGACGCGGAGACACCGCGCGATCTCGGCAAGGCGGCTCTGATCCGTGATGCCGAAAGCCGCGCCGTTGGCCTGTATTTCGAGCTTGAAGACGTAGCCCATGCCGGGAGTCTACCGCAGATTGATTCTGGGCGGCAAGTGCTACCGGCGTCGGACCTCTCGCCATAGCCTTCGCAGGGAATACCAGAAGCGACACATGGGTTTACCGGGACGGGCGGTCTCGGATGATGAGCCCTTCAGCGAGATACGTTCCCACCGGGAGCTGACCGAGCTTGTAGCCTGCGTCGAGAAACTTCTGAATGGCGGCCGAGTCGTCCGTGACGCCGTCACCAGCGATGCCGAACCGCTCTTTATCGATGGGCTCAATGGTCTTCATCTTTCACTCCGAGTGGTTGGTTCAGGCTATCCAACGTTGCGAGCCGTTCCGTTGCGCACTGCGAGGAGCACCGTAGCGAAGAATGAATACGTCTCGTGGTGGCCGGTTTTTGCGGCGTCTTCTGCTGCGGCCCAATCGATAGAGACTTCGCCGTCCTTTGTGACGCTGACTATCACTTTTGATGAGTTTGGGATGATCGCCCTGGCGGATAAGCTTGGCGACAAGGTCGAAACAATTGTCATCGGCCCGTCGTCGGGAATGAGTGCTGGTTTGTCTGAATGCCGTAGACCAAGGGTTTCCATCTTCATCTTCCACTCCCCGGGTGATCGCGACGACGCTTCAACGAGCGCGGTGGTCGCCTGAAACATAAAGGTCGTCTCGCGGGCCGGTCGCTACTCCGGCTCAGTGCCCCGGCTTCCTTAACCGGACTGACCAGTCTCCCACATCGGGGACCGTGCAAGCCTTGCTTTGCTTCATCATGCGTCCGCGAGACAGCCTCAACCCTACCACATTCCTCTTCCCAACAAAGCTGTCTCGCGGACCATTTCCGCACCAGTCGTGTGGCTGACCACTAACCCGGATTTCGATGGTCATTTAACGGATCACACAAGCCCGGTTCGACTCTGTGCCAGCCGAGTTCCGGAAGCCGCCGCGAGACAGTCCCAACCCTACCACATCCATCTCCCCAATGAAACGGAGACCGAATGAGTGACACCCTGTTCCGGGCGAAGGCTCCGGGCATCATGAACCTGTTGATGGCCGACTTCGGCGTCGATCTGGAGAGCGCGGCGGCGATCCTTGGGAACCTGGGGCATGAGAGCGGGGGGTTTCGGTCGCTGCAGGAAATTCGGCCGACCATCGCTGGGTCGGCCGGCGGGTTTGGCTGGGCGCAATGGACCGGCTCAAGGCGCGATCAGTATGAGGCGTATTGCAGCCGCAACGGCTACGACCCGGCGAGCGATACCGCGAATTACAAGTTCCTGTTTGTCGAGTTGAGCGGGAGCGAGCGCGGCGCCATCCCGGCGGTCAAGAACGCGGTCGGCCTGCAGGCGAAGGTGCAAGCCTTCGAGATGGCTTTCGAGCGCGCCGGCATCAAGGGCTACGAAAGCCGCATGGTGTGGGCGAACAAGGCGCTGGAAGCCTACCACGCCAATCCGGGCGGGCGGCTCGAGATCGCGGACGCGCCCGGCACTGTGCCCGCGGTGCCGACCAAGATCGAGGTTCTGGACCCCATCCGCACGGCGAGCCAGCCGCTCGACCCCTCGCAGCTCATCGCCGTGTTCGTGGCGTTGTTGCATCAGGTCATGGCGATCCCCCAGGTTCGGGCTGTTATCGAGCCGCTGGTCGTGCAGATGCTCGGCATCGTCAAGCCAGCGCCTGTCGAGCCGCCGCCGCCCGCCCCGGCAAAGACCGACCGACCCAGCGTGCAGCTCGGCTTTGCCGGCGTCATCGGCAGCCTGATCGCGATGGCAACCGGGCACCTTGGAACGCCGCTCGGCATGGGCGAGGCGCCGACAGTGGCCGGCAATGTGGCCCCGCTGGTCTCGGCACTGGTCGGCGGCGTCGGGCTGCTCGGTGGCGGCTGGGCTGGCCTGATCGGCCCGGCGCTCAAGATCGTCGGCGGGCTGGCATCCGCCGCCACGGCCAAAAAATGACCCGCGCCGCCCTGATCCTGCTGGCGCTGACCGGCTCGGCCGAAGCCGCCACGCTACTCGATCGCGCACACTGCTGGGCCTATCCGCACCACGAGCGCTGCCGGCCGCCGGTTCCCGCCCCCCGCCCCGTAGAGGCCACTCCGGAGCCCGTACAGGCGCCTGTCGTGGCCCCGCCTCCTGCGCCCGTCTATGTGCCGGCGCCGCCGCCCGTGGCTGCGCCCGCCCCGCCGGTGGCCGCTCCCGTGGTGGTCAGGCCCAAGCCCGTGAAGGCCAAGCCGCGAGTGAAGACCAAGGCGGTTCCGACCAAGCCGAAGCGTAAGCGGGTCGCCATGCCGGCGTGGTGGAACTGCGCCGATGCCCGAGCGCGTGTCGCCGGCAAGACGCGGGCAGAGCTTGCGCTGATGCGTACGGCCGCTCGCCTCACCGGCTACACGCTCACCGCAGAACAGCAGGCCGAGGCGAAGAGATGCCTCGGATTTTCGTAACCATCAACCGGAGACCCACTATGTCTGACATCCCCTCTCACGTCCGCGTCGAAGTTAAATCGGCGTGGCTCAGCAAGGTCAACTGGACCCAAGCCGTCGCGCTGCTTGCCGCATGGCTCGGCGCCAAGGGCATCAGCCTCGATGCCGAGACACAGGTGCAAGTCGTGCTCGCCGTGCAGGCCATCCAGTCCGCCGCCACGTGGATCTTCCGCACGTGGTTCAACCGTTCAGTCGCACCCGCATCGCTGTAACAGGAGCCCACACCCATGATCCTCGATCGCATCATCAGCAAGCTGCGCGATATTCTCGGAACCGTGCGCGAAGTCGTCACCCAGAAGATCGAAGAGGCACACGAGCATTTCGAACAGCGCCGCGCCGCGTCGCTCGCCGAAGAACTCGACAAGCTCGCCGCGACCAAGCCCTACAAGAACTGGCGGACATCGGCGGAAGACCTTGCCTATCTGGTCGGCGAGGACGGTTCCTATGACGGCCGCAAGCAACTGTGGGACGATCTCCGCATGACGGGCGCTTACAAGGGCTCTGGCGCGCAGAACGTCCGGCTTCACGCCAAGCTGCTCGAGGAACTGCCGCGGCACGGCATTCCGATGCCGGACTGACACGAGCGGCACGACGGCGCGGTACGAACGTGCCGCCGTGCCTGACCACCACATCGCCGTATGAGGGCAACATGACGGCTGCGGATGACTGTATCGGGCGATGGTTATCGGATCGTGAAACGGCGGTGCCGAGATGCAGATGGCTCGCCTGATGGAGCCTTGGGTCATCGCCCTGGTGAGCGCTATCGCCAGCGGATGCATCACGGTCATGGGCGCGTCCTATTGGTTCGGCCGC
>Ga0207646_10005353_pt1 | contig 13520 bp, 8 predicted proteins | sample KBSK5502metaG_FD_184343 | JGI IMG/M metagenome (GOLD analysis project Ga0207646, IMG submission 184343) | Corn, switchgrass and miscanthus rhizosphere microbial communities from Kellogg Biological Station, Michigan, USA - KBS K5-50-2 metaG... | ecosystem: Host-associated > Plants > Roots >... | reverse complement strand
GGCGCGCATCGCTTCATTTCGTCCAGGGCGAAGCCGGTCTTCGCAATCTCGATCCCGGTGGCATGGAACTCTTCACGACCAGTCGTGAGTCCAACCGCAAGCGAAGGCTCGATCAATTTGTCGACGTGAAGACATTTGCGACGGTTCTCCGATCCGAGAATCACACCTTGAAACGAATGCTCACTGATCCGCGACTATTTAGCGGCATTGGCAACGCTTATTCGGACGAAATTCTTTTTGCCGCTCAGCTTTCTCCCGTCAGGCTGACGCAGAAGTTGTCCCATGCAGAAGTCGAACGGCTGCATCGCGCGACGCGCATCACCTTACTTCAGTGGGTGGAATCTCTCCGCGATGAAACCGGCGACGCGTTTCCGGAAAGGGTTACTGCGTTTCGCGAAGGAATGGCCGTGCACGGCCGCTTCCGCCAGCCATGTGTTCGTTGCGGCGCAAAGATTCAGCGCATTCGCTACGCGACGAACGAGACGAACTACTGTCCCAACTGCCAAACCGGCGGCAAGCTCCTGGCGGATCGCGCGCTCTCGCGTATCTTGCGCGAAGACTGGCCAAAGACTGCTGAGGAACTTGGATGACCGGTGCTTGCCATTATACCGGGACTGAGTCGCCGCGCATCGGTTCACCAGTTTTTCTCTGCGGGGCCTCCGCGACCTCTGCGTTTCTGCGGTGGATAATAGCCTAAAGTACTCACCGCGGAGACGCAGAGAACGCAAAGGTGGCGCAGAGAATTTCAAATTAGGACGCTGCCAACCCGCAGAATCATTTGCTTCGAGTCACCAATCTTTGATATGAGCTATAGGCGGCGGATCAAAGCACAGCATCCGTTGCCGTTCCCGTGAGCCGGAGCAGCTTCAAAATCGCTGCTGAACCGGCGGGGCCCGGTTGGAGCGATTAGACACCTCAATGCATTTCAAGCAATTCTATCTTAACTGTCTGGCCCATGCTTCTTATCTCATCGGCTCAGATAGCGAAGCGGCGGTCGTCGATCCTCAGCGCGACGTCGACCAATACCTCGAAGAGGCCGCGGCAGAAAATCTGAAGATCAAGTACATCATCGAGACTCATTTGCACGCTGATTTTGTCAGCGGCCATCGCGAGCTGTCCGCGCGCACCGGCGCGCAAATTGTTTTCGGCGAGAAAGCGAAAGCAACAGTTCCGCATCGAGCCGTCAGAGATGGCGATGAGCTGATGATCGGCAAGGTAAAGCTGCGGATCCTCGAAACTCCGGGTCACACTCCGGAAGGCATCAGTGTTTTGGTAATCAACACTGAAGTTTCAGATCAACCGCAAAAAGTTTTGACCGGCGACACGCTCTTCATCGGTGACGTGGGCCGGCCTGATCTGGCGGGCGCCAAAGGCTACACGAAGGAAATGATGGCCGCCATGTTGTACGACAGCCTGCACGAGAAACTCTTGCGGCTTGACGACGCGATCGAGATCTATCCCGCGCATGGCGCCGGGTCGATGTGCGGAAAAAACCTTTCGACAGAAACTTCGTCGACTATCGGTCAGCAACGCAAGTTCAACTATGCGCTGCAGCCAATGGCCAAAGACGAATTCGTCCGTATGATGACGACCGACCTGCCCGAAGCGCCCGCGTACTTTGCCAAAGATGCCGAGATCAATCGTACCGGCGCCGAAGCCCTGACCGGGCTCCCGCCAGTCGCGGCCCTGTCGCCCGCTCAACTTATCGAACCCGTAGCGCATGGTGCCGTGATTCTCGACGTCCGCGACGCCGCGGATTTTGGTGCGGGCCATGTTCCCGGCGCGCTCAACATCGGGCTCGGCGGTCAGTTCGCATCCTGGGCGGGTTCCCTAATCCCGATGACCGCGCCAATTGCGATCGTCGCCGAATCAGATGAAAGAATTGAAGAAGCTCGGCTGCGGCTGGCACGCGTGGGTTTGGAAAATGTGCAAGGTTATCTCGCCGGCGGTATGAATGCGTGGCGGGAAGCCAGACTCGAGCTGGCTCTGGTGCCGCAAATCAGCGTGGCAGAATTGAAAGAACTGATCGAGACGCAAGCGAGCCTGCAAGTTGTCGATGTGCGCCGGCCCGCGGAGCACGAAAGCGGTCACGTCCCGCATGCCGTAAGCGCGCCACTCGCGAAACTACGAGAGATGATGCCAAACCTAAATCTGAAACCGACCGTGCAGACAGCGGTCATCTGCGCCGGGGGTTATCGCTCCAGTGCCGCCACCAGCATCATGCAGCAAGCTGGTTTCGCGAATTTGCTGAACGTTGCTGGCGGGACTAAAGCATGGATTGATGCGGGTTACGAAGTTGAGATGCCAGCGTGACAGATTGAGGTCAGTACCGGGAGCGGTAGCGACCGGGTTACGTCCGGCAAGCGCAATCCTTGGGATCGACGCTAACCGGGTCGCTATCGCTCCCGGTACTGACTTCATGCCGCAAGTCGCTCGCTGAATTCCAGACGACTCTGGTGAAACCATGAAAACAACCGCCCTCGACCGCCGCAACTTTCTATCCCTTGCCGGCAAAGGTTTGGGCCTGGCTGCTATTTCATCGACCGCTGTCGGATCGCTACTTAAGGAAATTCAGGCGGCCACAAGGACTGTCGCGCATCTCACGCCCGAGCAAGTAGCGATGGATGAAGACTTCTGGTTTGAAATTCAGAAGGCGTTCACCGTCACTCGCGGCATCATCAATCTGAACAATGGCGGTGTCTCGCCGAGTCCGCGCATCGTCACCGAAGCTCTGGTGCGTTATATCTGGCAGCAGGAAGACGCCACCGCCTACACCATGTGGCAGATTCTCGAACCGCAGTCTGAGACGATTCGCACCGGGCTGGCGGAACTGTTCGGCTGTGATCGCGAAGAGATTGCTATCACCCGTAACGCCTCTGAATCTCTGGAAACGCTGCTGCTCGGTCTTGATTTCAAGTCCGGCGATGAAATCCTGACGACGACGCAGGACTATGGCCGGATGCTGACAACTATCCGCCAGCGCGAACAGCGTGAAGGCGTTAAGCTGAACTTGATCAAGATTCCGATCCCACCAAAGAATATTAGCGAAATCACCGGCGCGTTTGAGAGAGCGATCACGCCGCGCACGCGTCTGATTCAGATCGCCCACCAGATCAATATCACGGGACAAATCACACCGGTCAAAGCCGTCTGCGAGATGGCGCGGGCCCGCGACGTCGAAACCATCGTTGACGGCGCGCATTCGTTCGCCCAGTTTTATTTCAAGCAGCCGGATTTGAACTGTGACTACTTCGGCACTTCACTGCACAAGTGGCTGTACGCGCCGAAAGGCACCGGGCTGCTTTATGTGAAGCGCGACAAGATTGCGAAGGTGTGGCCGCTGTTTGCTGCTGAAGAGAAACAAAAGTCAGACATTCGCAAGTTCGAAGAGATCGGCACGCACTCCGCCGCGCCTAAGCTGGCTATCGGCGAGGCACTACTGTTTCACAACGGCATCGGCGGCAAGCGCAAAGAAGCGCGACTGCGTTACCTTTCACGATATTGGATGGACCAACTGAAAGACCTCCCGAAAGTTCGTTTTAATACTTCTTTCGATCCGGGGCAGATGTGCGCCATCGCCAACGTTCAAATCGAAGGCTTGGATCAGGGAAAGATTGGCAGCTATCTATTTTCTCAGCACCGCATTTTTACCACGCCGATCGTTCACGAAGAATTCCAGGGCCTGCGCATTACCCCAAATCTATACACGACCCTGCCGGAGCTTGATCGTTTCTGCGAAGTGATGACCACGATCGCGCGTAAGGGCTTGCCCGCCTAGAGGCAAGAGGCTCGTTGACACCACTGTGCTTTTCTCGTAGATTGCCGTCGCTACAAGCAGGGCGAAAATCTTCGGCACCACCCACCTGGCGCATTCAAGGCTTAAGACAGCGAGCATCCCGTACATCGCTGCCCCATCGCCATTTTCTTGTATGGGCAAGGAGTCCAAAATGAAAACTAAGCGTATCGCTGTAGCTTCGTTTGCGTTGTTGCTGCTGATTGCGGCCATCTCTGTCTATGCCCAGGTCAATCGTCCTTACCATAACGGAACGGTTTGGAACATAGCGTTCATCCGCATGAAGCCCGGGATGGAGACGGCTTACATGAACTATCTGGCGGGACAGTGGAAGGCTAATAACGAAGCATCGAAAAAGGAAGGGATCATCCTTTCTTACAAGGTTATGGCGGTTGAAGGCCATACCCCCGGTGAATGGAACCTGATGCTGATGACCGAATATAAAGACCTGGCCACTATGGAAGCTAATGAGGACAAGGCCGACGCGTTGAGTCAAAAGATGATTGGCAATGACGAGAAGCAGATGCAGGGCTACAAGGACCGGTCCGAGATTCGCGAAGTGATGGGTGACCGGCTGGCCCGCGAAATTATCCTCGAACCCAAGCATCGTTGATCTTTTGATTGTAGGTTCACACAAGTTGCAGCAAAACAAAGCCGGGCGCCGTTCTCAGTCACTTGAGAACGGCGCTTTTGGTAAACATCGACCTCTGGTGGCCGTCGGTGTCAAAAAAAGGTTCTTGACGGGCCTTCACCGCGGCCTCCATAATCGTTCCCGCGACGGCGCATTGACGCCGTTCGACATTTCGACCCTGCCCCCCATTAGCCAACCGACCCAGGATCGGAGGAAATACATCGTAGTGACTGAAGAACTTGAGAGCAGCTTGCGGCAAACCATCGAGACCTATCTGGGAGATCGTCTGCGCGCGATTGACGAACAGATTTCACGTTTGCAGAGCGAATTCAACGACGCCCTGGCGCGGCTGCGGGAAAGCTCCGCGAATGAATCACTGGATGCGACGCCGGTATCCGCGGCCATCGCCGCGCATCTGCAAGCAGCTCGCGAACAAAAGCTGAGTGGAGTTTCGGCGCCGGAATCGACGCCGCCGCCGCCGGACATCTCAGCTATCAAACGCGCAGTCGCTCAGATTGAGAAGCAACACACGCATGCCGACGTGCTGCGAGTCCTGCTGACGAGCGCGGTCCAGTTTGCCGACCGGGTCGCCATTTTTGTCATCAAGAACGAACAGGCGATGGGCTGGCAAGAGTGTGAGAGAGGCGACGCAACCAACCTCGAGTCGATACGCGGCGTCGCGCTACCGCTTAGCGCCGAAACGCTTTTGGGCCGAGCCATCAGTTCAGGTTCAGTGTGGTCGGGCGGATCGGGGCGTAATACCGAAGACCAGCTTTTGGTCGATCAACTTGGCGGCGAGCCGAAGAGTCTCGCAGCGGTACCTTTGACCGTCAGGGGAAAAGTTGTGGCGCTGCTGTATGCCGATGCAGCCTCTTCTGATCCGACTGCGATCAACCTGGACGCGATCGAGCTGCTGTCTCGAGTTGCGGCAATGGCCATCAATCTGGCCTCGGCAGCGGCGACCGCGCCTGCGAAACGGGAACACGAACCCGCAGCGGCGCCTGTGAGTGCTGAAGTTGAAACTCCTGCTGCGGTCTCTGAAACACCGTCCGGCTACCAACCGCATGTCGAACCCGCGGCGCATGAAGTTTTCGCTCAACCCGTAGTCGAAGAAACGGTGGCTGAACCCGGCGCCAAAGAGTCGGTCGCGGAACCAACAACCGAGGAAGCAGCCGAGTCGAAGATCGAAGAAGCCGCTGCAACACCGGTCGTCGAATATGCCCCGCAACCGATAGTTGAAGAAGCGAAAGCGGAACCTGAGGAGAAGTTTTCTTCTGCACACGAAGAGCGCGTCGAGGTTGAATCACCACCGACCCACGCGCCTATTGAAACTGAGCCGTCGCCGCCCACTGCCGTGCCGAGTTTCGCTTCGAACTACGCTGCGCCGCTGGGTGCCGCTCGCCGCTATGGCGTCACCGAACCGGACCTGCCGATCGAAGTCGGCGAAGAAGAGCGCCGCCTCCACAATGACGCCCGTCGCTTCGCGCGCCTGCTGGTGTCCGAAATCAAACTCTACAACGAGCAAAAAGTGACGGAAGGGCGCAGCCAGAACAACCTCTACGAACGCCTGCGCGAGGACATCGACCGTTCGCGCCAGATGTATGACAAACGCGTCGCGCCGCCGGTGGCCGCGCGCCACGACTATTTTCATCAGGAACTGGTTAACACGCTGGCCGAGGGCGACACCTCAAAGTTGGGCGTCGGCTATCCCGGCGCCATGGTCGCGATGACTTGAGCACTGGAGCCAATGATTAAGATAACAAACGGCCGCCTGGTGTGACCGTTTTGCTTTCCCAAGCCGAACTCTTTTCGCTCCCGGCGCCAACTGACTCCACTCCACCTTACTTATGAATGTCATCATAAGTTTCTCACGGCAACGGTCATCGATCATTTTCGCAATGACCGCCGCCGTGAGTTATTGATTATTGAAAAAGCGCGCTAAGACTTTTTCTTTCTGCGCCCTACGGTTACCCGAATCGTTGGCGATATTCAAGAGAACTCAAGAAGGCATCAATCATGTGGTTGACACCGTTCTGATTGGCCGGGTTACCGTAATTGTTCAGGTCGTTGAACCAGAACTGAAAGCCGGGGTCGTCGTCCGTCACGGAGCGCCGGAGGTAGACCTCGTAACATAGGTGTACGAACGTGTAATTGTCCGTGGTGCCGCCGTCGGGCGTGAAAAGCCAGCCATATTCGGCGACCCAGAAGGCCCGCGACACATCAATTCGTTTGACATGCACGCACCCGTTGAAGTCGTTAAAGCCCGTGCCGCAGGTGTTCGTGATCTGCCCCGTCCAGAAATCCAGCCCACCCTCGTCCGGTTCAGGCTGATTCACCAGGAAATCCGCGTAGTGCTGCCAGACAAAGAACCGTTGATTGTCGATCGGGTTAGTCGTGGTCGGTAGTGCTCCCGTCAATAGCAAGCGATTAGGCGTGCCCGCAGGGATGTCGCTGAGCCTGCTCAGGCTCGCATTGCTGTCCATGAACCGGACTACTCTGTCGGGACAGGTCGAAACGGCTGCGCCTAAAGGTGATGAAGGTCCTTGAATTGGGTACGCAGAGCAGTTGCTCATACCCGTTCGACCTGCCAGATACAAGCCGACTGCTCCAGCACCGTGCGGCGAAGCCATGGACGTTCCTGAAATGGTATTTGTGTCGGTGTCGAAGCCGTTCCAGGCTGAGGTGATTTCGACACCCGGCGCAAACAAATCCACAATTGAACCGAAATTTGAGAACCACGCCCTCACATCATTTCTATCGGAAGCCCCCACCGTCAGGGCCTCCGCTACATGCGCCGGAGAGAAGTTTATAGCATCCTGGCCGCTATTCCCCGCCGCAAGTGCATACGTAACCCCAGAATTGATAGAGTTTCTCACCGCCGTGTCGATGGAAAGATTGCTCCCTCCTCCTAGACTCATATTGGCTACAGCAGGCACGGAAGGGATGGCGTTGTGGTCGTTCGTAACCCAATTGACTCCTGCAATAATTGCGTCAAGAGGGCAACCATAGAGCAGACTTGCAGTGCAGACCTTAACTGAGCGAATCGTCACTCCTTTGGCCACACCAAAGCTGGATCCGCCGAGGGTACCCGCGACATGCGTTCCATGTCCCAGGCAATCGTTGTTTGTACTCGTCATGCAGTTATCGATGCCTGTACCGATGAAATCAGCCGCAATGGACGCACGGCCACCAAAATCCACATGGGTCGTTCTAATGCCGCTGTCAAGAACATAAGCTACGACACCGGAACCTGTGGCGTTGAAGACATACTGGTTGTCGAGAGGTAAGTTCATTTGGTCGATGCGGTCCAGGCCCCATGACGGCGGGTTAGGCTGAACGTCAAACACCTCAAACCTTCCGGCTTCTTCAACCCATTTAACTTGTGGGTTTTGACTGATGGCGATGGCGGCTGTTTCCTTCGGCAATTCAATCGAGAAGCCCTTGAGTGCGGTTTCGTAAACGAAGCCGACCTTTCCAGCATGAACCCTCGCGATAGTGTTGGCGATTGAGGCCACCTTCGCTCGCCGCGCAGCGACTGGGGATTGATCGAGAACTACATCGTCGTTCAGCACGACGATGTACTTGTTTGGAACAGCATTCTGAACTTTGATGAACTTGGTTTGCGGCGTAGGCGATTGCTCCGTCGGACTTGGACGCGAAGTTCTGAGCGGTGAAAATTCAGGCGGATAATTACCTGCCGTTGACTGACCTATCGTTGAGGTAGGCACTGACATGGCGACCAACGCGAGAGCGAAGATGCTCAACGCAACGAAATAAATCTTGATACTTTTCATGGTAGCTCTGCCTCCTTCTTGCTTCTGGAGATGAAGAGCCCAAGCGCTCTTCACCTGGGATTGAGTCACCACTGCCTTTGCGACAGGATCGCGTTGAGCTACTAGCACATCCTGTTTGCCGCACGTGGTGGCAGATATTGATGGGAAAGGCACGGTCACGCACATAAGTGCGCGGCGTTTGCTTTGCCATCCTTTTTCGGCTTGGGGCAAGGGAGAGAGAAGGAAAACTACGCTCGACCGGAGCGACGGCTAGGGAGAACTAGAACTCCGAAAGCTTAGCCTGGCTCAGACACACTTCGACGCGCGAGAGCGATTCGTACGCTGCTTCGGAAGAAAATGCGTGATAGAGCCTCGGCTCAGCATCACATTGATTCCTTGTTATCAGTATTAGTAACCCGACTGTAAATGGGATGGCGTGAGCGAATCGCGCCAACTGCTAAAATAAGACGAGCTACTATACTACTGCTAATAGTAAGAAAGTTTGCAAAGCTGCTATTAGCTGGTTGCAAGTTTGTTACTCACGAACGCCGTATCGAGATCCCGAAGTCGTCAAAAGGTATAAGACTGACCCTTGCGCTCGAGCTTCGGTCACTCTTCGAACGGAACCGCTGCCAGAACTCGTGACGGATAGAGCGACCGAGTTGCGGGTCGATGGATTTTGGTAATAAAGTCAGCTATTAGAAAACCAAACCGTCGAAAAGAAGCCCCGATGAAAATCTTATTGTCCGAAAAATCAATTAAAGCCATTAACGAAAGCCTCCATGCCTCCAACACTGCTTTTATGAACACGTATCCGGGCGAGACTGGCCGGCGCCAACCGGTGCATACGGTTTATGGTGGTGCTCATCTTTTCAAAGCCGATTCGGCGGCGCGGTTGGGAAAAGTTGCCGAACGCGCGCTCGCTGATAGTGCACCGGACTTTGTGGTCTTCGCGCGCGCCCTGGGCTTGCCTCGATCTGATGAACTGCCGGATGTCCTTGATTACGCGACCGGCTTGAAACAACGGCTGGCAAATGAACCCGACAAAGTGCGCGAAGAAAACCCGGCCGCCTGGCTCGCGCATGCGATCCATTCGCGGGTGCAGGAGAAGTTAAGCCGCGAGCCGGTAGAAGACTTTCGGATCGATTTCGAAGACGGCTACGGCAATCGGCCCGACGCGGAAGAAGACGGCCATGCAGAGTCGGCCGCGGTTGAGGTAGCCAACGGAATCAGCGCCGGAACTCTGCCGCCCTTCATCGGGATTCGTATCAAGCCTTTCAACGAAGAGTTGCGCGCGCGGAGCATGCGGACGCTGGATATTTTTGTCTCGACCGTCCTCGATCGGACGGGCGGCAAGTTGCCCGACAATTTCGTGGTCACCCTGCCAAAGATTGCCAGCGCTGAGCAGGTCGTGGCGCTGGCGGATATTTTTGATCTGCTTGAAAAGCAAAGCGCGTTGGCCGCGGGTGCTTTGAAGATGGAGATGATGATCGAAACCACCCAATCGATCATCCGGAGCGATGGACGGATCAATCTGCCGCTGCTCCTCCAGGCCGCGCGTGGCCGCTGCATCGCCGCGCATTTCGGGACCTACGACTACACTGCGAGTTGCAGCATTACCGCCGCGCATCAGCACATGATGCATCCCGCCTGTGACTTTGCGAAGCACATGATGCAGGTTTCGTTTGCCGGCACCGGCATCTGGCTTTCAGACGGCGCCACCAATATCATGCCGGTGGCGCCGCATCGCGCGACCGAAGGTTACGCGCTGACTCAGGAACAGATTGATGAGAATCGCGCGGTCGTTCATCGCGCCTGGAAATTACATTACGATCACATTCAGCATTCGCTTACCGGCGGCTACTATCAGGGCTGGGACCTGCATCCGGCGCAACTGCCGATTCGCTATGCGGCCGTATATGCTTTCTTTCTCCAGAGCCTGGACGCAGCCTCCGAGCGCCTGCGCAACTTTGTTGAGAAAGCGGCAAAGGCAACGCTTGTCGGTGATGTCTTTGACGATGCCGCTACGGGCCAGGGCCTGCTCAACTATTTTCTGCGCGCCGTAAACAGCGGGGCGCTGACGGAAGACGAGGGGTTGCGGTTGTCGGGTTTGACGCTGGACGAATTAAGATCGGGTTCGTTCGTGAAGATTTTGAAGACTCGTCAGAGTCTATGAATAACGGGAAAGGGATCAAGAATGAAATCGTGGAAGCAGACCGTTCCGTTAATGCTTGTCTTGGCGTTCCTGATCGTTAGCACCGGAGCCCAGAAAAGGAAATCAAGGCCCGAGCCCTCGTCTAATGTCACTGCGCTGGCTGCAAAGATCCGTCGCTTCGCACCGACCGTATTGACGGCCAATACGGCGCGACTGTCGGCGAAGGATCGCCAGGCGCTGCAGAAGATTATTGCCGCGGCTAAGTTGCTCGATCCGCTTTTTCTCAGACAGGTATGGTCAGGAAACGAAGCGCTGAAGCGAAAGCTCGAGGCGGACAAGACTGTATTGGGCAGAATGCGTCTGCATTACTTTCTGATTAACGACGGGCCGTGGTCGCGGCTGGACGAGAATGAACCATTCATTGATGGTGTGCCGCCCAAGCCTCCCCAGGCGAACTATTACCCCGACGACATGACGAAGGAAGAATTCAATTCCTGGATGAATAGGTTGTCGGCGGCAGAAAAAGAAAAGGCCACCGGATATTTTTATACGATTCGCCGCGATCGGAACGGGAAACTGAAGACGGTGCCGTACAGCGAAGAGTATCGCGAGTTTCTCGAACCGGCAGCCCGGCTGCTGCGCGAAGCGGCCGCGCTCACTTCCAATTCTACGTTAAGGGATTTCCTGAACAAGCGGGCGGCCGCGTTTGCTTCCAACGACTATTACGATAGTGATCTTGCCTGGATGGATCTGGATGCGCCGATCGACGTCACGATTGGCCCGTACGAAACCTACGAGGACGAATTGTTCGGCTATAAGGCCGCGTTCGAAGCTTACGTGACGTTGCGCGACGAGGCGGAATCCGCCAAGCTCTCAAAATTTAGCCAGTACCTCCAGGAACTGGAAAATAATCTGCCCGTCGATCCGAAGTATCGCAACCCGAGACTTGGCGCGGCCTCGCCGATTCGCGTGGTTAACGAAGTCTTCAGCTCAGGCGAAGGCAACAACGGCGTGCAGACGGCGGCCTTTAACCTGCCCAATGATGAACGCGTGGTAAAGGAAAAAGGCTCGAAGCGGATCATGTTAAAGAACGTGCAGGACGCCAAGTTCCAGAAGACCTTGATTCCGATTTCGCGTGTCGTGCTCACGACCGCACAGCAACGCGACCTGGCTTTTGACGCCTTCTTCACGCACATTCTGACCCATGAGCTGATGCACGGTCTGGGACCGCACAATATTACCGTGAATGGCCAGCCGACGACGGTGCGCCTGCAACTGAAAGACAAATACTCTTCGATTGAAGAGGCCAAGGCGGATGTTACCGGGCTCTGGGCGCTGCAATACCTGATCGATAAAGGCGTGGTCCCCAAAAGCATGCAGCGCACGCTCTACACGACGTATCTGGCCAGCATGTTCCGCTCAGTACGTTTTGGGATCACTGAATCGCACGGGCGCGGCGTCGCCATGCAGTTCAACTATTTCACCGACGAGGGCGCGATCAGGTTTGACGACCGAACGGGCAAGTTCAGCGTGGATGAGTCGAAGATCCGGGGGGCGGTGCGCAAGCTGACGAATGAGCTGCTGACGATCGAGGCCGAGGGGTCCTACGATAAAGCGAAAGCAATTCTGGACAAGTACGCAGTGATACGACCGCCGATGAAGAGCGCGCTGGATCGTCTGAAGAGCGTGCCGGTGGATATCGAACCGATCTTCCCGCTGGCGAGGTAGTTTGGATCAATAGCGTTGCGCCAGATTAACTGACTGTTGTTGAATTTTTATTTTCGCCATCAACGTGTGAGAGAGGGGCGCTGAATCTTAGAGGTGTTGAACGCGGCTTTGCCACCCGATGCGCGGCAAGTCTTTGACTTGCCGGGAGAATCTGCTCTGAGAAGAGGGGCTACGCCCCAGGAATAAGGGGGCATAGCCCCAAGGCAGTCAGGAAGAATCTCACGGTGAGGCACAGCCTCACCGCACATCGGGCGGCATAGCCGATCCAAAGTGGTATCGGTTCGCGCTTGCCACCTCACTCCAAATCAAAACAGATTCCCCTGCGTTGACTCATCATCCGCCTCGACTGACTCACTCAGGCGCGGATAGCTTTCAATCAACTTCGCCGGAGCAGGCACACGCTCTTCTTCCAACAGCGCCAGCACCTCAAACGCATTTACCAGGCTCTGACCGCGGGCATGGTTGTTGGTAATTACAAAGGTTTGCTTTGCTTTCCCGGCCACTTCGCGGACACGTTCGACCCACGGCTCCAGCTCGTCGCGTGAATACAAATAGTCATAGCGTTCCACGACGTTCGCTTCTTCGCGAAACCAATTCTGATAGTTTCGACCATGCAAACGAATGTAGCCGATTGAAGAAGTGACTTCGGCCGATGGCTTGGTCGAGTCTGCGAAGAGCGGTTGATCGATGTCGCATAAACCAACATTCAAATCCTCCAGCGTCTGCAGGATTCGTGGGTTGTTCCAGGACTCGTGCCGCAACTCGACCACCAGCGGATATTCCTTGAAACGTTCGACGAGTTGAGCTAGGTAACTCCTCTCATCTCCCTCGTTTTTGAATGACCACGGAAACTGAATCAAGACGGCGCCGAGTTTGCTTGCTTCCGCCAGCGGATCCATTCCTTCACGAAAAGCTTTTTCATCTTCATTGGTCGCCTGCCCGCGTTTGTGAGTGAACACTTTGTTGAGCTTGGCCGTGAAAACAAAGTTAGGATTGTGTTCGATGCGCTGAAGCCAGGACCGCGCAGTTGACGGCGCGGGTGGATGATAGAAGCTGCTGTTGATCTCAGCGGTGTCGAAATACTTCGCGACCAGCGCCAGCGTGTCGAATTTTGTGCCGGCGCTTTCCGGATAGACTCGGCCGCGCCAATCGGCATAAGACCAACCAGCGGGACCGATGTGAATATCTCTGCGAGCGCGCATAGGCAAGAGGTCAGTACCATTCGCGTTAGCGAATGGGTCGATTACTCAACTTGACTTAGTGATCCATCCGCTTACGCGGACGGTACTGACCTCATCGCGGTACTTGAGCTATCACGCCTTGCTACGGACCCAAGCAAAAAGTCTCGAAGCTGCGACGCGACCAACTCGATTTGCAAACGAGACCCCACGAGTTTCCCATCCTGATCGGCAAACTTTGCCACCGAAGTCAGTTCGGAAT
>Ga0207646_10005352_pt1 | contig 13520 bp, 10 predicted proteins | sample KBSK5502metaG_FD_184343 | JGI IMG/M metagenome (GOLD analysis project Ga0207646, IMG submission 184343) | Corn, switchgrass and miscanthus rhizosphere microbial communities from Kellogg Biological Station, Michigan, USA - KBS K5-50-2 metaG... | ecosystem: Host-associated > Plants > Roots >... | reverse complement strand
GCCGTCCGGCGGACCTCGATTGGGTCGGGGCATCGCTGGCGACCGCCGGACTGGCCCTGTTGACGCTGGCGCTGTACGCCGCCAATCCCGAGCAGAGCCCGGTGGGCGCAGGCTTCCTCTGGCAGGCACCGCTAGCCATCATTTGTTTTGCCGCCTTCGTCTGGTACGAGCGGCGCGCGTTGCATCCGTTGATCAACGTCCGGCGCTTCCGCGATTCGTCCTTCAGCGGGTCGGCGCTGACCAACGCGATCGCCGGCGCCGGTTTGATGGTCGCCCTGGTCTACATCCCGGTGCTCGCCAATGCCGTCTTCTCGATGAATGCCAGCGGCTCGGCGCTGCTGTTGGTGCGACTGATGCTGGGAATCCCAGTCGGCGCGCTGCTGGGTGGCTGGCTCGCGCACCAGATGCGCAGTTACCGATTTGTCGCTGCCCTCGGACTGGTCCTTGCGGCCATCGGATTCGTGATGCTCTCGGGCTGGAACGAGGGATCGCTCAAGCCGCACTTCATTGGGCCCTTCACGTTGGCGGACGGCGAGCTGTTTCTCACCGGGCTCGGACTTGGCATCGAGATTGCGCCGGTCAGCGCCGCGCTGCTGGACGCCGTGGGCGAGGCGGAGCGGGGCGCGGGGGCATCGTTTCTGATCGTCATGCGACTGGTCGGGATGCTGGTCGGCTTCTCGCTGGTCGCGGGATTCGGGCTCTGGGAATTCCATCGCGCGACGGCGCACCTCCTGCCGCCGTTGCCGGGTCTCAATCCAAACTTCGCGGCACAGTTCGCTCTGTACACGCTCAAGGTCAAGCAGGCGATTTTCGACCAGTACCATCTGATCTTCCGTGCCACCGCGATCGCGCTGCTGGTCGGCGCCGCGGTGGCGGCGGCCACCTTGCGGCCCCTGGCTCGACCCCGCTGGCAGTAGCCGGTCTATTCTGAGCCGCGATACCCATGGCCGTGGTCGGCATTGATCTCGGCGGCACGCAGCTGCGCGTGGCGGTCGCGGACGATCGCGGTCGCCTGCGCACGGTCTTGCGCCGTCCCACCGAGGCTGCCCGCGGACGGCAGCATGTCATCAACCGGATCGTGGCGGCGGTCGGCGACGCGCTGACGGAAGACGGAACCCCGGCCCGACGGGTGCGGGCGCTGGGAATCGGCTTGCCTGGCCCGGTGGATCCGTCCGCGGGCCTCGTCATCAGTCCCGCCAATCTGCCCGGGTTCCGCAACGTCCCGCTCAACCGGATCCTGACCAGGGCGACCGGCATCCGGAGTTACCTCCATCACGACGCGCACCTGGCGGCCCTCGCCGAGCACCGGCGAGGGGCCGGCCGTGGCGCCAGCGAACTGATCTACGTCACCGTATCCACTGGCATCGGGGCCGGGCTGCTGATTCGCGGCGAGCTTTACGCCGGTGCCCATGGAAGTGCGGGCGAGATCGGCCACATCGTCGTTCAGCGGGATGGGCCGCTCTGCACCTGCGGCAATCGCGGCTGCGTCGAGGCGATCGCCAGCGGCACCGGCATCGCCCGGGTCGCCCGTGAACTGGGGGCGCGAACCCCCACGAGCTTGCTGTATCGCCTTGACGCGCCGTCGCCGGTGGAGGTCGCGCGGGCGGCGCACGCCGGCGACCAGCTGGCGATCGGCATCCTGGACACGGCCGGCACCTACCTTGGGATCGCGATGGGAACGCTCGTCAACCTCTTCAACCCGCAGCTGATCGTGCTCGGAGGGAGCGTCATCAAGGCTGGTGCGCCGCTGCTGGCACCAATGCGTCGTTCGATGGTCGCGTCGTCGTGGAAGGCGGCGCGCCGCGGCCTGCGGATCGTCCGGCCGGCACTCGGCGACGACGCCGGACTGATCGGTGCCGTCGACTTCGCGCGACTCCGCGCGGGGCATGCCCGTCCGGCTTGATCCGCCGGCGCTTCCAGGATGGGAGCCGGCGTTCGCGGCGGTGCGGGAGCAGGCCCACCATCGCGGGTTGCGGGCGCTCGTGGTCGGCGGCTATGTGCGCGACCGCCTGCTCGGTGCCGACCGTGAAAAGCAGATTCGCGAAGTCGACATCCTGGTCGATGGGAAGGGCGCGATCCAGCTGGCCGCGGACGTTGCCAGCGCGATGAAGCTCCGTCCGCCGGTGGTCTTCGAGCGATTCGGGACGGCGCATCTCGACTTCGATCATCGCGCGCTGGAATTCGTTTCCAGTCGCGTCGAGACCTACGACCCATCGAGCCGTAAGCCGCAGGTGAGCCCGGGCACGCTCAAAGACGACGTCATGCGGCGCGACTTTACGGTCAACACGCTGCTGATGGATTGGGATGGCAGCGTGCTCGACCTGACCGGGCGCGGACTTGCCGACCTCGAGTCGCGTCGGATCGTGACGCCTCTTGAGCCTCAGTCCACCTTCGACGAGGATCCGCTGCGGATGCTGCGCGCGGTCCGCTTTGCCGCGACCCTCGACTTCTCGCTCGATCCCGCGGTCGAGGCAGCCATCCGGGGCCAATCGGCCCGGCTCCAGCCTCCGACGGTTTCGATGGAGCGGATCCGCGACGAATTCTCGAAGCTGCTTGTGGGGGAGCAGGTGGGGCGCGGACTGGAGCTGCTCGATGCCACGCGGCTGCTGGTCCGCATCCTGCCCCAGCTTGAAGCGGGCAAGGGCATGCAGCAGGGCGGATGGCACAGCCACGATGTGTTCGGTCATGCGCTGCTGGCAGCGACGCTCGCCCCGCCGGATCTGACCACGCGGCTGGCCGCGCTGCTGCACGACGTCGGCAAGCCAGCCGTCCACGAGCTGCGCGAGGGAAAGCCAACCTTTATTGGGCACCAGGAAGTCGGCGCCGTTATGGCCGGCACCGCGCTGCGGCACCTGCGTTATCCAGGCGACCTTGTCGATGACGTGACGGTGTTGATTCGCCTGCACATGCGTCCCATCCAGTACGACCCGCAGGGTTGGGAGGACAAGGCGGTGCGCCGCCTGGTTCGCGACGCGGGTGATCAGCTGGACCGGCTGCTGGCACTGGCCCGCGCCGATATGCGCGCGAGTCATTACCCGGACGTCAAGAAAATCGACGACCTCGAGGCACGGATTCGGCGGCTCGACGCCGGCGCCATCGCCGCCATCCGCTCGCCGCTCACAGGTGAGGAGCTGATGAACCGCTTCGGGCGGCCACCCGGGCCGTGGATCAAGCGCGTCAAATCGGCGCTGGAAGAGGCGATCGTCGATGGCGCGCTCGCGTCGGACGCGCCGTCCGCCTGGGATTACCTCGACGCGCATCCCGAGCTGCTCGACGATTAATGTCGACGCCCGCTGCGCTGCTGGTCTTCGCCTTGGGCGTGGCTGTCAGCCTCGGCGCCAGCGAGTTTCTGGTGCGCGGCTTCGGCCGGCTGGGAACAAATGTAGGACTGGCCGCCGGTCTGGTCGGGCTGCTGACGGCATTGGGCGCCGATGCGCCGGAGATTTCGTCGGCGATCACCGCCTTGCTCTCTGGCGCGAAAGACGTCGGTCTGGGCGTGATCCTCGGTTCGAATCTCTTCAACCTCGCGGCGCTGCTTGGATTTAGCGCGGTCGTCGCCGGCCGGGTCTCCTTTCGGCGGATACTTCTCGCGCTCGACGGCGGCGTTGCGTTGTGGGCGACCATGATGGTCGGTGCGATGCTGCTGCTTGGGTTCCCGCCAATCGTCGCACTGGTGCTAGCGCTCGCGGTCTTCCTTTTCTATTTGTTTCTACTGGCGGCCGAGCCCCATCGCGTGGACCACTTGCCGCTTCCGCGACACACGCGACACCGGCTGGCGGCGTCCGCCCGCGTCATTCACGGTGATCTCGAACGCACCGCGCCCGCAAGAGATTCATGGGGCCCGGTCTGGTGGGTCGTGCCGTCGATTGTCGCGATCGTCGCTGGGAGCTTCGCCATGGTAAGTGGCGCCCTGGTCCTGGGCGATCACTGGCACCTATCGCGAATTTTCTTAGGCGCGGTGGCGCTGGCAGCGATCACGAGCCTTCCCAATGCCTATGCGGCCACTCGGATCGCGCTAACCGGCAACGGGACGGCCGTAGTGAGTCTCGCCTTCAACAGCAACACGCTCAACCTGCTCGCAGGCGTCAGCCTGCCCGCCGTCCTGATCGGCGGCGTGGCCTCGGCATCCGGCGCGCCGGCCGAGTTCGGCTGGCTGATGGCGCTGTCCCTGGTCGCTATCGCGCTCGGATATTGGGCCCGAGAATTCAGTCGCTGGAGCGGCCTGGTGCTGATCATCGGTTACCTGCTTTTCATCATCGCGATCCTGCGCTGAGCGCCCCTCGGGGCGGTTGTCCAGCGGCTATCCACAGGTGCGGAGTGGAAGTCGTGGAAGAGTCACGACAGACAGCTGTCACAACCGTTGGTTAGCCTGTTGCTCTGATAAACTCTGCGTCGCCACGGACGCGTCGGAGCAGGCTCGACGTGACCAAAGGCTCGCCGACATAGGGGATCATGCTGCTCAGTCTTCGGCTGCTCCGGCGAATCGCGCGGGAACTTCCGCGCTACGGCAAGCTCACCTATTGCCTATACCGCGATTCGCGCGTCCCGCAGCGCAACAAGATCGCGTTGGCGGCGGCCATGGCGTTGATTCTCAACCCGGTGGTCGACGTGCCGCTGCGGTTGCCGATCTTCGGTGAGATGGACGCGGTGGCGCTGACGGTGCTGGCGGTGCGGGTGTTCGTTGAGAAGGCGCCCAAAGACGTCGTGGCCGAACACGAGGAACAGATCGCACTGGGGACGAGCGTCTTCGACCAGGACGTGCGCAACGGCCGCGAAGGCTTGCGGGCGAGGTTGGATGATTTGCGTGGGCGCGGCCAACGTGTCGTCGCCCGCGCTCGGAGGAATGCGGTATGAAAGTTGTTTTGATCCAGGACGTCAAGGGCACCGGGAAAGCCGGCGAGACGAAAGACGTTGCCGACGGCTATGCCCGTAACTTCCTGCTCCCACAAAAGCTGGCCCAACAGGCGACCCGCGGCGCCCAGGACCAGGTCGATCGCCAGAAGGTCACCGAAAGCAAGCGCGAGGAGCGCGAGTTGGCCGATGCAAAGGCCTTAGCGGTGCGGCTTGAGGCCGCCCAGGTCGTGTTGAAGCTCCGCAGTGGGAAGGATGGCAAGCTGTTCGGCGCCGTGACCAATGCCGATGTTGCGTCGGCGCTCAAGCAGCAACACGGGATCACGCTCGACCGGCGCAAGATCGAATTCGACGAACCGGTCAAGGCGATGGGGCCGGCCAGCGCGCATGTCAAGCTGCACCGTGAGGTCACGGCGCGGATCCCCTTGATGGTCACCTCCGCTTGACGGTTGACCTGAGACGTTCGCCGGCCCCGCCGGCGGCCGGCGGCCGTGTGCCGCCGCACAACCTCGAGGCGGAAGCGTCGGTGCTCGGTTCGTTGATGCTGGACCGCAACGCGATCGCCCGGGTTGCCGACTTCCTGCGACCGGAAGACTTTTATCTGGACCATCACGCCCAGGTGTACCGTGCGGCGCTCAACCTCTACGACCGCGCCGATCCCATCGATCTGCTCACCCTTGCCGCCGAGCTGGAGACGATGCGCGTGCTGGAGCGGATCGGCGGCCAGGCCTTCCTCGCCGAGCTGCAGAGCGGCGTCCCGACGGCGGCCAACGTCGAGTACTACGGCCACCTGGTCGAAGAAGGCGCGACGAAGCGGAAGTTGATCGGTGCTGGCGGACGGATCACCGCGCTCGGCTTCGACGAGAGCACGCCCGCGAGCCAGGCACTCGATACGGCGGAGAGCGTCATCTTCAACATCGCGGAAGGCCGCATCACGCAGGACTTCGTCGCGCTCAAAGACATTCTCAAAACGACCTGGGATCAGATCGAACAGATCCACAAGGATTCATCCGTCATCTCGGGAGTGCCAAGCGGCTTCAACGATCTGGATGCGAAAACCGGCGGCTTCCAGAAGTCAGATCTGATCATCATTGCTGCAAGGCCGGGAATTGGTAAATGTGCTGCAGCAAGCACGCTCATCGACGATCCGGAGACGGGTGCGCGTCTGACTATTGGAGAGTTTGTGAAGAGCAAACGACCCTTCGTTTTCGGCCTATCGCCGGGGGGCCGTGTGGAGAGGCGCACCATCGGTGCTTGGGTCGATAGTGGGATCAAGCCCTGTTTTGCAGTCACCACCCAAACCGGCAGGCGAGTGGAAGTGACGGGGCACCATCCCTTTCTGACCGTCTCTGGCTGGCAGCCTTTGCACGATCTCGTCAAGGGAGATGCGATTGCTGTCCCGCGACGTCTGGCGATTTTCGGGCGTGAGCACATGCCGGCCGAGTTGGCGCGTCTTCTTGGCTATTTTGTAGGAGATGGCTCAATCGGTGTAGGGACCCCTGAGTTCATAAACGCAGACCCGGAGATTGTTGCGGACTTCCGAGCAGCCATCGGTGAGCATTTCCCAACCTGTCATATCAACGAGAGGGGACTTCATTACGTCGTGTGCGGTTACTTCCAAAAGACGCGCGTTCCCCTCAATCAGAAGTTCAATCCTGTCGTTCGCTGGCTCAAAGCATTTGGCCTATGGGGCAAGAAGGCGGAGTTCAAGCGCTTTCCCGATGTCGCGTGGCGATGGAATAAAGAGACCCTTAGGGAATTCGTTCGCGGTTTGATGTCGTGTGATGGAAGCATTTTTAGCCTTCCGAATGGACGGCCTCGGATCGAATTCGCAGTTGCGTCGGAAAGCCTTGCTAAGGACGTACACCACGCTCTTGTGCGCTTCGGTGTCTTGTCGCGCCTTTACAGAAAGTCGGAGCGTTGTTGGCGAGTCCAGATTACCGACTCTGAGTCGGTCGCCACGTATCAGCGGGAAATTGGTTGGATCGGAGAGAAGACCGCACGATTCGCTTCGGATTTGCCCACCTTCCGTAGGAACAACGGCCATCTACCTCTTTTTGTGTGGAACATGGTTGGGACGGCAGCGGCTATGCAAGGTCTCGGTTGGTCGAAGCTCGCGGTATTGTCGGGAGAAAGATCCCGCACCTCGAAGTTTGAAACCTACAACCCTCGCACGAATCATGGCCTGTCGCAGCGACGACTCGGAATTTTCAATGAGGTCCTCGAGGACTGGTGGCTGAGCGAACTTGCCAATCCGGAACTCTATTGGGACCGGATCGTGTCAATCGAGCCGACTGGCGACCAACAGGTTTATGACCTTTCGGTCCCGGCGGGCGCGAATTTCGTCGCAGAGGATGTGCTTCTCCATAACACGTCGCTGACGCTCAACATCGCGCAGCACGCTTCGATCCAATACAAGATTCCGGTCGCAATTTTCTCGCTTGAAATGTCAGAGCAGCAGCTCGTTACCCGACTGCTCTGCAGCGAAGCATCGGTTGACTCATATCGGCTTCGGACCGGACTCTTGAAGGACGCCGAGTGGCCGCGGATCGCGCAGGCGATGGGTGCACTGTCAGAAGCGCAGATCTACATTGATGACTCGCCCAATGTTTCCGTCATGGAAATGCGCACAAAGGCCCGTCGTTTGAAATCGGCGAATAACCTTGGGTTGATCATCGTCGATTACCTGCAATTGATGCAGGGTCGCAACCAGGAGAACCGTGTGCAAGAAGTCTCCGATATCTCACGTGGACTGAAGAGTCTTGCGCGCGAATTGCAGATTCCTGTCATCGCCTGCTCTCAGTTGAGCCGCGAACCCGAGAAGAGGCCCGATCATCGGCCTCAACTATCAGATCTAAGAGAAAGTGGCACTTTGGAGCAGGACTCGGATTTAGTCCTCTTCATTTTCCGCGAGCGTTTCTACAACGACAACATCGCCGAAGACCGGCGGAACGTCGCGGAGATCATCATCGCCAAGCACCGCAACGGGCCAACCGGAAAACTCGAGCTGCTGTTCGTTGACGAGCAGACGAAGTTTGTCAATCTCGACCGGAGACGCGGGAGCTAGCGAATGGTCACGATCCTCGTAGGCGGCCAGTGGGGGGACGAGGGGAAGGGCAAGATCATCGACCTTCTCTCGGAGAACGCCCACATGGTCATCCGCTCCCAGGGTGGCAACAATGCCGGACACACCGTTGTCAACGCCGGCCAGGAATTTCGGTTCCATCTGATTCCGTCCGGCATTCTCTATCCCAACACGACCTGCGTCATCGGCAACGGCGTGGTCCTCGATCCGCGCGTCTTGCTCGAGGAGATGGAACAGGTCCGCTCGCGCGGCATCAGCATCGACCGGCTCGTCATTTCCGACCGCGCCCACCTGATCATGCCGTGGCACCCGATCCTCGACAAGCTCGAGGAGGAGCAGCGCGGCGATGATCGGCTGGGCACGACCTGGCGTGGCATTGGTCCCGCCTATGCCGACAAGATCCGGCGGATCGGCTTCCGCGCCGGCGACCTGCTGAAGCCGCGCTTCCTGCAGAAGAAGCTCGGATTCGTCTTGAACAAGATCAAGAACCCGATCCTTCAGCAGCTCTACCACGTGCCGCCGCTGGATCCGCATGCGGTGCTCGACGAGTACACCGCCTACGGCGAGCGGCTTAGCCCTCACATCAAGGACATCTTCCCGATCGTCCAGCAGGCCTTGGCGCGACGCGATCGCGTCCTGTTAGAGGGCGCGCAGGGCAGCATGCTCGACCTCGATTTCGGCACCTATCCCTACGTGACCTCATCATCTCCGACGGCCGGAGGCGCGCTGACCGGCTCCGGCATCCCACCCACCGCCGTCGACCTGACGATGGGCGTCTTCAAGGCCTACACGACGCGGGTCGGGTATGGACCGATGCCGACCGAACTGAACGATGCGCTCGGCGAGCAGATCCGGGAGATCGGCGTCGAGTACGGCACGACAACTGGGCGGCCCCGCCGCGTCGGATGGTTCGATGCGGTCGTCGCCCGCTACAGCGTGGCGCTGAACGGGATCGGCTCGATCGCCCTGACCAAACTGGACGTCCTTGGCGAGTTTGATCCCATTCGGATCTGCACCGGGTACCGCAACAAGGGCGAGTTGGTGTCACATCCAATGTCGAACATCAGCCACCTCAAGCACGCGGAACCCGTCTACGAGACGCTGCCCGGGTGGCGCTCATCGATCGCGGACGTACGCCACCCCGACGATTTGCCGAAGGCCGCTCGCCGCTACATCGATCGGCTCGCCGAGCTCAGCGGCGCGCCTATCGACATCGTGTCGGTCGGGCCTTCCCGCGACCAGACCATATGGATGCAGGGCGGGCCGGGAAACCTAGCGGTGCGTCAGCAGCAGGAAGGCCAACCCAGCCACCGCTAGATACCAGATCAGCGAGATGCCGGTGAGCAGCAGCCGGGTCGGGCGATTGAGCGAGCGGGTGGTCCAGGTGAGCATAAGGCCAACAGGATTGATGATCGCGAGCGCTAGCCCAATGGCGAGCGGACTGCGGATGCCGCCGCGCGTCGGCCCGCCACGCGTCGCGGCGCGGCGCATCTGCCGCACGAGGTCGTTGGAATCCGTTTGCACGTCGAAGGATGGGACCGGGCGGGTGCTGGCGGCGCGACTGTAGGCGGCTGCCACCCGTGACATCGCCATCACCGGTTGCCGCGCCTCTTGGCGCACCGGAGCCCAAAGCTTGTGCGGGTCCGGCGGCTCGCCGGACTCGACCGAGAGGGTACGGAGGGGGCGGCTTGGCCTGGCAAGTCGAACGCGACCGTGCAGGAGGTCCTTGGCTCGTAGCGCCATGGTCGCCACTACGCCGACCAGCAACAGCCCTTGCCAGGCGGCCTGCTCTCCTTCGCCATACCAGCGAAGGATCATCGTGGCCATTCCAGCGGCGAGGCCGAAGGCGAAGGTGAGCCGTGGCGGGATCAACACGCGTCGACGATCCGCAGCTACGTAGCCGGCGAGGAAGAGCGACGGTCCCGAGGCGAGCTGGAAGCCGACGTCCGATCGGATCACGAGCGCGAGCGCGGCGATACCGCACAGAAATCCGGTAACGATCCCGAGGGAAATCTTTCGCGTGTACCAGAGATAGGTGAGGCCGACCAGGACGGCGCCGGCTGAGGTGACGCCGATCGGTCCCGGGACATTGCCGACGTACAACTTGACCGGGTCGATGACGAGCTGCAGCTTGTACCACAACGTCAGCGGATCATCGAGGTGCCGTCCATCGAATGGATTGACGTAGCCGAATCCGAGCTCTCGCTGGATCAAGAACAGGATGCCGAACACGATCAGGGCCGGATGCAGCGTCACGCGCTGGAGCTGTGGCCAGATGACGGTATCGATCACGATGAAGAGGATCACCATGGTGGCGGCGACCCAGGCGGGCGTCCGGGGTGGGAAGAAGCAGGCGACCAGAACGCTGGCGACCAATGGATGCGTTGCCTTGAAGCCGATCCAGGCGGGAAGCCCGAAGGTGAGTCGCGCGAGCTGCAGCGCGAGCAGGCACACGATGCCGGCGAGAAATGAGATGGCGAAGAGCAGGAGAGCATCCTGCAGGAAGAAGATGATGCCAGCGATTACCAGCGGGAGTAGCACCAGCGCGTAGGCGAGGTCGTAGTTGAGCTGCTCCGGCTGGACCAGAAGCAGCTGCGGGACACCATGCAGCGCTCGCCAGAGCTGTCGCACGTCGAGCATTGTAGTCGAGCTCCGAGCGAATTTGGCCCAGACTTGGACGCTCCGTCCAAAGTCAGCGTGAAGATCCTCCGAAGAACGTCTGCTATCCTTACTCCGTTTTTCCGGGCACCCACGTGAAATTTCCGCGCCGCATTTCGTTGCTTACGCCCATCACGCTGGCCGCCGGGTTGCTCGCCACGGTTGTCGCCGTTTCGGCGTCGGACACCCGTTGGACGTCGACCGGCCCCCAGCAACCCGGGTCGCCCGACCGTCCTGTCTGGTCGATCGCGGTGTCACCGTTGCATCCGATGGTTTTGCTCGCCGCCACGCAAGGCCGCGGCGTGCTGCGCAGCACGGACTCGGGCGCGACCTGGACATCCGCGATCGCGGGCATCCAGGGCGCGTGGGTGGTGCGATTCGATCCGCAACAGCCGGCGACCGCCTACGCCGGCACGCAGACCGCCGGCCTCTATAAGTCGCTCGACGATGGGAAGACGTGGACGGCGCGGAGCCAGGGACTCAACAACATGGACGTCCGCTCGATCGCCTTCGGCACGGGGCTGGTTCTCGCTGGGACCGCCCAGGGCGTCTACTACTCGAGCGACGGCGCCCTCTCCTGGCATGACCTCGGCCTCGACACCCAGTCGATCGCCGCGGTCGGCGTGCTCCCAAACACCAACGGCTTCACGCTCTTCGCCGGGATCGACAACGGCCCGGTGGGCGCCGCGTTCTTGATGAAAAGCGAAGGCTTGGCCGGCAGTTGGGCGGTCGTCAAGGGAACCTTTCCCGCCGACGCCGTGGTCGCTTCCGTGGCGGTCGCGTCGGCTCCCTCGGGTGGCACCGATCCGCCGGTTCTCGCAGGCACCTCGCAGGGTGTCTTTCGCAGCGACGATCGGGGTGTGACCTGGAACGCGTTAGCCGGCCTGCCGTCGACAGACTTCAACCTCGCGCTTTTCAACCCGGCCAACCCTGACCAGATCTACGTCGGCAGCGACGGCGACCAGGGTAATGGCGGCGTTTTCCGATCGCTTGATCGGGGGGCCAGCTGGAGCACCTTCGGCGCTGGTCTTCCGTCGAAGCCCCGCGTCACGGCGCTTGCATTGCAGCCACTCAACCCCGCCCAGGTGGTCGCCGCGACCTGGAATCCGACGGATGGCTCGGCCGGGGCCTATCGGATCGAGGATCCTACCGCCACGGTTGCTGGAGTGACACCGACGCCCGCCCCCACCGCAAGCGGCAGGGCCTCCGTCACGCCACGCGCCATCGCGCCGGCCCCGGCTCCGATCCGTCGCGCCACCGGCTCGCCGGCGTACACGACCTACGCCGTCGCTCTGGCCTTGCTCGTCGCCCTCGGCGCGGTGATCGCGGCCCGGCGCTGGCGGATGCGCCGCGAAGATCAGCGGATTTACCGCCCGTGACTCAGCGTCACAAGCAGGGCTTCCCCGTTAACCATCTCTTCACCGGTTCAGGCTGGCGGTGGGCGACCGACACCGCTACCCTCATGGCTGCGGCCCGTCGAAGGCGGGCTCAGGAGGTCGATCCCGCGTGCTCACGACCCGATCCAAGCGAGTCCCGCTGATGGACTCCGCTGAGGCGACGCTGCGGACGCTGGCGCTGGAGTTGCCGTCGCCGCCCAGGGCGCTCGCCTCCTACGTGCCCGTCCAGCAGGTCGGCGAGCTCCTCTACACGTCCGGCGTCATCCCGAGCTGGAATGGCGACGTCCAGTTCCGCGGCATCGTCGGGGCCGATGTCAGCATCAAGGACGCCGCCCGCGCCGCCGAGATCTGCGCCCTCAACATCATGGCGCTGATTCGCCAGCATGCCGGGTCGCTGGACCGCGTCGAGCAGTTCATCCAGCTCAGCGGCTTCGTGCGCTCGGCCGCCGGGTTCGAAGATCAGCCGAAGGTCCTGAACGGCGCCTCCGACCTCATCTATAAGGTGTTCGGGGAGCGCGGGCGACACACCCGGCAGGCGCTGGGGACCAGCGAATTGCCGCTCGGTGTCCCCATCGAGATCTCGGCGATCATTCGCCTCAAGCCTTAAGCCGCAAGCGGCAGCCACGCGGTGAAGGTGGCCCCCTGGCCGGGCTCGCTGGACGCCTCGATGGTGCCCTGGTGGGCCTCGACGATCGACTTGGCGATGGCCAGCCCCAGCCCCGAGCCACCCGTCGACCGGTCGCGGGCCTTCTCCCCGCGGTAGAAGCGCTCGAAGATGTGGGGGAGGTCCTGCCGCGAGATCCCCGGGCCCGAGTCCTGCAGCCGGATGGCCGCCCGCCCGTCCGCCTGGAACACGCTCCAGTGCTGCTCCGCGCCGGGTGCGTACTTCAAGGCGTTCTGGGCCAGGTTGCTCACCACCTGCTTGAGCGCCTCCGGGTCGGCCCGAACGGTGACACCCGGCTGAAGGTCGCGTGACTCCATCGCCCCCTTGTCGCGCAGGCTCAGCTCGTCGAGCGCCTGCGAAACGAACTGGTCGAGCACGACCGGCTGGCGTCTGGGCGCCTTACCCGATTCGAAGCGCGTGAGCGTCAGCAGGTCGTTGACCAGCCGGGTCATCCGCGCGCTCTCCTGCTGCATGGCGGCGAGGGAGGTCTGGAGAGTCTCCGGGTCGACAACCTCCCGACGCCCGAGCACATCGATGTAGCCGGCGATCGACGTCAGGGGCGTCCGCAGCTCGTGCGAGGCGTCGGCGACGAAGTGCCGCATCTGCTCCTCCGACTGCCGCCGCAGGTCGAAGGCCTGGTCGATGCCCGCCGCCATCTGGTTGAAGGCGACGGCGAGTTTTCCGATTTCGTCCTGGGACCGTGGCACGCTGACGCGTTGCTTGTAATCGCCGGCCGCCAGCGCCCCGGCGGTGCTCGACATCTGCTCGAGGGGACGCAACGCGCGGCCGATGATCAGCGGACTCAGCAGCAGAGCCACGAGGAGTACGAGCAGCGAGCCGATGATCGCCAACTGGCGGTCGGCCT
>Ga0207646_10005347_pt1 | contig 13524 bp, 17 predicted proteins | sample KBSK5502metaG_FD_184343 | JGI IMG/M metagenome (GOLD analysis project Ga0207646, IMG submission 184343) | Corn, switchgrass and miscanthus rhizosphere microbial communities from Kellogg Biological Station, Michigan, USA - KBS K5-50-2 metaG... | ecosystem: Host-associated > Plants > Roots >... | reverse complement strand
CACTTTGGCGCCACGCGAGCCGGCGATGATGAGCGCCTCGTTTGCACCCGCCACCTTGTAGCGGCTGGCGACGAACGCGATCAGCAGCACGAGGATGATCACCCCCACCACTGTCAGGAATGGCGTGGACGTTGCAAAACTAGGCATCGGACCTTGCTCCTTCTTTGGTCGCCGTGGGGACAGCTTCCACTACCAGGTTGGTGCCGGCAACGGCAATCACCTTGACCTCGTGCCCTGCGGCAATCTCGACATCCGCGGTGGCTGTGAGGTTGTGCGACGCGCCGGCGAAGCTGATCAAAACCGAACCGAACTTGTTGGCGGGGATGCCGACCGATACGCGGCCGGTCGAGCCGATCATGTCCTGGAGGCTGAAGGTTTCCGTCGACTCAGCCTGGCGAAGGGCCTTGAACGCGCCGAAAACGACGCCGGCGCCGAGCAGGCCGGAGATCACGCCGGCGACGGTCGCCCCGCCCGGTCCCGCGTTGAGGCTGTGGAGCCCGAAGAGGCCGCCGACCCCGAACATGGCGATGAAGCCGAGCAGCATCGGCGTGGGCGACACGCCGGCGACGTCGAATCCGATGTGGATGGCGCCGAGGAGGCCGCCAAAGATGTCGTCGACGATCAGGGTGAGCAGGAGCAGTCCGCCCCCAAACAGGAGGCAGGCGCCGAATACGAGGTCAGCGGCGTTCACGCCCTTTCCACCAGCGATTGCAGTTTAGGCCGGGCGTAGGGCGCTTAGTAATCGCTTAGCGCCGCGGAGCGGTTAGCCTTCTTCGGAGCCATGAGCCGCTCCTTCCGGATAGGCACCGATTCCACCGAGCACCTGGCCATCGAGGTGTTGGCGCGGGAGCATCCTGACAAGTCGGATTACTGGGACGGAAACTGGCTGACTGCCATGATCGACGTGGCCAGCGGGCCGTGGCACGGCAGATACCAGGCGGCGCTGCGAGCCGAGGAGTTCGTCCACTTTCGCGAGCAGATGCTTCGCCTGGATGAGGACCGCGAGTCACCGCCGGCCGAGTTCGAATCGATGGAACCGTGGCTGCGGTTCTCCGTGCATCGATCGGATCGGCATGGACACATACGGGTCAGCGGTCGCGCACAAACCGAGCCGTTCTTCGACAGCCACAACGTCTTCTATTTCGTTCTGGAGCTCGAGCAGGGCTTCGTGCCCAAAACCTTGGACGAGCTCGGCAAAGTCATCGAAGAATTCCCGGTGGTGGGCTCCCGCTAAGACACCTCTGAGTCAGGGGTAGGCCCTACGCATCGGGCGGCTTAACCCCCTTGCGATCGTGCTCAACCACGCCTAAAGTCGCGGCTGGGGGCAGGTGTCAGGGAGGAGCAGATCTGATGGACCCGACGGATTCGACAGCGAGCGAGCCTAAGGAACTCCAAGGGCGTTGGCGCTGGCTGGCCGGTGGAATGGCGGTGCTTCTGACGCTGGCCGTGGTCGGCGGGCTCGTCTACCTCCGGCTCGGAGTGAGCAAGCGCCCCGATGAGACACGCGGTGTGAGCAAGGTAACCGGGATTGATTTCAAGTGCCGCTTGCCGGTGATCGCGGGCGCCTCGGGCGGCTTCATCAGCTTCCCAGACGGCGCCATCACCATCGATCCCAAAGTCAATGTCAACTTCTACAAAGGCGGGTTCGGCTACACGTACGACGCGCAGGTCGCGAAATGGGTGCCAGTGCCCAAGTCCGCCCTGTCGCCGGACGGTCGTTACTACGCCTACCTGGCACAGACAACAGGAGTGCCTGGCGAGGTCGCAACCATGAGTCTGCACACGCACGAGATCGCGTCTGGTACTGATCGCATCCTCTGGGAAGGCGGCGGCACCCCGATGGGCCCCAATTTTGTGAGCTGGCTCCCAGGTGGGATCTATTTCTCGACTGTGCTCGGAGATGCCACCGGCCCAATTGGTCCTGTCTTTCCCGCTATTTATGTGGCCGACCCCAACAAACCGGGCACGCCCCGTCGGGTGGGTCCCAACCCGCCGCCGCAGCCGCCAAGCCCAGGGCAATCCAACTACTCGGGTCCGGACGTGTTCACCCTTGTCGGTGGTGGTGCAGCATGGGCCACAGGACAGCGAATCCCAACGGAGATTCCTTCTCCCGACAAGCCGCCCTCGCCGGGCACATTCGGACCCGATCGGATCATCCGTATGGATCTGCGCGATGGCAGCGTGAGCACCTGGTACTCCGTCACCACCACGGATCTTGTATCCCTAGCGGGTCTCGACGATCAAGGGCGCCCAATCCTGACGTTGTTCCAGCCGACCCAGAAGAAGGATGCAGAAGCTCTCAATGCGCCACCCGCGATGCGCATGCTGCTCCTTACCGGACCTGGCCAGACGACCGAGATCACATCCGCCAACCCTGACTTCCACGCTGGCGCCTCCCCTTCAGCTGATTCTCACGGGATCTGGTTCGGCAGCTGGAACTCGCTCTGGCTTTACACGCAAGGAGCCGGCTTCCGCCAGGTTGCGACCATCCCTGCGGGTGTCTTCCCAAGCCCCAGTCCCCCGCCGGGGTATCCGCAAAAAGGGCCCATTCCATCCGGCGCGGGGTCAGGGATGCCGTCGTACATGCAGGGGACCCTCGTGACGCCCGCGGGTTCTTGCACGTAAGTGTCGTAACGACGTTAGGAGACAAACGTTGGTCGGGCGGGCGAGATTCGAACTCGCGGTCTCCTGGTCCCAAACCAGGCGCTTTACCGAGCTAAGCTACCGCCCGCGTCAACCGCAGGAGAGATTCAAACAGACAACCGCTCGAGCGCGCCTGAGGCGAGCATCGCCCTGACCGCCCGGGCTCGATGACTGTACTGAGCTTTCTCGTCCGGCGCCATCTCGCCAAATGTCTTCCCCGTTCCTGGGACGAGGAACACCGGGTCGTAGCCAAAGCCCGCCACACCCCGCCACTCCGGGATGATCTCGCCCCTGCATTCACCTTCGAAGAACTGGGTCGCCTGGCCTGGCGTCGCCAGTGCGATCGTGCACGTAAACCGGGCCAACCACGGGCGCGGATGACCGGCCAGCCGATCCAGCAGCACCTGCGTCCGCTCCTTCTGCGTCGGGCCGATGCGGGCCGAATGAATGCCCGGATACCCCTTCAACACCTCGACCTCTACGCCCGAGTCGTCGCCAACAGCCGGCAACCCAAGCGCTACGGCTGCGGCGTCCGCCTTCAACGAAGCGTTCTCGGCGTACGTCGAACCGAGCTCTGCCACATCGGGGTCCACGGCCATCAACTTGAATCCGGCCTCGGCGAGCAGCGATCGGTACTCGCCGAGCTTGCCCGCGTTGCCGGTGGCGATGACCAGCCGGCGCTCAGCCAAGCGTCGCTATGGCTCGCTTCTGCCCGACGATCAGCTCTTTGATGCCCTTGTGCGCCAGGGCCAGCATCGCGTCGAGCTCCGCGCGATCGTATGGCGCCCCCTCCGCGGTCGCCTGCAGCTCGACGAGCCGTCCATCCTCGACCATGACGCAGTTCAAATCCGTCCCGGCCTGGAAGTCCTCGGTGTAGTCGAGGTCAAGCATCGGCGTGTGCTCGACGATCCCGCAGCTCACCGCCGCCAGATACTGGCGGATCGCGATCTCGCTCACCATCCGCGCGTCCTTCATGCGCTTGATCGCCATGTAAAGAGCGCAAAACGCACCAGTGATCGACGCCGTCCGCGTGCCTCCGTCGGCCTGCAGCACATCGCAGTCCAAAGTGATCGTTCGCTCCCCGATCTTGCTCATGTCCACAGCCGCGCGCAGCGACCGGCCGATCAAGCGCTGGATCTCATGCGTCCGTCCACCAAGCCGACCCTGGATCGCCTCGCGTGTGCCGCGATCGTGCGTCGAGCGAGGCAGCATCGAGTACTCGGCGGTGATCCATCCCTGCCCGCTGCCGCGCCGGTGCTGCGGCACCCTGTCCTCGACGCTCGCCGTGATCCAGACCCGCGTCCGCCCCATCTCGATGAGGCACGAGCCTTCGGCATGCACGTTGACGCCGAGCTCGATCTTCAATGGGCGCAGCTGGTCGGGCTGGCGTCCGTCCGCTCGTGAGGCAGCGGTCATCGACCGCTAAGTTTGAGGATCAGCGCGCTCAATTCGAAAAAGATATACAGCGGGACGAACATAAGCAGCGGGGTCAACGGATCCACGCCAGGCGTCAGGAAGTTGGCCGCGATGCCCAGGCCGAGAAACCACCACACGCGGTTCTTGTACAGCCAGCGCGAGCTGATGATGCCAAGCAATCCGAGCACCACGAGCACCACCGGCAGCTCGAACACGACGCCGAAGCCGATGACCATCAGGAGGATGAATCCGACGAGCTGCGCAACATCGGCCAGGTACGTGACGTTCGATGGAGCGAAGGAGTTGAGTACGCGGATGTACAGAGGCAGCGCGTAAAGAGCCGCGGCAACGCCGAGGCCGAAGAAAAAGATCGTGGCCACGATCAGCGGCAGCGTCAGGCGCCGCTCGTTCCGGTGCAGCCCCGGGCTCACGAACCACCAGATCTGCTGGATCACCACCGGCGCCGCCACGATCAAGCCGATGTAGATCGCGACTTGAAGCCGCGTCAGCACGAAGCTGCCCGGACCCAGATACACGGCATGCCCGAGCCCGGCTCTGCTGACGAGCCACTCCACCACCTGCCCGGACACCACGAACCCGGCCACGGTCGTGATGCCCCACGCGACGAGGATGATGATCAGCATCCGGCGGAGCGCTTCAAGGTGCTCGATCACCGACATGCGCTGGTCCTCGACCGCCGTGTCCTTGCGGGGCGCGCGGCGGAGGACCCTGTCTAGGATCGCCAACGGACGAGCCTCAGCGGTTGGACGGAGAGGCTGACTCCGAGCCCTGGGCGGGGGCGCTCTCGGTTGGCGCCGGCGCGGGGGCTGGCGGTGTGGTGGCGACCGGCGGAGCCGGCGCCGGCTGGGTCGGGTGGGTCACCTCATTGGTGAGCTCGGACGTCGCCTTCCGGAACTCGCGCATGGCCTTGCCGACCGCGCCGCCGAGCTCGGGCAGCCGCCCTGGCCCGAAGACGATGAGGACGACGACGATGATGGCGATGATCCAGAAGGGGTGTATGGGCATCAAGGCCGATTATAGTCCGCCGTCTGTAAGGGAAAGATCAGCCTTCTTTCAGGTCACCGAGATCGTGATCGAACTGATCTTGTCCGTCGTTGTCAGGGCCGAGACTTTGTCCTGGCCGCTCACGACCGTCCCAAAACGGTTGTACGTGGCGGTCGGCCCTGCGCCCGGCCAGGCGCCCTTGACGATGAAGAACTGGCTGCCGTTGACCGGGCCGCCCGGGATGCGCGCCATGCCCACCGCCCCCGCATCCCAATTGAGGAATGACGCGGGCTCTTCGGGCAGGTTGTAGCCGGGCCCGCCGGTGCCGCTGCCGGTTGGATCCCCGCTCTGGATGACCCAGTCTTCGGTCTTCCAGAACGAGTTGTTGGTGTAGTAGCCGTTCAGTGCCAGGACGATGAAGTTGTTGACCGTGACCGGAGCCGTGTCCGGCAGCAGCTCGATCACGACCTGGCCTTGCGTGGTGGTGACGGTGGCCTGGTACTTGTGATTGGGGAGGATGCACATCGGCTGCCCCGAGACGAATGTATGGACACCGGTCGCCGTCGAGGTCTTGCAGTTGGCAAGCGCCAGCGCCGTCGGCTGCTTCACCGCTTGCTGCAGTGCCAGTCCGGAGCCCAGCACCAATGCGACGACGATGGCCATGATCAGGTAAGGCACCCACGGCCGCTTCTTCCAGCCCTCCGGGAGCTCGAATGCTTCGGCTTCGGGGGTCGGCGCGACGTCGACCCGGCGCTTCGCCTTGCTCATCTTCGAGCGGCCGCCTCGACGATGGCCTGGACCAACCCGTGGGTCGTGTACTCGCGCGCGACGATATCGACGCGGAGGCCCAGCTTGCGCGCCGTGTCCGCGGTGACAGGGCCCATACAGGCCACCTCGGCGTCGCCGAGTATGGCGGGCAGCCTGTCGTCGGGAAACGCGCGCACGAAGTTGGCCACCGTGGAAGAGCTCGTGAACGTGATCACGTCGACGCCCTCGGCGCTGAACAACTTGAGCAAGGCCGGGCCCGCCGGCGCCGGGCACACCGCCTGATAAACGGGAAGCATCTCGACCTCGGCGCCTCGCATTGCGAGCAGGGATGGTAAAGCGTCGCGCGCGACCTCCGCTCGAGGGACGAGGACGCGCATCCCCTCCATTTCCCATCCCTCGAGTGCCTTCGCGAGGCCCTCCGCGGTGTACTCGGAGGTCACCAGGTCGGGGCGCAGCCCGTGGTTCTCGAGCATTTCGGCCGTTTCCTGACCGATGGCGCAAATCTTCGAGGCATGCAGCGCGCGGGCGTCGGCGCCGGTCTCCACCAGCATCTTGAAAAAGATCGCGACGGCATTGGCCGAAGCGAATATGACGAGGATCGTCCTGTCGAGGCCGGCGATGGCCTTGCGCACGCGCGCGTCGGTTGGCATCGCGCGGACCTCGATGGTCGGGATCTCGACCACCGCCGCGCCCATGTCGACCAGCTCGCGTCGCAACGGATCGACCTGGTGCTGAGCTCGCGTGATCAGGATCCGCCGTCCATGGAGCGGGCGCCTCGCGAGCGTGTCGAGCTGCTCGCCCAGCTCGACACCTGGGCCCAGCACCAGGAGCGCGTCCCCGCGCAGCCCGTAGGTCGCCGCCTTGCGGGCCAGCTCACCCAGCGGCGCGCCCACGCGATGCTGGCCGGGCTGCCCCGGATTGAGGATGAGCGCCGCGGGGGTGGATGCTTTTCTGCCGTCGGCGAGAAGTGCGCTGATTCCGGACTCCCACCAACCCGACGCGAGCCTCAGCACGACCGTCTCGGCTCCCTTGACGAGCCCAAAGCCGACCGATGACGCGCGACCTTCGATGGTGAGCGGGATGCCGCTCATGACTGGAGCAGCCAGCTCGAGGATCAGCCCAGGCACGGCTTCGAAATCGACGCCGGAACGATGGAGGCGCTCGGCCATCGCGCTTCCATTCGAGAAGGCGTAGGGATTTCCCGGAAACAAAACCGTGACCTTGCGGCCCTGACGTGCGAAGCGCACCACCTCATCGGCATCATCGAGCGGACCGACATCAGCGCCGGGCCTGGCATGGTGCAGGAGACCGGCGCCGCATCCGTCGCTGTGGCGGATGACGTCGGCTTCCTTGATCGCCTCGACCGCTTGAACGGTCGCCAGACCGGGGTGTCCGGGACCTACTCCCACGAGCCTGACTCTGCTCCCCGGACCCACGACAAAGAGGTTAGAGCTTTCGGGAAACCACGTAGCTGGTCAACGCCGACAGCGTTTTTACGGCCTCGCCGCCATCGATGTCGTCGAGCTCGCGCCGTGCCTCAGCGGCCAGCGAGTTCGCTCTTTCGATGGCCCGTTCGGGGCCGCGGCTCGAGCGCACCACCGTCACCACCTGCTCGGCTTCCGCCGCGCTCAGCTCATGTCCAGCGCGCAGCACCGAGGACAGAGGGCGAGCCACCGATGGCTCTTCCATCGCAAACATCAGTGGAAGCGTTGCGAAACCTTCGGCGACGTCGTGACCGATCGGCTTGCCGACCTCATCCTCGGTGCCGGTGTAGTCGAGCACGTCATCGGCGATCTGGAACGCGAGGCCGAGAAGGCGCCCGTAACTGCGCAAGTGCGTGCGAATGTTCGGTTGCAGTCCGCCCAGCAGCGCGCCGATTTCGCAACACGCCGCGAGCAGCGTGGCCGTCTTCGCCTCGATGCGAGGCATGTACTCGTCGAGCGTCGCTTCGTAGAAGTGACGGATCGCTTGCTGACGAACCTCGCCTGCGCAGATCTTCATGACGGCGTCGGCGAGGATGGTCACGACCTCGGGCGTCTGCGTGTTGGCCGCTTGCTCGTAAGCCTTGGCGAAGTAGAAATCGCCGACCACGATCGCCGGCTCATCACCGAGCTGAGCCGCGACGGTCGGCCGGCCGCGACGCACAGTCGCGCGATCGATGACGTCGTCATGCACGAGGGTGGCGGCATGCGTCAGCTCCACCGCCATCGCGGCGGGAGTGAGCTTCGCGAGATCGTATGTGCCGATTTTGGCCGTCAGCAAGACGAGCGCCGGCCTGATGCGCTTGCCGCCGGCGGCAAACAGGTCGGCCATGGGGGCGGAGACGACGTCGGGGTCTGCGGCGATCGATTCATGCAGGCCGGTCTCGATGGCGGCGAGGTCCCGCGCGACCGGACCAAACAGGCTCGGCTGCGCGGCTACGTCGCCTGCTTCTCCCAGAGCTGCACCTCCTGCGCCCGGACGCCCTCACCGAAGATGTTGGCGGCGATCCGGTCGAACTGCTGCGGCACCGCGGTCACCAATATCTCGTGCTGAGGCGTCCCCTCGCCCGCGCGCAGGCGCGAGTGATCGAGGTGCCGCTCCACCTTGGTGGCCGTGGTCGTCGCGGAGTCGACGAGCTGAAACCGGCCGGGATATACGCGGCTGATGGCGGGCTTCAGCAGCGGGTAGTGCGTGCACCCGAGCACCAACGTGTCGGCGCCAAGCTTCTCGATGTCCTCGAGGTCTCTTTTCAAAACCGCCTCCGCTCGCGGCGAGTCCGACTCGCCGGCCTCGACGATGTCGACAAGCTCGGGGCAGGCCTTCTGGTACACGCCGACCATCGGGTCGATCTCTTTGATCGCGTGAAGATATTCCTGGCTGCGCATGGTGCCTTCGGTCGAGATGACCCCAACGCGATTGTTATGGGTGATCTCGACGGCAGCCTGCGCTCCAGGGCTGATCACACCGACGATCGGGACCTCGAACAGCTCACGCGCGTGGTTGAGCGCGGCGGCCGTGGCCGTGTTGCATGCGATGACGACGAGCTTCACATCGCGGCCTTCGAGGTACCGGATGATGTCGATCGCGAAGCCGCGAACCTCGTCCTGGAAGCGGGGCCCATACGGGAAGTGGAGGAGGTCGGCGACGTAGATCGTCGATTCCGCCGGCAAGCGCTCGCGGATCGCCCGCAGAACCGTGAGCCCGCCCACCCCGGAGTCGAAGACGCCGATCGGGCGCGGGTCGCCTTCCGCCCTTCTGACTTGCACCTAGTCGGTAACGGGCCGGACCGACAGACGGTAACCCAGCCCCGGGACGGCCTCCAGGTTCACGCCGGTGTTGGTGTACTCGGAGAGCTTGCGGCGCAGCCGCTGGACGTGTGGGTCGACCGAGTGGTCGTCGAGGTCGTGGGGGTAGCCCCACACCTTGTCCCTGAGCTGCGCGCGCGTCAGCACCCGCTCCGGGTTCGCTGCCAGCACAGCGAGGAGATTGAACTCGGTCATCGTCAACGGGATCTCGTCGTCGCCCAGCTTCAACCGCCGTGCCGCGTTGTCGATCTGCAGCGAGCCAACGGTGAGCAAGCCCTCTCGCCCGCCGCCAGATTCAGCCAGGGACGCGCGGCGGAGGTGGGCGTTGATGCGTGCGGCGAGGATGCGCGAGTCGAATGGCTTGGTGATGTAGTCGTCGGCGCCGACCTCGAGCCCGACCACCTCGTCCATCTTGGCCGAGCGCGCGGTCAGCATGACGACTGGACCGGCGAGGCCCTGCCGCCGGAGCTCCAGGATGACCTCGGTTCCGCTGATGTCGGGCAGGACCCAGTCGACCAGGACCAGGTCGGGTTGGCCGCTGGAGGCAAGCTCGATGGCCTGTGCGCCGTTGGCGGCTTCGAGGACGTCGTGGCCCTGCAGCCGGATCACCTCGGCCACGAGCGTCCGGATCGGTGCGTCATCCTCGACGACCAGGACGCGCCGTTTGCGCCGCGGCGCCGGTGTGGTCAGTTGGACTTGGGAGGTGCGAACCCGACGCGCCGCGCCTCTTGCGTCGAACGCTTCGGTCTCCTCATCAGGAGCACGCGCTTCTCCCCCCCGTCGACAACATCACTCAGCTCCCAGCCATCCGCGCCGGCGTCTTTGAGAATCGTCACCAGACTCTTGCCGTCAACGATCTGAGCCACGGTCAGGACTTTGGTCGAATATTCCCACTCGCGCGTGGGCAAGCCGACGGAAGGAATGTTGCGCACTGCCGGCGCGGCGCCATCCCCTGGTGTCGGCTGATCGGGCTCGTCGGGCTCGTCCGGTTCTTCTTCGAGGTGGGTCGGCACTTCACACAAAGTCTAGTGGTGCATACCCCCGGCGGGGGTCGAACCCGCGCTGGACCGGGTTTAAGCCGGCTGCCTCTGCCATTGGGCTACGGGGGCGACTCAATTGTGCCCCGCGGCTCACTTGGGGTATTCGAAAAAGCCCTTGCCCGTCTTGCGGCCGAGATTGCCGGCCTCGACCAGCTTCCGCAGCACCTCGGGCGCGTCGCCGCCCTCGCCCTGCCGGTGCCGGTCTTTCATCGCCCCATAGAAGATGTCGAGGCCGCTGAAGTCGAGCAGGTGGAACGGCCCCATCGGCCAGTTGAGACCTTTTTGCACCGCGATGTCGATGTCTTCGGCGCTGGCGTATCCGCCTTCAAGCAGGTGCATCGCCTCCTCGGACGCGGCGAAGAGGATGCGGTTGACGATGAAGCCCCAGATCTCTTTGTTCAGAACGACCGGCGTGCGGTCGATGCTGCGCACGAACTCCGTTGCGACTGCGATGGTGGCGTCGGACGTCTTCGGTCCCTTCACCACCTCGCAAAGCTGCATGACGGTGACGGGGTGGAAGAAATGCATGTTGCAGCAACGGGCGGGATTGGGTGTCAGGTCGGCCAGCCTGCTGATCGCGATGGTGCTGCTGTTGCTGGCGAGGATTGCGTCCTTGCTCGCCGACTTTCCCAGCGCGGTGAACACGCCCTTCTTCGTGTCGAAGTCCTCGATGACGGCTTCGATGACGAGATCCGCGCCCTTGGCAGCCTGCTCGAGGGCGCCGCTGTCGGAAATGCGACCGATCGCCTCGTCTGCGCGCTCCCTGGTCAGCCTGCCCTTCTCGACCGAACGCTCGAGGAGCTTGAGGTTCTGGGCGCGGGCCCGCTCGAGCTGGACGGCGACGGCGTCAACGAGCGTGACCTGGTAGCGACCGGCGAGCGCGGTTTGCAGAGCGATCTGCGAGCCCATGGTGCCCGCGCCGACGACGCTGACGTTCTTGATCTCACTCATCATCTATATGTGCGTGTGAGCATGGAGCAATTCGAGGCGGCGGCGCAGGCCGCGGTGGATTCGATCCCGGACGACTTCAAGCCGTACCTCGAAAACACGATCTTCATCATCGAGGAGAGCTCGCCGCAGGGTCTCATGGGCCTTTATGAAGGCGCGACGGCCTTGGGCGCCGGCGAGGGCATGCCCGAGCGGATCACCCTGTACAAGCGCTCGCACGAGCGGGCGGCGGACTCGATAGAGGAGCTGGTGGAGGAGGTACGCGAGACGATCCTCCATGAAGTCGGGCATCACTTTGGCATGGAAGAGGACGAGCTGCCCTTCTAGCGAAGGCTCCAGAACGAGCGGTCCCAAAGGATGAGAGGCTCTCCTTCGCCTTTGGTCGCCACCTCGACCTCACCCACGCAGACGTCGTGATCGCCGGCTTCATGGACCTGCGCCAGCTTGCACTCGAGCCAGCCGGCGCAGCCGTCGATCAGGGGTAGGCCGTTGGCGCCCAGGTGGTGAGGGACGTCACTCCATGCGGCTGCCACGGCGGGGGCGCGGCCCGCGAACCGCTCGGCGATGAACTCCTGCGAGCGGGTCAACACGCTGACGTTGAAGGATTTGGACTCGATGACTGCCTTCCGCGTGATCGTCATCCGCTCCAGGCCCACCAGCACCATCGGGGGGTCGGTGGAGATGGAAACGAGGCTGGTCGCCGTCAGGCCGCGAAAGCCCATGTCGCTGCGGGCGCTGATCACGACCACGCTGGCCGCGACGCGCGCCATGACGTCACGGAATTCCTGCTCTTCCAATTTCGCCGCTTAGCGTAGTGGCGCGTCCCTGAGCCTGGCGGCGGCGAAGGTAGAATCGGGTCACGAAGGGCGGGGCGACGTAGCCAAGTGGCAAGGCAGAGGTCTGCAAAACCTCCATCCCCAGTTCGATTCTGGGCGTCGCCTCCAGTTCGAAAAGCACACTTTGGGCGCTCACCGGGAGAGGCGATTTGCCCGCCAACACGTCACCCCGCCGCCGAGCGCCGGTCTACACGAGGGCCGCGCTCCTTTGTAAGGCCTTCCGCTGGCCATCAACGTCCGCACGACCGCGGGCGCGGTCGACCCCAGAGGGGACATTTCTTCTCGACCTCCCAGCGCCGCGGCGTTTACATCGGATTGGAGGAACGCCCGGGCGGGGGCAAAAGGTCCCATGGACTAAGCCATCGGGGGCCGGATAGTCTCCCCCGGAGCCATGCACGTCAGCGCACTGATGCGCGGGCGGCAGAGGGTGGTCCGTTCAAGAAAGGAGGTAGCAGGTTGGTCTTAGTGAAACGTCTACGTGTGTTGGGCCTGATCGCCGCCATGGTCGCCGTTATGGCCATTGGCGCGGCGGCTCCGGTCGCGGCCGACTACGGCAACAGCGGTGGCAACGTCCAGTTGTACCAGGCGACCGCATCGATGAACTGCAACAACCCGTCGCTTTGTCCGCAGGGCCTGGGCGGCTTTTGGGCCTGGGCCGAGTTCAACGCCGACGGTACCTTCAGCGGCGAAGTTACTTTCTGCGCCCACCTGAGGGCGCCTGGCGGCTTCAACGGGGCCGGCCACGAGCACGTCGATGGTCACTACGCCATCGTCGACTTCGGCCCCAACAATCCATGGATTGTGCTCGTCGACGAGGTCGACGTTCTGACAGGACTCGGCGGCGGCCAGACCGTGGTCGTCACAAGCGAGTTCGTGCCTGTCGGCCCGGCGGCCAAGGCCAAACTGTCTACAGCAGATTTCTTCGGCTTCTCAGCTCCGGGGGTTACGTTCCAGGTGACCGTGACACCCATGCACACGTAGGCCTCTCGAACACGGACCTGTGGATTGGGCCGCCACCAAAATGGCGGCCCAATTTTGTTTTCCGAGGTTGCGGCCGGATGCGTTCTTTGTCTAGACCGAATGTCCTAGAGACAAAACGCTATGGATGGGCTTACGTTGCATCTCGGGGAAGGGCGTCGGGGCCGAGATCCTTTTGGCCATTGCTTGGCCTCAGGAATTGGGTGGGGGCGCCTGCCCCCCCTTTTTGCGCCTATGGGTCAAATGTCCCACTAGTAATGGGCTCCGATCCTAGTTGTGGCTTTCGCGGCTAGACGTAGGCTGAAACGCGCAACATGGCCGGCGTTAATCGGGTATTAAGGACGTTGCGAGTAACCAGAGGAAGTTGGTGTTGCGAAAGGTGCCGCGCAGCCGCCGAGAAGGCTGACAACACCAACCCTGGCTTGACGGTCGAGCACCGGGGCGCCAGGACCGCCCAACAGTAGTCTCGCCATAACTGACGATCGAGTTCGTATTCGGACACCCTCGCTACACTTTGGAGCAGGGTGTGCCTGAATTTGATCTCCACTCGTAACGCGGGGGGCTAGCCGCTTATGGGCCTTGCCCAGATCAAGATGCCTCAGC
>Ga0207646_10005346_pt1 | contig 13524 bp, 13 predicted proteins | sample KBSK5502metaG_FD_184343 | JGI IMG/M metagenome (GOLD analysis project Ga0207646, IMG submission 184343) | Corn, switchgrass and miscanthus rhizosphere microbial communities from Kellogg Biological Station, Michigan, USA - KBS K5-50-2 metaG... | ecosystem: Host-associated > Plants > Roots >... | reverse complement strand
GCCGCCAGGACCGGGCGGTGACGGCGACGGCGGCCAGCCACACCGCCACCATGGGCAGGCACGCGAGCGCCGCGTGGTACAGCCGCCGCGGCGGCCAGCCCCGCAGCCACGCGAGCGCCGCCGCGCCGGCCGCCACGAGCGAGACGGGCGCCGCCGCCACGACCACCAGGATGACCGCGGCGAGCCTGGCCAGCCGGCCGGCCAGGCGGAGCGCGGCCAGCAGGGCAAGCAAGCCGAGATACCGCCTGATCATGGCGCCTCGCCGGCCACGGTCAGGCCCGCGTCCGGCGGCAGGTCGCGGATCTCGACCCGGCCGGCGGCAGCGCCAAGTGCCGCCCTGGCCCGGGCCACCGTGGGCCGGGCGGCGGGGGAGCACAGATAGACCACCCGCGCGTGCCTCGCCGCCGCGCCGGGCACGCGCACCTGCGCGGCCGGGCACCCGTAGTCCCCGGTCCTGGTGAGGATCTCGCGCATGATCGCGGCCGTCCTGGCCACCGTCTTGCGAGTGAGCTCGGCCTCGATCGCCCAGCACTCCCCGGCGAAGCTGACCGGTGCCTCGTCCGGCCAGTGGACCTCGGCGTCGGGGATGTGCTCACGCAACCCGACCCGGCCGCCCGCCCGGGCGCGCAGGCGGCGCTCACCGCGCCAGAACGCTCCCGCCGCGGCGTACCCGGGAGCCGCCTCAAAAGCCAGGCGTACCGAGACCACCGCGCGCAAGTGCGCGAGCCGCGATAACGCCGGCGCGGTGGCGCCGTACCGCAGGCCGCACGCGGCGAGCCCGGCGCGGGTCAGCCAGACCCAGGGGCGGCCGGGCCCGATCCTGGCGGAATCGGCGTGGCCGAAGCGGCGCCAGCCCAGCGCGATCGCGCGGGCCCTGGCCTCGGAAACGCCGAGGACAACCGCCAGGTGATCGAGTTGAACGGCGTACATGTCGGCGACGAACAACAGCGCATCGATATCGCGCTGCATGAGCTCGCTGGAGCCGGTGGCGGCGGGCCCGCCAGCACGACTGACGGTCATGTATCCACTACAGCATGCCGGCCCTGGCCCCACCAGCCCGCGATCTCCCGTTCGAGCCCCGCGACACGCGGTAGGTGCTGGCGCGGGCCGTGCCTGGTAAGGCACAATGCGATCGGGACGTGTACGTCACGCTGCTCGGACGAGGGCCGTCGGCGAGTTGAGGTCGTTGGGGAAGACGCACCTCAATCACTCGCAGGGAGGCCAGGTGTCCGTTGGCGGCGTTCTGCACGTCCATTCCGCGCCTCCGGCGCTCTGCCCTCATCTCGAGTGGGCAGTAGCCGGGGTTCTTGGGTTGCCCGTCAGCCTGCCCTGGGTGAGCCAGCCCGCGGCCCCGGGGATGCTGCGGGCCGAGCTCAACTGGCAGGGGCGCCCGGGCGCGGCCGCGTCCATCACGTCGGCCCTGGCCGGGTGGAACCGGCTGCGGTTCGAAGTTACCGAGGAGGCCAGCCCCGGCTGCGACGCGCTCCGCTTCAGCTATACGCCCGACCTCGGCCTGTTCTCGGCCGTCACGATGGCCAACGGGGACATCCTCGTGCCGGAGAGCCGGCTCCGGGCCGCGGTGACCGTGGCGGCGGCCGCCGCGTCCGGTGTGGTGCGCATGGCGGGCGGCCACGGCCCGGTTCGGCCAGCTCGCTGGAGGAGGAACTGGCCCGGCTGCTCGGCGAGCCCTGGGACGACGAGCTTGAGCCGTTCCGCTGCGCCGCCGATGGCGCCCCGGTCCGCTGGCTGCACGCCACCGGCTGACCTCGCGCAGGCTCCCGATGAGGCGGTGACCGGGCGACGGCGCCGCCGGGCCGGGTTGGCGCCGCTGGGCCGGGTCAGTTCGCTGGGTCGGCGCCCACCGTCCTGGCTGGGCGCCAGGCTCGCTCGCCGGTGACTGGGTCGACTCTCTGCTGGCACTGATGCACGATCACGTCGTTGACCCGCACGCTCACGGTGCGGCCGCCAGCGGCGTGTGATCCCGTGGTGCGTCGCATTCCCATCACCGGGCGGTTCCCCGGCGGGAGGTCAAAGCGCACGCCGCATCTCGGACAAACGTGAGCCTGTCCACCCATGGCTCCAGGCTCGCACAAGATCCGTGTCCCGGCCAGGGGTGGCCTGCGCGGCGGGCCACCGGCGGTGTCCGCACGGTGGCGGCGGCTGACACCGAGCTGACACCGGCGGCCGGCCATCGTTGGCCCAGGTCACTCCGACCTTACGCTGAGCGGTGAGTGCGCCCCAAGAGCGGGGGTGGGCGCGAAGCGCGGGGGCGGGAACAGCAGAGCGCGGGAAGGACGGCGGAACGATGAGGGTGCTGGTCGTTGAGGACTTCGAGGTCCTCGCCCGGTCGATCGGGACCGGGCTGCGCCGCGAGGGCATTGCGGTCGACGTGGTCCTCGACGGTGACGCCGCAGTTGAGCACCTGGCTAAGTTATAGATCCATCAGGAACGAGGCTCAGGGGTGATCGGTGAGCGCTGAACCTACGCCCGTGGCGGCACCGCGACGGGTCGTTCTTGACTGCGACCCGGGCATCGACGACGCGTTCGCGATCGCCTTCGCCTGCGGGCATCCAGGGCTTGACCTGACCGGCGTCACCACGGTGGCCGGGAACCTGGGCCTGGACCGGACCACGGCCAACGCGCTCAGCCTGCTTGAGTTCCTCGGGCACCCGGGCGTGCCCGTCGCGGCCGGAAGCCGGGCGCCGCTGCTGCGGACCTTCCACGACGCCAGGGACGTGCACGGCGAGTCCGGTCTCGGCGGCGCCAAGCTGCCCGCCCCGCGCGGCCGGCCGCTCGCCGTGCACGCGGTCGACTTCCTCATCGAGGTGATCTCGGCCGCGCCCGGCACGGTGACGCTCGTCGCGACCGGCCCGCTCACCAACATCGCGCTCGCCGTCCGTCAGCACCCGCAGCTGGTCAGCCAGGTCGCCGACCTGGTCATCATGGGCGGGTCGGCCGGCCGGGGGAACGTCACCCCGGCCGCGGAGTTCAACATCTGGTGCGATCCCGAGGCCGCCGCGATCGTGTTCGGCGCGGGGTGGCAGGTGACTATGGCCGGGCTCGACGTGACCCTCCAGGCCCGGGCGACGACGGCCGTGCAGGACCGGATGCGCGCCCTAGGCCGGCTGAGCGGCGAGTTGCTGCTGCCGGGGCTCGGCGGGTACCGCAGCACCGCTGGGGATGGGCAGCCGGTCCACGACGTCTGCGCCCTGGCCCTGGTCGCCGCGCCGGGGCTGTTCCGCTGCGAGCCCGCCCGGGTCGAGGTGGAGACGCTCGGCCGGTGGACCTCCGGCATGACCGTCACCGACTTCGCCGCCGCCCCCGAGGACCGCAACGCCTCGGTGGCCGTGTCCATCGACGTCGCGGGCTTCTGGGACCTGGTCCTGTACGCGTACGGCCTGGCCGCCGCCGCCATGGACGCTAGCTGACCATCAGGTCGGCGCTGCGGGTGTTGATGACCTGGCCGGGCTGGATGCCGTGCCGTTCGGCCTTCGCGCAGCCGCTGTCCAGCCAGTCGAGCTGGCCTGGGGCGTGCGCGTCGGTGTCGATCGCGAACACGCAGCCGATCTCGACTGCCAGGCTCAGGAGCGGGTCCGGCGGGTCCTGGCGCTCCGGGCGGCAGTTGATCTCGACCGCGACGCCATGGTCCCGGCACGCGGCGAACACCCGCTCCGGGTCGAACGCCGATTCCGGCCTGCCGCGTCCGCCAAGCCCGCCCAGTAGCCGCCCGGTGCAGTGCCCCAGCACATCCACGTGCGGATTGGCCACCGCGGCGACCATCCGCTCTGTCATCGGCCCGGCGGGCATCCGCAGCTTGGAATGGACGCTGGCCACCACGACGTCGAGATGGCCGAGCAGGTCCGCCGACTGGTCGAGCGAGCCGTCCTCGAGGATGTCGACCTCGATGCCGGTCAGGATCCGGAATGGAGCTAGTTCTGCGTTGAGCCGGCCGACGAGCTCGATCTGCTGCGCCAGGCGCTCCGCCGTCAGCCCGTTGGCCACGGTCAGCCGCGGCGAGTGGTCGGTCAGCGCGATCCAATCGCGCCCGAGATCACGGGCGGCGGCGGCCATCTCCCCGGGCGGGCTGCCGCCGTCCGACCAGTCCGAGTGCGTGTGGCAGTCGCCGCGCACCGCCGCGCGCAGGCCGCTCGGCTCCGCCGGTGCCGCCTCGGCGAGGAGCCTGGTCAGGTAGCCCGGCTGCTGGCCGCTGGCCGCCTCGGTGATGACCTCGGCGGTGACCTTACCTATACCCGGCAGGGCCTGCAGCGTGCCGTCGCCGATGCGGCGCTCCAGCTCACCCGCCGGGAGCTCCCGCACCACCTGGGCGGCCCGCCGGAACGCCCGCACCCGGTAGGTCGGCGCTCCGGCGCGCTCAAGCTGAAACGCGATCTCGCGCAACGCCCGAACCGGCTCCACCGGGTCATTCTCCCAGGGAGTCCCCCCGCCCGGCGCGGCCGGCTATTGCGGTGTCCAGACGTAAGGGGTCGTGGTGGTCAGGGCCTGGAAGCCCAGGCGGCGAAGGATCGGGGCGCTGTCACTGGACGCGTCCACCTGCAGATAGGGGACGCCGCGGACGGCGGCGAGCTGAGCCCGCCTGGCCACGAGCGCGCGGTAGATCCCCCGGCCTCGCCACTCGCGCAGGGTCGAGCCGCCCCACAGTCCCGCGAAGTCGGTGCCCGGCCGGAAGGTGACCCATCCGGCGGCGACCACCCGCGCGGCCGCCTCGGCGGTGAACACCGCGAAGTCGTCCGGGGCCCCGGCGGCCTCCCTGATCAGGTGGTCGCCGGTCCAGTCCCGGTCACGGCCCCACACCTCCGATTCCAGACCCGCGATCCGGCGCATGTCGGCATCCGAGGTCACCTGACGCAGTACGACGCCGTCGGGCAGCACCGGCTCGGTGGCCATCAGCGCGGTACGCCCGACCAGCACCGTCTCTTCGTCCTCGGGCACGAAGCCAGCGGCAAGCAGCCGGGCGGGCAGGTCCGGGGGCCGGTCGTGCCCGTACGTCTTCCACTCGACGGCCTCCTCGCGCGCGGCGAAATAGTCACGCTGGCGGGCGATCAGCCGGTCAAGCTCGGCGCCGCGCAGCCCAGTGTCCGGCGGGGCGCTGATGAACCCGCGGATCTGCCCGACCACGCGCAGCACAGGCCCGTCCTGCTCGTGCCAGACCCCGGGCGGCGGGATGGGCGGCTCGGCACGTGCCTGCGCATCGAAGGCCGCCAGCAGGGCCTCGGTGTTCTCCACGAGGCCGACTCTACGGAGGAAGGCAAGCGGTTTTCTGCGCCCCTCAGCCGCTGGCCAGGTCCCCGTCCAGCCAGGCCGAGAACAGCTGTGGGGCCATGTCGGCCGCCCGTTCCCAGGCGCCGTCGGCGTCGCGGAACAGTGGGTCGGTGACGCCCGCCGGAGGGTTGGTGACCCCGACCCACGACTCCGCGATCGGCCGGGTCGCCTCCGGATGGAACTGCACGCCGGTGTGCTGGCCGAGCGAGAACGCCTGCACCGACACCTCGTTCGCGGCAAGCTCGACCGCGCCGGCGGGCAGGTCGAACGCGTCATAGTGCCACGAAAGCCACGGCCCCTCCGGCATCGCGGACATAGAGCCCGCGGTCCCCACCCAGCCGATCTCCGGCCGGTCCAGCCGGTACAGGCGCGCGCCCAGTACCCGGGCGAGCGCCTGGCCGCCGAAGCAGATGCCGAGCACCGGCACCTCCGCTGACAGCAGGCGGTCGAGGAACGACAGCTCGGCCGCCAGCCACGGCACCCCGTCGTCGTAGGCGGCATCCGAGGCTCCCAGGCTGACCGCGGCGTCGTAGCCGTCGAGCTCGGCGGGCAGCCGCTCACCCGCGTGCAGCGCCACAGTGCGCACCGCCAGCCCCCGGGCAGCCGCCCAGTCGCCCAGCAGCCCAGCGGGCGCGTACCGGCCGTGCTCGATGACCAGCAGGCGCGTGATCACGGCCGGCCGTCAGAGTGGGATGTTGCCGTGGCTACCCCGGTTCTGTGGCGCCTCGGCGATGGCCCGGGCAACGGCCTCCCTGGTCCGGGACGGCTCGATCACCTCGTCCACCACGCCGAGCGCGCAGGCCCGGTCCAGGCCACCCGCCTCCCGCTCATGCTCGGCGGCCAGGTCGGCCTCCACCTCGTGCAGCTTGTCCGGTGGCACGTCGGCCAGCTCCCGCCGGTGCAGGATGCGGATGGCCGCCACGGCACCCATGACCGCGACCTCGGCGCCCGGCCAGGCGAAGACCTTGGTGGCGCCCAGCGCGCGCGAGTTCATGGCGATGTACGCGCCGCCGTAAACCTTGCGGGTGACCACGGTGACCCGGGGCACCGTGGCCTCGGCGAACGCGTGCAGCAGCTTGGCCCCGCGGCGCACCACGCCGTCCCACTCCTGGCCGACGCCGGGCAGGTAGCCGGGCACATCCACCAGCACCACCAGCGGCACGCCGAACGCGTCGCACATGCGCACGAACCGGGCCGCCTTCTCGGCGGAGGTGGCGTCCAGACAGCCGCCGAGCCGCAGCGGGTTGTTCGCGACCACGCCGACGGTCCGCCCGGCGAGCCGGCCCAGGATGGTGACCAGGTTCGGCGCCCACCGTGGGTGCAGTTCGATGCCGGGCCCGTCGAGCAGCGCGCCGATCAGCGGCTTCACGTCGTAGGCGCGGCGCGGGGAGTCGGGCAGGAACCCGGCAAGGTCGGGCACGGCGTCCCGGCCGCCGGTCTCCAGCCGCGCCGTCTCATTGGCGACCGTGTCCAACTGCACCGCCCGCATGTCTATGCTGCCCTGGGCGCCGAGCAGCACCGCCAGTTCCCTGGCGCGGGCGATCGCGTCGATGTCGGTGGGCGCCACCACGTGCACCACCCCGGACCGGCGGGAATGGGGCTCGGGGCCGCCGAGCTTGGCCATGTCCACGTCCTCGCCGGTCACGCTGCGCACCACATCGGGGCCGGTGACGAAGATCCGCCCGTGCTCCGACAAGACCACGATGTCGGTCAGGGCGGGGCCGTAGGCCGCGCCGCCGGCGGCCGCGCCGAGCACGACCGAGATCTGCGGCACCACGCCGGAGGCCCGGGTCATGGCCGCGAACACGGTCCCGACCGCGTGCAGGCTCTCGACGCCCTCCCGGAGCCGGGCGCCGCCCGAATGCCACAGGCCGATCACCGGCGCGCCCTGCGCCAGCGCCTCGTCGTAGGCGGCCACGATCGCCGCACACCCGGCCGTGCCCATCGCGCCGCCCTGCACCCGCGGGTCGCTGGCGAAGCCGACCGCCAGCATCCCACCGATCTCCCCGCAGGCCGCCACCGCTCCGCTCGCGTCGTGGGGCGTGAGCAGCCTGGTCGTCCCCGGGTCGAACAGGGCCTCCAGGCGGACTTCGGGGTCGCGGGTGATCGTCGCTGGCATGGCGTGGTGGCCATTCGGGCCGGCCACCGCGGGGCCGGGCACCTGGGCCGGCGGCACCCCGGGGGTGAGAGCCTGAACCTGGCTTTCGAGAACGGTCACGAAGACCTCCTTGCGAGGTGGCGGCGAGCGGGTCAGGCGGCGGTGAAGGCGAGCGCCACGTTGTGCCCGCCGAAACCGAACGAGTTGTTCAGCGCCGCCATGGGCCCGCTGCCGCGGGGGGTGAGCTCCTGTGGCTCCGTGGCGATGTAGACACCTGCCTCGTCATCGGGGTCGTCCAGGTTGATGGTGGGCGGGGCCACTCCTTCCCGGAGGGCGAGAATCGTGGCCACCGCCTCGACCGCGCCGGCCCCGCCGAGCAGGTGCCCGGTCATCGACTTGGTGGCGGACACGACCACTCCGGCCGCCGCCGGGCCCAGCGCCCGCACGATGGCCTGGCCCTCCACGGCATCGCCCGCCGGGGTCGAGGTGGCGTGCGCGTTCACGTGCACCACCTGGCCGGCGTCCACCCGGGAGTCCGCGAGCACCGCCTGAATCGCGGCTACGATCCCGGTCCCCTCCGGCTCCGGCTGCGCGATGTGGTGCGCGTCCGAGGAGTAGCCGGCGCCCGCGGCGACCGCGTGCACCCTGGCGCCGCGCCGCGCCGCGTGCTCGGCCGACTCCAGCACGACCATGCCCGCGCCCTCGCCGAGCACGAAGCCGTCCCGGCCCTTGTCGAACGGGCGCGATGCCCGCTCCGGCTCGTCGTTGCGGGTGGACAGCGCCCGCATTGCCGCGAACGCGGCGAGGTTCAGCTGCATGATCGCCGCCTCGGTGCCGCCGGCGAGCACCACGTCGGCCCGCCCGGACCGGATCATGTCGATGGCGTAGCCGATGGCCTCGGCGCCCGACGCGCAGGCGCTCACCGTGGTGTGCACCCCGGCGCGCGCGCCGAGTTCGATGCCGATCCACCCCGCCGATCCGTTCGGCATGAGCATCGGGACCGTGAACGGGGAGAGGCGCTGCCAACCGCGGTCGCGCAGCGTGTCGTAGGCAGCGAGGGTGGAGGCGATCCCGCCGATGCCGCTGGACACGACCACCCCGAGCCGCTCCGGAGGCACCTGCGGGGCACCCGCGTTCGCCCATGCCTCCCTGGCCGCGACGATCGCGAGCTGCTCACACCGGTCGAGCTTGCGCGCGAGCACCCGGTCGAGCACCGTTGCCGGGTCGACGGCGGCGGGCGCGGCGATCCGGGCCGGCAGCTCGGCCGCCCAGTCCTCGGTCAGCGCACGGACGCCGCTGCGCCCGTCGAGGAGCGCTGCCCAAGTGGTGGGGACATCGCCACCCAGGGGCGTGGTCACGCCGAGGCCGGTGACCACGACGCGTGGTTGTTCTGCCCGCACGGTCCACCTCCTTCCGCTGCGGTCCCGCCCGCGTCTCGCGTGCGGCCCGCTATGTCGCGGTCCTGCGCCCGGTCAGGCCGAAACGTCCGCGCGGCGGACGTAGTCGATGACGTCCTGGACCGTCTTCAGGTTCTTCAGCTCGTCGTCGGGGATCTCCACACCGAACTTGTCCTGAGCCGCCACGGCGATCTCGACCATCGACAGCGAGTCGATGTCGAGGTCGTCCACGAAGCTCTTGTCCGGCGAGACTTCGTCGGCGGGAACCCCCGCGACCTCGTCGATGATCTCCCCGAGGCCGGTCAGGATTTCCTCTTCGGTCATAGCCATGGGATGCGTGTTCTCCTTCGGTGTTGTTGGGTTGTGCCGGCACCGGGCGCTTCCCGGCGCCAGTCCGGCTAGGGGATGGTGATCACCTGCGCCGCATAGCTGATTCCTGCGCCGAAGCCCAGCAGCAGGACCGCGTCGCCGGATCCGATTTCGCCGCGCTCGATCATCGCCGACAGCGCCATCGGGATCGACGCGGATGAGGTGTTCCCCGAGTGCACGATGTCGTCGGCGACCCGTGCCTGGGGCGCGCCGAGCTTGCGCGCGATGGACTCGATGATCCTCAGGTTCGCCTGGTGCGGCACGAACGCGGCCAGGCTGGCGGGGTCCACCCCGGCCCGCGCGCAGGCCTGTTTCGCGACGGGGTGCAGCGCGGTGGTGGCCCAGCGGAAGACCGCCTGGCCCTCCTGGACGATGAACGAGTTCCGGTCGGCGATGCAGATCTTGTCGGCCATGCCGCCGTCGCTGCCCCACACCACCGGGCCGATCCCCGGGCTCTCGCCTGCGCCGGTCACCGGGCCGACGACCGCCGCCCCGGCCCCGTCCGCGAAGATGATGCAGGTGGAGCGGTCGGTCCAGTCAACCCACTGGGACAGCTTCTCGGCGCCGATGACCAGCACGTTCCGGGCCGTTCCGGCGCGCACCGCGTCGCTGGCGGTGGCCAGCGCGTAGCAGAAGCCCGCGCAGGCGGCGTTGAGGTCGTAGGCGCCCGGCGCCACGATGCCGAGCCGGGTGGCGACCGTTGCGGCGGTGTTGGGGATCGGCACTTCCGGCGTGCACGTCGCGACGACCACCAGGTCGATGTCGGCGGCGGAGAGGCCACTGCCCGCCAGGGCCTTGCCGCCGGCCGCGACCGCCATGTCTGCGACCGTCTCGTCCGGCGCCGCGATGCGCCGGCTGGCGATCCCGACCCGGCTGCGGATCCATTCATCGCTCGTGTCGATGGTGGCCGCGAGATCATCATTGGTCACGACCCGCGCCGGCTGATATTTGCCGAACGAAAGGATCCGCGCACCCCTGGCACCTTCGGTCAGTCGCATCAGTGGCTCATCCTTCCTCGCGCTGTCGGCTGCTCGCTGCGGGCCGCGCTGACCCGCGCCGAGGCCTTCACGCGGTCTCCGGCTGCAACCGGACCAGCGGCTGCCCTGCGGTGACCGGGTCTCCGTCCTCCACCAGCCATTCCAGGATCGTGGCCGAAAACGCGGTGGTGACCGGGTGCTGGCCGCTCCTGACCTCCACGTGACCCAACGGCGCGCCGGGGCGGACGTGGCAGCCGGGAGCCGCGTCCTGGTCCGGGGCGCCGGCCCGGAACGTGCCCGCCAGCGGGGAGACAAGCAGCCGCCATTCTGGGACGTGGCCATCGCGGGGCACTGGCATCCCGTGCTCCGCCAGCATCGACCGGGCGGCGTCGAGATGGTCAGGGGCTTTCAGCGCGGCCAGGGCCACCCCCGGCAGGGCCCGGCGGGCCAGGCCGGTGAGCGTGCCGGCCGGCGGCAGCTCGATCAGCGCGGTCGCGCCGAGCGCGGACATCGAGCGCATGCACTCGTCCCACCGGACGGGCGCGCTGACCTGTGTGACGATCCGGTCCAGCCAGTCGGGGCCCGACGCGACGGCGCGCCCGTCGGCGTTGGAGAGCAGCACGACCGCCGGGTCGCTGGTGGTGACGTCCGCTGCCGCCTCCCGCAGCGCGGCGACCGCCGACGCCATGTGGGCGGTGTGGAACGCGCCCGCCACCGACAGCGGGCGCAGCCGCGCGCCGGCCGGCGGGTCGGCGGCCAGCGCGGCGAGCTGCGCCACGGTCCCGGCGGCCACGATCTGGCCGGCGCCGTTGACGTTCGCGGGGGTGAGCCCGTGGGCGTCGAGCGCGGCGAGCACCTCGTCCTGCGCGCCGCCCAGGACCGCGGTCATGCCGGTCGCCTCGGCGGCCGCGGCCTTGGCCATGGCCCGCCCGCGCACGCCCACCAGCCGCATCGCGTCACCGGCGGAGATCACCCCGGCGATCGCCCCGGCGGCCAGCTCGCCGACGCTGTGCCCGGCGGCAACGCTGACCTGCTTGCGGATCTGGGCGAGGTCGCCGGCGAGGGCCTCGGCGGCCGCGATCGCGGCGGCGACGAGCAGCGGCTGGGCGACGGCGGTGTCGGTGATCTCGTCCTGGCCCGCGGTGGTCCCGTAGGCGATCAGGTCGCAGCCGGCCAGGTCCGACCAGGCGGCCATGCGGTCGGCGACGCCGGGCAGGTCCAGCCAGGGGGCGAGGAAGCCGGGGGTCTGCGCACCCTGCCCCGGAGCCGCGATGACGAGCATCTTTCTACCTTGCCTGTAGAAGTCCGCCAGATGGGTGACGGATACAACGAAGTTGTCGGGCCGGACTTTGGTGGATTCCTACAGTCTACGTTCGTTTGTGAACGAGCCGGCCGAGGACCACGGCCACCCACAGCGTGAACCCGCCACGCCCGGTGACGGGGGAGAACCCGGTCAGCTCGGTCACCCGGCGGAGCCGGTAACGGACGGTGTTGGGGTGCACGAACAGCAGCCGGGCGGTCGCCTCCAGCGAGAACCCCTGCTCCAGGTATGCCGTGACGGTCTCGACGAGCGCCGAGCCGCCGCTCAGCATGGGCTCGTAGACGTCGGCCAGAAGCTCGGCCCGCGCGGCCGCGTCGCCGTCGAGTGCGCGTTCGGGCAGCAGGTCCGCAGCCAGCACCGGGCGCGGCGCGTCGGGCCACGCGGGGGCGGCGCGCAGCCCGGCGAGCGCCGCGGTGGCGGACGGGGCGGCGGACTGGAGGTCGGCGGCGGACGGGCCGACCACCACCGGGCCGGGCCCGAACCTGCCCGCGATCTGGCGCGCCACGGCGAGTGGGTCGGCGCTGCCGCCGAGGACGACCACGAGCGTGCTGCCCTGGACGCTGGCCAGCAGGTCCAGCCTGGACCGGCGGGCGATCGCCCGCAGGTCGTCGATGGTCCCCTCCGGCTCGACGTCGGCGGTGCCCGCGATCACGGCGACCGGCGATGAGGACCAGTTCAGCGCGGCCGCCCAGGAATGCAGGCCCTCCCCGACCTCGCCACGGACCAGGGAGTCCACGACCAGGGCTTCCAGCCGGGCGTCCCAGGCACCCCTGGCCTCGGCCGTGCGGGCGTAGACCTGGGCGGCCCCGAAGGCGATCTCCCGGGTGTAGCGGAGCACGGCCTCGCGCAACTCGGCCTCGCCGCCGGGCGCGGCGATGTCGTCGACCTGGGCCTCGACCACGTCGATGGTGATGCGCACCATCTCCACCGTCTGCTGCAGGCTCACCGCCCTGGCCAGCTCCCGGGGTGCGGTCCCGAAGACCTCACCGGCCACGGCGGGGCGGCGCTGCGGGTGCTTGACCCAGTCCACGAACGCGGCGATCCCGGCCTGGGCGACCAGGCCGATCCAGGAGCGGTCCTCCGGTGGCAGGGCGCGGAACCAGGGCAGCCGCTCCTCCATGGACGCCATAGCGGCGGTGCCCAGCGCGCCCATGGCGCGTTCAAGCTGCTGGACGGTTTCGGCCCGGACCTGGCTCTGCGGCCTGGAGCGCGCCCCCGCTCTGCTTTCCCCGCCCCCGCGCTCTGCTTTCCCCGCCCCCGCGCTCTGCTTTCCCCGCCCCCGCGCTCTGCTTTCCCCGCCCCCGCGCTCCGCGCCCGCCCCCGTCCTGCGCCCGCCCTCGTCCTGCGCCCGCTGGGATGGTGTCACAGCTCCACTGTGTCACCAGGTCAGGCGCGTCGGGCGGCCGCCACCCCCGCCACCACGCCTGCAACGATCAGCAGCACCCCGCCGAGCAGGCCGACAACGCCGGCCGGTCCCGTCTGTATGCCGAGCGCGAGCGCACCCGTGGACCCGGACAGGGACCCGAGCCCGGACACGATCCCGCCCACGAGCCCGGACACGACAGAGTGAATGGCGAAGAAGAGAGCCGCGGTCTGAATGCCGATGCCGATGAGGATGCCGGCCGCCACGGCGGGGACGGCGCGGCTGCGGCTGGACATGATGACCAGGCCGGCCACCACGGAGAGTACGGCCACGCCGATCGGCTCGGCGAGGAACCACTTCAGGGGCCCGTGGCTGAGCAGGTTGAACAGCGTTACCGAGGTGCTGCCGAAGCCCGCGCCCGCGGGACCTTTGATCAGGGGGACCGCACAGGCCACGATGACCCCGATCGCCCCGAGGAAGGCAATGACGCCGCCGACGATCGCCTGGCCGGAGGCGGAGCCCTGCTGCGATGGAACCTGGGGGACCGCTCGCGCGGGCGCGGCAGGCGTGATCTGCCATTGGGGAGGGCCGGCCGCGCCCGCGGCCGGCCCGCTGAATCCCAGTCCGCCCAAACCCTGCGGCGGGCCGCCCAGAGCCGGCCCGGGGCTGCCCAGACCTTGGGCGGGGCTGCCCAGACCTGGCTCAGGGCTGCCCAGGGC
>Ga0207646_10005345_pt1 | contig 13527 bp, 9 predicted proteins | sample KBSK5502metaG_FD_184343 | JGI IMG/M metagenome (GOLD analysis project Ga0207646, IMG submission 184343) | Corn, switchgrass and miscanthus rhizosphere microbial communities from Kellogg Biological Station, Michigan, USA - KBS K5-50-2 metaG... | ecosystem: Host-associated > Plants > Roots >... | reverse complement strand
AGCCGCCACCGTTTGTTCCGATCCAAATGTTGCCTTTCCGATCTTCGTAGATCGACTTGACCAGATCGCCGCCAAGTCCTTCCCTGGCTGTGTAAGTGGTAAATTTCTTGTCCCTCAACAAACTCAGGCCGCCTGATTCCGTTCCCAGCCACAAGCTGCCTTCTCTATCCTCAAAGATCGAGAGAATGATTTCGTTTGCCAGTCCATCGCCGAGACGAAAGCTGGATAAATGTTTGTCTGCAAAGCGACTCAAGCCACTGGCTGTGCCGATCCATATGCTGCCCTCGCGGTCTGCGGCCAGCGAAATAATCCGATTGTTCGGCAGCCCGTCACGCGTTGTATAGGTAAGGAACCGTCTGCCCTCGAGCTGATTCAAGCCACTAGTTGTGCCGACCCACAGGCGGCCGTCCTTGTCCTGCGTGATCGAGACGACGTTGTTATTGGCCAAGCCATCTTGCACCGTGTATTTGGCGACTGCTCCGTTTTGGTAGCGAGCCAGACCCTCGGACGAACCAATCCAGAGCGCGCCTTCTCGATCTGCAAACAAAGCCTTGATCCCATTTTTGGGATACTCTGCCTGGGCCGCGAAAGGGGTGAAGACGCCGTCGCTGAAGCGCACGATTCCAGTGGAGGTCGCCACCCAGAGCGAGCCGTCGTGGTCCTCGCATAAAGCATCGATGACGTTGCTCGGCAATCCGTCTCGAGTGGTGAACGCCGTGAACTTTGAATCCACGAGTCGGACCAGACCATCGGTGGTGCCGATCCAGAGGACGCCGCGCCGATCTTCGAGCAGTACCCGAATGTCGTTACTCTTCAACGCTGGCGTATTCTGCTTGTCGAAAACAGTGAACTTGATTCCGTCAAAGCGGGCCAGACCTTCTTCGGTAGCGAGCCAAACGTATCCGTCTCTTGCTTGTGCGATCGAGTGAATTGTATTTTGCGGCAGGCCGTTTTCAGTCAGCCACACCTGGGCGTTGAACTGAGAGAGATCGCGTGCGGGATCAAGCGCCACCGCCTGCCTGCAAACAAAGCACAGCAGAAGCAATGAACAAAGGATGAAGATTGTTAGTTTGTTTATAAGGGCCGATCCGTGCATCCATTGTGCTCCAAGCGATTGGACAAATAGCCACGAGTCCCGGAGGTTAATGACGGAGCGCGGACATCCTGTCCGCCTGAGCGCGTAGCGCGAACACTTCTTTAAAAAGAAAATACCCCGGCGGAAAGATGAGCGGGCCTCGCCCGCTGGCGGACAGGGATGTCCGCGCTCCACTCCCGCCTATCAAACAGCGCCAGCAATGATACGACGCAGCACGAAATCGATTATACTCAATACTGTACCGCGGACGCTCTCTAGTTAACGAACTTTGGTATTGAATCGGAGACTCATCTTGCCATTGGCCATTCTGATAAACCTCCTGGTCGCCGCATCGCTGGTCCTGGCAAACCCAACTGTGACAACCCGAGCGGTTCGCGCCCGATGGCGCACGGCTACCGAAGCAGAGTTGAGGAAGCTGATTCCCGCCCGAGCACCGGTCATCAAAGAGAACATTGAAACCGAATTCCGGACTGCCTCGGGAGTAACGGATGGACGCGGCAAATTTATCGCCGGGGTGGTGATGATCACCGCCGGATACTCGGCCGAAGGTAAGTACTCGCATTTCTTCATCACGCAAGCGCCGCTTAAGATCGGCAGCATGCCGCTGCAACCGGGCGAGTACGTATTTGGCTATCAGCGAATAAACAACGACGCCATTCGCGTGAGCTTCTACCGCGCCTCAAGCGGCGAAGGCGTCGGCACGGTCGACGCGCACGTTAATCGGAAGAGCAGCATGGTTCGCTCGTTGCTCATCAGTCCACCCGTGGATGGACGGGCGTCGATTCAGGTCGGACGCTTCTTTTTTGAGTACAGGCTGGATGATTGACTCGGCGCATGCCCACGGGGCACTAGCCCGACCATAAGGGAGGGCTCATGTGTTAGCGACCTGTAAAGAATGAGCCCTCCCTTATGGTCGGGCTAGTGCCTCGGGATCAATCCACCCTAAAAAGCATCAGCTAGTGAGCGGATGGTGAGGCGCTTCTGAAAGTCGGCCAAATTTACTGCGCCGCCGGTGCGGAATTCCACTTCAACTTTCCTTCCCGGAATCAGGTCGAAGTAGTTGTCGGAAAAGGAACCCGCGTAATCCCGCGCCGACAAGTAAACCGCCCGCGCCAGTTTGTCCGAAGACAGAGTGATCCTGAAACCCGTCTGCGTACGCATCGCGTCTGCGCTAATCCTCGGCCGCGGCAACAAGAGATTTTTGTAGGGTTGAAAGAAGTGTTCGTTGCACGATAAGGGCTTGCCATCCACCAGTAACTCCGCAAACAGAAACACGCTCTTCGCATCCTTCCCTGCCAACAGAGTATCAAGCGGAATGTTCAAATAAGACTTGCTGTTGAGCGCGTCGACCTGGATGTTCTGCTCCTGCTTCCACAACGTGCGCCCTTCAAAGTCGAGGAGACTCACCTGCAATTGCGCGGCAGCCGGCTGTAGACGATCGGAGACGATGTAGAAGTTTAAGCTGCCATTCTCCTCGTGCGGACTGAGCAGAATGTCGTTGTAGAATCGGCGCGCGTAGTATTGCAAGGCTTTCCATCGTCCCGTGTAGTCGATGCTCGACCACGAGGCGACCGGCCAGCAGTCGTCAATCTGCCAGAAAAGCGAACCCATGTTGTGCGGCCTGATGCGCCGCAGGTGCTCGGCGCCGATCTTGATCCCTTCAGCCTGTAAAACCTGACTAACGTAGAGAAAGGATTCGAAGTCCTTCGGCTCAGGATACTCGCGCAGTATGTATTCACGAATCAACTGGTTGCCGCGCGGATGCCGTTGGTGGGCCATCATCACTGGCGACTTGATGTCGCGGTCCGCGGGCACAGTGTAGGTGTTGACAGTCTCGATCTGCGGAAACGACTGAAAACCGTATTCGGTCATGAAGCGCGGAAACTGTTTCTCATATTCGGTAAACGGCGCGGAAGCGTGCCAGACCTGCCAATAGTGAAGGTCGCCCATCTTCTGCGATTCCGGATCGTCCTCAAGGTTCGAGCTGGGCGAACTCGGCCAGTAGGGGCGTGAAGGATCAAGCGATTTACACACGTCCGGCAACACGCCATAGAAAATCTTCAGATAGTCATCCCAAAGCTTGGCCGGGAATTTCTGTTTCCAACCCCAGTGAAACCAACCGGATTCGATCTCGTTATTGCCGACCCAGATGACTATGCTCGGATGATTGCGCAGACGCTTTACGTTATCGTTGGCTTCCTGGCGCACGTTCTCGAGGAACTTCTGATCACCTGGGTACATGCTGCAACCGAACATGAAATCCTGCCAGACGAGAATCCCCATTTCGTCGCAAAGATCGTAGAAGTCATCCCTCTCATAAATGCCGCCGCCCCAGACGCGCAACATGTTCATGTTGGTGTCGCGCACGGACTCAAGCAACTCGCGATATTTATCTTTGGTAATGCGCGTCGGAAAGCTGTCGGCCGGAATCCAGTTGCCGCCTTTGGCAAAGACAGGCACGCCGTTAATCACAAAGGTGAAGCTCTTACCGGACTCATCACGTTGCTGCCTCAGCTCCAATGATCGCAGGCCGGTGCGCTTGGTTGCTTCATCCACAAGCCTGCCATTGATCAGCAGCCGTGCCTCGAAGGAATAGAGTGGATGAGCGCCCAGTCCATTAGGCCACCAAAGAGCTGGATGCAGAATAACGAAGTCGAGCGAAACGCGATTGGAGCCAGGCGTTAAGCTCACTACTCGTTGCGCCGCGATGCTCTTGTCAGTGAGATTGTCTACGACAATGGTTGCACTGCCCTTGCTGTTAGCAACGACTTCAACCTCAGCCGTTAATCTTGCGGCGGCGGCCGTTACCTGCTTTGGCAAGATGTGCAGATCGTCCACGCGCGCCTTGTCCCAGGCCTCTAAATAGACAGGACGCCAAATACCGCTGGTGACGAAACGCGGTCCCCAATCCCAGCCATACTGGTAGGGCGCTTTGCGGGTGTGCGGACTGGTCTTCTCCCCCTGATCATTTCCGGCCGGAAGCTCGTAATCCATTTTCGCCATGATGGGTAAGACTTCATTGATGGGCGAACGAAAGCGGATGCGGAGGATGTTGGCGCCAGTTTTCGCCAGACGTTTTGCGTTCACCCGCCAGGTGCGAAACATGTTATCGGTACTGATCAGAGGCTCATCGTTGAGGAACACGCTGGCGTAAGTATCCAGCCCTTCGAAGACCATCTCCAGGTTTTCGCGCGCGTACGTTTCAGGTGGAACGCTGAAGCTGGTTTGATATTCCCAGTCGCTCTTTCCGATCCATTGCAGTTGTTTTTCGTTGTCGCGATAGAAGGGATCGTCGATCAGCTTGTTGTTGAGCAGGTCAGTATGCACGCAACCGGGGACGCTCGCCGGGTACCACTTGTCTTTGCCGACCTCGCGAAACTGCCAACCACTGTGAATGGATATTGTGGTCCTGCCACTCTCTCTTCCCGGTATGGTTTGAGATTGAGAGGTCCCGGCAGTCAGAGTTAGCAAAGCCAGAATGTACGTCAGCAATTTTGTAGTGTTCACTTGTTGGCTCACTTTCCAAAGTGATTTTACTTTGCTTTCTATTGCTGTGGCTGTTAAAAGAATCGGCATGATGAAACGCTGGAGCTCCTTACTGACCGTTGCCGTAACTATCTCTATTTTGGCACCGCTGTCAACGACGGCGCGGATCAATTCCGCTTATGTCGACACGATTGGGAACTCGTCGGCGCAATCCGTGGTTCCAGCCTCCAGGCTTGCCCGGCTGCGTCACGGAATCAATCTGAGTCACTGGTTCGCGCAGTCGAGCGATTATTCAAGAGCTCATCTCGAATCACATACCACGGCGGAGGACATTGCGCTAATTAGCAGCATCGGCTTTGATCATGTTCGCCTTACCCTCGAGCCCGCGCCGCTCTTCAACGAAGAGGATCCAGGTAGCCTAAAAGCCGAGTACCTGAAGTATCTCGACAACTCGCTTGACTTGATACTGGCGCAGGGGTTGGCCGTGATCGTTGATATCCATCCGTCTGATGAATTCAAGAAAAGGCTTAACAGCAACGATCGTCAGATCGAAGCTTTCGGCAAATTCTGGCGGGCCCTGGCCCAGCATCTGGCAACGCGTGATCCCGAGCGCGTCTTTCTTGAAGTTATCAATGAACCGATGGTGGAAGATGGCTATCGTTGGTTTGGCATGCAAGGGAAACTCATTTCCGCCGTTCGCTCAGGCGCGCCGTGGCATACGATCATCGCGTCAGGCCACAGGTGGTCCGGTCTTGCTGAGCTTTTGTTTCTTCAGCCTTATGCCGACCGGAATATTATTTACAACTTTCACTTCTACGAGCCGTTTGTGTTCACGCATCAGGGCGCGACCTGGGCCGGCGCCAATCCGCCGTTCTATAAGAACATTCCTTACCCATCGAATCCCGAAAGCGTAGCCAAAGTTCTCGCCACGGTTCAGGATGAATCGGCGCGTAACAATCTGCTTCGCTATGGCGAAGAACGTTGGAACGCCGCCCGCATCGACCGGGAGATTGGGTTGGCTGCCGCCTGGGCCGCAAAGTATCACGTCCCTCTTACCTGTAATGAATTCGGGACCTATCGCAGATTTGCGCCGCCTGCGGATCGCGCCGCCTGGATTAGGGATATGCGCACCACGCTGGAAAAGTACGGCATCGGCTGGACCATGTGGGATTACGCGGGCGGCTTTGCTGTGGTCAATAAGCAGAATGGCCATGCAACGCCTGATGTAGACGTCGTGAAGGCTTTGGGATTGGCTGTTAAGAAGTAGGTGGATTTCTTGAATATTGAACGCTAATGAACCGATGAAGTCAGGAGATGACGCAACGCGAGGTAATCGTAATATCGCCGGAGCGGGGCATTAGCCCGACCGTCAGGGAGGACTCAGATTGGGCGCGTGATAAAGAGGAGCCCTCCCTGACGGTCGAGTTAGTGCCCCGCTCGAATTTCTCAGCGAACTCCTGAGACACCACACCAGTTCTGCTTGGTGTATTTCGGTGGACGGTTTTTACCGTTGCGACCGGCAAAACCCCGTTCCACAGTCACCGCAGTCCCAGCGCCTTCAGATAACCCTGATTGATTCGACAGTTCGCGAACTTTATCCGCTCAAGATAATCGTTCAACGCTTTCTGCACCTTTTCTTTCGGCGGGCGGTGCTTCCGCACTTCCTCAAAAGTAGTCCGCGGTCCTTCCGCAAAGGCGATGATCGCAGCCCAATCCGCGGGCGAGTTTATCGAGACGATGCACGAGGTCGCCTCAAGTTTCTTATAAGGCCAGAAACACCAACCAATGTTATGCGCTTCGAGCAATTTCCGAAAAGAATCGATCCATTCGTCGGTGTTCTCACCGGATTCACTCATCCATATAGGGACGTTGTATTTGTCACGGAAGGCAAGATACTCCTGGATCGCCTCCTGATTAACCGTCATCCAGTACTTGTGAAAAGTGTAGGCGAGCCTGGGATCAAAAGGCGGCCCAAAAACTTTGAAGTTGGTGTCCCATTGCGCACCACCCAGAAAGATGATGTGGTTGCGGTCCACCTCTCGGATGCCCGAAACGATTTTGCGGTAGAGCGGTTCCAGCTTTGGATTTAGCGACGCCGTGTCGAAATAATGTGCGATTGGCTCGTTGAGCAAATCGTATCCGATCACAGTCGGTTCGTTTCGGTAACGAGCGGCAATTTTTCGCCACAGGTTAACTGTCAACTCCTGACTCTCGCGACTTTCAAACAAAAACGGGTACCCAAAACTATCGTCGATGTTGTCGCCGGTCTGTCCGCCCGGCGCTGCGTGCATATCCAGAATTACGAAGAGCCCTTCTCTTCGGCACCAATCTACAACTCTGTCTAACAGTTCGTAACCAGGGCCCTCCAATCTTGGGATCGTCCCGTCTGACACAAACAACCGGTAACTGAAAGGAACTCGCACAGAGTTAAATCCGGACTGCTTTATGAAACTGATATCTTCTCGAGTTATGTAATTGTCGCGATAAGTTTTCCAGAATTGCCTCGCCTCATCTTCCCCGACCAGCTCACTGATTGCGGCCTGAATCAACCGTGGCGAATTGGTGGTCTTGAATTTGAACATGTAACCCTCGGGCAGCAGCCAGTTGCCGAGATTAGTGCCCTTCAAGAGCAGCGGTTTACCGTTTGGCGAGACGATCTCGTTCCCTCGCGTCGCAATGAATCTTGACTGCGCGTGGATAGAGGTCCAGGCAAAAAGGTTCAGCAGCAAGACGATGCACCTGAGCGCCTGTTGTTTTCTGTAGCACATCATCGATCCAGCCTCCGCAATGACAATAAGCTGACGAGCGAACGAGAGCCGAAGGCCGAACATGGTATTTGACTTCGTTCATTAGAGCAAACAACCTAAGGATGATGATTTTTGGCCTCAGGCCCAACGTGCGAAAGAGCGCGGCTGGCCGGTCTTGCAATTGACGGCGGATCACAACGCGCAATGGTCGGCGCCGGAGGCTTTGGTGGAGATGCTGGCCGGCATTCGCTGACGCGAACCAATGACCATTGCATGCACTACGAAAACGGATCGGTAAACTTAAGGCAAACAGGCGAGGGCACCTGGGCCACCTGTCCGGTCGAGCTGAGCCGGCCCGTCTTTTGATTAAGTCGAAAGACGACGATGTTGTCGGATTTCTGATTAGCGACCAGCAGGAACTCTCCAGTTGGATCGATGGCAAAGTTGCGTGGCGTCATGCCTCGAGTGGATTCGTGGCCAACCGCAGTGAGGCCACCGCGGCGCGGATCGATCGCGAAGATAGCGACGCTGTTGTGACCACGGTTCGAACAATACAGAAATCGCCCATCCGGGGAAACGTGGATGTCGGCACTTGTGTTTGTCCCCATGAAATCCTTCGGCAGAGTGGTTAAGGTCTGCAGCTCCTTCAAACTTCCCTTCTCTGGATCGCGCGTGAAGGCGGTTACGGTCGAATGCAGTTCGTTAAGCACGAAGACGTATTTGCCGCTGGGATAAAAAGCGAGATGGCGCGGTCCCGCCCCTGGCTTGGCCTGAACCCAGGACGGTTCACCCGGCAACAACTTTCCCTTTCGTGCATCGAACCGAAAAATCATGATCTTGTCTGTTCCCAGATCGCATGAGTATGCGAATCGGTTGCTTGGATCCAGCACGATACAGTGCGCATGCGGACCTTCCTGACGCTCGCGGTTTATGCTCGATCCCCGGCCCTGCTTCATAGCCGTATACTCGCCCAAACTGCCGTCGCGCTCGACCGGGAAAACAGTCACGTTGCCTCCCGTGTAATTCGCTATCAAAACAAACCTGCCTTGAGCATCCACGTCCACATAACAAGGGTCGGCGCCTAACGATGCTTGTTGATTCAGCAGCCGCAGTTCGCCAGTCCTTTGATCGACAGCGAAGGCGCTCACGGCTCCGCTCTTTGTACCGGCAAAATCTCCGACTTCGTTGACTGCGTACAGATAACGCCGGCTGGGTGCGAGAGCGAGAAACGAAGGGTTAACTACGCGTTTCGTGGTGGCGACATGCTTTAACCCGCCCGAAGAGAGGTTCAACCGATATAGATAAATTCCCTCACTCTTGCCCGTGGTGTAGGTGCCGACGTAGAGCAGCAGCTCGCGCTTCGTCTCATGACCCCAGGTAGGCTCTGACAATGTCAGTCCCAGCACACCCAGACCGGCAAGTCTCAAGAACTCGCGCCGCGCAGGCGCGCTAGCAGATTTGGGCATCACGGGTTTGGTTTTCTCCACGGGTTAGAGATCGGCATCAACACGTTCCGCGCCAGTTTTCTGAATCAAGAGTGCCTGTGAGTGTGACCCTCCCTGACGGTCGGGTTTCTGACACACTCTCGCGGCGGATTCTATTTCTCGAAAGCGATGTTGTCGATCACCACGGTCCCTTTTTCGAGTACGCATTTATCGCAGTGTACCCCGATAGTGACGGACGTTAACTTCTTGAGGACGTCCCGCTTGAGATCGAGTTGCATCGCCCACTCTGGTTGATTGAAAGAGTCGAGCTTGAGTTTGTAGGTATTAAAACCCGGAGACAGGTGAATGATCGCTGCAGGATACCCGGACTCGAGATTGGTGCCCTGGCCGCGCGTAATCAGCTCGACTTTTACGTACTGGGTGCCCTTAGCAAAGACGCGGAGCGAGATGAACTTATAGCCGCTGACATCGTCGGGCACAAGTTTTCCGTCTTTCTCAGGCTCTCCGAACACCTCCATGTTGACTCCCTCCCACTCGTTTGGGACGCGCAATTCGTAATCGAAGGCGGCCGCGACATCCTCTGCCGTAACTCGCGCAAACGCCGGTGCGGGTGGATTTGCATTTTCCAAACCACGAAATTGCGGAGGGTTTGCTGAGTTCTGAGCATACACATTCAACCGCACCGTGCCACCATGCTTGCTGACTGGCCGCCCGCTTTGTACGTTCTGAAAGTCGGCATAGATGAGTTTGGAAGCGTCGGACTCGGGAGGCTTCGAGCCATTCTGGCCGGAAACCGAGCCGACAACCAAAAGGATTAAGACCGTTAAGATTCCACAGCGGGAAAAGATTATTCTCTTCATGAACACTCCTCCGAAATACCAGATGTAGTAATACATTGTAAGAGCCAAACAACGCGCCGCCGATAGCTTTGCCCAAGAAACTTAGTACTTGATGCCGTCTACGACCCGAGGCCCGAAGGGCCTCCCGTCAGAAAGTCAGCTTCGCGACGATAGTCATTCCCACTTTTGGGCAAAGCCAGCGCAGACGCCACTAAGCGTCGAAGCGCGCTCAGCATCGGGCCTCAGTAATCGCAAGGTGATATCAACGCCGGCACGGGGGCCGGAACTGTATCCTGAAATTTAACAGACCTTCGTCGCAGGGACGCCACCTTTGCTTCAACTTCTTCAGGCGCGAGTATTCTCTTTGCCTCATGGAACACCCAATCGATGTCCTCCTGATAATGACGTACAGCACTAGATTTTACGGTCGCATCCCTGATAAACCAAAGATTGAAATTAATCGACATCAGCGATCGCGGATAATACTGTCCGCCATGTTCGGCCAGAGGTTTGCCGTCGATGAAATACCTTACCATTCCACCAGAGACTTGAGTTATGAGTGTATGCCACCCGGCAATGCTTCCATTGCTGGTGTTAAAGACGTTGTCTTTTTTCCAATTGGGTTCCGGACTGAAGGTTCTCCAGGAAGTCGTATACAACGTCGGTCCAGTAAGGCCCCAGCCGCCGTTCGGCAGATACTCGAAATCCAGCTCGCTGTAGTCAGGGTCCATCGGCGCCTTCAGAGGGCTAATCGTGTAGAAGCTCTCTACAAGTTGATCACCGCTGGGACCGTCCGTCGGCACATCAACAAAGCGAACCCGAGCGGCGTACGTGCCCTCCAGATATTTGCGTTGGTGGCAAATTTGCGTTTGATGGGTATTGGACCCGGTACCGTCGGTGGAAGAAATCATGCGCAGCAGACGATTGCCTGGGTGATCCTGATCGGCAGGAAATGACACGCCTTTGTTTCCCCAGATTGCGCCCGGCACTCCGGGCCACCCTGCCGCAGTACGAATGATCCAACCGTGTTTAGCGAGCTGCTTATAGTTCGAGTAGTTAAAGTCGTCAAAGAGTGTTTGCGAAGACACCTTCGCGCGGCGACTCGTCTGTGAAACAACCGGCCGCTCGCCGTTTAAACGTCCTGCAAACGAGGGAGCAGTAAATATGGTGAGTGGAGCGAGAGTCCCGCTTCCTATTGCTAACAGAAGACTGACGTATAGCCTGGTCTGAAACAACATCACAGAAGTTCTCGCGCCTGGTGCCGCCTGCTGGTGTTTGCTTAGCCGTCGAACGACTAAGATTCTTTCCGAAGTCTCGCTGGCGGTCAAGGATCCGGGTTCAGGAAATACTGGTTCGCCCAGCTAATGCTGGGAGCGCGGACGTCTCGTCCGCACTGAGCGCGAAGCGCGAATGAATCAATTGATATAAATTGCAAGAGACCGCGACGACTTCGCGCCTCCGGCGCGGTGCGGACGAGACGTCCGCGCTCCCAGCAAAAAAGAATTACTGATCTGAAACTGAACCACTCCGACAGTTTAGCCAATACACTGCCGAACCCGTGAATACACGCGGACGATGATCGCCCTGGCATCTGTTTCACGCTCGGCCTCCGCGATCACACGGATGATCGGCTCTGTATTTGAACCTCTCACCAGAAACCACCCGTTGGGCAAACTAACTTTCACGCCATCGCGCAGGTCCATCGGATAGGCCGCATACTCCCGGCGAAGCATTCTGAGTACCGCCGAGATTTTATCCGAGGGACAAACCAGTTTCTCTTTGATCATAGCGAACCGCGGCAAAGTGTTTACCAACTCAGTGATCGTCTGACCAGTTTCCGCCAGCAGGTGCAGGATGAGGGCCATGCCAACCAGGCTATCGCGCGCAAAATTGAGGCGTGGATAAATGACGCCGCCGTTGCCTTCGCCGCCAACTACGGCGTCATGTTTTTGCATCTCTTCGGTGACATTGACCTCGCCGATCTTTGATAGAAAAAGCGGGCAACCAAACCGTTTGACGACTTCTTGAAGCGCGGATGTCGTTGATAGATTTGCCACGACTGGTCCGGGATTCTTGCCGAGAACCCTGAGAATCGCCATCAGGAGCGTGTACTCCTCTCCAATCGCCACGCCTTCTTCTGAAACTATCGCCAGGCGATCGGCATCCATGTCCTGCGCAAAGCCAACGTCGGCCTGCTGTGCCTTAACTGCGGCACACAGGTCACCGAGGTTTTCCGCCAGTGGTTCGGCCCCGCGCGGGAACGATCCGTTGGGAATTACGTTAATAGGAATGACTTCAGCACCCAGCGCTGCAAGCAGCTTTGGACCCACCAGCGAGCCGGCCCCATTGCAGGCATCGAGAACCACGCGGAGCTTCTTCTGGCGCGTTGGCAGCGGTTCCAGCACTTCCATGATCGTTTGCATATGAAGATCAGTCGCTCCGGAAGCTTCGGCAACGTCCCTCATCTCCGCGCCTCCGACCCGCGTGTATTCTCCCTGGTGGTAAATGTCCAGCAGCTCACGGGCCTGACCGGTGTTTAGAAAAAATCCGCCCTGACCAATGAACTTCAGCGCATTCCATTCCGCGGGATTATGACTTGCCGTAATCGCAATGCCGCCATGGGCGCGATGATGACGCACAAGCAGTTGAATAGTTGGCACGGGACACATGCCGATATCGAGGATGCGGCAGCCACTCGAGAGCAAGCCTGCTACAACTGCCTGTTTGACCATCTCACCTGAAGTACGGGGATCGCGTCCGATGACAATCGTCCGCCCGCCGACGTAAGTGCCGAAGGCTTGCGCAAAGCGCGTCAGCAAGGTGGGCGTCAGTGACTCGCCAATGACTCCGCGCACGCCGGAGATGCTGATTTTAAGAGTTGGTATCGGTCGCATAAATTCAGACGCTTAGCCTGCGGAGCGGGCGTGACTCCCCCTCAGGAGTCCGTCGAAAAATCAGTCTCTGAGGTTCTCTGTGTCACTTCTGTGCCTCTGTGGTGAATGTTTTTCGAGGTAATTTCACCACAGAGACACAGAGGACCAAAGAGGTTCACAGAGAAGTGACAGAGTCCATCGGCAAAGTTTCTGTCTCACTTTTTCAATCTGTCGCGCGCCCAATCAAGCAAGCGGTGTGCTTTTGTCGCGTCCTCGGCTTCGACAATAACGCGAATCAAGGATTCGGTGTTGGAAGCTCGCACATGTATCCAACCCTCGGGCAATTCTACTTTAATGCCGTCTGTCAGATCATAAGCTAGCTGCTCGCGCTCGATTGCTACACGAAAGTCCTGGAGCACCGAATACAGGCGGTTCGGTTCCACCGCTAAGTTGTGCTTCAACATAAACAATCTGGGAAGTTGCTGAACGATGTCCGAGACCCGTTCGCCCGAGCGCGCCAGGCCTTCGAGAATGAGTCCGACGGCGGCGGCGCTGTCATGGGTCAAATGTACCTGGGGAACCGTCACGCCGCCACTGCCTTCGCCGCCGAGGACAGCGTCCTGTTCAAGCATGGCCTCGGAGATGTAAGACTGTCCGACCTGAGTGCGCACAACGGAACCTCCATAGCGCGCAGCGATTTGTTCTATGGCAACGGTGGTAGAAATATTCGTTACTATCGCGCCGGGGTTTTGTTCGAGACGAATGCGAGTGGCCAGGGCCAGTGTGGATTCTTCTGAGAGTGGGTCGCCCGTCTCGGTCACGATCCCCAGTCGCTCACCGTCAGCATCATGAGCGAAACCAATGTCGGCATGGCCGGCTTTAACCACCGCACTAAGCTGGGCCATAGTCTCTGGTGTTGGTTCCGGCCGATGGGGAAAGGCGCCGTTAAGATCGGCATTGATCGCCAGAAATTCACAACCTAATTCTGCAAGCCAACGCGGAATAAATCGTGAACAAGCACCGTTACAACAATCGACCGCA
>Ga0207646_10005344_pt1 | contig 13527 bp, 10 predicted proteins | sample KBSK5502metaG_FD_184343 | JGI IMG/M metagenome (GOLD analysis project Ga0207646, IMG submission 184343) | Corn, switchgrass and miscanthus rhizosphere microbial communities from Kellogg Biological Station, Michigan, USA - KBS K5-50-2 metaG... | ecosystem: Host-associated > Plants > Roots >... | reverse complement strand
GAGCGCGTAGAGGGGGTACACGTCGGAGAAGACGATCGGCTCCATCTCGAGCTTCACGTCCAGGCCCCCTTCGCGCCGCCGCCGGTCCATGGTGCGCAGGACCGCCGTGCGGAAGCGCCAGTCCACGGAGGGATGGATGGCGGTGGCCTTGGCCTTGATGAATGCCTGGATGCGGTTGTCGAGCTCCTCCATGCTGCGCTGGACGGCCATCGCGAAGAGCGGCAGGACCTCGTGGAGGATCGGCAGGTGCCCGCTGTCTAGGTCTCCCGGCCGGGGCGACTTCAACCCCAGCGTGCCGATGATCTTGTCCTGATAGATCAGTGGCGCGATCATGACGCCCCGCTCGCCCACCCGGACCATCTCCCGTTCGATCGGCGTCGGGTCCGGCTTCTCCGCGATATCGTGCACGAAGACCGGCGCCCGCTCCAGCACCGCCCGCTCGAAGACCGTCCCCGCGAAATCGGCCATCTTGCGGTGCGCGGTGTCCGTGAAGATGCACGCGTGCTCTTTCCGCGCGCCGGAGTTGATGAGGAGGACCTCGTCGCCGGTGAGGGCGGCCAGACCGAGGTTGACCTCCGGGCGGCGGAGCAACGTCCGCATCTTGGCCTGCAGCTCGTGGAACTTCGTCGTGGAGACGATCGACTCGCGATCGATGAGATCCCGCTTGATCGACGACAGCACTTCCTGATCGGTGACGTCGACCGCGCGGAAGATCGCGAAGCCCCGGAACAGGAACTTCTCCGGAGGCAGCGTCGCGAGGAGCAGCTCGCGGTCCAGCAGCGTCGTGCGGACGCGGCGGAGGACGTCGTCGTCGAGCACCGGCGGCTCACCGATGGCGACGACGTCGATGAACCGATAGTCGAACGCCGCCTTGAAGTGACGATCGAGCCCGGTCTCGGGGTCGGGGACGGTGATGATGAGCGGCAGCTGCGAGTCGACCTGCACGCCGTAGATCCGCTCCAGGATCAGCTTGTAAGCGGTGAACAGGCGGGCGGCTCCGGCGACGCGCCCGTCGAGATTGACGCGCCCCTGCAGGTAGCCCTCGTCGTCCAGCAGGAGCCGGCGGGCGGGCGTCGTCGCGTAGAAGCTCCGGAGCTGGAAGGGCACCAGCGCCGCCGCGTACTCGTGCTCGTAGTTCGCGGGCGCGAACACCACGGCCATGAGGAGATCGAGCAGGTCGCGGTGCTCGGCGAGCACGCCGCAGTCCGAGAGCGCGCCGCAGTCGGAGATCGCCCCCGTCAGCTCGGGGTGCTTCTCGATCTCGTTCTGGATGAAGCCGACGAGCGCCCGGGTGGGGCCTTCGTCGTCGGCGAAGCGCTCGGTCCAGAAGCGGACGAGCGGAGCGAGGCTCAGCTCCCACCGGAGGGGCAGGGTCTCTTCCGTCCCGTCGACGATCCGCACGACGTCCGTCACAGAGCCTCCATGACCATTAGTTTAACAGCCTTACGATGCGGCGGACCGCCGGAGAGATCCCGGGGAGCGGCGGGGGGCAAGCCCCGCCTACGGGAGGTCGACCCACCCGCCGCGGGCGGCGGACTCGCCCACGGCGTCCAGCACGGCCTGGGCCCGCACGCCGTCGTCGAACGACGGCGACGGCGTCACCCCGGTGCGGATGCCCTCGAGGAAGAGGGCGACGAGGGGGGCAATCGTGGCCTTGCCGATGATGTCGCTGACGTCGGTCTGCGCGCCCTCGAGCGCCGAGGGCTCGCGCGGCGTCACCGGCTTGAACCCCGCGCCCTTGTCACTCGCGCGCAGCTCGCCGTCCCACCACCGACCCTCGCGCAGCATGCGATAGGCGAGCGAGCCCCGCTCCCCGAACACCTCCAGCGTCTGCTCGGTCATCCCGTTTGCGGCGCGGCTCACGTTGAGCGTGACCTCGGCGCCACCGGCCAGCTCCGCCAGCACCATGCAGTAGTCCTCGGCGTCTGCCGGCCTGGACGCGCCGGGCAGCGTGCGCGACGGATACGCCGTCCCCGCGAGCGCGACGACGCGGCGGAACTCGCCGAAGCTCCAGCGGATCAGGTCGATGAGGTGAACGCCGGCGTCTCCCATCGCCCCGTGACCGGCCTGGGCGCGGTCGACCCGCCAGGTCGCCGCGGCGCTGGGGTCGGCGAAGCGCCCGCCCAGCCAGCGCCCCCCGAGGTGAAAGACGCGTCCGACGGCGCCCTCCCCCACGCGCGCGTGGAGCTCGCGCATGGCCGTGGGGAACCGCCAGTTGAAGCTCGTCATGGCCACGCGGCCGGCACGGCGCGCCGCCTCGGCCATGGCCCGGCCTTCCGCGGCCGTCATGGCCAGCGGCTTCTCGCAGAGCACGTGGGCGCCGCCCTCGAGCGCGCGCAGCGTGATCGCGCGGTGCAGGTGGGGCGGCGTCGCGATCACGACGATCTCCGGCCGGGCGGCGTCGAGCATCGCCTCCCAGCGATCGAAGACGTCCGGGACGCCGTAGCGGGCGGCGATCGTTTGCGCGGCCGCTCGATCGCGCTGGCAGAGCGCCACGACCCGACAGCCGTGTGCCTGGAACGCCGGGATGTGGGCGCGGCCATACCCGAGACCAACGATGCCGACCGTGGGCGTGGACGAGGTGGTCACGAGGCTCCTCCCCAGGACGGCGATCATATCCCAGCCCGCCGCCGCCTTGACGCCCTCGGCGGGGGGCTGCTAGTCTCGCGCGGGTTGTCTCGAATGTGACAGTGCGAGGTGAGCCGCGGTGCCTCCGCGGCGAGCCGAGCGGTGAAATGATCGAGGTTCCGGCGCCCCCAGGGAGATCATCGATGATTCGAGTGCTGTGTGCGGTCGGCCTGCTCGTCGGCGCCCTCTCGGGCATGGCCGAGGCGCAGGAACCGTATCCCACGCGACCGATCACCATCGTCGTGGCGTTTCCGCCGGGTGGCGTGGCCGACAACACGGCGCGGCCGGTGGCGGCGGCCCTCGAGCGCATCCTCAAGCAGCCCGTGGTCGTGTCCAACAAGCAGGGCGCGGCCGGCGCCGTCGGCAATCAGGTCGTGGCGACCAGCAAACCCGACGGCTACACGCTGCTCATGGCGCTCGTCAGTGTCTCGGTGCTGCCCGAGGTGGACAAGCTCTTCGGTCGTCCGTCGACCTACACGCGGGATCAGCTCACCGGCATCGCCCGCGTCAACGCCGATCCGTCGATGCTGGTCGTGCGCACCGACACGCCGTGGAAGACGTTCAAGGACTTCGTCGAGGACGCCAAGCGGCGGCCGGGCGAGATCGTGTTCAGCTCGTCCGGACTCTATGGCGCCGCCCACGTGCCCATGGAGATGATCATGCAGGCGACCGGCATCAAGCTGCGTCACCTGCCGACCGCCGGGGGCGGGCCCATGATGAACGCCATCCTCGGCGGCCACTCCCAGGCCGTCATGACGCCGGCCAGCCTGGCGGTGGCGCACGTGAAGGCGGGCAAGCTACGGTTCCTCGCGCACACCGGGATGGGCACCGTCCCCGCGTTTCCCGAGGTCCCGTCGCTGAAGTCCCTCGGCTACGACGTCGAGTACACGGCGTGGGCCGGTCTCCTCGCGCCGAGGGCCACGCCGCCACACGTCATCAAGATCCTGCGCGATGCCATGCGCCAGGCCGTGAAGGAGCCGGAGGTCGTCGGCTCGCACGCCAAGCTCGAGACCCCGATCGCGTACATGGACGCCGACGAGTTCAACGCCTGGTGGGCGCAGGACGCGGCGCGGCTGGCCGAGGTCGTGAAGAAGATCGGTAAAGTGGAGAGCGCCCAGTAGCGCGCCCATGCTGACGATCGACCGCGTCGCCGGTGGAGCGCTCGTACTCGCCGGCCTGATCGCGCTCTGGGAGAGCCGGCGGTTTCCGCTGGGCACGCTGCACCGTCCAGGCCCCGCCTACATGCCCGTCGTCCTCGCGCTGCTGCTCATCCTCTTCGGCGTCGCCCTGGTGGTGCTGGCCTCCCGGAGCGGTCGCTTCGCCGATGTCGGATGGCACGAGTGGCGACACGCCGTCGCCATCTTCGGCGCGTGCGCGTTCGCGGCGTGGGGACTCGAACGCCTCGGCTATCGGCTGACCATCGCCGTCGTGCTCTTCTTCCTGCTCTTCGTGCTGGAGCGGCGGGGGGTCGTCGCGGCCATCGTGTTGACGGTGACCATGGCCTGGGGCTCGTTCTACCTGTTCGACACGCTCCTGAGGGTGCCGCTGCCGCGCGGTCCCTTCGGCCTCTGACGTGCTCGAGACCTTCCAGAACCTTCTCCTCGGCTTCAGCGTGGCGCTCTCGCCGAGCGTGCTCTGGTACGGCTTCATCGGTTGCCTGGTCGGCACGCTGGTCGGCGTGCTGCCCGGCGTGGGACCGCTGGCGGGGATCAGCCTGCTCTTGCCCGCGACCTACGGCCTCGATGCCACCCGCGCCGTCGTGATGCTGGCGGGGATCTACTACGGGGCCATGTACGGCGGCTCCACCACGTCGATCCTCATGCGCATCCCGGGCGAGGCGGCCTCCGTGATGACGTGCATCGACGGGTATGCGATGGCGCGCAAGGGGCGCGCGGGCGCGGCGCTGGCCATCGCCGCCGTCGGCTCCTACGTGGCGGGCACGGTGAGCGTGATCGCGCTCATGTTCCTGGCGCCGCCGCTGGCGTCGTTCGCCCTGCGCTTCGGTCCGCCCGAGTACTTCTCGCTGCTGCTCCTCGGCCTGCTCGTGCTCGCCTACATGAACTCCGGCTCCATGCTGAAGGGGCTGGCCATGGCGGCGCTGGGCCTCCTGCTCGGGATGATCGGGATCGATCAGATGAGCGGGTACTTCCGCTTCGCCTACGGCGTGGCGGAGCTGGGCGACGGCATCGGCGTGGTGCCGGTGGCCGTCGGGCTCTTCGGCCTCGCCGAGATCCTGATCACCGCCGGCATGAAGAATCCGCCCGAGGTCATCAAGCCGAAGTTCCGCGATCTCCTGCCGTCGCGCCAGGAGTGGCGCGACTCCAACATGCCCATCTGGCGCGGCACGATCCTCGGATTCTTCATCGGCATCATCCCCGGCTCGGCCCACGTGATCTCGACCTTCGTCTCGTATGCGGTCGAGCGCAAGCTCTCGAAGCATCCGGAGGAGTTCGGCAAGGGCGCGGTGGCAGGGGTGGCGGGTCCGGAATCGGCGAACAACGCGGCGACGTCGGGCGCCTTCGTGCCGATGCTCGCGCTCGGGGTCCCCGGCGTGCCCGTGGCGGCCTTGCTGCTGGCGGCGATGATGGTCCACGGCGTGACGCCGGGACCGCTCCTCATCAAGAACGACCCGAAGCTCTTCTGGGGCTTCATCGCCTCGATGTACGTCGGCAACGTGATCTTGTTGATCCTGAACCTGCCGCTGGTCGGGCTCTTCGTGAACCTGCTGCGGGTCCCGTACCCGATCCTGTACCCGACCATCCTCATCTGCTCGATCCTCGGCGTCTACGCGGTGAACTCGAGTGTGGTCGACGTCTGGATCATGCTCGCCACGGGCGTGCTCGGCTACGTGCTGCGCAAGCTCGACTTCGAGACCGCGCCCATCGTGCTGGGGCTCGTGCTGGCGCCGATGATGGAGATGAGCCTGCGTCAATCGCTGGCCCTGTCCGCCGGCAACTACGCGATCTTCGTGACCCGCCCGATCTCGCTGACGCTCCTGCTCGTCGGGACCATTCTCGTCGCGCTCGCCTTGCGGCCTGTGATCTCGCGCGGGATGGACTGGCGCGCTCGCCTTCCCGCCGAAAGCTAGCCAGGCCGATGAAAAGGGCGGACCCTTTTGATCGGCCTGGGGCGTGTTGGTTACAGTAAGGAGTTTCCACTCCATGGCTGAACACGCCGGCTATGTCAAACGGCGCGAAGACCCACGGCTCATCACGGGGACGGGGGGGTTCGTCGACGATCTGAAGGTCGGCGAGTGCCTGCACGTGGCGGTGGTGCGGTCGCCGCACGCGCATGCGCGTGTCCGCGCGATCGATGGCGCGGCGGCGCGGCGGGTGCCCGGGGTCGTCGCCGTGGTGACGGGTGAGGACCTCGGAGCGGCGAACGAGCCGCTGCCGACGTTCGCCCCGCATCCCGCCCTCGGCCGGCCGTGCGGTATCCGGCCGCTGGCCACCGACCGCGTGCGCTTCGTCGGCGAGCCCGTGGTTGCCGTCGTCGCCGCCGACGTGTATCGCGCGCGCGATGCCGTGGAGCTCGTCGGCGTCGACTACGAGCCGCTGCCGGCCCTCGTCGACGTCGAGGCCGCGCTCGCCCCGGGCGCGCCCCGCGTGCACGAGGAGCTCCCCGGCAACGTCGCCGCCGAGTGGCGCCAGCGTGTCGGCGACCCGGACGCGGCGATCCGCTCGGCCGACGTCGTCGTGCGGACGCGGTTTCGTCAGGCGCGCGGCGGCGCCCAGCCGCTGGAGCCGCGAGGCATCGTCGCCCGATGGCACGACGGCCAGCTCACCGTGTGGGCCGCCATCCAGATGGTCCACCGTCATCGTGGCATGATCGCCGCGCAGCTCGGCCTGCCCGAGGCCCGCGTGCGCGTCATCGCGCCGGCCGACGTGGGCGGAGGCTTCGGCACCAAGGGAATGTACTACCCCGAGTACATCGTGGTCGCGGCCTTGGCGCGGACGCTCGGCCGCCCGGTGAAGTGGATCGAGGACCGGCGCGAGCACACGCTCGTCGCGGTCGTGGAGCGCGAGCAGATCCACGACCTCGAGATCGCCGTGACCCGCGACGGCCGCCTGCTGGCGCTCCGCGACAACTTCGTCCACGACATGGGCGCCTACACCGTCGCCGGTCTGAACCTGTTGCAGAACACGATGATCCACTCGCTCGGGACGTACCTGATCCCCAACGTGGATCTCGGGTTTCGCGGGGTCATGACCCACACGACGCCCGCGGGCGCCTACCGCGGCGCCGGACGCCCCCAGGGCGCCGCCGTGATCGAGCGCACCATGGACGCGGTGGCGCGCGAGCTCGGCATCGATCCGATCGAGCTCCGCCGGCGCAACCTGATTCCCGCGGACCGTCATCCCTACACGACCGGGCTCATCACCGCCGGCCGCGGCCCCGTCGTGTACGACAGCGGCGACTACCCGCGCTGCATGGAGGCGGCCCTCGAGGCGCTCGATCTCCCCGCGGCGCGCCGCGAGCAGGCACGGCTGCGCGCCGAGGGGCGATACCTCGGCATCGGCGTCGCCAACTACGTCGAGGCGACGGCGACGGTTCCCCACGAGGCCGTCACCGTCCGTGTGGCGGCCGACGGTCGGGTCACCGTCATCACCGGGGCCGCGCCGCAAGGCCAGGGGCACGTGACGATGTTCTCGCGTCTCGTCGGCAGTCTGCTCGGCATCGACCCCGAGAAGATCGAGGTGATCACGGGCGACACCGGGCAGATCCCGGAAGGGGGCGGAACGTACGGAAGCCGCACGGCCGCCATCGGCGGCAGCGCGGCGCTGCTCGCCTCGCGCGCGGTGCGCGACAAGGCCTTGCGGATCGCCGCCCATCTGCTGGAGGCGGCGTCGACCGACATCGTGTGTGCGGACGGCAAGTTCTCGGTGAAGGGGCTGCCGACCCGAGCGCTCGGCTGGGCCGACGTCGCCGCCGCCGCGCATGCGGGCGGGGCTCTCGGCGAGACGCTCGGCCTGGAGGACATGCACGTCTTCACGGTGTCCCAGTCGGCGTTCGCCAACGGCACCCACGCCGTCGTCATCGAGGTGGATCCCGACACCGGCGCGGTCAGCGTGCGGCGCTGGATCGTGGCGCACGACTGCGGTCACGTGCTGGAGCCCGGGATCGTCGACGGGCAGATCCACGGCGCGGTGGTGCAGGGATTGCCCGACGCGCTGAACGAGCAGCTCGCACACGACGAGACGGGCCAGCGGCTGACGGCGACGTTGATGGATTACACGCTCGCCACGGCGGCCGACGCGCCCCCGATCTTCGAGATCCGCCACCTCGAGTCGCCCACGCCGCTGAACCCGCTGGGGGCCAAGGGCGCCGGCGAGGGCGGGATCATGCCCGTGCATCCGCTGATCGCGCAGGCGATCGAGGACGCGCTCGCCCCCTTCGGCGCGCGCGTTACGCGCGTGCCCGTCACGCGCGCGGAGATCTGCGCGATGGCGCGCCCCGGGGCAGGGGAGCGACGACGGTGACGGTGGCGGCCATCGTCGCGGCGCTCCACTTCCTGGCGCTCGGGATCGGGCTGCCCGGCGTGTACCTGCGCGGTCGCGCGCTCAAGGGTCGACTCGACGGCGAGGGGTTTCGGCGGTTGTTCGCGGCCGACACGGTGTGGGGCGCGGCCGCGGGGCTGTGGCTCGCCACGGGCCTGCTCCGGGCCTTCGCCGGGCTCGAGAAAGGCAGCGCCTTCTATCTGGCCTCGTCGCTGTTCCGGACGAAGATGGCGCTGTTCATCCTCGTCGTGCTGCTCGAGATCTGGCCGATGCTGACGCTCCTCCGCTGGCGTCGCGAGGTCCGTCACGGCCGAACGCCCGACACCTCGTCCGCGCGCGCGCTCTACGTCGTCACGCACATCGAGATGGCGCTCGTGGTGGTCATCGTCTTCGTGGCCAGCTTCATGGCCCGAGGCTTCGGGGTGCGCTAGCAGGCCAGACCTCCCCGATGTCGCTGCCGGCGCTCCGATCAAGATCGTTGATCCTCGGGGGTTGTGGGACCTCATCCGCAAGAACGAGTAGCGGCCTGTAATCGCGCCGTCAACGGCCGCGCTGAGCGGCCGCGGCGAGCGTATGCGAGCCAGTGGTTCGCTCCAGCGCGAAGTTCGACGCTGCGCCCGCCCCGGTATGGCTCACTCGACGATTCGATCCGTTCGGATTAGCAGCGACGACGGGATGGTGAGCCCGATCGCCTTCGCGGTCTTGAGGTTGATGACCAACTGGAACTTCGTTGGCTGCTCCACGGGGAGATCGGCGGGCTTCGTACCTTTCAGAACCTTGTCGACGTAGGTGGCGACACGCCGCCAGGCGTGCTGAAGGTTGGGACCGTAGGTCATGAGATTGCCGTCTACTGCGAAGTCCTCCCACGCCGAAATTGTGGGGATCCGTTGCCTTGCGGCGAACTCGGCGATCGCGTTCCGCTGACGCATTATGAGCAAGTTGGACAAGGCGACGACCGCGTCGACGTGGTCGCGCGCCATCGCCTCAAGGGCGGCGTTGACCTCTGCGACGGTACGCACGGGAAAGTGCTGCGGCGTCAGCCCCAAGCGTTGCGCCGCGATCTGCGATTCTCGGAATTCTTCGTCCTCTCCTGCGTGGAGTGGATTGACGAGGACAGCGACACGAGAAATGCGCGGGGCCGCTTCTTTGAGCAGCTCGACCCGCTTGGCCGCCAGCTCGACAGCGGGCAGAGTCATTCCGGTAAGGTTGCCTCCGGGCCGCGCGAGGCTCGTCACGAACTTTGCCGCGACGGGATCGCCACTGAAGCCGAACACGACTGGCCTCGATCCCCTCGATCCCGCCTCAGCCTTCACGCCAGGGACCTCCGGCCCTTGAGCCACGAGGACGTCGACCTTCGATCGAACCAGTTCGGCTGTCAGCCTCGCTGCCTCATCGGGTGTGATCCGTTCCATCCACCGCGCGTCGATGGTGAGGTTCTGGCCCTCGACATAGCCGAGCTCGCGCATCCCGTGACGAAAAGCGTCGAAGAGGGACGCTGCGGCTGAGGGGAGTACCAAGCCCCGACCCACCCGATTCGGGCCGACTTGCGCGCCTGGGCGCGAGCGGAGCCCGGCGCGACGATGAGGCCAACACTCAGGGCCACGACGAATCTCCTCCGCTCCATGGTCACATCACCTCGTCTCGTCTATGCGGCCAGCGCCGTTGGAGCGTGATGTTGGGCAGCGTCCCATCATTCAATGAAGTGGTCTGCACGCCGTTTTGACGAACACGTCGGCGAAGCCGTCGGCGTCCTGGTCGTCGGACACGTACGAGTAGCGCGTGATCATCTTGTGAATGGCGAGCTTGTGCTCGATACTCACCGAGCGCCGCTGAGGACTGGCTCCCGCCTCAATACCGCAATCGTAGCCACGTCGGTGCACCGTCGCTCTTCGGGATCACGACGAACATGTTGCTGTAGTCCTGCGGCTCGATCTTGATGTCTTGCGAATGTCCGAGCGCCTTCAGCAGTCCCGGGATCGTATCGGTGTGTCCCACGAGCAGCACTGTCTGCCCGCTATGCTCTTTGCGAAGGCGTTCGACGAGCTCACGTGGATCACCCTTCGGGAGGACGGTCGGCTCCTTGTTGAGCTCGCGCGCGAGGGCGGCGGCGGTTTGACGCGTCCGCATGAAGTCGGTGACGTAGATAGCGTCGACACGCGAGTCTTTGAGGATGTACGCCAAGCGTTTGGCGCGCTCTTCGCCGGCGGCGGAAAGCGGCAACTGTTTCGGCTCGGCCATCGCCGCGCCGGCCAGTTCGGCGTGGCGTACGAGGATCACGGCCTGCTGCGCATCGGCCACGGCCGCGAACGAGGTGAGCAGCACTGCGGAGAGCATTGACATGCAAGTTGATTTCATGAGGTCTCCTCCTGATGTAGCCGTACCCGTGGGTAGGGGGACTCGGGCGATCGCCGGGATGCCGTCGCGCGGGCGGAGGGTCCGGCGGGCGCGATCGATGAGACGCGGTAAGAAGACCTGGGGGAGCTCGGCTCGTGGACCGCGGACGCGTACCCGCGTCGGCGGCACTCCGACAGCACCCCGTACGAGAGCGGAAGCTCCCTGAGAACGCTGGTCATGCGGTGGCTCGCCCTCTGTCAGCCGAAAGGGTAGACGGCCCGAGTCGCGCAATGTCCCAATTCCGAGACGGCGGGCGTGGGTCCGCAGTCTAGCGGGGGCGATCGCGCCGTAGTTGCCTTGCCTGTCAAGCGCCGACGTAGCGGGTGATGTGGTATGGCGTGTGGGCGAGGCCGGGGCAGAAGCGCCCGACCACGGCGGCCAGACGCCCGCAGATCTCCTTCGTCGGGGCGTTGACGCGGGCGAGGCGGGCGCGCGCGGCCTCCGCGTCGCGCGCGAGCGCGGCGACGTCGACGGTCGTGAGCCTGCGCTGCTCCACCACCATGCGGCCGCCGACCATGACGCTCTCGACCGCGGTGCCGTCCTCGGTGTGCACGAGCTGATTGGTGGGGTCGTTGAACGGGATCCAGTTCACGTGGCCGAGGTCGAGGAACACGATGTCGGCCTTGTAACCCGGCGCGAGGCGGCCGATCTTGTCGCCGAAGCCGAGCGCCCGCGCGCCGCCTTCCGTCGCGGCGAGCACGACCTCTTCCGTCGTCACCCAGCGCTCGACGTCGGGCGTCTGCCCTTTCGAGACGAACGAGGCCAGCCGCATCGCCTCGTACACGTTCTGGTTGTCGGAGCAGTTGGCGCCGTCCGTGCCGACGCCCACGTTGACCCGACGGTCGAGCATGCCCCGCATGTCGGCGAGCCCGTTGCCCAGGCGCAGGTTGCTGCCGGGGTTGTGCGCGACCGAGGCGCCCCGATCACCGAGCCGCTTCATGTCGTCACCGTCGAGCCAGACGCCGTGGGCGACGGTGAAGCGAGGGCCGAGCACGCCGAGATCGTCGAGATGCGCCGTGAGCGTCTTGCCGTAGAGCTCGAGCCCGACGATGGCCTGGACCTTCGACTCGGCCACGTGGGTATGGATCCCCAGCTCGTACTCCTTGGCCAGATCGACGCAGGCGCGGATGAAGTCGTCCGAGCAGTGGTGCGGGATGGTGGGCGCGACACCGAGGCGCACGTGGGCCCGATCGAGCGTCCAGGCCCGCAACGCCTTTCGCATGTTGTCGATGCTCGTCTTCCAGGGGGCGAGCCGGAGCTTCTCGACGTCCTTCCGCATCCCCGGCGTGAGCACGTCCATGAGGCCCGGAATCGCCTCGAAGAAGGTGCGGTCGGCCATCATCGGCGCGACGTGAGCCCGCATGCCGACCTCGGCGTAGGCACGGCCCACCGCCTCGAGGCCTTCCGGCGTCGGCGCCGGCCATTCGAAGGGCAGGTCATAGGCGGCGGTGCAGCCCTTGAGCAGCATCTCGGCGGCGCCGAGCTTGGCGCTGAGGTGCTTGTCCTCGAGCGAGCGATTTCCGCTGATCCATGGGCCGGCGGTCAGCAGCAGCTCGAGCGTCCACAGGTCGCCCGTCCCCTTGGCGAGGTTGCCGTGGGCGTGCGTGTGCGCGTTGACGAGGCCCGCGTGGAGCAGCTTGCCTCGCGCGTCGATCACGCTCGCGCCCGCGGGCGCCTCGAGGCCCGGGGCGCCGATCTCCGTGATCGTGTCGCCGGCGATGAGGATATCGGCGGGGTCGGCGCGATGAGCGCGGGGATCGAGCACACGGCCGCCACGGACGATGGTGACGTCAGGTCGCGCGCCAGGATTCCGGCGGGGGACAAGCCCCCGCCTTACGGGGCTCGGTTTGGCTTTCATGGATGACCTCATGGCATTGGGTTCGGCTCGCCGGCGGTGGCGGACCATGGGAAGAAGACGCGCTCGACGATCACGAGCGCCTGGAAGAGCACGATGCCCATGATCGAGAGCAGGATCATGGCGCCGAAGGCCACCGGCGTCTTGAAGAACGCGGTGGACGAGGTGATGAGATAACCGAGGCCGCGGTTGGCGGCGACGAACTCGCCGACGACCGCGCCCACCACCGACAGCGTGATCGCGACCTTGAGCCCGCTGAAGATGAACGGCACCGCATAGGGCAAGCGGATCCGCGCCAGCTCCTGCCAGCGCGTGGCCTTGTACGACCGCCCGAGCTCGAGGAGATCGGCCGGCACCGAGGTGAGCCCCGCCGCGATCGCGATCACGAGCGGGAAGAACGCGACCAGGAACGTCACGACCACGCGCGGCAGCTCGTTGGCCCCCAGCGCCACCACCAGGATCGGCGCCAGCGCGACCTTGGGAATGGACTGCGTCACGACCAGCAGGGGATAGACCGCGTTGGCGAAGAGCCGCGAGTACGTGATCACGATGGCCAGGGGCAGGCTCACCGCGATGGAGACGAGAAAGCCGATGACGATGGTCTGGAGCGTGGCCAGCGTGTGGCCGCCGACCGCCGCGGCGATCCGGGTCGTATCGGCCCAGATCACCGACGGCGCCGGCAACAGGTAGACCGGGAGGTGGAAGACCCGGACGGCCAGCTCCCACACGACCAGCAAGAGGAGGAAGAAGACCGTCGGCTGGACGACATCCCGCGCCGTCCGCCGGAGCCGCGCCCGGCTACGCCGTGACGCTGATGGTCGCTCGTCCAAAGATCAGCTTCCGGATGCGCTGGGCGCATTCCTGGAACTCGGGTAACGCCTGGAGGTCGAACGTCCGCGGGCGCGGGAGCGGAACGTCGATCTCCTCCATGATCCGGCCAGGCCGGGGGGACATGACGACGACCCGGTCGGCGAGGAGGACGGCCTCGGGAATCGAATGGGTGACGAAGAGGATCGTCTTCGGCTGCGCCGACCAGATGCGCAGCAGCTCGAGGCTCATCTCCTCGCGGGTGAGCGCGTCGAGCGCGCCGAACGGCTCGTCCATCAACAGGATGTCGGGGTCGTGGATGAGCGCCCGGCAGATGGCCGCCCG
>Ga0207646_10005342_pt1 | contig 13532 bp, 15 predicted proteins | sample KBSK5502metaG_FD_184343 | JGI IMG/M metagenome (GOLD analysis project Ga0207646, IMG submission 184343) | Corn, switchgrass and miscanthus rhizosphere microbial communities from Kellogg Biological Station, Michigan, USA - KBS K5-50-2 metaG... | ecosystem: Host-associated > Plants > Roots >... | reverse complement strand
TTGGGCGCCATGCGTACGATAGCGGAGGCTCCAGAGTGCCGGGTTGGAATGAAACCTGGCCACTCAACCTCTGTTAAAACAGCATATTAGCATGAGGTGACGTGCTTCCCGCCAGAGTCGCGGGAAGCAAAAAGAGCGCCGGTCAGGCGCTCTTCGCACGGCATGAAATGCCGCTGGTCGCGGTCCGCAGTCAGAGATGATAACGAGGCGGCGAGGAGCGAGCGAGGAGACAGTACACAGAGGTACGGCGACGAGCGAGCGACGAAGCCAACGAAGCTCAGTTTTGTTATATGCCCTGAATGTGGACCGCGTTACGCCATCGACTTGATCGCGTTAGCCAGCCTATGCTTGCTGCGCGATGCCAGGTTCTTGTGCACGACCTTCTTGTCCGCGACGCGGTCGATCACTGACTGCTGCGCTTGAAACTCTTTCATCGCGGCGGCCTTGTCCCCCGCGGCAATCGCCTTCTTGACGTTCTTGACTGCACTGCGGAGCGCCGACTTGAGGCTCGCATTGCGCTTGCGCGTCGCCTCCGATTGCCGGGCGCGTTTCTTGGCTTGCGCGGTGTTGGCCATCGAAAATTCCTGGTTTTCTGGAGTGGCAAAAAAAGACCGGGCATAATAATCGTTTTTCGCAATTCTCGCAAGCCGAATCCACTTTCGCTCCGCATGCCAACTGCGCCATCTCTCGCCTCGCCGTCCAGTCCGGATCGCAGCGCCTGTCGATGAATCTGCTGAAGGCGTTGTCGACGGTCAGCGCGATGACGCTGCTGTCGCGGATCACGGGCCTCGCGCGCGAGAGCATCAAGGCAGTCGCGTTCGGCGCCGGGCTGCAGATGGACGCTTTCGAGGCCGCGTTCCGGCTACCGAACATCCTGCGCCGCCTGTTTGCGGAGGGCGCCTTCTCGCAGGCCTTCGTGCCCATCCTCGCCGAATACAAGCGGCAGCGCGGGGACGACGCGACGCGCGATCTCGTCGGCACGGTCGGCGCGTTGCTCGCGGTGGTGCTGCTGGTGATCTCCGCGCTCGGCGTGCTCGCGGCGCCGTGGCTCGTGTATCTCCTGGCGAGCGGCTTTGCCAAGACGCCCGGCAAGGTCGAGCTCACCGCGGAGCTGATCCGCATCATGTTTCCGTACGCGCTGTTCATCTCGCTGGTGTCGCTCGCCGGCGGCGTCCTCAATGTCTATCGCCAGTTCGCGATTCCCGCGTTCACGCCGGTAATTCTCAATCTTTCGATCATTGGTGCGGCGATCTTGCTGGCCCCGCACGTCGATCCACCGATCATGGCGCTCGCCTGGGGTGTCGCCGTCGGCGGCGTGGCGCAACTCGCGCTGCAGATCCGCCCGCTCATGCGGCTCGGGATGCTGCCGCGCCCGCGCTTCGACTGGCGCGACCCGGGGGTGCGGCGGGTGCTCTCGGCGATGGGCCCGGCCGTGCTCGGCGTGTCGGCGGCGCAGATTTCGGTGCTGATCAACACGCAGCTCGCCGCGCATCTCGGCGACGGCCGTATCTCGTGGATCACCTACGCGGACCGGTTGATGGAGTTTCCCAGCGCACTGCTCGGCGTCGCGCTCGGCACGATCCTGTTGCCGAGTCTCGCCAAGCACCATCATGACGAGAACCAGGGGCAGTACCGGGCCCTCCTCGACTGGGGACTGCGGCTGACTTTCATCCTCGCGTTGCCCGCGGCGCTGGCGCTCGCCTTGCTCGCGACTCCTCTGATCGCGACGCTCTACCAGTACGGCCGGTTTACCGTCGGCGATGTCTGGCAGACGCGGGCCGCGCTGCTCGGCTACAGCGTGGGTCTGCTGGGGCTGATCGCGGTGAAAATCCTCGCGCCGGGCTTCTACGCACGCCAGGACATGCGCACGCCCGTGCGCAGCGCGTTTCTGACCCTGCTCGTATCGCAGACGCTGGCGGTCGCGCTGATGTTCCAGATCGGGCACGCCGGACTCACGCTGGCGACTTCGATCGGCGCGATCCTCAATGCGCTGCTGCTTTATCGGGCGATGCGCCGCGGCGACATCTATGCGCCGCTGCCGGGCTGGGGATGGTTCCTCGGCCGCGTGGCAATCGCGCTTTTCGCACTGGGCGCCGTGCTATGGTGGAGCGCGGGTGCGGACGAATTCTGGACGACCGCGCGCTTATGGGCGAAGGTGGGGCGCCTGGCGCTGGTGATGGGCGCGGGCGCAATCGTATATTTCGGCGCGCTGTGGCTGCTCGGTTTTCGCTTCGCCGACTTCAATCGCCGCGAGTCGCCGTGAGCAACGGGTATCGTAGGTGCGAATTCATTCGCACGGCCGGCGATGCGGTGCGCCGGGGCGGGATGAATCCGCCCCTACACCCTCAATCTTGTCCGCCGGGTTTGCGGTACGGGCACTTCGGCTTCACGCACTCGGCGTAGAGGTACAGGGCGTGCTCGCTGATCTCGAAGCCGCGATCGCGGGCGATCCTGAGCTGCCGCTTTTCGATCTCCGGATCGAAGAATTCCTCAACGCGGCCGCACTGCAGGCAAACCAGGTGATCGTGGTGACCACCCTGGTTCAGCTCGAACACCGATTTGCCCGACTCGAAATGGTGGCGGATCAGCAGCCCCGCCTGCTCGAACTGCGTCAGCACGCGGTACACCGTCGCCAGGCCGACGTCGACACCGTCGGCCAGTAGCTGCTTGTAGACATCCTCGGCGGTCAGATGTCGGACCTTGCTCTGCTCGAACAGGTTGATGATTCGCAGCCGCGGCAGCGTCGCCTTGAGACCGGCATTCTTGAGGTCGTGCGACGTCGTCATGGCGATGGACGGGGTGCCGCGGGCGGCTGAAGGGAGAGGGTGCTCGCCTATGATATAGTTTCCGATCGTCTTTTGGCAGCATCTAAAGCAACCATGCGCATGGTTCTCTGCGCAGTATCCTTGACCCTGATGCTCGGCGGCTGCACGTATCTCTCCAGCCTCGCCGTCTACAAGCTCGACATCAACCAGGGCAATTACGTCACGCAGGACCAGGTCGACAAGCTCAAGGTCGGGCAGACGCGGCAGCAAGTCCGCATCGCGCTCGGTACGCCGCTGGTCACCGACGCGTTTCATGCCAACCGCTGGGACTATGTGTACGAGTTCCGGCGTCAGGGCCGGATGCTCGAGCATCGCCAATTCACCGTCTATTTCGTCGACGACCGGCTTGCACGCTGGGAGGGCGATGAGATGCCGCCGGCGCCAGCGGAGGTAGCGCGGACTGGAGGCGGAGACGCGGTGCTCGACAAGTCGCTCTCGACCGCACCGAAAACCGGAGAGACGACCTGGCTGCAGGACCTGCTCAAAAAGCTCGGCTGGTGGCAATAAGGCTGACGATCGCAGGCGCCAGCGGGCGGATGGGCCAGGCGCTGCTCGAAACGGCGCTCGCGGAGCCCGACGTCGTGCTCACCGGCGCGCTGGATGTGGCGGCAAGTCCGCTACTCGGCCGCGACGCGGGCGAGCGCTTTGGCCATGCCACCGGGGTCATGGTCTCTGCGGACATTCCCGCCGCGGTTGCCGGTGCCGACGTGTTGATCGATTTTACGCGGCCCGAAGGCACGCTCGCGCATGTCGCCGCATGTGCCCGCGCCGGCGTGGCGGCAGTCGTCGGCACGACCGGCCTGTCGACCGCCGACAAGCGTGCGCTCGCCGACTTCGGGAAAGCGATTGCGATCGTGTTAGCGCCGAACATGAGCGTAGGCATCACCGTGCTCCTGCGCCTGGTCGGACAGGCCGCGACGCTCCTGGGCATCGGTTACGACGTGGAGATCGTCGAGATGCATCACCGGCACAAGGTCGACGCGCCTTCGGGCACGGCGCTGCTGCTGGGCGACGCGGCAGCGAAGGCGCTGGGGCGCGACCTGAAGAACGATGGCGTATTCGGACGCGACGGCGTGACCGGCGAACGCAAGCCGGGGACGATCGGATTTGCCTCTTCGCGCGGCGGCGACGTCGTCGGCGACCATAGCGTGATCTTTGCCGGCGCCGGCGAGCGCGTCGAGTTGACGCACCGGGCCGGTTCGCGCGTGAACTTCGCCCAGGGCGCGCTGCGCGCGGCGCGCTTCGTCGCGGCGAAGCGCGCCGAAGGGACGAAGGGTTTATTCGACATGCAGGATGTGCTCGGCATTCGCTAGCACACCAGAGCACCATCGTGAGCGTCGGGTCTCCGCGATCGTTTGATCTGACCGGGCGTCGCGCGCTCGTCACCGGCGGCGGCTCCGGGCTGGGATTGGCCATCGCGCGCGGATTGGCCGAAGCCGGCGCCCGCGTTGTCATCAACGGCCGCCAGCGCGGCAGACTCGAGACAGCCGCCGCGGAGCTTGCGCGCGAAGGCTATTACGTCGAGATCGCCCCGTTCGACGTGACGCAAGCCGCTGCCGTCGCGGCCGCGGTCGCCGCGCTCGAGCGCGAGGCGCCGATCGATATCCTCGTCAACAATGCAGCAATCAATAAACGCGGTCCGCTCGACAGCTTCAGCGATGACGACTGGCGGGCGCTGATGGCGGCGAACCTCGACGGGCCGTTTTTCGCTGCACGTGCGGTGATTCCCGGCATGAAGACGCGCCGGCGCGGCAAGATCATCAACCTCTGCTCGCTGGCGAGCGATATCGGCCGGCCGAACATCGTGCCCTACGCGACGAGCAAGGGCGGCATGCGCATGCTCACCCGCGCGCTCGCCGTCGAGCTCGCCCCGCACAACATCCAGGTCAATGGCATCGCGCCGGGATTTTTCCGCACGGCGATGAACGCGCCGCTGGTTGCCGACGCGGAGTTCTCGGCTTGGGTTGCGCGACGCACGCCCGCCGGCCGCTGGGGCGAGCCCTCTGAGATTGCCGGTGCCGCCGTTTTTCTTGCGTCTTCCGCCGCCGATTACGTCACGGGGCATCTGTTGGCGGTGGACGGCGGCTTCGGGGCGGCATACTAGCGGCGCGAGCCGCGGCGGATTGAGGCGCGCGTCGCGGTACGGTATAATTTCAAGCCTTCGAAGCGGGGAAGGCGGGCATGCCTTCCCCGCTTCGCACATCTGCTTCTCGCCCATAGGAAGAACGCCGTGTCCACCGCGCCCGTCCCAGCGATTCTCGCGCTCGCCGACGGAACGGTGTTTCGCGGCCAGGCGATCGGCGCAACCGGCGCATCCGCGGGTGAGGTCGTCTTCAACACAGCGATGACCGGATATCAGGAGATCCTGACCGATCCTTCATACGCTGGCCAGATCGTGACGCTCACCTATCCGCACATCGGCAATACCGGCGTCAACATGGAGGACGTCGAATCGAAGCGGATCTTTGCCGCAGGCCTGGTGATTCGCGACCTTCCGCGTGTCACCTCGAGCTGGCGCAGCACGCAGGATCTGTCGACGTATCTCCGCGACGCCGGTGTCGTCGGCATCTGCGGCATCGACACGCGCAAGCTCACGCGCATTCTCCGCGAGGACGGCGCGCAGAACGGCTGCGTGATGGCGGGCACTCAGTTGAGTAAAGAGGACGACGAGGAAGCATTGCGCCGCGCGCGCGCTGCGCCGTCGATGGCCGGGCTCGATCTCGCCAAGGTTGTGAGCTGCACGACGCCATACGAGTGGGCGGGCAGTACCTGGGCGCTTGGCGCGGGTTACCGGCAGCAGGCGAAGCCGCGCTTTCACGTCGTCGCCTACGACTATGGCATCAAGCACAACATCCTGCGCCGGCTCGCCGAGCGCGGCTGCCGCATGACGGTCGTGCCGGCGCAAACGACGGCGAAGGACGCGCTCGCGCGCAAGCCCGATGGAATCTTCCTCTCGAACGGACCGGGCGATCCCGAGCCCTGCGATTACGCCACCGCCGCGATCCGCAAGTTTCTGGACGTGGGTATTCCGACGTTCGGGATCTGCCTCGGCCATCAGCTCCTCGGCTTGGCGGTAGGCGGGAAGACGCTCAAGATGAAATTCGGCCACCATGGCGCCAACCATCCGGTGCTCGACAAGGATACGGGCCAGGTGCTGATCACCAGCCAGAACCACGGCTTCGCCGTCGACCCCTCCACGCTGCCGCCCACCGCGCGCGTTACCCACGTGTCTCTCTTCGACGGCACGCTGCAAGGGTTCGCGCTCACCGACAAGCCCGCGTTCTGCTTCCAGGGGCACCCGGAAGCGAGCCCGGGGCCGCACGACATGACATACCTGTTCGATCGATTCATCAGGCTGATGGAACGGCGCGGGAGCTGACGATGCCGCGCAGAACCGATCTCGAATCGATCCTCGTCATCGGTGCCGGCCCGATCATCATCGGCCAGGCCTGCGAGTTCGACTATTCGGGGGCGCAGGCGTGTAAGGCGCTGCGCGAGGAGGGCTACAAGGTCATCCTGGTCAACTCCAATCCGGCGACGATCATGACCGATCCGGAGATGGCCGACGTCACCTACATCGAGCCGATCACCTGGCCGATGCTCGCCAAGATCATCGAGCGCGAACGGCCCGACGCGCTACTGCCGACGATGGGCGGGCAGACCGCGCTCAATTGTGCGCTCGACCTCGCGCGCGAGGGCGTGCTCAACAAGTACGATGTCGAGCTGATCGGTGCGTCGAAGAAGGCGATCGACAAGGCCGAGGACCGCGAAAAATTCAAGGCGGCGATGACGCGCATCGGGCTCGCTTCCGCGCGCTCGGGGATAGCGCACAACCTCGAGCAGGCGCTCGACGTGCAGGCCGAGATCGGCTTTCCGGCGGTGATCCGCCCGTCGTTCACGCTCGGGGGCACCGGTGGCGGCATCGCCTACAACCGGGACGAATTCGTCGAAATGTGCAAACGCGGCCTCGACGCCTCTCCCACGCGCGAGCTGCTGATCGAGCAGTCGCTGCGCGGCTGGAAAGAGTTCGAGATGGAGGTCGTGCGCGACAAGAAGGACAATTGCATCATCGTCTGCTCGATCGAGAATCTCGATCCGATGGGCGTGCACACCGGCGACTCGATCACCGTCGCGCCGGCGCAGACTCTGACCGACAAGGAATTGCAGATTATGCGCGACGCGTCGATCGCCATCCTGCGCGAGGTCGGCGTCGACACCGGCGGGTCGAATGTGCAATTCGCGATCAACCCTGACGACGGGCGCATGATCGTGATCGAGATGAATCCGCGCGTGTCGCGCTCGTCGGCGCTCGCATCGAAGGCGACCGGCTTTCCGATTGCCAAGGTGGCGGCGAAGCTCGCGGTCGGCTACACGCTCGACGAACTGAAGAACGACATCACGGGCGGAGCGACGCCGGCGTCGTTCGAGCCGACCATCGATTATGTCGTCACCAAGGTGCCGCGCTTCGCCTTCGAGAAATTCACGCAGGCCGATGACCGGCTGACCACGCAGATGAAATCGGTCGGAGAGGTGATGGCGATCGGCCGCACGTTCCAGGAATCGCTGCAGAAAGCGCTGCGCGGGCTGGAGACCGGCGTCGACGGCTTCAACTTGAAGACGGTGGACCCGGATACCATCGCCGACGAGTTGGCGTACCCGCGCGCCGAGCGCCTGTGGTACGTCGCCGATGCTTTCGGCATCGGCATGTCGCTCGAGGAGATTCATCTGCACACGCGGATCGATCGCTGGTTCCTGGCGCAGGTCAAGGAGATCGTCGACACCGAGCTGTCGATCGAAAAGCGCAAGCTCGACGATTTTGGCGCCGACGAGTTGAGGTCGCTCAAGCGCATGGGATTTTCCGACCGGCGCCTCGCGCATCTGTGGAAGAGGACCGAAACCGAAGTGCGCGCGCGTCGTCATGCGCTGGGCATCCGTCCGGTATACAAGCGCGTCGATACCTGCGCCGCCGAGTTCGCGACCCGGACCGCGTACATGTATTCCACGTACGAGGACGAGTGCGAAGCGCAGCCGACTGGCCGCAAGAAAATCATCGTCCTTGGCGGCGGGCCGAACCGCATCGGGCAGGGCATCGAATTCGACTACTGCTGCGTGCACGCGGCGCTCGCGCTGCGCGAAGACGGCTACGAGACGATCATGATCAACTGCAATCCGGAGACCGTCTCGACCGACTACGATACCTCGGACCGCCTGTACTTCGAGCCATTGACGCTCGAGGACGTGCTCGAGATCGTCCACGTCGAGAAGCCGTACGGCGTGATCGTCCAGTTCGGCGGGCAGACGCCGCTCAAGCTCGCGCGCGATCTGGAGAGGAACGGCGTCCCGATCATCGGCACGACGCCGGACATGATCGACATGGCCGAAGACCGCGAGCGTTTCCAGCACCTCCTGCACGATTTGAAGCTCCGCCAGCCGCCGAACCGAACAGCTCGCACGGAAAGCGAGGCAATGATTGCGGCAAAGCAGATTGGCTATCCGCTGGTCGTGCGCCCGTCGTATGTGCTGGGCGGGCGGGCGATGGAGATCGTGCACGAGCAGCGCGATCTCGAGCGCTATATGCGCGAGGCGGTCAAGGTCTCGAACGATTCGCCGGTGCTGCTCGACCGCTTTCTCAACGACGCCATCGAGGTCGACGTTGACGCCGTGGTCGATAATCACGGCGACGGCAAGGATGTCATCATCGGCGGGATCATGGAACACATCGAGCAGGCCGGCGTGCACTCGGGCGACTCCGCCTGCTCGCTGCCGCCGTTCTCGCTGTCCAAGCAGCTGCAGGATGAGTTGCGGCGCCAGACGGTAGCGATGGCGCACGGGCTCGACGTCGTCGGCTTGATGAATGTGCAGTTCGCCATCCAGTTCCCGGATCATGAGAACGCCGGCAAGGGCGTGGTCTACGTGCTCGAAGTGAATCCGCGCGCGTCGCGTACCGTTCCCTACGTCTCCAAGGCAACGGGGCGCCCGCTCGCCAAGATCGCGGCGCGGTGCATGGTTGGACAGACGCTGGCGCAGCAGGGCGTCACCGGCGAGATCGTCCCGCCGTATTTCTCGGTCAAGGAAGCGGTCTTCCCGTTCATCAAGTTTCCCGGTGTCGACACCATTCTCGGGCCCGAGATGAAATCGACCGGCGAAGTGATGGGTGTAGGCGAGACCTTCGCCGAGGCGTTCCTCAAGTCGCAGCTCGCCGCCGGCGTCAGGTTGCCGGACAGTGGCAATGTGTTCGTCAGTGTCAAGAACCCGGATAAGAGCCGTGTGCTCGACGTCGCCCGTACGCTCGCGGGGCTGGGCTTCGACCTGGTCGCCACACGCGGGACTGCGGCTGCGCTGGCCGCTGCTGGACTTCCGGTCACGCCGGTCAACAAGGTTGCGGAAGGCCGCCCGCATATCGTCGACATGATCGTCAACGGCGAGATCGCGCTGGTCGTCAATACTGTGGAAGAGAAACGCAGCGCGATCCAGGACAGTTACGTCATCCGCCGCGCGGCGCTGAACGCGCAGGTGCCGACGTACACCACGATCGCCGGCGCGCGCGCCGCCGCAATCGGCATGCAAGGCCTGCGCGAGCTGGTTCCGTACTCGACGCAGGCGCTGCACCGGCGGTTGAAACCGCGCGCGGCGCCGCAGCCGGTCGCGCCTACGCACACCACGTGAAAAAGCATCCCATGACCACCGCAGGCGCGGAGCGGCTCAGGGCCGAACTGCACCGGCTCAAGACCATCGAGCGGCCGACGATCGTGCGCGCGATCGGCGAGGCGCGCTTGCATGGCGATATCTCCGAGAACGCTGAATACGACGCGGCAAAGGACCGCCAGGGCTTTATCGAAGCGCGGATCCGTGACATCGAGTCCAAGCTTGCGCACGCGCACGTGGTCAATCCAGCGGAGACCGACGCCGGCGGCCGCGTCGTCTTCGGCGCCACGGTCGATCTCGCGGACCTCGCCTCCGGCGAAAAGGTGAGCTACCAGATCGTCGGCGACGACGAGGCCGACATCAAGGCGGGAAAAGTCTCGGTCGGCTCACCGATCGCGCGGGCGCTGATCGGCAAACACGCCGGCGACACCGCCGAGGTCGAGGCGCCTTCGGGCGTGCGTGAATACGAAGTCCTCGCCGTGCGCTACCTTTGATTACCCGGTCTGCTGCGTCTGCCGCCGCCCGAAGCCCGGGGCGCCACCGCGGTGCCGCGCGCTGGCCGCAAGACCGATTCGCAGCGGCGGGAGCCCGAGCGGCATCGAAAGATTTTAGGGCGTGCGCCGGCGCCGCCTGCCGCCGGTAGGGGGCAGCTGGCTGCGCATCCGGTGGCCAGAGGGCGGCCGTGCAGGCGTGCGCGCCCTGGGCTCGCGGGGGCGGCGCGCCTGCGGCGTCGATTTGGCGGCGGCGATCGGCACCACGGATACAGTGCGTGGCGGCGCCCGGCGCCGGCGTTGGCGCTCCTGCGATCGCGGCTGCCGCTTGCGCTTGGCGGATTCGTCTTTGGTTTTCGTTCGTGCATCCGCGCGCTCGTCCCCCGTAGCCGGCGGCGCCGGCCGCCACACGACCAGAAGCTTCCCGATATGCTGGACAGGTGCGGCTTCGAGCTCCGCACAGATGCGCGAGAGCACTGCCTCGCGCGCACCGCGGTCGTCGTTGAACACCCTCACCTTGATGAGCTCGTGCGCAAGCAGGTTGGCATCAATCTCGTGCAGTACGCCGGCGGTAAGCCCGTGATGGCCCACGCTCACGACCGGACGCAGCCGGTGCGCCTTGGCGCGAAGATCGCGGCGCTCAGCCGGGGTCAGGGAAAGCATCGCTCGAGTGTAGCAGGGGCAATCGGGCGCGGGCCCGATTGCCCCACTTCTGAGTTACTTCGCCCGCTTGTCGCCACGCCTGGATGTGGTGGATTTCGTTGCGGACCGCGGTGCTTTCTCGTCGGGCCGGTAATCGCCGATGACCGTTTTGACGGGGCAAACGGCGAAAATGGGGCACTTCTTGCAACCGACGGCAAGTGCGATGGGACACAGGGTCATGTGCGTTCTCCCGGAATGGCCGTACAGCCATCCTATCACCGCAGCGCCGATGGCGGCGCCGCAGCGCGACGGGCGCCGGTTCTCGCGGCGAAACGCACCACGTAAGTCAGGTTCCTCAGCGCGTGCTCAGAAGCTCGACGCCAAGATGGCGCGCCAGACCGCGGCCGCCTTCGCCCATCACGCGGCCGTGGTTCCACCGGAACACAGGTTGCATTACGGGTGCGGCGAAGTTCATCCACGGCCGCGTCGTCGCCACCGTCCAGTCGTAGCGCACGCGAGTCGTCGTGCCTTCCGCCTCGAGGTGCCAGCGCCCGCGGCCGGAAAGCTCGCCCGAGGCGATGCCTTCCATGGTCGTCGGACGCTCCACTGCGGTCACGTCCATCTCGAAAGACAGCCGATACGGCAGGGCGCTCGACCAGGTGAAGCGGCGGATCGCGCCCACGCCGTTCGCATCGCCCTTCTTGAGCTCGATCACGGCCTGCACGTAGCGCCACCAGCGTGGCCAGTCTTCGACCGCGAAAATTGCATCCCACACGCGGTCGATCGGCGCCGCGAGATGCCAATGCGTTACCAGGGCGTACGGCCGCATTACGGGGACGTCATCAACGAGGCGCCAGCGCCTTCGCCATCCGCACGACAGGCAGCGACAGGCCGTTCGCCAGCGCGATGTCGTAGCGCTCGACGACCTGAAACGCAAACGCTGCGTACAAAGGTTCGCCGGCAAGGATCGCGACGAGCTCCAAGGCGCGGAATCCGCCCGCAGCCGCGGCGCGTTCGCACGCGTTCATCATCAGCCGGCCGACGCCGCGACGCGCATACGCCGGATGCACAAAGAAGGCACGGATGCGCGCCGCGTCGGCGTTCGGGTCGAGGAGTGGATCGGCCTGCGGTGAGCGCCCGCGATCGCCGCCGAACAAGGTCTTTCGCCGGCTCCAGCCGCCGCAGCCGACCATTTTTCTGTCGCGCTCCGCCACAAAATAGGTCTCATCGGCGATGAGTTGCCGGTCGACGGCGAACACCGTGCCCAGCGCGCCTTCGATCTGCGCCGGCGAATAGGTCGCCGCCTGCAATGCGCGCGCCGACAGCGGTATGAGCGCCTCGAGCAAGAAGACGTCGTCGGAACGCGCGAGGCGCAAAGTGATGGGCGTCGCCGTGACTCCCGCCCGCGCCGCGCGCCATGCCCGTTGCGCTCGCGTCAACGCGCGCGCAACAGCTTGGCTGTCTTGGCGACCTTCTTGGGCTTCACCCAGAAAATAGCCGCGAACCTTCCGCCGCCGGCGACTGCGTCCATCGCGGTGACGTTGATCTTGGCCGCTGCGAGGGTGTTGAGCGTCCTGGTCATCGCGCCTACGCGGTCATTGCCCTGCAACAGGAAACCGCTCTTCTTCTTGGACAGCTTGAGCTTCAGTTTTTTCGCCGCGCGCCTAAGCGCCGCGCTCTTCTCCGGTACGAGATCGAGCTGACCCTTGCCGCCGCTTGGGAATCCGGAAAACGCGAGCAGATTCACGCCCTGCCCGGCGAGGGCCGCCAGCACTTTCGCGGCCTGTCCGGCCGTATTGGGCACCATCACGTAGAAATAGTCGACCTTGCGCACGCGATCGCTCATGTCGTCCTCCTTGGTTAAAGCTCGATTGCAGCGTCGTGACTGCGTTCCGCGCATCGCGGCTGACGCAGGTAACACTTTCTCGCGCGGCGGCGCGCGCGTCAAGACCTCGCGCGCCTGATCCCGGGAACTTCCACAATGCACATTCCGGCCTCCGCCGGATTGGCCACCGCATCGAGCAGTGCCACATTCATCTGCGCCCGCGTCACGAGACCAGGCGTTCGGCCGACTCGCGCGTTGCCGGCAGGAGCCGCAACAGTGTGTATAGCGGCAGCAGAAGCATCGGCCAGCGGTGCCCGGGGCCGAGCACATACCACGGACGCAGGATCGTTGCCGGAATGCCCGTCGCCGCGACCAGCGCTTCGGCCTCCACGCGCGCGGCAACATAGGCCTGCATTACCGGAGCGGGGTGCGCGACGCTGACATACACGATGTGACTCGCTCCCGCGCGCTGCGCCGCGGCAGCGGTCGCCCGAATCGAGCTAGGGAGCGTCTGACACCATGAAACACGTGTGCGTTGCTGGCCACAAACCGCCGCTGGCGCGGCGCAGGGCGCAGCGAATAGTGGAGCCTATTCGCAAGCCCGGCAACAATGCCAGCGGCGGTTTGGGCCGCAACCCGAAGGGCTGGCCGCGATTTGGGCCCACTCGCTTTGTCGCAAGCCACTTGCTTGGAGCCTACCAAGCGGCGTGGCTTGCTTCGCGCGCTTGAGCCCAAATCGTGCCAGCGCATCACGTGTTTCACGGTGTCAGACGCTCCAAATCGACGCGCTGAAACTCGGCCGCGCATTCCGTCCGCCGGCGCGTCAGGTCGTGGCGCCTGGCATGCGAAATCGCGTACCCGGCGGAAAGCGCAACCCGAAATCCCCGGCCAGCAAATCGAGCAGCTCGTCGTCGTTGCGCAAAGTGTGCCGGCGGATCTCGGTGCCGCGGTCGACGCTGTAGTCGCGATTGACCAGCGTACGCCGCGCCTCGGGCTCAACGCGCTGGGCCGTCAGCGCCTGCACGAAGCGCGACTGCGGATGCGTCGAGACGTAGTGGTTGGCCACCTCGAAATCGATGGCGAGTTGCGGCTCAAGCGTGAAGG
>Ga0207646_10005340_pt1 | contig 13536 bp, 12 predicted proteins | sample KBSK5502metaG_FD_184343 | JGI IMG/M metagenome (GOLD analysis project Ga0207646, IMG submission 184343) | Corn, switchgrass and miscanthus rhizosphere microbial communities from Kellogg Biological Station, Michigan, USA - KBS K5-50-2 metaG... | ecosystem: Host-associated > Plants > Roots >... | reverse complement strand
CCTCCTGCTGCACGTGCACGCGCTTGTTGTCGAGCGCGAGCAGCGCTTCCTCGGCCGTGCCGTAGGTTGGCAGCTCCTGGTCCTTGACCTCGGGCGTCGCCTTGATCATGGTCAGGTAGTAGGTGCCAAGCACGATGTCCTGCGTCGGGCTGATGACCGGGTGGCCATCCGACGCCGACAGGATGTTGTTGGACGACATCATGAGGTTCTTGGCTTCCGCGATGGCGCCGCTGAAAAGCGGCACGTGAACGGCCATCTGGTCGCCGTCGAAGTCGGCGTTGAAGGCGCTGCACACTAGCGGGTGGATCTGGATCGCAGATCCCTCGACTAGCACCGGCATGAAGGCCTGGATGCCGAGACGGTGCAGGGTGGGCGCGCGGTTGAGGAGCACCGGATGCTCCTTGATCACCTCGTCGAGCACGTCCCACACTTCGGGGCGGACGCGCTCCACCATGCGCTTCGCCGACTTAATGTTCTGGGTGTAGCCCTTGCTCACCAGCTCGCGCATCACGAACGGCTTGAAGAGTTCGAGCGCCATCTTCTTGGGCAGCCCGCACTCGTGCAGCTTCAGCTCGGGGCCGACCACGATGACCGAGCGGCCCGAGTAGTCGACACGCTTGCCGAGCAAGTTCTGGCGGAATCGGCCCTGCTTTCCCTTTAGCATGTCGGACAGCGACTTCAGCTTGCGGTTGCCGGTGCCGGTGATCGCCCGGCCGCGGCGGCCGTTGTCGATCAGCGCATCGACGGCTTCCTGTAGCATCCGCTTCTCGTTACGCACGATGATCTCGGGCGCGCCGAGCTCGAGGAGCCGCTTCAGCCGGTTGTTGCGGTTGATGACGCGGCGGTAGAGGTCGTTGAGGTCAGACGTCGCAAACCGGCCGCCATCGAGCTGCACCATGGGGCGCAGCTCCGGCGGAATGACCGGCAGCACGTCGAGGATCATCCAGGTCGCCGACGCCCCGGACTTGCGGAAGGCCTCGACCACCTTGAGCCGCTTGATCGCCTTCTGCCGCTTCTGGCCGGAGGTCGACTTCGACTCCTCGCGCAGGATGCCGGACTCCTGAAGCAGATCGATGCGCGCCAGGAGATCGTGGATCGCCTGCGCGCCGATGCCGGCCTTGAAGACCTTGCCGAACTTCTCGGTGAACTCGCGGAATTCCTGGTCGGATAGCAGCTGCTTGACGTACAGCGAGTCCAGCTGCGTCTTGGACGATTCGATGTCGCCCGAGAGGCCCTCGGTGTCCTTCTTCAGCCGGTCGTTGAGGGTGCCGGCCTTCTGCTCATAGTCCTCGCGCCACTTCGCGATCTCTTCATCGGACTTGCTCTTGAGCTCCTGCTGGCGCTTCTTGGTCGCAGCCTGGACCTGGTCGATCTTCTTCTCGACCTGCTTGGGCAGCTCACGGGCGAGCTTGTCCTCGAAGAGGGTGCCCTTCTCGATGATGACCTGCTCATCCTCACCTTCGCCAATGGTGAAGTTGGTCGCGGCCTTCTTGCCCTTCTGCGCCTTGATCTTGTCGACCAGTTCCTTGGCGCGCGAAGTCATGGCGTCGACCGTCTCGTCGAGAGACTCCTCCAACGCCTTGCTCTTGGTCTTGGTGTCGTCCTGCTTGGCCTTGATCCGCTGGTCAAGGTCGTCCTTGAGCTCCTTGACCTGAACGTCGCGCTCCTCCTGCAGCTTGATCACGCGATCGTTGTGCTGCGGCGAGGACTTCGAGAGGTACTCCTTGCGGGCGTCCTCATCGATGTGGGTGACGATGTAGTTGGCGAAGTAGAGAACCTTCTCCAGATTGCGCGGGGACATGTCGAGCAACAGGCCCATCCGGGACGGGATGCCCTTGAAGTACCAGACGTGGCTGACCGGTGAGGCCAGCTTGATGTGCCCCATGCGCTCGCGCCGAACCTTCGAGCGCGTGACCTCCACGCCGCACTTGTCGCAGATAATTCCCTTGTAGCGGTAGCGCTTGTACTTGCCGCAGTGGCATTCCCAGTCCCGCTGCGGACCGAAGATCCGCTCGCAGAACAGCCCATCGCGCTCCGGCTTCAGGGTGCGATAGTTGATCGTTTCCGGCTTAGTCACCTCGCCGTGCGACCACGAGAGGATCGTCTCGGGGGATGCCAGCGAGAGCTTCAGCGCGTCGAAATTTTCCAGCTTTAGTGTCATGTATTACCTCAAAGAATCAAGGGGATTCTGCGCGGCGCGCGGCGCCCCGGTCGCCCATTGGTCCGACTCATCGATCTCATCGCGCTCGAGGTTGATGCCAAGGTCGAGCGGCATCTCGCTCATGTCGTCTTCGGACAGGATCACCTGCTTCTCGCCGTCGGACTGGATCTCGACGCCCAGCGCCAAGCCCTCGAGCTCCTTCACCAGCACCCGGAACGACTCCGGAATGCCGGCTTCCAGCGTGTTCTCGCCCTTGACGATCGCCTCGTAAGCCTTCACGCGGCCCACGATGTCGTCGGACTTCACCGTCAGGATCTCCTGCAGGATGTGCGAGGCGCCATACGCCTCCAGCGCCCAGACTTCCATCTCGCCAAACCGCTGGCCGCCGAACTGCGCCTTGCCCCCCAGCGGCTGCTGCGTGACCAGCGAGTAGGGGCCCGTCGAGCGAGCGTGGATCTTGTCCTCGACCAGGTGGGCCAGCTTCAACATATAGATGTAGCCGACCGTCACTTCGTGGTCGAACTCGTCCCCGGTGCGGCCGTCGCGAAGGGTGATCTTGCCGGATTCCGGCAGACCGGCGCGCACCAGCTCCGCCTCGATCGTCTCCTCCGAGGCGCCGTCGAACACGGGCGTCGCGACTTTCAATCCCAGCGCGTGCGCCGCCCAGCCTAGGTGCGTCTCCAACACCTGGCCCAGGTTCATTCGGCTTGGCACACCCAGCGGGTTCAGCACCAGCTCGACCGGCGTGCCATCGGGCATGTACGGCATGTCCTCGGCGGGAAGGATCCGAGCGATGACGCCCTTGTTGCCGTGCCGGCCGGCCATCTTGTCGCCCTGCGCGATCTTGCGCTTCTGGGCCACATACACCCGCACCAACTGGTTGACGCCCGGCGCCAGCTCGTCCTTGGTTTCGCGGCTGAAGATCTTGACATCGACCACGATGCCGCGCTCGCCGTGGGGCACACGCAGCGAGGAATCACGCACCTCGCGCGCCTTCTCACCGAAGATCGCCCGCAAGAGGCGCTCCTCGGCGCTCAGCTCTGACTCGCCCTTCGGCGTGATCTTCCCCACCAGGATGTCGCCCGGGTGGACCTCCGCGCCGATATAGACGATGCCGCGCTCGTCCAGGTTCTTCAGCGTCTCGTCGCTGACGTTGGGGATGTCGCGTGTGATCTCCTCCGGACCCAGCTTGGTGTCGCGGGCTTCGATCTCGTACTCCTCGATGTGGATCGAGGTGTACTTGTCCTCGCGCACGACGGACTCGGAAATCAGGATCGCGTCTTCGTAGTTGTAACCCTCCCAGGGCATGAAGGCCACCAGGATGTTGCGGCCGAGCGCCAGCTCACCCTCCGAGGTCGCGGGACCATCGGCCAGCGAGGTGCCGGCTTCGACGTGCGTGCCGGCCTTGACGATGACCCGCTGCGAGAGGCACGTCCCCTGATTGGAACGCTCGAACTTGTGGATTGGGTACCACTGCTCGGGCGAGCCGTCATCCGGCTTCAGCAGGATGCCGAGCTCGCGCTTGAAACTATCCAGCTTGGCCGCGGCCGAATCCGTGGGCGGCGGCGCCGCGCACGACACGACGGTGCCGGCCACCTTCGCCACGATCAACTCGCCGGAGTCCTTGGCCGCCGCCGACTCCATGCCGGTGCCGACGATCGGCGCCTCGGTCACGACCAGCGGCACCGCCTGGCGCTGCATGTTCGACCCCATCAGGGCGCGGTTCGCGTCGTCGTGCTCCAGGAACGGGATCAGCGCGGTCGCCACACTGACGGTCTGCTTCGGCGACACGTCCATGTACTCGATGCGGTTGACGTCCGCCACCAGGAACAGGTTCTTGGTGCGGGCGGTGGTCCGCTCCTCGGTGAAGTGGTTCTCGGCGTCGATCGGTGCGTTCGCCTGCGCGACCACGTAGTGGTCCTCTTCGTCAGCCGACAGGAACTGGACCTCGTCGGAGACCCAGGCCTTGATCGGGATGTCGCCCGCCCGAGCCTTGATCAGCATGTCAACCGTCTCGCGGTCGAGCACATCGCCCTTCTTGGCCAGCTTGGTCTTCCGGTTGCCGGGCTCGAGCACGTCGTCGCGGAGCGTCCGGCCGACGAGCCGGTCGCGATTCGCCTTGTCGGCGGTCATGGTGCTGAACACCCGGCGGAACGGCGTCTCGATGAAGCCGTAGCCGTTGACCCGGGCGAAAGTCGCCAGCGAGCCCATCAGGCCGATGTTCGGACCTTCCGGGGTCTCGATCGGACAGATGCGGCCGTAGTGCGAGTGGTGCACGTCGCGGACATCGAAGCCGGCGCGCTCGCGCGACAGGCCGCCGGGGCCCAGCGCCGACAGGCGGCGCTTGTGCGTGAGCTCGGCCAGCGGGTTGGTCTGGTCCATGAACTGCGAGAGCTGGCTCGACCCGAAGAACTCCTTGATCGCCGCCACCACCGGGCGGGCATTGATCAGCGAGGCCGCGGTCACGGTGGCCGCGTCGCAGATCGTCATGCGCTCCTTGATGATGCGCTCCATCCGGATCAGGCCCATGCGGAACTGGTTCTGCAGGAGCTCGCCGACCGCGCGCACCCGGCGGTTGCCGAGGTGGTCGATGTCGTCGGCCTCACCGGTCCCGTTGTTCAGCTCGATCAGCTTGCGGATGATCGCGATGAAGTCGTCGTTGCTGAGGGTGCGGATATTCATGTCCGTCCCCAGCCCGAGGCGGCGGTTCAGCTTGAAGCGGCCGACCCGCGACAGATCGAAGCGGCGGGGATTGAAGAACAGCGCCGTCATCAGCGCCCGCGCGTTGTCGACCGTCGGCGGGTCGCCGGGGCGGATCTTCTTGTACATCTCGACCAGGGCGTCGTTGACGTCGGTCGAGGAGTCCTTGTCCAGCGTCGACTGGATGAACTTGTGCTCGGCGCTGTTGTCGACGTCGGCGAACAGTGCCTTGATCTCGTTGTTGCTGCCGTAGCCAAGCGCCCGCACCAGCGTGGTGACCGGGATCTTCCGCTTGCGGTCGATCTTGACCGTCAGCACGTCCTTGCCCGAGGTCTCGATCTCGAGCCAGGCGCCTCGGTTGGGGATCAGCTTGGCGGCGTAGAGCATCCGGCCTGACGCGCGATCCTCACTGCTGGTGAAGTAGATGCCGGGCGAACGGACCAGCTGGGAGACGACCACCCGCTCCGTGCCGTTGACGATGAAGGTGCCTTCCTCGGTCATGATCGGGAAGTCGCCCATGAAGACCTCGGATTCCTTGATTTCACCGGCGTTCTCGCCGGTCCGGATCGTCAGGCGCGTGTTGATCCGCAAGGGGGCCGCGAACGTCATGTCGCGGTTGCGGCACTCTTCCTTGTCGAACTTGGGCTGGCCGAACTCGTAGTCGAGGAACTTGAGCTCGTAGTTCTTGCCCGTGTAGTCGGTAATCGGGTTGATTTCTTCGAACAGCTCCCGCAGACCCTCACGCTTGAACCAGCTGAAGGATCGGATCTGGGTCTCGATCAGATCGGCGACCGGGAGCATCTCCGGGATCTTGCCGTAGCTGACGCGAGAGCCGTTAGAGGAAGGCTGAATCATGGACTCTCCTTTCAGATGAAGCAGGAAAAGATGGTGGGCAGGCAGACTGCTCTAGGGACGCGGAAAGGCAACCCTGGAAGCACCGAACGGCAATAGTATCATCAGCCTACCCCGGCTGTCAAGCGCGCAAACATCTTTGCCGCGAAACCGGTTCGGCTTCGCGAGCGGGCCCAGGGCGGGTTCCCCGGGGTATGGGGTGGGTCGGTCAGGTCGTCGTTCGGAGCTCGGTCAGACTAATCGCGCGTTAGTCTAGCACTCCATCCGGCCGAACGGAAGGGGTACGGCCAACTTTTTTCCGGTATTCAGTCTGGCCCGCCCGAAGGGCCGTTTGGCGCCTGCCCGCTACTGGTTGAACGGGTTCTGCTGGAAGGCCGAAAACCCCGGAATCGGGATCCCCATGACCCAGCTGACGAATGCCAGGATCGCGGCCAGGATCAGCACGAAAAAAACCAACCATTTGAACACGACCCAGTCTCCCTGGCCGTATAACGGGGGTGCGGTGTATACCTCGCTCGTCCTGGTCGTCCTGGCCGGCCTCTTGGGTCCGCTGTTGGCCGCCGGGAAGCGGTTCCGAGTTCCCGTGTTGGTGGGGGAGCTGATCGGGGGGATCGTCCTGGGCCGAACCGGGCTCCATCTGATCGACCCCGGTGCCCAACCCTTCCCCGTCTTCGCCTCGCTCGGGTTCGCGATGCTCATGTTCGAGTCCGGCGCTCAGATCGACTTGGGCTCGAAAGTGGTCCGCGACACTGCGGTCCGGGCTGGACTGGCGTTCCTGACGACCTTGCTCCTCGCCATTCCGGCGGGTCTCCTGATCGGCGCCTGGACGGGGTCGCCGCACGCGGCGCTCTTTAGCGTCCTGCTGGCCGGCAGCTCGGCCGCCGTCGCGCTCCCCGCCATCCACGAAGAGCGGCTGGCCGGCCCCGCCGTCGCGTTCGTTATCGGCTGGATTGCGCTCGCCGACGCGGTCACCGCGCTCCTGATGCCCCTGACGCTGACCAGCGCCGGCAAGATCCCTGTTGCGCTGGTCGGCGATGCGCTGATCATCGCCGCGGCGGCGCTCGTCATCGCCCTGGGGCGCCGCCTCTTCGGCGGTGCGCAGGCCCAAGAGGCCAAGGAGCTCTCCAAGCAACGCCATTGGGCCCTGCGACTCCGGATTTCGGTGCTCATGCTTTTGACCCTGGGGGCGATCGCCGAACGCACCGGCGCCAGCCTGCTGGTGGCGGGGTTCGCCGCCGGAATCGTACTCCGTCAGTTCGGAGAACCGCACCGCCTTTCGCTCGAGCTGACCGGGCTCGCGACCGGGTTCTTCGTACCCGCGTTCTTCGTGCTGCTCGGCGCGACGCTCGACCTCAAGGGGTTGGTATCCTCCCCCTCGGCCATCGCGCTGGCAATTGGGATGGCGGTGGCAGCGACGGTGGCGCACCTCGTGGCGTCCGTCGCCGTAGGCAAGCAACAGCGCCTGCCGGCGGGCCTACTGGCCTCGGCCCAGCTGGGTCTCCCGGCCGCCGCCGCTGCGCTCGGGCTGGCCACCGGGTTAGTGCGCCCGCCAATCGCGGCCGCCCTGGTCGCCGGCGGCTTGCTCACCCTGATTCCCGCCACCGCGGGCGCGATCCTTCTGGCCGGCGCGGGCCCCGACAAGCGCGAGAGCGGGCCGCCCGTGTAGGCTCGCGACGATGGCCGCGAAGGTAACTGAGAACTGGGAGGACGAACCCGACGACCGCGACTATCCCGCGGCCGAGGACTACCTCAGCTTGCTGATGCCGGCCACGGCGGCCAAGCGGCTGGTCGGCCGATTGCGCACCGCCGCGATCGCGCACCGAAAGGCGAAGGACCTATTACGAGCCAGCCAGTTACCGGTCCTCCCGCCCGAAAACTTCCACGTGGCCAAGGACCTCAAGAAGGTCAATGCGGGAAAGAAGCTTTCTCCTGTGCTGCTGGTTCGGGGTCGGCTCGGAGCGACCGAGATTCCGCTGACGATAGCCGACGGCTACCACCGGATCTGCGCCAGCTACCACCTCAACGAGGATGCGGACATTCCCTGCCGCATCGTCGACCTGACCTCGCGCTAGATCCAACCGCGCCGGCGGTAGTAGAAGAGCTGGGCGAGCGTCGTCAGGCCCATGACCCCCACCGCCAGCACCCAGAAGGTCCAGGGCGGCGCGATGTGCGCCACCAGCCAGGCAAAGTTCATCCCGAAAAAACCGGTCAGGAAGGTCAGCGGCAAGAAGAGGGTGGCGAAGACCGTCAGGCGGGTGATCCGCAGGTTGAGCCGATTCGACACCGTCGAGAGGTAGACATCCATGGCGGTGCTCAGCAGGTCGCGCAACGAGTCGACCGTCTCGTACTGCCGAACCAGGTGGTCGTAGACGTCGCGGTAGTAGATCGACATCTCCTGATCACCCACCTCGCCGATCGCGCGCGTCGTCAGCCGCTGGAAGACGTCCCGCTGCGCGCCGAGCACTTTACGCAGGTCGACGACCGCGCGCTTCAGGTCCGAAAGCTGGCTCAACGCCGCGGTGTCCGGGCGGAGGATGATGCCGTCCTCCACCGCGTCGGTTGCCTCATCGAGCTTTTCGAGCACCGGGAACAACGAGTCGACGAGATGGTCGACCACCAGGTAAAAGAGATAGGGCAGGCTGCGATGCGCCAGGTCGGGGTTGGCTTTGATCCGCTCGCGCAGGCTCTGCAGCGGCTCCGACGGCTCGATATGAACGCTGACCAGGTACTGCGATGACAGGTACAGGTGGTGTTCGCGGATCTCGACCCGCGACCCATCCAGTTCCGCGGTAAAGAGGACGACGAAGGCATAGCCGGTGTACTCCTCGACCTTCGGCCGCTGGTTCTGGTGGCGGATGTCCTCGAGCGTCAGCTGGTGAAACTTGAAGGTTTGCTCGAGCAGCGCGAAGTCCGAGTCGTCCGGGTTCTCGATGTCGAGCCAGAATCCCTGCGCGCCATCGCGCAGGCATTCGGCGAGCCGATCGGGAGACGGCTCGACCAGCGGACCCTTGGCCGCGATCAGGTAGCGGCTCATGGCCGGCCCCCACCCTGCCCTCCCCCGCGAGCGGGGGAGGGATTCACCAGGTGGGGCTCAAACACTGTGTCTTACTTGATTTCGGCGCCGGCGCCCGCGTCCTTGAGCTTCTTTAGAACGCCCTCGGCCTCTTCACGGTTGATGCCCTGCTTGACCGGCTTGGGCGCCTGGTCGACCAGGTCCTTGGCTTCCTTGAGACCAAGACCGGTGATCTCGCGGACGACCTTGATCACACCGATCTTGGCGTCGCCCGGCGAGGTCAGCACCACCTGGAACTCGGTCTGCTCGGCTTCCGGTGCCGCCGCGCCCGCACCGGCGGCCGGCGCCGCCGCCACCGCAACCGGGGCCGCCGCGGTCACGCCAAATTCGGTCTCGATGGCCTTGATGGCGTTCATCACGTCCACCACGGTCCATTCCTTCAACGCGGATACGAAATCGTCGACGCTTACCTTTGCCATTGATTCCTCCTAACTTGCGGCCGCGGCGGCCGGCGACTGCGATTCTTTCTGACTGCGAACGGCATCGAGAGTACGAGCGAGCTTGGTGATCGGGGCCTGGAGCACGCTGGCAAGATTGCCGAGCGGGGCTTGCATCGCGCCCAGCAGCCGGCTGAGCAGGACCTCGCGCGAGGGCAGGTCGGCCAGCTCGGTGACCGCGTCGGCCTTGATCAGCTGGCCTTCGAGGAGCCCGGCCTTGATCACCATCTTGCGGTTGGCCTTGATGTAGTCGTTCAGGATCCGGGCGGGGGCGGATACGTCCTCCACGGCGAACAGCATCGCGATCGGCCCGACCAGCTCGGCGCTCAGCGGTTCGTAGCCGGCAGCCTTGGCGGCGCGCCGGGCCAGCGTGTTCTTCACGACCACCATCTCGATCCCGCCGCCGCGCAGCTTGGTGCGCAGGTCGCGCATCTGGCCGACCGTCATGCCGCGGTAGTCCGCGAGCACGGCCGTCGACGTTGCCTTGAGCCGCGCTGTCAGGTCCGCAACCGTTGCGGCTTTCTGCGCCTTCTTATCGACCTTCTCTTCTTTCTTGGTTCCCGTTGCCAATAAAAAAACCTCCTTCGCTCATCAGGCGAGGAGGCCGCTATCGCATCCTGCTCGCCTGCGCTGGACATTAAGCCGGTCGGGCCGGCTCCAGCGGTCTTTGGCTATTCAGTTGTGGAGCGTGAGTATATCAGGCGCCGTTCTTGGTAGCTTGCAGCGCGCCACGAATCAGCTCTCGCACCGCGGCGGCGCCCGCGGCCTCGGGCGAGGTGAGTTTCACGTGACGGATGGCTTTGCCCTCGCCTTCGAGCAACCCATCGGGGTCGGGCAGATCGACGCCATTCGCGAGGCCGAGGTTGACCCGCTCCCGCTGGGGGGAGATCGCGGCAAAGACGGATTTCATGTCGGCGGCGGTGCCGTACTGGATCACCTTCCAACCGGGATAGACTTTTTCGGTCGCCTTCGGCATGACGGAGAGGATCACCTCGCGGGCCTTGACCGCAATCTCGCGCACGGGCGGCGGGTAGCCCTTGAGGAAGGTGTCCACCGCGGGATCGCCGGTTTTCGTATTCGCCATTGGCCGAGGGGTCGGGGTTAGCTCATCCGGCCGGCGGCGGCGGGGTCGACCGGTACGCTCGGCCCCATCGTCGGGGCGAGGTAGACCGACTTGAGATACTGGCCCTTCGCCGAGCCGGGCTTGGCGCGGACCACCGCGTCCATCAGGGCGGCGAAGTTGTCGCGCAGCTGCGCCTCGGTGTAGGAGGCCTTGCCAATGTTGGTGTGGATGATGCCGGTCTTGTCGACCCGGTACTCGATCCGGCCCCCCTGGATGTCCTTCACGGCGCGGCCAATATCGAACGTGACCGTGCCGGCGCGTGGGTTTGGCATCAGGCCACGCGGGCCGAGGATCTTGCCCAGGCGGCCGACCTGTCCCATCAGGTCGGGGGTCGCGAGCGCGACATCGAAGTCGAGCCAGCCTTCCTGGATCCGCTTCACGAGGTCCTCGGCGCCGACGTAATCCGCGCCGGCCTCGCTCGCCTCGCGCGCCTTCTCGCCGGTGGCAAACACCAGCACCCGGCGCTTCTTGCCGGTGCCATGCGGCAGTACGACCGATCCACGCACCATCTGGTCGGCGTGCCGCGGGTCGACACCGAGGCGGAGATGAGCCTCGATCGCGCCGTCGAATTTCGAGGTCGAGCTCTTCAGTACCAGGCGGACGGCCTCGTCCGGCGCATACTGCTCGCTGCGCGAGATCGCCTTCGCCGCCTCCTTGTACTTCTTGCCTCGAGCTTGCGGCATCAGGCAGACACCTCGATTCCGAGTGAGCGCGCCGTCCCTTCGATCATCTTCATGGCGGCCTCCACGTCATACGCATTGAGGTCCTTGAGCTTGAGTTGCGCGATCTCGCGCACCTGCTGCTTGCTAACCTTGCCGACCGTCTCCTTGTTCGGCGTGGCCGAGCCCTTCTCGACACCCGCGGCTTTCTTCAGCAACGCGGCGGCCGGCGGGGTCTTGGTGACGAAGGTAAAGGTGCGATCTTCGAAGATCGTGATCTCCACCGGGATCACCTGGCCCGCCATCGAGGCGGTGCGGTCGTTGTAGGTCTTGACGAACTCCATAATGTTGACGCCGTGCGGACCGAGCGCGGTGCCGACCGGCGGCGCGGGCGTGGCCTTCCCCGCCTCCATCTGGATCTTGACGACGGTCTTAACTTTCTTCTTTGCCATTACTTCAGGCGCTCCACCTGGAGGAGGTCGAGTTCGACCGGCGTCTCCCGGCCGAACATGTTGACCAGCACCTTGAGCTTGCCCTTGTCGGCGTTGATCTCGTCGACCTTGCCGTGGAAGTCCGAGAACGGTCCGTCGATGACGCGCACGTTCTCGCCCACCTGGTACTCAACCCGGACCTTGGGGGCCTCGGCCTTAATCTGCTTCTGGATCGACTTGATCTCCTTCTCCTGAAGGGGCACCGGCTTGTTGCCCGAGCCGACGAAGCTCGTGACGCCGGGCGTGTTGCGCACGACGTACCACGACTCGTCGGACATGATCATGTTGACCAGGATGTATCCGGGGAACGTGCGCTTGGCCACGTGGCGGCGCTGGCCGTCCTTGATCTCGATCACATCTTCCGTCGGCACCAACACCTCGAAGATGCGGTCGTGCATGTCCATCGAGTCGACGCGCTTCATCAGGTTGTTGCGCACCTTCTCTTCGTGGCCCGAATAGGCGTGCACGACGTACCAGTGGGCCTCACCTTCAGCAGACGGAACCGGCTGCCCGCCATCGACCGGCACGACAGCGGCGGGCGGCGCCGACGGTGTCTCTGGCGGCGCGGGATGGCCTTCGCCGACGGTCACCCGCTCGCCGGTCCAGATACGGCCGGCCTCGGCCGCTTCCTTGGGCGCCGGGCGACGGCCGCGCGGCCTGGCGGGTGCGGGCGCTTTGGCGCCTTGTGCGTCCAGCGGTTTGCCGTTCTTTGACTCAGCCAACTTTCGGGAACTCCACCTTGACCAACGTCTGGCTCAGAACGTAGTCGATCAGTCCAAGCATGATTGATACCACTACCACCGTGACGATGACGACAAACGTCATCGTTCGCAGCTCACCCCAGCTGGGCCAAATGACCTTGCGGAGCTCGCCGACGATGTCCTCGAAGTTGCGGACGATGCCGCGACGCGGCGCAGGAGTCGGGCGTTGCACCACTCTGTTCGACCTTGGTTCGGTGGGGACGCTGTTGGCCATGCTTGTTATACCTGAGTCTGGCAGGGGTGGAGCGACTCGAACGCCCGACCCGCGGTTTTGGAGACCGCTGCTCTACCAACTGAGCTACACCCCTGTGCCGGTCGGCGCGAACAGTATAAGTCGGGATTAAGCCGCCCCCGGTCTGGAAAGGGCGGCGCAAAGGTTGCCACCCTACTTGGTTTCCTTGTGGGCGGTGTGTTTTCGGCACCGGGGGCAGAACTTTTGGATCTCCAGCCGGTCGGGATCGTTCTTCTTGTTCTTGACGGTCGTGTAGTTACGCTCCTTGCAGGTTTGACACTGCAGGGTGATGGTCGAAGCTAGGGCAGGCATTGAATCTCCAGGGGGTAAAAGGGTCCCGACACAAAAAAGACCTAGCGACTGCTAGGCGAGTTCAAATAATAGCAGAGTTTGCCCCGATCGTCAATACGGTTTTCGCCAAAACCCGATTCCGAACGTCTCAAACGCTCGCCTGGCACTAAAGCGCCGCTCGCGTGGGCCGACGGGCCCGCCCCGCTCGCGGGGGAGGGCAGGGTGGGGGCCTTCCCACCACCATATATATATATAAGGATGCGCGGCTAGTACTGGACGACGACGGTGGTCCCGATCGGAGCCCAGTTCCAGAGCGTCGCCATCGGGCTGTAGGGCACGTTCACGCAACCGTGCGTGCCGTTGTAGAGGTTGGCGCCGGGACCGTACCAGGAGCGCCAGGGCGCATCGTGGATGAAGTAGCCGCCCCGGATGAACTCCATCGCCCAGTTGGTCCACGAGGGCGGGTACCACCAGGGGCTGCCGTAGGCCCAGGGGGAGATCATCTGGTAGGGCGAGTAGCGGGCGAAGATGTGGTACACGCCGGGCGGTGTCGGCAGCTGCGGGCGACCGGTCGCGACGAAGGTAGTCAGGATCGCATTGCCGTCCTGGTACGCGGTCAGCACCTGGCGCGAGAGTGAGATCACGATAACTTTGCCGACGCCGGCGTTATACGAAACCGGGACCGACTGCTTGAGGTAGATCGCGCTCGCGAGCGCCTGCTTCTCCTGGTAGAGCTGCGAGCTGATCGACTCGAAG
>Ga0207646_10005339_pt1 | contig 13537 bp, 26 predicted proteins | sample KBSK5502metaG_FD_184343 | JGI IMG/M metagenome (GOLD analysis project Ga0207646, IMG submission 184343) | Corn, switchgrass and miscanthus rhizosphere microbial communities from Kellogg Biological Station, Michigan, USA - KBS K5-50-2 metaG... | ecosystem: Host-associated > Plants > Roots >... | reverse complement strand
GCCGCGAGCGACACCACCCGGACCGCCCGATGCGCCCCATCGTGAGTACCCGGAGCCAATGGCATGACGGACGAGAGGGAACGACTACGCGAGGCGCTGCCGTCCATCGAGGAAGTTGCGTCGGCGCTCTACGAAACGGACCCTCCCGAGTCGTGGATGAGGACCGGCACCGACGAATATCGCAAGCGCGCCACCGCGATGCTCGACATCATCGTCAGAGATGCTGTGGGGTTGCATGATCCCGACCATCCATTCCCGCAGTCGTGCATCGACCCGAGCCATGCCGCCCTCGCCCATGACCGGCCTTCCGGGTCTGGGCTGAGAGCCACCGTAGACGGAGCGTTCGACAAGGCGCGCCGTATGTACGTCTCGCCAGCGCATCAGGCCGACTCGATTGACGCCGCGATTGGCGATGCGTTGAACGAGGCGCAGGAAGGAGTCCGCGCCGCCCTCTCCAGCTCTAGCGACCCGGAGGCTGGGGGGCTGCCGACTAGTGTCGATCCAGTGGTTGGCCTCAAGTGTCCGATGTGCGGAGGAACTGGCCGCATCTTCGACGTGACGGCGGCGATCGAGGACGCTCAGCGCGCTGGTGATATTCGACTCGTGGAACCCGCCGCACGCACCGAAGCCAAGCCAGAGACACCGCAGTACACGCCCGGAGGTCTGCGTTACCCGACGGTCGGTGAACTCCACGGCGAGCCGAGCACGGAACCAATGCTACGCACTAGCCGCCAAGCCAGAGGCACCGGCATGAGCATCGACGAAGCGTGGGCCGAGGCTGAGAAGGCGCTGCCTGATGACTGGAGTTTCGGGCTGACGCCGTACTGGGACCACGGTCGCTGGTTCGGCTGGGAAGTCGAGGCTCATGCGGCCACCTACGAGTTCGACGACAACCGGGCGCTATCGACAGGCACGCTAGGTGCATTCCCGGACCCCGTCACCGCTCTCCGTGCCCTCCTCGCCCGTCTCACCGAAGCCAAGCCAGAGACACCGGCATGAGCGAGCTACACCAAACGGCTGACTTTGACCTTCGTCCCGATGGGGGCTGGTATACCGCGACCTGTACATGCGGACACACCGAGGGACCGTTCCCCGATCCGGAGACGATGGTGGACGCGCTCATGGATCACGCCTACTTCGCTGGCCGTGACGAGGCGACATCCGAGGAGAAGGGATGACCGACAAGAGGGAACGACTACGCGAGGAACTTACGCCGCAGGAAGTCGCTGAGTACGCGGTGTGGTATGCCCGGAAGGTCAAAGGTCCAGCCGACAAAGTCGCGGCGGCGCTTCTCGAAGAGTTTCCGTGGTTGCGTGAACCGCTAGAAGCCGCCGCCCTCGCCCATGACCTGCCTATGGGCATTCGTGGTGGTGACGACGATGAGGACCAGTACGCCGCCCTCGCCGTTGACCGGCCTTCCGGGTCTGGGCTGAAAGAGGCGGTCAAGCACTTCCTCGAAGCATGGCCGAACATCGTCAATCACCCGCGCTACGACAACGTCGAAGTAGCCGCTCTCCGCGCCGCCCTCTCCGGCTCTAGCGACCCGGAGGCTCAGTGCTCCGGATACGCAGGCGACCCCGGAGCGTCCGCGCCGCGATGCGAGTCCTATGCGGGCCATCCCGGACGCCACTTCATTCGACCGTTTGGCTCTAGCGACCCGGAGGCTGTGGGGCTGGACGTGGGAGCGTTGCGATCCGTCGTGGAACAGGCAGCACGGATGGGCTCGTGCTCGCAGACGCACCACGAGTGGATCGCGAAGGCTGCCGTGGCCGCCCTCACCGAAGCCAAGCCAGAGACACCGGCATGAGTAGGGCTAATCCGGAAAGCCAAGCCAGAGTCACCGGCATGAGCGAGCCGCGCACCGAGGCTGGACGACGGCTGCTGGCTGGGCATGGGCATGTCAAGAGTTATGACGGCCCGCCAGCCGAGGAAGCGCCGTGGTGCGCGGCCGATGATGAGGAATGGCCCTGCCCGTTGGTTCGGAACATCATCGCCATCGAAGCCGAAGCCGCCGCAGCCTCTGAGCTGAACATAGTGGCACTCGGGGATGCGCTGTACGCGGCGCTCGGTTGGTCGACGGCGCGTTACCGCCCCGACCGAGCGCACGACCACGACGACTACGCGACGTACGATCCAATCCCCCAAGGCATCGTCTCTGGTGACCGTGACCACCCCGATTGGGCTGCTCTTACGGCTCGCGTTGCGATGTGCTACCGCGCCGCCCTCCTCGCCTCCCGGCTCGACGCTGACAAGGAGGGGGAGGGATGAGCCGCATCGATCTGATTGAGGAGGAAGGGGAACACTGTCAAGCGTGCGGTCGTGCCTACCTCAGCATTGGCTGGTGGTACGCCGACGATGACTTGTGGGCCGAGATCACCGATCGCTCGGATGGATCAGGGCTGCTCTGCCCGGATTGCTTCGGTCGAATGGCGAGAGCTAAGGGCATCGGACTGCGGTGGCGACCCGAGGTGAACTGGCGGACAGCGGATGGATGGTCGTTGCCGGGACGCTGCGCGGTGGCGAACTCACCGAGCGTCACTGTTGCGGTGACCAACTCCGAAGTCGTGGTAGACCGGTCTCGGTGAGCGGCGTATGACGGAGCCGCGCCTCGCCTACACCGTCGCAGAAGTCGCGGATCTGCTCGGCAAGTCCCGACTCCAGGTGCAGCGCTGGCTGCTGGCCGGCGAGCTGCCGGGAACCAAGGTCGGCGGCGTGTGGTTCGTGCCGGTCGACGCGCTCACCGCCAGGCTGAGGGGCTACGATGACGAACGTGCGCGGCCATCACGAGGGGACGCTCTTCCGGCGGAATCGGGACAAGCGCTGGGTGGCGATGGTGACGATGCCGGACGGCCGCCGCCGGTCCGCGTCCGCAAGGTCCAAGGCGGACGGCGTGGCGCTGCTCGAGGAGCTCAAGCGACAGCGGGACGCGCAAGTGGTCGATCCGCGGAGCTTGACCCTTGGGACGTACCTCCGAAGGTGGCTGGATGATGTCAAGCCGAATCTCGCGCCAGAGACGTGGCGGAAGCACGAGTCCATCGTCCGAGTCCATGTGGTACCCGCGCTGGGGCATGTTCGATTGTCCCAACTGTCGGTGCGAGATGTCGACACGTGGCTTTCTCGACCTGGTGGGTCCGACGGACAAACCCGTCGGCATCACCGTGCGACGCTGCGCCGAGCACTTGGCGATGCGGTTCGAGGCGGACTCATCGTTCGTAACGTCGCTGCCCTCGCCAAACCACCCCGATTGGCCCGACGAGAGCGCACCGTCCTAGATGCCGACCAGGTGCGCGTGCTGATCGAAGGGACGCGAGCCGATCCGCTCGGTCCTTTGTGGACGCTGGCCTCGACGACCGGCATGCGCCTCGGCGAGATGCTCGCGTTGACGTGGGAGGACGTCGAGCTCGACGCGAATCCGCATGTCAACGTCCATGCCACTCTTCACCGCGTGGACGGCGAGTGGCAGCGACGCGAACCCAAGACGGAGAAGTCGCGGCGCGTCGTCCCGCTCCCAGCCGTCACGGTAGAGGCGCTGCGGCGCATCCGTCGGCTGCATGGCCTCGTGTTCACCACCGACAAGGGCTATCCGCGCCACGGCTCGAACCTGCCCAAGGAGCTGCACAAGGCGACCGACCGGCTGGGCCTGCCGCGCGTCGGCATCCACGACCTCCGGCATTCGGCGGCGACGATCCTGTTCGCCCGCGGACTGCCCATCGAGGCCATCGCGGACCTGCTCGGCCACAGTACCGTCCGCGTGACGCAGGACCTCTACCGGCACCGGGTCCAGGAGTTCTCCGAGCTGGCAGCGAAGCGCATGCAGGAGGCCGTGGGATGATCGGGAAAGCAATGGACGACTCGTTCAGGCGTGGCATGGTCGTGGGTGTCTCACTGACCTTTGCGGTGATCGCCGCCATGAAGCTGCTCGGGGTGGGATGACGCCCGCTCTGCTTGCGCTTCTGCTTGCGGGACGTTGCTCTCGCAACGGGTTGTGGAGGCGACGACCGGATTCGAACCGGTGAATAGGGGTTTTGCAGACCCCCGCTACGGTGCGCGGATAGGCCGGTTCGTGCTCGTATCCGATGTCATCCGATGCCATAAGACGCAATCCTCTGCTTGCGTTCTGCTGTCGCTGCACCGCATGATTCCGCCTGTGCGCCACTAGCGGTCGCTCCGCATCCGCGTGTCCGGTGAGATGAGTGCCGTCACCGACCGCCGCTTCCGAGATCGCCGGCCTGTCAGCCTTCGCGCTGTTCGTGTTCATCACGATGTTCGCCGGCGTAGCGCTGTGGCGGCGCTGGATCGTGCTCGGCTTCTTCTACGACATGGAGCGCCAGGGGCGGGTGATCGCCGAGACGCAGGCGGTGCGCAACGCCGAGGCGCTCGAAGCCACGTCCAAGGCGCTGGTGGCGGCCATGAAAGAGATCGCCGGCCTGCGTCGCGATGTGCGGCTGCTGCGTGACGAGCTCCGTCCTGTCGTTTCGAGGCGGCCTGATGGGTAGCCGCTTGCGCGCGCTCCTCGAAGCCCTGATGCCGTGGTACTCGGCCAAGGAAGCGCACGACCACGACCGGCGCACCGAGGCCATCCGGCAGCGCAGCGTCAAGGCCCGTGAGACGTCGGAGCGGGTGCGTGACCTCGCCACCGCCAAGCTTGGCTCGTACCAGCGGGTCCGGGTTCGTTGAGTGGCCCGTCCGCCGTGTCGTGGCTGCTCATCGGCCTCGCCGTCATCGACTGGCTGGCGACGGTGATCCTGGTGCGTGCCGCGTTGCAGCTCGACGAACCGGCCCTCCAGGAGCGCGCTTCGACGTCGGTCATCCTGAGTGTCGGCGCGTCACTGGCCGCGGTGCTGGCGGGCGCGTTCCTGCTCGGCGTCATCCTCGCCGACGGCGTGGCCTTCCTGTTCCTGTGCGCGGGGCTGGTGATCCTGAGCGCGCCACAACTGCTGTGGGTGCTGGCCTACTGGCGCGGGAAGTTCCGGTGAACAGCACCTACGAACCGAAGCAGGCCTCGCTCGACGCGCACGTCCATGCCTACGAAACCCACTGCGAGGACGAGCAGAAGGCGCGCCTCGCCGCCAACTACGCCTACGGCGAGGAAGCGGAGATGTACCAGGCCGAGGCTGAGGCGCACCACGCCGCCTGCCTCACGTTGCTGGCGATCATCGAGAAGGACACGCCGTGATGGCTCGATACAACCCGAGATCGACCGAGGTTCGTTGGGCCAAGCAGCCACGTATCTGCGACTTGTGCGCCGGGACACGACCGCTCGTCCGCTTCCAGTTGACGCATACCATGCGGCCGGCCGGCGCGGCGCGGACGACGACGCGCGGTTGCGGGGCCATCTTCCTGTGTGAGCGGTGCTGGAAGCCGCTGCGCGCCAGGACGCGCGCTCAGCCAATCGCCTTCATTCCGAAGGCAAAGGCCATCGCGTGAAGCGTCTCGCCTTCATCGTCGCCACCACCCTCAGCGCGCTGCTGGCCATGCACCACGCTCCCCCGGTGACGTGGCCGGCCAAGGCCATCCGCACCCCCGAACCGGAGCCGTCGCGAACCGCCGACACGCGCGCGCGTTGGCCGAGCACCCATTCCCGCGTCCGGGGCAACTGGTGCGCGTTCGCGGGCTCGCTGCGCAATCGCACCTGCCGGGTGGGGCCGTGACCGCGCTCTGTCCGACGTACGTCGTCCCCAATGCCTCGCAGCTGCTCCAAGGCGGGAGCACTGGCAAATACGACTGCACCGCGTGGGCTGCGCGCGTCGTCATCGCCACGTCGACGTGCGGGGCCAAGGTCCCCAGCGGCCGGACCATCCGGCTGCAGACCAACGAACCCATCCCGGATCCAGACTCGCCGGGGCTCAACCTCAGCCAGGTCGCGACGGTGGCGCGCGAGCACTACGGCGTGTACATGGACGTCCGCACCGGCTTGCGCAAGGTGACGTGGGACGAGTATGAGCGCCGCAGGAAGGCTGGTCAGCCGGCCGAGATCCAGGTGAGCTACGCCCCGATCGCGGCCTCCAAGTACGACGCCGGACGTGGTTTCCGCGGCGGGCATGCGATGGCCGAGACGACGCACGCGACGTACGACTCGCTGGCCGACGGACGGGCAGCGGGGGTGTTCAAGTTCAACGGCACGCTGTACACCCGCAGCCTCATCAGGGAGGCGGCCGGCAAGCTCGTCATCAACCAGCGCGGCGACACCGTCGGTCTCGGGTTCGTGTGGGCGGCGTTCGGACGCGACGTCGTGCCGTCGTACCGCTGCCGCGTCCCGGCCGGGCCGGTGCTCGTGTACGCCCTGGTCAGCGGCAAGGTGACGAGCCGGCGTGTCGCCACGACGGCGGGCTTCACGGCATCGTGCAGTCCACCCCGGTCCTACCCGTGGCCCGCCAAGGCTCGCACCGTGACGCTGGTCAAGGTGACCGGCGGCGTGCATGCGGGCTGGTACATCAGCGCGAAGTACGCGACGGAGTTGTGATGGGCTACATCCCGCCTCCCCCGCCTCGCGAACCCTTCCGCCTCAACCTCGACCGGCACGGCATGCCCCGCGACTACGCGACCTACGTGTGGCTGCTGTACGGCCGTCGAGTCGAGGACAAGTCCCCTCAGCGCCTCGCCTTCGCGCGAGCCGCAGTCGGTCCAAGCATGGATACACGCTGACCATGGAGGCATGACATGACCGAACCGCGACCCGACGACGACGAGCTCGACCCCGACGTCCAAACCGATCCCGTCCCCGTGCTCCCGGACGACCCCGAACCCGAGGACGACGCCAGCGTCACCGACGAACCACCCACGGAGGGAGACAACCCATGATCGACCGACTCAAGCGTGAACCCGTCCTGGTCGTCAGCGTCCTGTTCGCGGCGGCCTACGCCGTGGTGCAGACGCTCAATGGCTCGGGCGTCATCAGCCCCGACATCGCCGACACCATTGGCAAGGCCATCAACCCCGAAGGCGGTTGGCTGCTGCCCATCGTGGCGGGCCTCATCATCCGCTTCTTCGTGACCCCGACCGCCGCTCCCGTCGTCAAGGAAGGCACCGAGGTCACCGTGGTCACGCCTCCGGGCGAGCCCAATCGGTCGGTGAGGGTATGAGCCTGCACCTGATCCTGTACATCGTGGCCTTCGTCTGCTTCGTGGCCGCCGCTATCGGGGTGAGCGCCGGCCGGCTGTCGCTGCTGGCGGTCGGGCTCGCGGCGTGGGTGCTCGTCAACCTTGTCTAGATGTACGAGTACCGCTGTACGCTGGTCCGGGTCATCGACGGTGACACCGTGCGCCTGACGGTCGATCTCGGGTTCAGCCTCGAACGGCGCGACGACTCGTATCGCCTAGGACGGATCGACGCGCCCGAGATGTCGACGCCCGCAGGGCCTCCGTCCAAGGACCACCTCGCCTCGCTGCTCGCGGGCAAGAGCCTGCTCGTGCAGACGTCGAAGGCCGACAAGTACGGGCGCTGGCTGGTCGAGCTATTCGCCGATGGGGTGAATCTCAACGACGCGATGGTCACCGACGGCCACGCCGTCTACAGAACCTACTGATGGAGCTGTACGTGCGCTTCTACGTGCGCCTCGGCTGGCAGATCGTGGCGCGCGTCGTGCACATGGGCTGGGTCCATTGAAGCCCGAGACGTACGCCTCCGAGAACGCCCGCTCCAGGCAACGCAAGATGGCGCGCCCCAAGGACCTGCTCGGCTGGTACATGGCGGGCTTCCGCGAGGAGGTCCCCGACCGACTGCATACCCGCGGGGTGTGGCGCGACGCCCGGCGGCGCGGGGACGTCGAGGCGTACCAGCCGGTCGGCGGGTCGGTGCTCGGCTCGCCGCGGGTCAGTGATCCGTTCCGCGCCTTCCTCGAGGACGACGCGTTCGGCACCGAGGCCGCCGAGTACGAGGGCCACCGCGACATCCACAACCACTACCGCACGCCGATGCGCGCGGCCCTTGCGAGGCTGGCAGGGAGAGGGCATCCGACCGAGCCGTACCCGTTCATGGCGCGCTGCCTGTACCGCACCGCCCTGCGTGACGGCGATTGGGACGGGGCGTGCGCATCGCTGGGCATCATCGAGCCGGTGCGTCGGCCGTACATCGAGGCGGCCCTGCACCGGCTGTACGAGCGGTATCACGAGGAACCACCCCAGAACTACTACCGAGAGACGCAGGAAGTCGCGTAGACTCCGCCCAATCGAATCCCGAGCCGGGCACCGGACTCCCGGCGGCGTAGCCAGCCACACGGCAGCGCTCGGGCCTCGCCATCTCCAGGAGGCTCTAGCCATGCCCCGCACCCCGATCGTCGTCCGTCTCGACGACGGCAAGGACCACCTCATCATCGACGGCGAGGTCACCGGCTGCGGCCAGGTCGTGCCGCCTTTGACACCGTGGGAAGCCGAGCTCGACAAGCCGTGCGCGACGTGCTTCCCCGACGAGGCGAAGGCCAAGAAGGCGACCAAGGCGGCGTAGATGTCCGGCGGTCGTCCCACCAAGCGCCTACCCGCTAACCAAGCCGCCATCGTAGAGGCGCTGACGAAGGGCTATACGCGCACCGCAGCAGCAGCGGCAGCCGGGATGACGTACGACACGCTGCGTGAGTGGGAGAAGGCCGACACCGAGTTTTCCGATGCCATAGAAAAGGCGGAGGGTCTCGCTAAGGGCCGCATCATCGACAAGATCGCGGCATCCTCGTCATGGCAGGCGCAGGCATGGATCGCTGAGCGCCGTTGGCCCGCCGAGTTCGGTATCAGGCAGCGGGTGGAGATGACTGGTCCGGACGGAGGTCCGATTGAGCACCTCGACATCAGCACCCGTCCGGACCACGAACGCGAAGCTCTCGCCGAAGCTATCCGCGATCATCTCCGCAGCCAGGACACCGAGCCAGCAGAAGGCGCTGCTACGGGAGATCGGGAGGCTTGACGGCTACGGCTCCTACCTAGCGGAGCCGGTCGAGTTCATCCGCGAGATCCTCGACGAGGAGCCGTGGTCGATCCAGGCGCGCATCGCGCGGGCGGTCGTCGACCACCGCTCGGTAGCGGTACCGTCGTGCTTCGGCTCGGGCAAGGACTGGATCGCCGCTCGGGTCGGGGTGTGGTGGGTGGCCACCGGGGGCATCCTCATCGCCACCTCGAACACCTTCCCCCAGCTGCGCGACATCTACTGGCGCGAGCTTAGAACAGCCCATCGGCGAGGCACCCTGCCGGGCAAGCCGTCGTGGGGCAACGACCTGCGCTGGGACGTGGCGGACGGGCAGTGGGCCATCGGCCGCAAGCCCGACGATACCGACCCCGAGGGCCTTCAGGGCATCCACGGCCGACGGGTGCTGGTGGTCATCGACGAGGCCAACGGTGTGTCACCCCAGCTATGGGAAGCCGTCCGAGGGCTCGTGGTCAACGCCGAGTCACGCGTGCTGGCGATCGGCAACCCGTGGGAACCGACGGGGCCGTTCTACGAGGCCTGCCAGTCGGCCAACTGGCACGTCATCCCGATCAGCGTGTTCGATACCCCGAACTTCACCGGCGAGACTGTTCCGGACAAGGCCGCCACCGAACTCGTCGGGCCGGTCTGGCTGGAGGAGCGTCGCAGGGACGGCCTCGAGGGCACGCCGTGGTGGCAGGCCAAGGTGCTCGGCCAGTTCCCCGACACCGCCAGCAACGCCGTCATCCCGCTGTCATGGGTGGAGGCGGCGCGGGTGCGCGATCAGGTGACCGACGCACGGGACTGGGCGGGCCTCGACGTCGCACGCTTCGGCTCGGACGACTCGGTACTCGTGGAGGGCAGTGGCAATGGCCCGGAATCGGCGCACATCGTCCACGGCCAGGACACCATGGTGGTCGCTGGGATCGGCAAGTCCTATCTCGACCGACGCCGGGGTACCCTCGCCGTTGATGTCATCGGCGTTGGTGCGGGGGTCGTGGACCGAATCAGGGAGCAGCATCCTCCCGGTACGCTACTGGGCGTCAACGTGGCCGACGCTCCGCAGCACGACCCTGAGCTACTCCTCAACCTTCGCGCCGAGCTATGGTGGGACGTCCGTAGACAGCTCGACCCCGCCACGACCGACGAGCCGCTGAGCCTCGCCCGCCTCGACGAGCCGACCTACCAGCGCCTACGGGCCGAGCTGACCGCGCCGACCTACCGCATGACCTCGTCGGGCAAGGTCCAGATCGAGTCCAAGGAGGAGCTGAAGGCCAGGGGCCTCCCCTCCCCGGACCTCGCCGACGCCTTCAACCTCGCCATCCACGCCCGGTCACGCGCTCGACGCCGGGTCCGAAGCTTCGGAGCTGCCGCGTGACGACTCTATATGCCGAGTTTTCGAGCGACGGCAAGCCAATCGTGATAGCCGGGTTTGTCGAGCGCCCAGGCGGCCTTAGCCGCAGGGCAGGCAACATCGTGATCCGTCTCCTCGGTTGGAGGCGGAGCACCGCACCAGCGACAGACACCCGTAAATGGATGCCGAGCGTTGTCGTAGATCTCCTCAAGCACCGTTCGGTAGTCGTCGGCCTTGCTCATCTATCCCCTCGTTTTCGGGACTGGCGTGAAGGGTCGCGTGCTGTAGCGGTTGGGTTCACCGGGTCGACCCTTCAGCGGGATGCGCTCCGCGCCCCTTCGCTGGGCCTTGACGGCGGTCCACGTCGAGTGGCCGAGGTCGTTGCCGTTGAGGATGCGGCGGATGTACTCGCTGATGGTGAAGCCGCGGGCCTGCGACTTGGCCGAGACAGCCTCCCATTCCTCGTCGGACAGGTAGACGATGCGGCGCTTGTAGGTAGCCATGCGGTGCATGGTACACGGTGCACGGTGCACACGTGAGCGAATGGGACGGCACCCCGTGGGCCGGCACCCCCGCCAGTCAGATCGCCATCCGCGAACCGCTGGGCATCACGCGCCTGCCGCTGAAGGCCGTGACCGGCCCCGGCGTGGCGACGTACGCCAACGACTACCCGCTGTCGAGCCTCGGCAACAGTCCCCAGGACAAGTGCGCGGCCTACCTCAAGGCGTACAAGTGCGGCTGGTTCTACAAGGCCGAGTCCAAGATCAGTGGTGACCTCTCGACGCTGCCGTGGACGGTCAGCGACGGGGACATCGAGTCGGATGACCCGCGGGAGACGGAGATCGGCCGGCCCGACCTCGACGTGCCGTTTGAGGCACTCAACCCGATCGAGCAGTTCATGCGCCTCATGGAGCGGCCCAACCCGCGCCAGACCGGCAGGCAGCTGCGTCAAAAGACGTTCATCCGCCGGGACATGGCGGGCGTGGCGTTCTGGTACCTCGAGGCGGCCTCAGAGCGCAGCCCGATCACCGCGATCTACGGCATCTCGCCGTCGAGATTGTGGCCGGCCTACGACACGCGCAAGCAGCTGATGGGTTACGTGCTCGACTACAACCAGCCCGGTGGAGGCACGCCGTTCGAGACGTGGGAGATCGTGCCGTTCTCCAACGCGTCGGCCGACGACGACGACATCTTCGGCATCGGCGCGGTCGAGGCGGTCTACGCCGAGCTCCCCCTCACCGACCTGCTGACCAAGCACACCGCCGACCTGCTCTCTACCGGAGGCCGGCTGGCGGGCATGCTGTGGCCCAAGGAACGCAGCCTCAACGAGGACGAGTTCACCGACGCGCAGCGGGCGTGGCGCAACGTCGTGTCGGACCCTGCCTCTGCGCGGAGGCTGCTGCTGTTCCCGGAGCCGATGGAGTGGACCGCCGGTGCCTCGACGCCTGCCGAGATCGGCATCCCCGAGCTCGCGTCGCTGAACCGCGACAACATCCTGACGGCGTTCCCCATCGCACCCGAGATCCTCGGCGTGCCCATGCCGCAGGGCATGAACGCGTCGGGGGCCACTAGGCGGGAGCTGTACGACTTCTACTGGTCGGACACCATCGGCCCGCGCGCGGCATCGTTCGACGAGATCGTGCAGACCACCATCATCAGCCGCTACGAGGGGCTGATGGGCCAGACGTTCCGCTTCGAGACGGAGCTGCCGCAGCTCGACGACGCGTCGTCGCTCTTGGAGAAGGCGGGCGCCTTCCGCTCGCTGGTGAGCATCGGCTTCGACCCCAAGGACACCATCAAGGCGGTCGGCCTCGACCACATCAAGTGGACCCAGCTGCCGCCGCAACTCGACCCGAACAAGCCGCCCGAACAACCGCAACTGCCGACGGGCAATCAGCAGATCCCCGCCACCTCGGCATCGGTCACCGACGACACGCGCGACAACTCCAGCGTCAGCCAGGTGGTGTCGAAGGCGACCAAGAGTCGCGAGACCATCGCCGACACGTCCAAGGGACGGGTGGGGACCTTCCTGCACGACCAGCGCGAGCGGCTCAGTGAGCGGATCCGCACAACCTTCCCGGCCAACCGCAAGGGCCAGGACACCAAGGCGCTGCGCATCGCCGCGGTCAAGGCGCCCGACTGGTTCGACAAGGCCGAGGAGGACCGCATCCTGCGTCAGGCGTTGTACGGGCTGTACCTCGACGCCTCTCGCGGCTCGCTCCAGGTGGTGGCCGACCTGCTCAACCGAATCATCCCCAACAAGGCCGTCGACCGCGTGGTCGCGGACATCGCCGACTACGGCGGGGAGCGCATCGTCGACATCAACGCCGTGACGAAGGGCGCGCTGACCGACCTGCTCACGGTCGGCACCGAGCGCGGCTACAGCATCCCGCAGCTCATCGACGGCGTGCCCGACGAGGGCTTCGCAGGCGTCAAGGGCGTGACCCTCGACAACGGCCTGCCGGCGTTCGGCGACGCCCGGGCCGAGACGATCGCGCGCACCGAGACGGCACTGTCGTACAACCGCGCGGCGCTCGACGCGTACAAGGAGTTCAGCGTCAGTCATGTCATCGCCTACGACGGCGACGGCGACGAGGTGTGTGCCGAGCGCAACGGCAAGGAGTTTACCGTCGAGGAGGCGTTCGGCATCGAGGACCACCCCAACGGCACCCTCGACTGGGCGCCGGTCGTCGACAAGGCCGCGCACTTCGACGAGGAGCGCACCGTCAAGGCCATGACCGAGCTGGCGCGCTATATGCAGCCAGTCATCAAGGCCGACAGCGTGCAGATGCCGCTCACGCTCGACCCAGTGCCGTTCACCGACGCGCTCAAGGAGCAGACGGCGCTGACCGTAGAGGCCATCGGCAAGCTACCGGCGCCGGTGGTCAACGTGCCCGAGGCCCAGATCATCGTCACTCCAGCCAAGGCGCAGGGCACCCAGGACGTGCGCATCGTCGACGACATCTCACCGCCCAAGGCCAAGCGCGTGGTCCGCGGGGCGCCGTCCAAGCAGTACCCGGCGGGACCGATCGAAGGAGTCGTGGACGTCAAATGAGGTTCATCCCCAAGCAACGCTCGCAGTGCGCCAAGTGCGACCGACCGATCGTCGAGCGCAAGCGCAAGCCATGCCCCGACTGCGGCTCGCTCAACCGCGTCATCGCCCGCTCCGCCGACGACGCCGTCGGCGCCAACGACAAGCTGTAAGGAGACACAGTGCGTCTGATCGTTCCCCGCGTCGAGGTCGCCCAGCGCTTCGACGACGGCGCCCTGCTCACGCTGCTGCGAGGCCCCAGG
>Ga0207646_10005338_pt1 | contig 13539 bp, 10 predicted proteins | sample KBSK5502metaG_FD_184343 | JGI IMG/M metagenome (GOLD analysis project Ga0207646, IMG submission 184343) | Corn, switchgrass and miscanthus rhizosphere microbial communities from Kellogg Biological Station, Michigan, USA - KBS K5-50-2 metaG... | ecosystem: Host-associated > Plants > Roots >... | reverse complement strand
CGCCCCGGCCACTACAACCGCCTCCAGGGTTTCGTCACCTAGGACGCCGGGCATGCGCGCCGCGTCCCTGCTGCCGGCCCGCCTGGCGAGACAGCGGCCCCCGCGCCAGCCGGCAGGCCGCAGCGCATGACGGCAGCCGGCAGCCGCTCCCGCCTAGCCGGCAGCCCGAACGGCTAATCCCGGGTCTACCGCGGCAAACTCACCCTCCCCTATCACCACAGATGATCATGAATGCCTGATGAATACGAGAGGAGCTGATTATCTGCGGCCGCCCCGGGCAGGCACGCCGATAATCAGCTCACCGAGCCGGGCAGCAGGAATACCGCTCAGATGGCTGGCCGAACGCTGCGCAGGACGCCAGCCCGCGCACCCGCCGGACCGCAAGCGCAATCCCTCACGACCGCCACCATCGTCAGCCTTGTCATTGCTGCCCTTCATAACACGACGATCGGGATGACCAACCACGTCGAGCACGCGCGCCCCAGAACCGCCCGTAATCGGCGGTCGGGGTCAGCAAGGTGGGACGCTTCGCCTCGCTATCGGTGATCGGGCTGGTCCTTGACGAGGCGCGCTGGGCCTGCCGATGTGAAGGCTTCCGGCGCTCTGCCAGGCGGTTCAGGTGATGCCGTGGCGAATGATCTGCGTGCTGCCCAGGCTCTGGCAGGCGATTCCTAAGCCGGTCTCCGTGCCGCTCGGATGGCCGCCCTGCTCTGGCTAGCCGCTGTAACCCTTGCACGGCCGCTGCCGCGCCAGGCATCGTAGGCGCATGGGATTCGGCAAGTTCGCCAGGCTCGCCAAGGCGGTCACCGAGGACCAGGCCGCCCAGTTCCCGAAATGGGCCCGGATCACCGGCGTCAGGCCAGAGCGCGGCCGCTTCGTCGCGCTCGACTTGGAGATCCACTACGGCTGGGCGGAGCCTTTCAGCTACACCGGCCGCTATCCGGCGCGCGCGCTCGGGGGCGTGGTGCCCGCGGCGGGCCAGGACGTCGCCATCCGCCGGATCCTTCCCTATGACGACGAGGAGACCAGCTACGTGATCGAGTGGGGCAAGCCGCCGCAGTACGGCGCCCCGGCCGGGCAGCATCCCGCCGTTCGGATGACCGCGGCGAAGCGCGCGCACGCCGCGGGCGTGATCTCCGACGCCGAGTTCGAGCAAGCGCAAGCCGACCTGCGACGGTGGGGCAGGAACCGCGGCGTGCCCAGCTGACCATCAGCTCCTGACCGCGCTCACCCTGCGCATCCGGGTTCTGGGGATCTTGCAGGTTGTGGACTGGTGTCGTTCACCCCAGGACCGGCAGGGGTGCTCACGGTTGGCGTGGTGACGATGACCTCGGCCCAGGTGTCGGCCGCACAGTTGAATCGCTAGCCGCCAATACCGCGACACCTCGCCGGAAATAATGATCTGGGCGCGACCGAAAAGCCGCGCTCCCCTCGTTATTGTCGCGCCGATTCGCTCGGCGCAAAGGTAATGCCTGGTCCGTGTCACATTCAGTGATCGGTAGATCACGGCGCCGACGATCAGCCGGCGCCTGATGGGCGGCCGGGCAGGCCGACCTGGCGCTCGGTCGGGCGGGCGTCCCCGGCCGTCGGGCACACGGGCAGCGGGCAGCGGTGAAACTCGATGACGGGCGCGGCCTGGTGCCTGTGGGGGGCGCGGGCGCCATGAGGGTGCTGGCGGGTAGCCGGGATGCCGGGTTCCCGCCGGCCGGGGGATGAGTGGGACGCTGAGGAAGCCCGGCCCGCGCTACTGCGGCCGGGCGGCGATGATGAGGACCCGCCGCCCGTCGTGCAGCAGGGCGGGCACTTCCCGGGCTTCGCCGATCAGCGAGGCAGCCGCATCCTCGCCGAGTTCCGCCCGCAGGCTCGGCTCCGCGGCGAGGATGCCTTCGTACACCGCCAGCTGACGCCGCCGCCAGTCCGGTGTCTCCTCGCACGCCCGCAGGGCCAGTCCCGCCTCGGACAGCAGGTCGCGATGCTGGTTGAGCTGCGCCGGCCAGCCCGCCGGGGTGGCCGCGAACTCCCAGGTGGTGAAGATGAACCGGGCCCCCGGCCGCAGGATGCGCGCGACCTCCGCGGCCACCCGCCGCTTGTCCGGGAAGAGCCAGAACGCGTCGACGCTCATGACCCCATCCACACCGGCGCCGGGCAGGCCCGTGGCCGCGGCGTCACCGGCCAGGAAGCGGGCCCGCTCCCCGAGCCCGAATTCCACCGCCCGGAGCCTGGCCTGCTCAACCCCCACCGCGGAGAAATCGACCCCGACCAGCGACGCGCCCGTCTCCCGGGCCACCCACAGGCCCGGGCCGCCGCGGCCGCAGGCCAGGTCGAGCATGACCTGCCCGGGCCCGACCGCCAGCTCCGCCGCCATCCGCCGCAGATCGGTCACGGTCACGAAGCTGAACGGGTCGGCCTCCGCCGGGTAGTCCGGACCGTATACATCGCGCCAGATCCGCCGAAGCATCGGGCTTCGCGGGATAGCCGCGAACAAGGAGTCGAAGCCCTCGGCGGCCGGTGCCTCCGCCGCGGCGAGATCCCCGCCTGCAGTTCCCCCCGGCGCTGCCGGCACGTCGCGGCGCTCGCCAGGACCGGCATTTTCCATCGGCGCCCACCCCTTGAGCCGCAACCCTACGCCAGCGCCAGCCCGCGCACTTGGCTCGCCGCCAGTCACGTGAATCGCCACCGTCGCAGACGATCGGCACACGCCCGCCGGATGCCCCGCATGCCAACAGACCTACGCGAATGCCTGTCGAGCCCAGCAGACATTCAATTCGGCGCTCGGCTCGGCGCGGGGCTCAGCCCGGGTTCATGCGGCACGATTGCGTCAACGGCGAAGTGTGCCTTTCCGCGCCTGGCGTTGCGGTGGCCGCCCTGGCCGCCCGTTGCCGGGCTCACCCCGTTGGTTCATAGCCGGGTGTCGTCTTGCTGCTGCCCGAGCTGAAATCATCGCGTGCTGGGGCTAACCCCAGCCGCGCGCTCAGCGGGTGTCTGGGTGTCGCCGATTCCGGCAGCGGCGCGGCCGGGCGGCGTGCGCGGCGGGCCGGATCAGGGCGATCAGGTGGACCGCTTCGGATGGGCGGGCGGGAGCGCGTCGGCTCGGCGGATGATCGCTGATTGTGCGGTTCGCTCGCGGTGTGCGCTGATGTCGGGATAATGGTCTGGCGTTGATGCTGATCGGCGCGACGCCGGGCACCGTCGGCCCGCGACGCGGCTCCGGCGGGAGCGAGCTGCGGTAGTTGCGTGGGCGCGGGCCGAGCGAGACGCTGGCCCTGGCCGCCGGACGGGAAGGGATACGTTGATCCGCTGGCTCATCGGCTACGCCGCCATCAAGGCACTGGCCGCCGCCGGGGTGCCCGTCACGGTGCTCAGCGCCGCGTTCGCGGCGCCCGCGAACCCGGTCTTCGGCGGGGGGCGGTACGGCTCCCCCGCCGCCGTGGTCAAATCCATTCAGCAGGCCCGCGCGGACGCCGCGGACGGCGCGTTCACTCGCGTGCGGTACGTGGTGGTGGATGTTGAACGGTGGCCGGCGACCCCCGTGTGGCAGCAGCACCACGTGATGCGGACATACCGGCGCATCGCCGCCATGGCCGCGCCGTTCCGCACCAGGCTGATCGCCGCTCCGGCGATGGACCTGGCAGGCACCTGGCACCGCTACCTGGCGCGGCACCTGGCCCGAACCGCGCGGTACACGTGGGGACTGGACATTCAGGCACAATCGCAGGAATGCCACCCGCGGGCATACCAGCGGTGGGTGCGGCGCGCCGCAGCCCAGGCCCGCGCGGTCAACCCGGACGTGGTGGTGTTCCGCGGCCTGACCACCGACGCCCGAGTCGCCCGGAACGCCGGCCAGTGCCAGCCGTGGCTCCCGCCCGCCCGGCGACACGTCACCGGCCGGGTACTGCTGCGGGACCTGCGGCACACCAGCCAGCACGGCACCGGCGCCTGGCTGAACATTCCCCGGCGGGGAACCGCCTGCCCAAACTGCCAGCCCGCCTACCCCCTGCCCGCGATATGGCTGTTGCGCCACCTGTACGGCACATGACCCCAAACCCCGGCGCAGCCGCGCTCCAGGGTTCCCGGATGCTCCCGTATCAGCCGGCCGATGCAAACCGCGTCCGCTCCCGGCGAACGCCTCCGCTGCGGGGCACGCAGCACACCGAAGAAGCTGATACGCGCGCTTGTCGCACTGAAGCTGACAGAAGTCGTAGAGATCCAGATTCGGCGATCAGGCGTCACGCCGAAATGGAGTATGGACAACGCTTGGTCACGTCGTCACGGACGCCGTTCGGACGCTGTGTTGAAAGAGCCCCGGCGGAGCGACACGGATCACGCATGCATTAAGCGGTCTGGATCATCGTGTGCGTCACGGCCCCGGGACTGCGCCCCGGCCGCCGCCTGGGCGGCTTTGGGGTCTGTCGGCAGCCGTCCGCGGGCGGGCTGCTGGGCTGGTCTTTCATGGCTGCGAGCGGTTCCTTCTCTCGGCCTCGGCGCGCCGCGCTGCGGCAGCTGCGAGCCTTTGCCGCAGCGCGGCCAGCGGCCGGCCGACCGGCGGCGCGGGTGGCCCGGCAGGGACAGGCCTCCGCGCCGCGTCTCGGCCGGTGGCTGCGGTCTCCCGCCAGATCTCCGCTCGGTCCCGTTCCGCCCGCGCGGATCACTGCAGGCCGGCCCCGTGCGAGCGGGATGGTCGGTTCAGCACGGCAGCTACGCATGCGACCGCCGCGGGGCCTCGGAGCCGACGGGGTCATTCCGATCTCATGAGAGATCACACTGACAGGATGCATCCATGACGATGCGCATTTCAGCGATGCTGGCGGTCTGTCAACGCGCCATACGCCTGGCGACTGCTCACGGGTAGGCGCGGCTGGCCTGGCTGTATCCGCATTCCGGGGACCACCGACGGACGGTCATCAGGCCGTGCTCGACATCCCAGCCGATGAACACCGCCTGCCCGATGCGCAGCGCGAACACCATGGCCTTGTCCGGGGGCCCAGCCTGCCACCACGCATCCACAGCGGCGCCGCGCAACTCCGGGCCGGCATCAAGGGCCAATCCATACAGCTTGAGCTCCCCCTCGCCGGAGTCGGGCCCGGTCACCGCGCTGTGCAGCGCGAACCGCGGGTCTCGCCGCAGGTCCGCCGCCTTCGCCGACCATGCCATGGCCCCCACGAGCAGCTCGCCCGTGGCCAGGTACGGCTCGATCGGGCTGATGCGAGGGGAGCCATCACGGCGCACGGTGCCCAGCAACGCGACGCGCGCAGACTTCAGGCGGTCCACGCCCAGCCGCGCGATCTGAGGTGCGCCCAGCTTCAGGTCCTGCCAGCTTCCCGTCACGCCAGCCAAGATAGCGGCGTGCTAGCTCTCGGACCCCCCGGGCTGATGACGAACCGGTTACCAAGCCCCAGCGCGTCATCGCCGGCGAGGATCCGCCAGGACCTCCAGTTCCGGCGGCGGGCCGGAGCATGAAGACGGTCGGGCGGGCGTGAGGTATCCAGCCCAGATCCGAGCAATATGGACTACAGCCGGCCCAATCCACGGGCGTCCTTCACAAGCGCCGAGTCGGCGGTTGGGTGTGGGTCGCCCGCGGTCGCGCGAGCAGGTGCCGTGGCCTGGAGTAATCGCCGTGGGTGTTCTTACGCTCTTTCCGAGGGCCTCCCAGCGGAGCAGTTCGGCAGAGTCCACCACCTCCCCGCGGTGCGGCTTGCCGCGGTTGCTGGCGGGATGCGCGCCCGCGGCCTCATCGAGGCCTCCGGCTGACTCAGTGACGCTGGCCGGGAGAGCAAAGAGCGGATCGAGTCGCTTTCCGACGACCTCGCGGCACCGGCGTACGACAACCTGACGCCGAGCGAGCTCGATCAGCTCATTGCGGACCTCGAGCCCATCTCCGCAGCGCTCGATGCTGCCGGTTCGCGATAGATCCCGGCACGTCCTAGCCAACGGCGACGTCGCACCGCGCCAGACGTGGCGTCCTGAGGATGCTCAGCTGATCCCGCATCCCGCGGGTCAGAACTCCGAGGAGGGGTGCGACTTGCCCGTGCCCTTGAGGCCGGCTCGACGAGGTTGTGGCTGCCCCCGCGGAACGGGATCAGGCGGACGAGTTGGATCAGCTTGTCGCGGCGTCCGAAAGAGTTCGAGGCTGAAGCCAATGGACTCGATGAGGAGGTCGATCCACTCGTAGTCGAAGCGCGGGAGCTAGATGGGCTTGATCGAGCGGAGAACCCAGAGCACAAGGCAAGCGTTGTCGCCGTGCCGATACTCGATGTCGCAGACGTGCCAGTACCGAGCCGTTCGTCTGGCCCGGCCGAGGTAGTCAACGCAACGCACTCTCATGCCGCGATGAGCTGACCGATCTGATGGGCCGCTCCCCAGAGCGAAGCGGTAGCGTGCGGCCATGGAACATACCCGGCTCGGCCGGACCGGCCTCCAGGTCTCGAGGCTGTGCTTGGGGACGATGACGTTCGGACTGCAGCGCGATGAGCCGGCCGCTGTCACCATTCTCGACCGGGCGGCCGAGGGCGGTATCGACTTCATCGACACCTCCGACGCGTACCCCCTGGGCGGGGATCTGGCCACCCGGGGGATTACCGAGGAAATCCTCGGCCGCTGGCTCCAGGGCAAGCGGGACCGTTTCATCGTTGCCACTAAGTGCTACGCCCCGACCGGCCCAGCGCCCTTCGACGCCGGCAACTCCCGCAAGCACATCCTGGCCGCCGCCGATGCCTCCCTGCGGCGCTTGCAGACCGACTACATCGACCTGTACCAGCTGCATGAATATGACCTGGCGACGCCGATCGATGAGACACTGGGCGCTCTCGACGACCTCGTCCACCAGGGCAAGGTCCGCTATACCGGCTGTTCGAACTTCCTGACCTATCAGCTGGTGCGGGCCATCGGCCGGAGCGAGACGCTCGGCCTTGCCCGCTTCGATTCCGTCCAGCCCCGCTATAACCTGCTGTTCCGTCAGATCGAGCGAGAGATGCTCCCCTTCTGCGGCGAGGAGGGCGTCGGCGTCCTTGCCTACAACCCGATCGCCGGCGGCCTGCTGTCCGGTAAGCACTCCCGCACCGCCCCGCCTCCGGAGGGCACCCGCTTCACCCTCGGCAGCGCCGCGGAAACCTACCAGGACCGCTACTGGCACGATCGCGAGTTCGACACGGTCGACGTGCTCGGCCAGCTGGCCGGGGAAGCCGGGGCGAGCCTGGTGACCCTCTCGGTTGCCTGGGTACTGGCGAATAAGGCAATCACGGCGCCCATCATCGGGGCAAGCAGCCCCGAGCAGCTCGACTCAAGCCTGGCAGCAGCCGAGTTCACGCTCGATGACGCCCTCAAGCGCCAGCTGGACGAGTCCACCCGCGAATACCTGGGCGACCCGCCCCGGTAAGGCCCCGGTAGCCAATGAACGACTGCTGAGCGACAGACTGGCCGGTCTGGGCGCTGCTCTGACCCGCGGCCGGGCGGCCTCCGGCGCACCGAACGGCCGGATCGGGCACCCGCCCCGAACGTACTCACATGCCGCCGATCGGGTGCGTTGTTCAGCGAGAAGGGCGAAGGTGGCCAGATGCAAGGCTGTAGTACTGGTTCGATGGGATCAGGGCAGCGCCGCGGGCATCCGGCAAGGGTCCAGGTGGCGACGAGGAGGCTGTCGGCATGAGGGTGTGTGTGCCGATCACCGTCGATGGCCAGGTCGATCCGCGCTGGGGCCGCGCCGATCGTGTCGCGGTCGCCAGCGTGGTCGACGGCCAGATCGCCGACTGGCAGGAGTTCACGGTCGGCTGGGGAACGTTGCATGACGCGGGAACCGAGGGCGCCCATCACGCCCGGGTGGCACGGTTCCTGCGGGACAACCAGGTCCAGGCGGTCGCGGTCCGCCATGTGGGTCCGGGCATGCAGCGCATGCTCGGCTCGATGGCGATCCGGGTCGTGGACGGCCTTGGCGGCGATGCCCGCAGCGCGGCGAGCGCGGCCGGGTGAGCGCAGGCTCGGCTGTGCTCCGCAGCGCGATCATGTCGAGCAGCAATTGCTCGCATCTGCCGCGATGCGGGCTGTCGGGACGGCCAGAAACGAACAATCGGCGTGCAGCCGTACGCGCCGCAGACACAGTTGCAACGACGCTCGTAATCGGCGGTCGGGAGCATGCTGAACGTCGGTCATGCATTCGGGATCATGACCTGGAGTAACTGCTGCTGGTGTCCTTGTGTTGAGCTCAGCAGCGAACTTCTCGGTCATTCGAGTTGCGCACCACGTCGGCTCGCTCCACAGCCTGGCCGCCTGGCGTGCCGGCGCTGTTCGCCCGGGACCGCTGCCGCGTGGCGCGCCAAAGCCCGACTGACCGATGCCGCCAGGTGGTCACAGGCGATCTCGATCCTCGCGAGGCAGAACCGGATGTTCCCGCGGTCCGGGCGTTTGCCGGCGGCCGGCGCCGGATCCCGGCTACCGAGCTACTCCACTGTCTTCAGCGTGCGGCCCGCAGCGGCCTGGCGCTCGCTGAGCTCGCCGTGGCACTTGATCACGCTGACCGCGCGCCGGCTCAGAGCGCCGGGCCCGGCGGGGCACGCCCCGTTCCGGCGCGTGACGCGGTCACCCGGCGCCGGCATCCTCAGCACCCGCACAGCCCAGGCCGGCAGTTCGTGGCCACCGGTCCTGACAAGACAAAGCCCAACAGGCCCTGGTTCGGCATGCTGGCCGGCTCGACCGCGTGCCCGGCCTGGGTCTAGAATCTCGCCCGCGTAAGGAGACCGCCGGAGCGCGCCGGAGCGCGCCGGCGGACGCCAGAGGATCGCAGACCCATCGCAGGCAAGGAGGATCTTCCCATGGCGCTGTACATGTACCAGGCCGCCTACACCGCCGAGTCGGTGGCGGCGCAGATCAAGGAACCACAAGATCGCATCAAGGTGGTCACGCCGGCACTTGAAGCCCTGGGCGCCAAGATCCTGGCAGGTGGCTACCCCTTCGGGGAGTACGACGTACTTGTCATCTTCGACGCACCCGATGACACCACGGCCGCCAGCGTCGCGATGGCTGTTGCTGCCGGCGGTGCGATCAGGTCGGCCAAGACGACCCGGCTGCTGAGTGGCCAGGAGTGGATCGAGTCGCTGCGGAAGGCACAGGGTTCTCAGTACCAGCCAGCGCGGTAGCCGCGGATGAGCCACCTCTAGGGCCCCCACCCATGGCGGCGGCGTCGCCAGCCCGGCGGCACCGTCTACATCGGCAGCGACGACGGCAAGATCTATGCCCTGGCCACCAGGCTGAAAGCACCAGAATGGAAGTGGCTGGATCGGATCAGTCCCTGTGCCATACCCGCGTTGGAAGAGATCTGGGCCATCCATGCCCCCGCCGCGCGCGCCGAGGTCGCAGGCAACGCGGATGCGATTCGGTCGGCAGCGTCGGCCGCAGGAGAAGAACGCCCACAAGCGGCTGATCTGCGCGAGATCAGCGCTCAATTGACGCCACTGGCAGCCGCTCCGAATCGATCCGGCGTAGGCAGAGCCTGCCGACGAACCTCGGGGCCGGTAACGGTCTGTAGCCGACGAGCCAGCCTTTCGAGGCCCGCACTCGGCTCGTCAGGTATGCGCATCGTCCTGACCGGAACGCCCACCAAGTCTGGCACCTTCAGCTTCCCATGCAGGTGCAGGACTCATGGGACATGGTTGTGTCAACCTCAGTTGGCCCCAGGGTGACCTGGCACGGCAACACGGTGACCGCGACCTTTACTGTCACCATCAACCCGTAGACCCGAACGAAAGTCGGCGTCTTAAGAGCCGTGTAAATGAGCGGGGCTCCAGCCCACCAGGCGGGCCTGGCGCTTACCCGACCGGCGACATCAGCAGCCGCCAAGCCCCAGAAGTCGGCGCCCGCCTGGAGCGCAGCGGGTCAGCGGACGTGACGTCGCTCCCGGGCCGGCTGGCCCGGCGCCGCGGCTGAGCCGCCGCCCGGCGTGTCTGGCAGACGCAAGGGCCGATCAGATGCAAACACCCGGCACGGTCCAATGTCCCCGCCGCTGGGCCCGGGTGACCTGCGGAACGTCAGCCTGCCGCTGCGGGCAGGGCGGCCCGCTACCGCGGCAGATGCCCCAGTTGCCGCGGGTGGTCGCTGGGTCTGGTGATTCCCCGGGCCTGCAGGCCTGGCGTCCGTATGCAGGGAAGGCAGGCTGGCTCTCAGCGAGCGGGGGGATGCCATGCCAGACGACAATGCGCAGGCGGCTGACGAGACGCGCAGGCTCCGGGCCAGGTTCCCGCGGTGGGGTATCATGTTCGACCCCCTGGAGAGCGTGTGGGTCGCCGTGCGCGGCAAGCGAACGCTTGTCGCTGCCAGCAACCCCGCCGCGCTGGCCGAGCGGGTGGAAGCAGCGACGCGGGGCGAGACGGGGCCAGACGAGGGCGAGCAGACCCAGACCTGGCGCGCCCACCGTGGGCGGGCCCGCGGCTAGCCACCTGCGGCGACCTGCCACCTGCAGGCAGCGACGAGCTCGTGGTCGCGGCCGCTGCGCTGCTGCCGGTGGTCTGCTGGGCGCCGGTTCTTCGCCGCGGCCGCCACCCCGGGCGCTGCGGTGGAGAACAGCCGGGGCACCTGCCCCGGGTCGCCGGCGTTTCGCTCAACCTGGTGCCCGCGACGCTGGTTCCGGCCCTCTGCGCGCTCTGGCCGCGATCCATCGTCCAGCCGCCCCTCACCCGGCCGACCGGGCCGTCCTGGCGGCGCAGGCACTGCAAAACCAGCGACGCGACGACCAGCACGTCGACGTGTCCTATGACGACCAGCCAGCTGGCGCCGGGACACGGCGGCAGGACCCGCGCGCCTCCGGTGAGATCGCGCCGCCCGCGCAGTCTCGGGCAGCCGACCGCCCTGACTAACCGCGCTGGAACGCATCACGAGCACGACTGACCGCCGTCCTCGGGTCCCAGGGACCCGGCCCGCCGCGCACTGCCGGCCCGGGGGAGCCAATGCCAGGCCCGGGGCGGCTGCCAGCGCCTGCCTGCCACCGAGCTCAGGGCCACGCGCACCAGGTCAGCATGGCAACGATCGCGGCTCAGAGCGCTCGTCAGCTCCAGCACACCGGAACGGTCATTCTGCGCAGCCCCGCAGATCCTGATCTCGGGACGTCGCCAGCGCAGAGTCGGCGATCCGTCTCCATGCCGCATCGGCTTCGCGTCACTTTTTGTGATCAGCGCTGTTCCGAGGCCAAGCAGGCCCGGACGGAGGAGGAGGAGGGACTATTTGTCCGCCCTCCTCCTCGTCTTAGCCACGGTGGCAGGGTTTAGCCTCCTGATCCGACGAACGCGTCCTCGCCGGAACCGCAGCGCACGGTGAAGCAGGTGGGAACGCGCAGGTCTGTCCACAGGGCCACCGTGCCCCCGCCGGGCAGGGCCGCGATTCCGCTGTAGTCACCGATGAACGTGCTGGGGTGCGGGAACGCGGGGCTGACGGTCGTGCCCGAGAACCAGCGGTCGCCCTGGGTCGGATCTGACAGCGCCGTCGTGACTTCGGTAGTGGTGAACTTGAGCGATCCGGGCTTGGTTTCGGTGGCCAGCGTGTAGCCGAACTTGTGGTTGGCCTGATCGTAGGAACGGTCGAAGTACCCGATCCGCAGGCGGCCGTCGGCGCCGTAGGCCGCCCAGGGCTGGAACTGATCGCCGGGCGCGGCGAGCGCGGTCGGCGCCGACCAGGTCATCCCGCCGTCGAACGACTGGCTGACGATGATGTCAGAGTTGGTCTTCGCCTGGTACGGGTCTGACGGCGCCGGCAGGCTCGAGTTGCGCATGTCCGACCACACCACCGCCAGGTGCATCGCGTTCGTCGGATCGGCTGCGATGTTGCCCGCCGAGTTCGAGCGGAACTGGCTGTCCTGGTAGGTCTGCCGCCCGTCGATGTTGATCGGGTAGTCGGTGAGGCCGTCGATCAGGCCCGCCACCCTGAACGGCCCGGCGATCCGGGCGCCGGTCGCCGGGTCGACTCTCACGACCAGGTACTGGTCGCGGCCGGTCACGTTGCTCGCGGTGCTCTCGAACGCCACGTAGATGCTGCCGTCAGCGGCGACGGCCGGCACCGAGAACTGGTCCTGGTTGCACGCGGTCGGGGACCCGGCCGCCGCGCCGACGCAGAACGGCGCCGATCCGGAGATCTCCTGCGGCGCCGACCAGGTGGCCCCGCCGTCATGCGTCACCGAGTCGAAGATCGGCGAGCTGATGAACGAACCCTTGATGCCGTCGTTGAACACCGTCCAGGTGACGATGGCGTTCCCGTTTCCCCAGGCGGCGATGTACTCCTTGTCGTTGAAGGTGCCGACGCTGCCGAAGCTGCCGGTCCCGGACGCGACCCGGACCGGCGTCGACCACGTCTTGCCCCCGTCACCCGAATGCGCCACGACCACATCCGGGTTGGTGCAGCAGCCACGGCCCTGGCTGAACAAGAAGCCCAGGGTCGCGTAGTAGGCGTGGCCGGCCGCGTCGAACGCAACCGCCGGGTCCCCGGTCGCGACGTAGCTGCTGAACGGCACGACATAGGTCGTCCAGCTCCGGCCGCCGTCGAAGCTGACGTGGGCCCGCGAGTAGATCGTCTCGTAGAGCGTCCCGCCGGGGCTGAGCGACAGCTGGTAGTCGTTCGCCCCCCCGATCAGGTTGGCCGGGTTGGCGGGATTGACGGCGATCGCGGTCTCGTTGTGCGGCGCGTTGCCCTCGCAGTCAGTGTTCACGTTCGCCGCCGCCGATGGTGCGGTAGCGCAGATCGGATTCGGCGGGATCCTGCTCGACCCCGGCAGCGATCCGTCGCCGTTTGCGGTCAGCGGCCCGAGCACGCCGTTGAACGTCTGGTGCGTGAACGGCTGGGCGGCCGGACCGGACGCGGCCGCGCCGCCCGGCGCGGCCATAAAGGCGGCCACCGCCACGGCGGCGACGCCTGCATATGTCTTCCAGTACCTCACGTTCTGCTCCCTCCCTCAGCGGGCCCGCGCTGGACGCCGGTCGAAATGGCCGGATCGCCGTTGAAACGTCAGTGCCCGTCCCGCTCGTGCCAGCCTGGCAGCCGGGCGAGGACCACCGCAAGAACATCAGGGGCGCAACGATCTGTAACGGCTGCAAGGGCGAGCTGGCGGTATCCCTTTCACACCGAAGAATCGTCATACCGGCGCACATGCTGTAACGACCGAACTACCCGGCCGGGACGCGCCGACCACGCCCGGCGGCCCTGTTGGTTTCGCCCAGCGACTACCGGCACGTGCACAGTTCTACTTTGCCGACGGAGGCCAGCCAACCGGGCCCGCCTGGCCAGGAGCCGCCACGACGCGGCCCCGGCCGATCCAGGGTGGGGCCAGAATCCGTGACGACCCGCCGCCCCACCACCGGCCGCGATCACCACCCTGGCGGGGCCACAATCCGTGAAGAACAACCTCCCAGCCGGGGCCAGTTCAGGTGATCACACTCACCGCCGGCGACGTGCTGGAGCTGCTCGACGCTGAGCTGTCCTGTGCCAGACACGTCGGCCCATTGTCATTCAATCCGGCCGTTTCGCCTGGCTTGACGCTATGGTCGGCCCAGGTCTTGGATGTGTGCCGATCTT
>Ga0207646_10005336_pt1 | contig 13547 bp, 11 predicted proteins | sample KBSK5502metaG_FD_184343 | JGI IMG/M metagenome (GOLD analysis project Ga0207646, IMG submission 184343) | Corn, switchgrass and miscanthus rhizosphere microbial communities from Kellogg Biological Station, Michigan, USA - KBS K5-50-2 metaG... | ecosystem: Host-associated > Plants > Roots >... | reverse complement strand
CGAGTACGACTGGTCGGGAATCCCCGCCATGCCGGTGGAGATCATGCTGCTCCCGCGGTGGTCCTACTTCAACCTGCTGGAGGTCTCCTACTGGTCGCGCACGGTGATCGTGCCGCTCCTGATCCTCATGGACGCCAAGCCCGTCAAGACCCTGGGACCGGACTGCCGGCTCGACGAGCTGTGGCTGGTCCCGCGCGAGCAGGCCAACCTGCGCTTTCACCGGGTCCCCCGGCCGTTCTCACCGAAGACCTTTCTCTGGAAGAATTTCTTCATCGGCGTGGACGACTGTCTCAAGGGGTGGGAGCGCCTCGGGCCGCGGCCGTTCCGGGCCCGCGCGGTGGAAGCGGCCCGCCGCTGGCTCGAGGAGCGGCTGGCGGTGCCCGGCGGGCTGGGCGGCATCTTCCCCGCCATGACCAACGCGGTGTTGGCGCTCCGAGCCTTGGGCTACCCGGAGGATCATCCGCTCATCCGGGGCCAGATCAAGGAGATCGAGAACCTCGGTGTCGAGACCGCGCACTCGCTGCACTATCAGCCATGCGTGTCCCCTGTCTGGGATACCGCCCTCGCCGCCAACGCGCTGGTGGAATCGGGGCTGCCCGCGGATCATCCGCAGCTCCAGCGCGCGGCGGACTGGATGATCAATGAGCAGATCACCGTACCGGGAGACTGGCAGGTCAAGCGCCCCCACGTGCCGCCCGGCGGGTGGCCCTTTCAGTACAACAACGACTTCTATCCGGACCTGGACGACACGGCCATGGTCCTCATGGCCCTCGCGAAGATCAAGGGGCTGGATCCGGAGCGGAAAGAGCGCTCGATCGAGCGGGGGCTCCAATGGTTTCTCGGCATGCAGGGCGGAGACGGCGGCTGGGGATCGTTCGACGCGGACAACAACCGGCTCATCTTCAACAACATCCCCTTCGCCGATCACGGCGCGCTCCTCGATCCCTCGACGGAAGACCTGACCGGTCGGGGCCTCGAGCTGCTCGGGACGCTCGGCCATGGTCCCGACCACCCCGCGGCGCGCCGTGGCCTCGGCTTCATCCGGCGAACCCAGACCCGGGACGGCTCGTGGTACGGGCGCTGGGGCGCCAACTACATCTACGGCTGCTGGTCGGTGCTGCGGGGACTCGGCGCCATCGGCGAAGACTGCGCACAGGACTACGTGCAGCGGGCCATCGCGTGGCTGTTGAGCCGCCAGAACGCCGACGGCGGCTGGGGGGAGACGCTCGCCTCCTACGACGAGCCGGAGTTGGCGGGGCGCGGGGACTCGATCCCGAGCCAGACGGCGTGGGCGCTCCTCGCGCTCTTCGCCGCCGGTCACCCTCCCGGCGTCGCGGTCGAGAATGGCATCCGTCACCTGATCGACACCCAGCGCGCGGACGGCGCGTGGGAGGATCCGCTCTGGAACGGCACCGGTTTCCCGCGCGTCTTCTACTTGAAGTACCACCTCTACGCCAAGTACTTCCCGCTCTGGGCCCTCGGCGTGTACCGGAGCCTGCGGCAGTGACCGAGCCCGCGGAGACCTCGTCCTGGCCGCCGCCCCTCTATCTGGTGGCGGCGGGCGGGCGGCGCGCCCTCGACGTGGTGCAGGCGCTGGGCCGGTTCGGCCGCTTCCTCGGCGAGGCGACGGCGTACATCCTCATCCCGCCCTTCAAATTCGATCGACTCCTCGAGCGGATCCAATTCATCGGCTTCCGATCGCTGACGATCGTGATCCTGACGGGCGCCTTCACCGGCATGGTGCTCGGGCTCCAGGTCTTCCTGACCCTGTCCCGAGTGGGCTCGGAGGCATTCCTCGGCCCTGCCGTGGCGCTCTCGCTGATCCGAGAGCTGGGACCGGTGCTCTGCGCCGTCTTTGTCACCGGCCTCGCCGGCTCGGCGCTGACCGCCGAGATCGGGATCATGCGGATCACGGAGCAGATCGACGCCCTCACCGTGATGGCGCTGAATCCGCGGCGCTACCTGATCACACCCGCGCTCGTCGCGGGCGTGATCACGTTCCCGCTGATGACCAGCATCTTCGACGTGGTGGGGATCTTTGGAGGGTACCTGGTGGGCGTGGGGCTCATGGGCCTGTCGCCGGGGACCTATTTCGGGCAGATGCAGACCTTCGTCGGGTGGTCCGATCTCACGATGGGCTTCTGGAAGGCCCTCTCCTTCGGGATCATCGTGCCCTGGGTCTGCACCTACAAGGGCTTTCACTGCGGCCACGGCGCCGAAGGTGTCGCCCGCGCCACGACGCAAGCCGTCGTGCTGGCGTCGGTGCTGATCCTGGTCTGGGACTACTTTCTCGGCTCGATCCTCCCGTGATCCTCGTCCAGAACCTCCACAAGACCTTCGGGCGGCAAGCGGTGCTCCGGGGGCTCACCCTGGAGGTGGCGACCGCCGAGATCATGGTCATCATCGGCCGGAGCGGGGGCGGCAAGTCGGTGCTGCTCAGGCACCTGATCGGCTTGCTCCGCCCCGATTCCGGCGCCATCGCGGTGGACGGCATCGACATCACGCGGCTGCGGCGCTCGGCCCTGGACGCGATCCGGGCGCGCTTCGGCGTCGTCTTCCAGGGCGGGGCGCTCTTTGACTCCATGTCGGTGTTCGACAATGTGGCCTTCCCGCTCCGCGAGAAGAGCCGGCTCGGGGCCGCCGAGATCCGCCAGCAGGTCGATGAAAAGCTCGCCCAGGTGGGGCTCGACGGGATGGCCGACAAGAACCCCGCGGAGATCTCGGGCGGAATGCGCAAGCGAGTCGCCATCGCCCGCGCCCTGGTCACGCAACCCGAGGTGGTCTTCTTCGACGAGCCCACCACTGGGCTCGATCCCATCCTGGTCAACACCATTCATCACCTGATCGTGGAGCTGCACCAGAAGTTCCGGTTCACGGCGGTGATGGTCAGCCACGAGATCCCGGAGATCTTCCGCATCGCGGACCGTGTCGCGATGCTCCACGACGGGGTGATCATCGAGTCCGGCGCGCCGGACGCCGTGCAGACCTCGCGGAACCCCATCGTGCAGCAGTTCATCCATGGTGACATCGAGGGCGCGACTCCCAAGACGGGATCGAGCGCGGGAGCACAGGCATGAGGCATTCCGCATTGGATCTGTCCGTCGGGCTGTTTCTCCTGATCGGAATCGTGGCGTTGAGCTGGATGTCCATCAAGCTCGGCCGGGTCGAGTGGCTGGGCGGTGGCGGATACGCCGTGACCGCGGACTTTCCGAGCGTGGGCGGCCTCAAAGCGGGCTCGGCGGTCGAGATCGCCGGGGTCGAAATCGGCCGGGTGGATTCGATCACGCTCGGCAAGGATTACCAGGCGCAGGTGCGGATGACGATTCGTCCCAAGGTGACGCTTCAGGACGACTCGATCGCGTCGATCAAGACCAAGGGCCTGATCGGCGAGCGGTATATCCGGATCAGCCCGGGCGGGTCCGAGAAGATCATCCCGCCGAACGGGCGCATCAAAGAGGTCGAGGCGCCCGTCGATTTCGAAGAACTGCTGTCCAAGTACGTCTTCGGGAAAGTGTGACGAAAATGATCAGCTCGGGGCCAGGGCGGGTTGCCGTCGCGCTGGTTCTCATGCTCGTGGCCGCCCCCGAATCACGGGCCGGGGTCCCGACCGACCACCTCAAAGGGGCGATCGACCGGGTCGTCAGGACCCTCGAGGACCCGGCCCTCAAGGGCGCCGACAAGGCGACGGAGCGGCGGCGGGCGGTGCGGAAGGTCGCCAACGACGTCTTCGATTTCGGCGAGATCGCCCGGCGGTCCCTCGCGCGCCACTGGCAGCCACTCACCGAACAACAGCGCGCGGAATTCGTCATGCTCTTCGCCGATCTCCTGGAGCGCTCGTACATCTCCAAGATCGAGCTGTACGGCGGCGAGAAGATCCTGTACACGGGTGAGCGCACGGACGGCGATCTCGCCACCGTGTCCACCAAGATCATCACCAGGAACGGCACCGAGGTCCCTATCGACTACCGGCTGCTCAAGCGCGGCGACCGCTGGCTCGTGTACGACGTCAACATCGAAGGCGTGAGCCTCGTGTCCAACTATCGCACGCAGTTCAACAAGATCATCCAGACCGCCTCGTACGCCGACCTCGTCCAGAAGATGCGGACCAAGCAGGACGACCTCGTGTCCCAGGATCAGGGACGAACCACGAAGACAACGCCGACGAAGAAGTAGGGACAGACCCCTACGGCGTCGAGCGCGGCCCGCATGGCGAGGCTGAGGGATTTCGCGGCGCGCTCGGTCCGTCCCGTCCTCATCCTGGCGGGGTTGGGCGTGGTCGCCTACCTGTTCTATCAGGTCGGCCCGCGAGCGGTCTGGGGCTCCGTCCAGACGCTCGGCTGGAGATTGCCGATCGTGCTGCTCTTCCCCACCGCCGCCGCCGTGGTGCTCGACACGCTCGGTTGGCGTGTCCTCCTCCCCAACCATCACATCCCGCTCGGCGTGTTGCTCCGCGCCCGGCTGGCGGGCGAGGCCGTGAACCTGACGACGCCCACGGCTTCGGTGGGCGGCGAGCCCCTCAAGGCCTACCTGCTTCGTCCGTATGTCCCCATCACCGAGGCGCTCGCGTCGGTCGTGGTGGACAAGACCACGGTGGTCGCCGGTCAGACCCTGTTGCTGGGGATCGGGCTGTTCCTCGCCGCCTCTGTGCTCCCGCTCGGAAGCCCCCTGATGCTGGCCATGGCGGGGCTGCTCGTCGTGGAGATCGTCGCCGTGAGCGGCTTCGTGCTCGTCCAGACGCTGGGGGTGTTCGGCGGTGGCGGGCGCGCGCTCGGCCGCATGGGCATGGGACCCGCGGCGCGGTATCAGGAAGGGCTCAACGCGCTGGACCACGAGCTCCGCCGCTTCTACCGGGAACGCCGCGGCTGCTTGCTCGGCTCCGTGCTCCTTCACGGCATCGGGTGGGCCACCGGCGGGTTCGAGATCTACCTCGTGCTCGCCTTCCTGGGACTCGCCCCCTCGGTTGTCATGGCGCTGGTCATCGAAGCCTTCGGGGCCGCCATCAAGTTCGCCAGCTTCATGATCCCCGCGTCGCTCGGCGCGCTCGAGGGGGGTCACGTCGCCATCTTCGGCGCCCTCGGTCTGGGCGGCGCGATGGGACTCTCCTACACGCTCATCCGCCGCCTTCGCGAGGCCGTCTGGATCGCCCTCGGCTTGCTGTGGCTGGCCAGCCTGCGGGCTCGCCCCTCGCTCGGCGAGGCAGAGGCGCTCGACCAAGCCGCCGCCACCCCGCCGCGGATCGCGCCACGCCCGGGCGAGAGTGGCGGGACGAGCGAGCCGTCGTTGTGCTAAACTGCACGACCTGACGCCGGGAGCGATTCCGCTGCCGAGCCCGGGAGCGGGGGCCACCGGGGCCTCCGCGGCCGGTCATGCGCTTGGCGTGTGGGCGGCCTCGCGAGACACGCGATCACACAGGAGGGGTCCGTGGGATCTGTTCGGGTTGCCATCGTCGGGGTCGGGAACTGCGCGTCCGCGCTGGTGCAAGGAATCGAATACTACCGGCACGCCCCCGAGGACGGGTTCGTGCCCGGGCTCATGCAGCCGCGGCTGGGCGACTACCATGTCGGGGACATCGAGTTCTCCGCGGCCTTTGACATCGACGCGCGCAAGGTCGACCTGGATCTATCAGAGGCCATAGGGACGGCGCCGAACAACACCGTGCGCTTCGCCGAGGTCCCCCGGCTCGGGGTGCCGGTCCAGCGCGGGATGACGCACGACGGCCTCGGCCACTACCTGTCCCAGGTGATCACGAAAGCGCCGGGCGCCACCGCGGACATCGCCAACATCCTCCGCGAGACGCGCACGGACGTCGTGGTGAACTTCCTCCCCGTCGGAAGCGAGATGGCCACCAAGTGGTACGTCGAGCAGGTGCTCGACGCGGGCTGCGGCTTCGTCAACTGCATCCCCGTGTTCATCGCCCGCGAGAGCTACTGGCGCCGTCGCTTCGAGGAGCGGGGCCTCCCCCTGGTGGGCGACGACGTGAAGTCCCAGGTCGGCGCGACCATCATCCACCGGGTGCTGACCAAGCTCTTCATGGACCGGGGCGTGCGCCTGGAGCGCACCAGCCAGCTCAACGTGGGCGGCAACACCGACTTCTACAACATGCTGGAGCGCCAGCGGCTGCAATCCAAGAAGATCTCCAAGACCGACTCCGTCCGCTCGCAGCTCTCCCACGACCTCCCCGACGAGGCCATCCACATCGGCCCCAGCGACTACGTCCCCTGGCTCGCCGACCGCAAGTGGGCGCACATCCGCCTCGAGGGACGCTCGTTCGGCGACCAGCCCATCAACATCGAGCTGAAGCTCGAAGTGTGGGATTCGCCGAACTCGGCCGGGGTCGTGATCGACGCCATCCGCTGCTGCAAGATCGCCATGGACCGCGGCCTCAAGGGCGCGCTCCTGGCGCCCTCCGCCTTCCTGATGAAGTCTCCGCCCGAGCAGTGGTCGGACGAGACGGCACACGACCGGCTAGCACAGTTCATCAGCGGCGACGCGTAGTCCGAGCCCGAGGGAGCCAGCAACAAGAGGCGTCCTCTCTCCCCGGTGAGCGTTGCTGCCGACCGCTGTTCGAGCGGAGCGGCGACGCCGCCACCTGAGGGCTCGCGAAGCAAACTGGCGCAGGCCTGGCCGTGGTACAATTTTTGGGTTGGCGCCGCCCATGATTGCCATCTCGCGAACCGGCCGCCTGCTCCGCCGCATGGTCCGGCCGTGCTGCGCGCGCCCGGTCCTGACGGTGCTTGTCTCCGTCATGCTCGCCCTCTCGGGCATCGCGTACACGCTCCACGCGTTGACCTTCAACACCTCGGGGCGCGACGTGCTCCCGCAGAACGCGAGCTACGTGAAGCGCTACGTGGAGTACGCGAAGGACTTCGGCGAGCTGGAAGACATCGTCGTCGTGATCGAGGCGCGCTCCTTCGAGGGGGCCAAGGCCTATGCCGCGCGCCTCGTATCCGAGCTCCGGGCCTCGCCCGTCCGGTTCAACCGCATCGCCTACCGCATCGACCCCAAGCAGTTCGAGGGGCGCCAGCTCCTGTACGTGCCCACGGCCGAGCTGAAGGAGATCCGCGACAAGATCTTCGACCACCAGGAGTTCATGGAGAGCTTCGCGGGTGACCCGAGCCTGGCGCGGCTGGTCGAAGGCATCAACACCCAGATGGCGGCGGCCTTCGTCTCCAACCTCTTCGATCTCGGGCTCCACGAGCAGGATCTGCCCGTGGACACCCGCTTCCTCCGGGTGCTGCTGGATCAGATCGCGACGCGCCTCGACCACCCCACCCCCTACCGCTCGCCGTGGGCCACGCTCTTCTCGTTCGGCGGTGATACCGCCGACGCCGGGTACTTCCTCTCCGAGGACAAGAGCCTGCTCTTCATCCTCGTGGAATCACCCAAGGGCGAGAAAGGGAGCTTCGTCGGGGATCACCGGGCCATCGACGAGGTCCGCTCCGCCATCGCCCGGCTGCGCGCCGACTTCCCGGCGATCCAGGCGGGCGTCACGGGTTCGCCGGTGCTGTCCAATGACGAGATGTCCGCCGCCTTCCACGACAGCCAGATCGCCACCGTGCTCGCGTTCGCCCTCACCCTCCTGGTGATGACGCTCGCCTTCGTCCGCGTGGGCAAGCCCGTCCTGATGCTGCTGGTGCTGGCGGTGAGCCTCGCCTGGTCCATAGGGATCATCACCCTCACGGTGGGCCACCTGACCATCTTCTCGGTGATGTTCATCTCGATCGTGGTGGGCATCGGCATCGACTACGGCATCTACTTCCTCTTCCGTTACGAGGAGGAGATCTTCCTCGGCCGGAGTCTGAAGGAGGCGCTCCAGCTCACCGCGGCGCGCACCGGGCCCGGCATGCTGATCGGGGCGCTCACCGCCGGGGGCACCTTCTTCGTCCTCATGCTCACGGACTTTCGCGGCATTCAGGAGCTGGGGTTCATCGCCGGAGTCTCGATCCTGCTCGCCTGGCTCAGCATGATGACGCTGTTTCCGGCCGTGCTGGTCCTCCTGGACCGGCGCCACGCTGACCGGCCGCGGGGCCAGAAGCCGCGGGCCCACCAACTCGAGCGGATTCACGTCCCCGTCCTCGACCGGCTCACCAGCTATCCGGTGACGGTCCTGGTGGTTGCGGTGGTGGCCACGGCGCTGTCGGTGTGGGCCCTTCCCTCGGTGGGCTTCGACTACAACCTCTTGAACCTGCAGGCCAAGGGCACGGAATCGGTGGTTTGGGAACGGCGCATCCTGGCGACCACGGGGCGCTCGGGGTTCAATGCCCTCGCCTCGGCGTCCACGCTGGAGGAGCTCAGGCAGAAGCAGCAGGCCTTCGAGCGCTTGCCGTCGGTCTCCGAGGTGGACTCGGTGCTGCACCTGATCCCGGACGATCAGCCGGAGAAGATCGCCATCGTGAAGAGCTTCGCGCCCCTCGTGGCGCCTGTCCGGATCGGTCGGTCGAGCCCCGTCGACCTGGACCGGCTCCGCGACGCGCTCGCCAACATCCGGAGGCGGCTCGACGTGGTGGCGGCGGAGGCGGGCACGAAGATGCCCGAGGACCTGGGGACGCTCCGGCAGAAGACGGGGGCGGTGCTCAAGCAGCTCAAGGGCGCTGACCGTGAGACCGCCGAGCCCGCGCTCACCTACCTCCAGTCCCAGCTCTACCAGGACTTCGTGTCGAAGTTCTACAGCCTCCAGCGCAACCTGAACCCGAAGATCGTCACCACCGAGGACGTCCCGGAGGAGGTCAAGCGCAAGTTCGTCGGCGCCAAGGGCGACTTCCTGCTGCAGATCCATCCCAAGGTGGACATCTGGGAGCGTGAGGGCGCCCGGCAATTCGTGACGGAGCTGCGCTCGGTCGACCCCAGCGTGACGGGCTCACCCGTCATCACGTACGAGGCCACCCGGCTGATGGAGCGGGGCTATCTCCAGGGCACCGCCTACGCCTTCATCCTGGTGGGCGCGCTGACGTTCCTGATGATCCGCCGGCTGAAAGAGGCGTCGCTCTCACTCGTTCCCCTCGCGCTCGGGCTCGTGTGGACTATCGGCCTCATGCACCTCTTCGGGCTCAAGTTCAACCTCGCCAACGTGTGGGGACTGCCGCTGATGATCGGGATCTCCGCGGAATTCGGCCTCAACATCGTGCTCCGGTATCTGGAGGGGCGCTCCCACGGCGGGCCCCTGGTGGCGCGGAGCACGGTGATGGGCGTGGCCCTGAACGGCCTCACGACCATGGTGGGCTTCGGGAGCTTGATGATCGCCACGCATCAGGGGATCTTCGGGCTCGGCCTCCTGCTCACCATCGGCTCCGCCTGCGGGCTCGTGGCGTCCCTCGTCGTCCTGCCCGTCATCCTCCGCCTCGTGACCCACGAGGCGACGGCGCCGGCGGGCGACCTCTCACGCTCTTCGGCCGCCTGAACGCACGGCGCCGGGGCGTTCCGCCTCGACCCGGCGCCGCAACCACTTCATGTGTCTTCTCCCTCCGCGGAGCCTTGCCTCGCGAGGAAATCGCGCACGGCCATGTCCTCGCTCACGCCAATCGCCCGGGCGTAGGCCTCCCTGGCGTCGGTCGCTCGCCCGAGCCGCTTCAGCAGATGGGCCCGGAGCGCCCAATAGGGCTGGTAGGTGCTGACCGCGTCAGACGGCAGGGCGTCGAGGGCCGCCAGGCCGCCGTCGGGGCCTCGCACTTCCGCGAGCGCCGCCGCGTACGCCACGCGCGCACCGATGGTCGGAGCCATGCGGATGAGCCCTTCATACAGCAGCGCGATCGCCTCCCAATCCGTTCGGCCGGTGACGGCGCGCTCGGCATGGGCCGACTGGATCGCGGCCTCCAGCTGGAAGCGGCCGGGCTTCCCTGCGTGTGACGCCGCGGCGAGGATCCGCTCGGCTTCCCCGATCATCGGCCGTGACCACAGCGCAACGTCCTGGCGGGTGAGGGGAACGTACCGGCCCGTCGCGTCGCGGCGCGCCCCGCGCCGGGCCTCGCAATGGAGCATCAGCGCGAGCAGGCCGTGAGTCTCGGGCTCCTCGGGCAGGAGCCGAGTGAGCAGCCGCCCCAGCCAGATCGCTTCCTCCGCGAGACCCTTCTGTCGCGGGTCAGCGCCGGCTACGTCCTCCCAGCCGCTGCCGTAGGCGGCGTACACGGCATCGAGGACCGCTTGGAGCCGTCGCGGCAGCTCCCCCCGCGCGGGGATCTCGAACCGGATGCCCGCATCGCGGATCCGGGCCTTCACGCGCACCAGGCGCTGGCCCATGGCCGCCGGCGCCACGAGGAAGGCGGACGCGATCCGGGCCGCGTCCAGACCGAGCACGGCTTGCAACATCAAGGGCGTGCGCGCCGCCTCGTCGATGGCGGGGTGGGCGCAGACGAAGAGGAGCTTCAGGCGCTCGTCCGGGAAAACCGTCTCCCACGAGGCTTCCTGCTGGGCCTCTAGGACAGCGGTCCGTAGCGTCGCCGCCCCTGCCGCCTTCACTCCGGCGTGCCGGGCGGCATCGACGAGGTGCCGTCGCGCGACGGTGAGCAGCCATGCCTCAGGCTTGTCCGGCACGCCGATTCGCGGCCACGTCTTGAGCGCGGCGGCGAACGCGTCGCCCAGCGCATCCTCCGCCGCCGCCACGTCGCGCGATCGCGCCGCGAGATAGGCAACGAGCCGGCCGTAGGAGGTCCGAGCCGCGAGCTCGGCCGCCACGCGGGCGTCGCTGCCGTCGTCCCCCGCGGGGCTCACATCGGCAGGTTGGGCCGCACCTCGACCGCTCCCGTCGCTGCCCCGGGGCATCGTGCCGCCCAGTCGAGCGCGGCGTCGAGGTCCGGGACCTCGATCACGTAGTAACCCCCGAGCTGCTCCTTGGCCTCCGCGTAGGGGCCATCCTGCACCTCGCGTTTGCCGTCGCGCTGCCGGATCGTCGTGGCCAGATGCGCCGGCTGGAGCCCCGCGCCGCCGACCATGACACCGGCGTCGGTCAGCGCCTTCGTGTAGGCGCGGTAGGCGCCCCAGTAGGCGTCCTTCCGCCTCTCGTCGGTCCGCGCGCTGAAATCGGCCCCCGCCTCGTAGATCAGGATCGTGTACTTCATGGCGTTCCCTCCGTCACAGGTGAGATTGAAGCACGGATCCGCCCGTGCCTGCTCCTATGACGTGCGACCGCAGTCCGTTTCGACACGAGAGGCCAGCGTCTAGAACGCGTCGGGGGCGGCGGCGATCTTCTCCAGGTCGGCTCGCGTGTACGCGCCCAGGCTCTTGAAGTCCAGCTCCGTGTAGTTCTTGATCCAGCGCATGGCGATCTTGACCGCTTTCCGGTAACGGGCCTCCATCTCGGCGTCCTTCGCCTTGAGCCGCGCCAGGATGTCCTCGCCCTCCTCGGCCAAGAGCGTCTTCGCGAGGGCGAAGTCGTGGACGGCGGCGGGACCGTCGGTGGTCCGGGCGTGATGGCGAATGCGCTGGGCGATCTGGGCCACCGACATGCGCGCGGTGGCGAGATCCTCCATCAGCGCGGGATGCACGCCCGGCTTCCCGGCCAGGCTGTCGATCCCCTTGGCGCCGCGCCCGCCGAGCCAGCCTTCTAGGTACTCGATCACCATGCGCGCGTTCCGGCGCGTGCCCTCGACCGTGATGGGGCCGGCCGGCACCTCGATCCGGATCGGATAGTTCTCGGGATTGGCCGTCTCCGGCTTGGGCTTCCGGCCCGAGGCGGAGAGCTGCTTGAACGGCTCGGCGGCGGTCTTCATGTGGAAGATGTGCGCGACCCACGCCCGGACGAACCCCTGCTCGGCTTCCCACGCCTTGTCGGCGTGGATGGCGGCGGCGGCGGCGCGGTTCACCTCCGGATCAGTGCTCGGCAGCGCCGTCGCCATGCCGCCGATGGGGACGGCCCCGCGCTTGCCGCAGACGGCGACGAGCCGCCGGAAGATGTTGGCGAGAAAGGGCGTGGTCTTGATGTCCACGCCGAAGCGGTCGGGCCACACGGACTTGGGATCGGCCATGGTGAACTCGAAGACGCTCGCCTTGAGGTCCCAGCGCGCGGCGTTGAGTCCCGCCGCGTAGGGCCCGAGGGCGTGGAGCATTTCCTCCATCTGGTACACCGCCGGCAGGGACTCGACGAGGGGGATGGCGCGGATCACCGCGTTCTTCAGGAACGGCAACTGCGCGCGGCTCCGGTCGAAGAGGTCGCGGTACCAGGCGCACTCCTCCGCGCTCTCCACCTTGGGAAGGTAGAAGTAGATGCCCTGGCCGCGGTCGGCCTGGGCCCGCCCGGGGTAGTAAAGCGTGAGCGCCGTGCCGAGGATCGCCGCCGAGACGGGCGCTCCGTCCACCGTCACGTCGGGCTCGTCCAGATGGATGCCGCGCTCGCGGTGCATGAAGAATGGCAGCTCGCCATCGGCGATCCGGTACTCCTTGCCGCGCGCCCGATCCACGTACGTCAGCTCGCGGTTCACCGCCGCCACGCGGTTGTGACAGGCGCGCACCGTGTCGACCAGCCGGTGGCCGGCGGAGTCCTCGTCGTCGTCCAGATCTCCCTCGGCGCGCTCCCCTTCCGGCCCGGGATTGAGCGCGTTGATGAACATGCTCGTGATGGAGCACGGACCCGAGATCTCGATTCCCGGCCGGCCGAGGTCGGCGGGCACCGCGGGCACCTGCCAGGTCTCGGTCGTGACCGGGCTCGGCGGCAGGGGCCCCGGCAGCATCCCGTGCCGGAGCGCGCGATCGAGCACCTCGGCGCGCGACCGTAGCAATGTCCGGGCGCGGGGAGCGAACTCGTCGTGCAGGCGCACGAGGTAGTCGAGAAACGGCGGCGTGAAGAGCTGGGCGCCGCCGTCCACGGGCGTGTGGCGCACCCGGTCGGCCGCGGCTCCTGTTTCCATCACGCTATGAGCGTAGCACACGCATTGTATGGTGCGGGAATGTTCGACCGGCTCCGGCGGCTGCATCCATTCCAGTCCGCCGACGCCCAGCGCCTCGCCATCCTCTTCGCGACCGTGTACTTCGCCCAGGGCATGTGCATGTCAGGTCGCGCTCCTCTCGTCGCGCTCGACCGCCGCCCGTGCCGTCTCGTAGCCACGCCGCAGCCACCGGATCGCTTTGCCCACGTCCCGCAGCGTCTCGATACGACACTCCACCCAGCCGCTCGACGCGAGCCGGCGATGCGGGACGAACCCGGGCGTGGCGAGCGCGCGCCGCTGCTCGTCCCCACCGAGCCGGATCCAGAGGTCAGTGTCCTTCGCGCGGAGCGGAAAGCAGGCGAAGAGCCGCGGCCCGACGAAGTAGCCCCAGCGGCCGAACATGGGCGTGATCTTGACGCGGGGCCAGCTCCCCAGCATCTCGTTCAGCTCGGCGGCCGGGCCGGTCCCGCCGCGCTCCAGGGCGCGGCGGGTCTTCCGGCCCGCGCCCATGCCGCGTGGTCTCTTCAGGGGAAATGATAGCGGCTGATATGCAGGTGGACGCCATGTGAGGACTGCGGCTCCACCGTAATCTCCCCGGCGCCCACGAGCAGGGCGGCCTCGGTCCGCTCGAGGCGCTGGATCAGCGGCGCCATGTCCGGCGCGACCATGGACAGAGCCACCATCCCGACCATA
>Ga0207646_10005334_pt1 | contig 13548 bp, 13 predicted proteins | sample KBSK5502metaG_FD_184343 | JGI IMG/M metagenome (GOLD analysis project Ga0207646, IMG submission 184343) | Corn, switchgrass and miscanthus rhizosphere microbial communities from Kellogg Biological Station, Michigan, USA - KBS K5-50-2 metaG... | ecosystem: Host-associated > Plants > Roots >... | reverse complement strand
CAGCCGGCGCGAATTGGACATCCTGAAGGAGCTCGTCGATCGGGCTGCGCGCGAGGTGAAGGAAAAGAGCGGCGTCGAGGTTCCCTATATGGTCGGCACGATGATCGAGTTGCCGCGCGCCGCCTTGCTCGCCGGCGAGATCGCCGAGAGCGCCGCCTTCTTCAGCTTCGGCACCAACGATCTGACGCAGACGGTCTACGGCATCTCCCGCGACGATTCGGCGAGTTTCAGCGGCGCCTACCAGAAGCTCGGGATTTTCCAGCACGACCCGTTCGTCACGCTCGACATCGCCGGGGTCGGCGAGATGATCAAGATTGCCGCCGAGCGCGGCCGCGCCGTGCGGCCCGACATCAAGCTCGGCATCTGCGGCGAGCATGGCGGCGATCCGGCCTCGATCCAGTTCTGTCGTCAGGTCGGACTCGATTACGTCTCATGCTCGCCCTACCGGGTGCCGATCGCCCGCCTTGCCGCCGCACAAGCCGAACTGGCCGGCGAAACGGAGACGTCCACAGCATGAAACTCGCTATAGCCGCAATCGTTCTGTTCGCGGCGACCGCCACTGCGGCCAATGCCCAAAACGGGCCGAACCCGCTGGCGCCGCCGGTTAGTTCGGCGCCGCCACCCGCGCCGAGCTCGACCATCTCGCCGATCCTGACGCGGCCCGGGCTGGCCCAGCAGCCGTTTCATGCGAGCCCGGCGGCTCCGGCGCCGCAAGCGCTGGCGCCTGTCGATCAGCAGAAGATGCAGACCTATCGCAACGGTCTGATCATCCAGCAGCAGTCGTTGGAGCGACAAGGCATCGGCCTCGACTCGGACCATTATCGGACGATCCAGCAGCAGCTGAACCAGCTGAACGGCTCGTCGCGCTGACTAGAGTCCCTCTCCCGCCCAGTCTTGATTAATCGGGGGAGAGGGTGGACGCGGCGTTAGCCGCGGCCGGGTGAGTGCCGCGACGAACGACCCTCACCCTCCCACGCTTGCCGGCGCGGGCCCCTCCCTCTCCCGCGATGCGGGAGAGGGGCTATCCGGCTCAGTCCGCATCCATTCCAGCTGCATTAGGGTGAGTGTTGCGCCTTCGGCCGACAGGCCGCGGTTCTCCACGACCGCGTCGAGGCGCAGCAGGGCGAGACCGACACCGTCGCGGCTCGACCGCATCTCGCCGGCTTCCTTGCCCTCGACGCTGATGATCGTGCCGGGCACCGGCGCTGGACCGTCGATGCGCACCGAGAACAGCCGCTTCTTGATCAGCCCCCGATATTTGGTGCGCGCGGTAAGCTCCTGGCCGATATAGCAGCCCTTTGCCCAATCGACGCCGTTGAGCTCGTCGAACCCGGATTCGAGCAGGATCGATTTCTCGACCATCAGGTCGCGGCTGCCGTCGGGAACGCCCAGTGACAGGCGATGCCGGTCATAGGCGGCGAAATCCGTCTCGGCGAAACCGGCGGCGGTCAGGGTTTCACGAATCTCCTCGCGCGGCAGGATCGCGCGCGCGCCGAGCGCAGCGAGCCGCGGATCGACCAGCGCGACGCCTGCCCCGAACGGCCGAGCCGCGCCCGCTTGCTCCGGCAGATCGAGCGCCGGGCAGGCGCCGGCGCCGAATACCGCCGCGACGCTCAGCTCGGGCACCTCGTCGATCGCGACTTTGGCTCGCAGCCGATAGATCGACAGCCGGCGCTTGAGATCGGCCAGCCGGGCCGCCTCGGCGTCGAGCCAGATCGCCTCGCCCGCCGCGACCATGATGAAATCATGCAGGTATTTACCCTGCGCGGTCAGCAAGGCCGCATAGACCGCGCGATCGGCCGCGATCTTGTCGACATCGTTCGAGACCAGGCCCTGCAGGAAGCCGGCACGGTCCAGCCCCGACACGGCGAGAACGCCGCGGTCGTCGAGCACGACGAAATTGCCCTGTGCCATCCTGCGGACCCGCTCTCGTCGCCGTCGGACAATGCTGTCGGCCTACAGGTAGAGGGGGCCGCCTTGCTTGGCAAGCCGCGGCGCCCAGGCTATTAAGGCGCCGAGATCGGCGATATGCGCATCCTGTTCGTGACCGCGACCCGCATCGGCGACGCCGTGCTTTCGACCGGTCTCCTGTCCCATGTCATCGCGCGCTTTCCGGATGCCCGCCTGACCATCGCCGCCGGGCCGGCCGCCGCGCCGCTGTTCGAGGCGGTCCCCGGGCTCGATCAGCTGATTGTGCTGCGCAAGCGACGCTGGGCCTTGCATTGGTTGGCGCTGTACGGGCGGACGGTCGGTCGTCGCTGGGATCTGGTCGTCGATCTGCGCGGCTCGGCCCTGGCCTGGCTGCTCTGGGCCGGTGAACGCCGGGTTACGGCGAAAGGCGATCCGCGCGAGCATCGGGTGCGCCAGCTGGCCCGGCTGTTCGGGCTCGAACCGCCGCCGAGCCCGGTTATCTGGACCGGAGCGCGGCACGACCGCGCCGCCGAGGCGCTGATCCCACCGGGCACACCGGTGCTGGCGATCGGTCCCGCCGCGAACTGGCGCGGCAAGGAATGGCGGGCCGAGCGGTTTGCCGAGCTGGCGTCCCGGCTGACCGCGCCCGATGCGCCCTTTGCGGCGGCCCGGGTTGCGGTACTGGCGGCGGCGCATGAGCGGGCGCAGGCCGCGCCGTTGCTCGCCGCCTTGCCGGCGGGTCGGGTCATCGACCTCGTCGGCCAGACCGATCTCTTGACCGCGGCTGCGGTGTTGCGCCGCTGCGCCCTGTTCATCGGCAACGACACCGGCCTGATGCACCTCGCCGCAGCGGCCGGCACCCCGACCCTCGGTCTGTTCGGCCCCAGCGCAGTCGAGCAATACGCGCCGTGGGGCCGCTGCACCGCCGTCGCGCGCACCGAGGTGACCTACCCGCCCGGCTACGATTACCGCACCACCGATACGCTGATGGACGGCCTCTCGGTCGCCGAGGTCGAAGCGGCGACGCGCGAGCTGTGGCATCGCGCCGTCAGCCAGGCCGCATGAGCCCCGTAATGCCGGCCGACACCCTCGATCTTTCGGTGCTGGTCGTCGCCCGCGATGCGGCCGGCCAGCTATCCGATTGCCTCGCCAGCGCTTCCTTCGCGCGCGAAACGGTCGTCGTCCTCGATCGCTGCACCGACGGTTCGGCCGAGATCACACGGCAATCCGGCGCCCGTGTCGTGGAGGGCGCCTGGCCGGTCGAAGCCGACCGCCGCAATGGCGGCATCGCCTTGTGCACCGGCGCCTGGATCCTGGAACTCGACGCCGACGAGCGCGTGTCGGAAGCGCTGCGGCGCGAACTGCCCGCAGCGTTGGCGCGAGCCGATTACGCCTTCTATTACGTGCCGCTGCACAACTACATCGGCGACGTCTGGGTCAAGCACGGCTGGGGCGCCTATAACGGCGTCGCCGCCAAACCGTGCCTGTTCCGCAGGGGCGCCAAGAGCTGGGGCGCCGGCGAGATCCATCCAAGCATTTCGCTCGCCGGCAAAAGTGAACGCCTGACCGGCCACATCGATCATTACGTCGATGCCGATGTAGGCAGCGTGATCCGCCGGCTCGACCGCTATTCCGACGCGGCGGCGCGCGGCGTCGTGTCGACGGGCCAGCGCCTCTACGTGCATCGCACGGTGCGGCGGTTCTTCTCGCGCTTCCTCAAATCCTACTGGCAGCGCCGCGGCTACAAGGAGGGCTGGCGCGGCGTGCTGCTCGCGCTGTTTTCCGGCCTGTACCCCGTGTTGACGCACATCAAGGCGCTCGATCTGCGCGAGCGGGCCGACCGCCATGTTTAGGCGATGGAAGGACGGCCTCCGGGTCAAGCGGCCGCTGAGCCGGCATCTCTACGACCGCTTTGTTCACAAGTACTTTGCGCATGACGTCAACTTCGAGTTGCAGTTGCTGGCGCGCCGCGAAGCCGCGCTCTACATCCGCCGCCATATGGCCGCCGCCAACATGTATGCCGACCGGTGGCGGCTGTTGCTGGCGGCGGTAGCCGAGGCGCGGCCCGGCGGGCTGTTTCTCGAATTCGGGGTCGAAAAGGGGGCGAGCGCCAATTTCATCGCTGGTCTGATCGCGCGGGGCGGCAGCTCCGCGGTGCTGCACGCGTTCGACAGCTTCGAGGGCTTGCCGGAAAGCTGGGACGGCACCTTCGAGACGCGTGGCAAATTCACCGTCAGCGGCAAGATCCCGAGGCTGCCGTCGAATGTCGAGGTGCACAAGGGCTGGTTCGAGGCCACGCTGCCCGGCTTTCGCGGGGCGCATGCCGGCGCGACAATCTCGCTGCTGCATATCGACTGCGATCTGTACTCGTCGACGCGTACGGTGCTCGATCAGATCGGGGATTTGCTCTTGCCGGGCTCGATCGTCGTGTTCGACGAATACCTGAACTACCACGGCTGGAAGCACCACGAATTCAAGGCGTGGCAGGAATTCGTCGCCGCCGGCAAAGTCAGATACACCTATCGCGGCTTTTGCGGCCAGGGCGGCCAGGTGTTCCTCCGCATCGACGAGATCGCGCCGCCGACGGCCGCGGCCCGGCGGTTCGAGGCGCAGACCGCGCAATGAGGACCGGATCCTGGCATCGCGTCGCGCCGCTCGGCGCCGGCGATTTTCCGGCCGGCACGCCGCTGCACCGCTTTTTCGCATGGAACGAAGCGGCCCGGCATAAGGACCGGCGCTACGTCATTGCGCGCGATGTCTACACGCTGTTCGCGGCGTTCGGCGGCAGCGATGCGGCGCGCAATCTGTGCGTCACCCATCTGGTCCGCCATCCGCTGATCATGGCGCGGCTCGGCGGTTCGCTGCGGCTGCGACGCTCGCCGGCCAGTCCCGCAGAACAGGGGAGGGCGGTTGCCGCCGCGCGCGACCTGGTCGATCAGCTGCTCGCCGCGATCGGTATCGCCGACACGGCGGCGCATGCCGCCGTTTTTGCCGCGTTCGAGGTCCTGTCCGCGGAGATCGATCTCGCCGCGCTGGCGCGCCGGCGGCCGCGCCTGATGCCGGCAAAGCGATTTTCCGCCCCGCAGCGGATCCTGGTGATCCGGCTCAGCGCGCTTGGCGATTTTGTCCAGTCGATGGGGCCGTTCGCGGCGATCCGCCGACACCATTCCGGAGATCACGTCGCGCTGCTGACGACCGCTCCTTTCGCCGATTTCGCAGCCGGGCTCGGTTGTTTCGACGAGGTGCTGATCGACCGCCGGCCGAAGCCCTCCGCCCTGCGGGAATGGTGGGCGTTGCGCCGGCAATTGCGCCGGGGGCGGTTCGATCGGGTCTATGATCTGCAGACGTCCCAGCGTTCTTCCGGGTATCTGCGGCTGCTCCCCGGCCACAGCCGGCCGGAATGGTCGGGCATCGCCCGGCGGTGCTCGCACCCGCATGCCAATCTCGATCGCGACCGTCAGCACACGATCGACAAGCAGGCCGAGCAGCTGCTGATGGCGGGAATCCATCCCACGCCGCTGCCGGCATTAGCGGGGGCGCGCGGCGAGCTTCCCGCCGAGCTGGCTGGGCGAGACTTTGCTGTGCTCGTGCCCGGCTCGTCGCCGCATCGCCCGGCGAAACGCTGGCCGGCCTCATGCTACGGCGAGCTGGCGCGGCGGCTCGCGGAACTCGGCTGTGTGCCGGTCGTCGTCGGCACCAAGGAGGAGCGGTCGCTTGCCGCCGCGATCGCGAACGCCTGCCCGGAAGCCGTCGATCTGGTCGGCCGTACCGGCCTCGACGAATTGGCGGCGCTGGTTTGCAGCGCGCGGCTGACGGTAGGGAACGACACCGGCGTGTGCCATGTCGCCGCCGCTTCCGGCAGCCCGGTCGTCGTGCTGTTTTCGGCGGAGTCGGACCCCGCGCTGTGCGCGCCGCGCGGCGACACGGTCCAGATCCTTGCGGTCACCGATCTGAACGAGCTCGGCATCGATGCGGTGTTCGCGGCTGCTGTCGCCGTCATGCCGCCGCTGCCGCGTCCGGTCGAGGCAGCGCCGGCGTGACGCGGCGCTTGCTGCAGGCGATGGCGGGAGCGCGCCATGGCGGAGCCGAGATTTTCTTCGTGCGCCTCGCCGCCGCCCTGCATCGCGCCGGCGAGACGCAGCGCATACTGGCGCGTCCCGACCCGGACCGCTCGCACGCCCTGCGCAAGACCGGCATCCCGCTGACCGAATTGCGCTTCGGCGGCCTGTTCGACATCGCGACCCGGGCTGCCTTCCGCCGCGAGATCGCGGCATGGCGCCCCGATATCGTCCTGACCTGGATGAGTCGCGCGACAGCCATGTGTCCGACCGGCGATTTTGTCCATGTCGGACGCCTCGGCGGCTACTATAATTTGCACTACTACCGTCGGTGCCAGCACCTGATCGGCAACACCCGAGCGATCGTCGATTACGCCGTGAGCCAAGGCTGGCCGCGCGAGCGGGCCCATTACCTGCCGAACTTTGTCCCCGACCCGCGCGCGACGCCGGATGCGGGCGGGCCGGCGCTGCAGCGGCCGCATGCGCCTTTGGCGTTGGCGCTTGGCCGGCTTCACCCGAACAAGGGGTTCGATCTGCTGTTGGATGCCCTCGCGACGACCGATGACATTCACCTGTGGATCGCCGGCGAGGGCCCGTTGCGCGACGATCTCGCGCGCCAGGCGGACCGGCTTTGCCTCAACGGTCGCGTGCGTTTTCTCGGCTGGCGGGAGGATGTGCCGGCGCTGATGCGGACCGCGGATTTCCTGGTTTGTCCGTCGCGCCATGAGCCGCTCGGCAATGTCGTGATCGAGGCCTGGGCGGCCGGGCTGCCGGTGATCGCGACCGCCAGCGACGGGCCGGCAACGTTGATCCATGACGGAAGCAGCGGGCTTCTCGTGCCCCTGCCGGAGGAGCCCGGCGGCGGGGCCGAAGCGCTCGCCGCCGCCATGCAGCAATTCGCCGCCGATGCCGCTTTGCGCGCCCGGCTCGCAGAAGGCGGTCGCTCAGCCTACGAGGCATCGTTCACCGAGGCCGCAGTGGTCGGCCGCTACCGCGCCTTCTTCGACGCGGTCGCCGGCTGATGTGCGGCATCGCCGGCCTCATGACGCAGCATGGCGACGCCGCGCCGGGCCGCCTGCTGCGCGCGATTGGCGCGGCGCTGGCGCATCGCGGGCCGGATGGCGACGGGCATTACCGCTCGGGCGATGTCGGCATGGTTCAGATGCGCCTCGCGATCATCGATCTGGCGACCGGCGACCAGCCGCTCTACGAGCCCGGCGGCGCGGCGCTCGTCGCCAATGCCGAGATCTACAATTATCTGGAGTTGCGCCGCGAATTTCCCGAGAGCAGTTTCGCGACACAATCCGATTGCGAATTGCCGCTGCACCTCTACCGCCGCCACGGCCTCGATTTCACCGGCCATTTGCGCGGCATGTACGCGATCGCCCTGCACGACCCGGCGGCCGGGCGGCTGGTGCTGGCGCGCGATCCCTTTGGCATCAAGCCGCTCTACTACGCCGAGAGGCCGCAGTACTTCGCCTTCGCCTCGGAGCCGCAGGCGCTGATCCAGGCCGGCATCGTCGAGGGCGAGCTCGCCGCGCCGGCGCGCAACGAGCTGCTGCAGATGCAGTTCACGACCGGCCGCGACACGATCTTCGCCGGCATCAAGCGGGTATTGCCGGGCGAGACGATCGTCGTGCGGCAGGGACGCATTGTCGAGCGCCGCCGTGAGGAGGCCCTGCCGACCGGTGCGGCTATCGCGATCGACGAGGACAAGGCGCTCCAGCGCCTCGATGCCGCGCTCGCCGACAGCGTCCTCGTGCATCAGCGCTCCGACGTGCCGTTCGGCATGTTTCTGTCGGGCGGCATCGATTCGACCGCCGTGCTGCTCATGATGGCGCGGCTCGCCCAGCGCCCGGTCCGCGCCTTCACCGTCGGCTTTGCCGGCAGCGACGACAGCGACGAGCGGCCGGCGGCGCGCGCCGCGGCGCTGGCGGTCGGCGCCGAGCATGTCGAGATCCTGTTCGACGAGCGCGATTTCTGGCGATTGCTGCCGGCCGTCGCCAGCACCGTCGACGACCCCGCGACCGATTACGCGATGCTGCCGACCTACAAGCTGGCCGCGGCGGCGCATGCCGATGGGCTCAAGGTGATCCTGTCGGGTGAGGGCGGCGACGAGCTGTTCGGCGGCTATGGCCGCTACCGCAGCGTCATGCGGCCGTGGTGGGCCGGCGGCCGCACGCCGCGGGCGCGCGGCATCCTCGACGATCTCGATCTGCTGCGCGGCGAGATGGCCGGCTGGCGCGACGGCATCGCCGCCGCCGAGGCGCTCGCCACCGGCGACGGCCGCAGCCGATTGCAGATCGCGCAGGCAGTCGATTGCGCCGATTGGCTGCCCAACGATCTCCTGGTCAAGCTCGACCGCTGCCTGATGGCGCATGGCGTCGAAGGCCGCACCCCGTTTCTCGACCCGGCGGTCGCGGCGCTCGCCTTCCGCCTGCCGGATGAATTGAAGATCCGCCGCGGTCTCGGCAAATGGCTGCTGCGGCGCTGGCTGGCGCAGCAATTGCCGGCGGCCCAGCCGCTCGCCCGGAAGCGCGGCTTCACGGTGCCGGTCGGGCGTTGGATCGCGGCGCGCGCCGCCAAGATCGGCCCGCTGGTGGCGCGCTCGGAAGCGGTGCGCGCGCTGTGCGAGCCCGACGGCGTCGAGCGGGTCTTCGCGGCGGCGGCGCAGAAGCGCGCCGGCCGCGCCGCCTGGACCCTGTTGTTCTACGCGCTATGGCACCGCCGGCACATCGAAGGCCGCGACTTGCCGCCCGACACGGCGGCGGCGCTCGCCGAGTCGTAAGGTGGGTGGAGCGCAGCGAAACCCACTATCCTCCGCGAAGCCGCTCACGTCATGGTGGGTTACGCTTCGCTAACCCACCCTACAAGCGACGAGTCATTCCACCAAACGCCAGCGCAAGGTTTCGCCGGCGCGGAACGGCGCGACCGCGAGTTCGCCCTCGCCGATGCGCTCCGGCGCCGTCCAGGGCTCACGCCGCAGCGTGACGCGTTGCTCGTTGACCGGCAGCCGGTAGAAGGCCGGTCCGTTCAGCGAGGCGAAGGCCTCGAACCGGTCGAGCGTGTCTTCCTCCTCGAAGACCTCGGCATAGAGTTCGAGGGCGGAGGCGGCGGTGAAGATGCCGGCGCAGCCGCAGGCGGTCTCCTTGGTCGGGATCGCATGCGGCGCGCTGTCGGTGCCGAGAAAAAAGGCGGGGTTGCCCGAGGTCGCGGCGCGGCGCAGCGCGCGGCGGTGCTTCTCGCGCTTGGCGATCGGCAGGCAATAGAGATGCGGCCGGATACCGCCCTGGAAGATCGCGTTCCTATTGATGATCAGGTGATGCGCGGTGATCGTCGCCGCCACATTGGGCCCGCCGCTCTCGACATAGGCGACCGCCTCCTCGGTCGTGACGTGCTCCAGCACGATGCGCAATTCCGGCAGGCGGCGGCGCAGCGGGTCGAGCACCCGCTCGATGAACACCGCCTCTCGGTCGAAGATGTCGATTTCGGGGTCGGTCACCTCGCCATGGATCAACAGCGGCATGCCGATCGTCGCCATGCGCTCCAGCACCGGCATGACCCGCTCGATGTCGGTGACGCCATGCGCCGAATGCGTCGTCGCATGCGCCGGGTAGAGCTTGATCGCCGTGAACACGCCCTCCTCATGCCCGCGCGCCACCTCGGCGGGGTCGGTCGCGTCGGTCAGATAGCAGGTCATCAGGGGCGTGAAGTCCGCGCCCTCGGGGAGGGCCGCCAGGATGCGCTCGCGATACGCCCGCGCCGCCGCGACATCGGTCACTGGTGGCACCAGATTGGGCATGACGACCGTGCGGGCAAACTGGCGCGCCATCCAGGGCAGCACCGCCCGCAGCATCGCGCCGTCGCGGAAATGCACATGCCAGTCATCCGGCCGGCGCAGGGTAATGGTATCGGCCATCTCTGCTAGTCGCGCCGGCCCGAAACGTCTTTCGGGTTCGGCGGAAACCAGTCTCCGAGCACTTGATCCGCCGTGTATCGCGCGCGTCGCAAATTCCGCTCCGCCGCCCGATTGATTTCACCGTGCTCGCCGAGGTCGGAGATGGCGCGCCCGATCGCGCTGACGGTCTCCTCGACCACGATGCGGTCCAGTTCCGGCGTCAGGCTCGGGCTATCCGCCAGTACCAGCTCTGCCTGTTTGCGCGCGTCGTCGATCGAATCGCGCCAGCCGTCGCGTGGGTCGATACCCGGTGAAAACTGCAGCTTCGCCAAATGCCGGACGATCCGATAAATCTGGCTGCGCAGCTCGCGGCGATCGGACTTGCCCAAACTCTCGATCTCCTCGGCGAGGTTCTCCCAATCCAGTGGCTGATTTGTCCTGCCGTGGCCGGCCGAACGCAGTGCATCGGCCTGCTGCTCGGTCCAGGCGACAAAATCTTGGTCATAAAGGCTTTTTGCGTCCGCCATCGGCCGCTCTTCCGATCCGTTGCCCTGATCATAGCCCAGTAAGCTTGGTTCCGTGGCGGGAAAGACAATATCGATACCCATAGAGGGGAGCGGTATGGCGCGCTATCGTCGGCACCGCAACGGCTGGAGGACAGGACATGACCGGGTGCATCGTCGGCTGGGCGCACAGCAAGTTCGGGCGGCATGACGACCGCGATGTCGAATCGCTGATCGTCGAAGTCGCGCAAGGCGCGCTCGCCGATGCCGGCGTGTCGGCGGCCGATATCGACTCGGTCTATCTCGGCACGATGAATGGCGGCTTCGTAAAGCAGGAGTTTCCGGCCTCGCTGGTGTTCCAGGCCGACTCCGCCTTCCGTTTCAAGCCGGCGACCCGGGTCGAGAATGCCTGCGCCACCGGCTCGGCCGCGATCCATATGGGTCTCAATTCGATCGCCGCCGGGAAAGCCCGGATTGTCCTCGTCGTCGGCGTCGAGAAGATGACCGAAGCGTCCGGCGCCGAAATCAACGACCTCCTGCTGCGCGCCTCCTACCGCAAGGAAGAGGACCAGATCGAGGGCGGCTTTGCCGGCATCTTCGGCCAGATCGCGCAGAAATATTTCCAGCGCTACGGCGACCAATCCGACGCGCTGGCACGGATCGCCGCGAAGAACCACAAGAACGGCGTCGCCAACCCGCTGGCCCAGATGCGCCGCGATCTCGGCTATGAATTCTGCCGCACGATCTCCGACAAGAACCCGCTCGTCGCCGGTCCGTTGAAGCGCACCGATTGCTCCTTGGTGTCGGACGGCGCCGCGGCGGTCGTGCTCGCCGACATGCAGACCGCGCTGTCGCTGAAGAAGGCGGTGGCGTTTCGCGCCGCCGAGCAGGTCAACGATTTCCTGCCGATGTCGAAGCGCGACATCCTGGCCTTCGAGGGACCGGCGCTCGCCTGGCAGCGGGCGCTCGCCAATGCGCGGCTGAACCTCGGCGATCTCGACCTCGTCGAGACGCACGACTGCTTCACGATCGCCGAGCTGATCGAATACGAGGCGATGGGCCTCACGCCAAAAGGCGAGGGCGCGCGCGCCATCCTCGAAGGCTGGACCGAGAAGGACGGCAGGCTCCCGATCAACCCGTCGGGCGGGCTCAAATCGAAGGGCCACCCGGTCGGCGCGACCGGCGTCTCGATGCATGTGCTGGGCTCGATGCAGGTGACCGGCCAGGCCGGCGACATGCAGATCCCGAACGCGAAGCTCGCCGGCATCATGAACATGGGCGGCGCCGCGGTGGCGAATTTCGTCAGCATCCTCGAACCGCTCCGCACCTGATCGCGAGATGCGCAGGCTCACTGACTCCGTGCCCGGACCTGCTCCGGCCATCCAAGTCTTTGTTCATCGCCCCTGACATGAAATCCTGCATAGGCGGCCCGAAATTTTTCGGAGCAGCACGATTTGGCAATTTCTGCTTAGAATCACACAACCTCGAAGCGGTGGCCAACACGACCGCAAAACGCTGGCCAAATTTCACGGTAACGCGCCGCGACACGGCAAACCATGATCGGAGCAGCCTTGCAGGACCCGCTCTTCATCACCTTCGCCCTCTTGGTGGCGGGGGTCGCGGCGGCACACGTGCTGTTCCGGAGACATCCGCTCGGCCGCGCGATCGTTCGCGTAGTATTTCTCGTCCTGCTGACCCTCGCGCTGTTGTACGCCGACATCGTGCCCTACCGGCCGTTGGAACCGACCGGCGACCCGGTTCGCGACGCCGTTCACGCCGCGCTGAAGATCGCGTGGTGGTTGTGGGCCGCCTGGTTCGTGGTGGGATTTGTCCGCGCCTTCATCATCGTCGAGGATCGGCCGCACGAAGGCAGGTTGGTGCAAGACCTGCTGGCCGGGCTGGTCTACCTCGCCGCGCTCTTCGCCATCGTCGCCTATGTCCTGAATCTTCCGGTTCAGGGTTTGCTCGCAACCTCCGGCATCATCGCGATCATTCTCGGCCTGGCGCTACAAAGCACGCTCGGCGATGTCTTCTCCGGGATCGTACTGAACTTCAGCCGGCCCTACCGCCCAGGCGACTGGATCAACATCGACGGCACAACCGAGGGCCGCGTCATCGAGATGACCTGGCGCGCCACCCACATCCTGACCGGCCGCCGCGATCTCGCGGTCCTCCCCAACAGCACGATCGCGAAGTCGAAGATCGTCAATGTCAGCTCGCCGTCCGGCACTCACGGCGCAACGATAACCGTGGCGATCGACGGCACGGTGCCGCCGACGACGGGCATGGAGATACTTCAGGAAGCGATCAGCAACTGCCGGACAATCGTCACCGCGCCGGCGCCGAGCGTGGCGATCAACGCGATCAGCGCCAGCGCGACGGAATTCGCCATCACGTTCTTTGCGCCCGACTTCTCCGCCACGACAAAGGCGCAGAACGAATTGCTCGACGTTGTTTATCGCCATCTCACCGCCGCCGGCGTCAACCTCGCCGCCGGGCCGAACGCGGTGCCGCCGCCGCGGGATACACGAACCCGGTCGGAGCGGGTGCTCGGCCTGACGGAAATCTTCGTGTCGGTGCCGCTGACCGAGCGGGCTGCCATCGCGACACAGCTGAAATCGCGTGGCTACGACCGCGATGAGACGCTGCTGGCGCCTGGAACCAAATCGCAGTCCCTGAGCATCATCGGCAGCGGTGTGGTATCGGCCCGTCGTGACAACGGCGAGTTCGAGGAGGAGCTGGTGCGGCTCGGGCCGGGTGAGCACTTTGGCGAGATCAGTCTCCTGAATGGCACTGCGACCTCGGTGCATCTCGTCGCGCTCACGCCGGTTGTCGTCTACGAATTGGCCAAGGAAGAGCTCATGCGGATCCTGGAGAGTCATCCGGACGTGTCGCAAGCGCTCAATCACACCCTGGCACGGCGCCAAGAAACGATCAGTCCGTCCACCGAATCCAATGCCGTGGATGCAATGCCGCGGCAGCGCCTGCGGAGCCGCTTCTCCAATTGGCTCCACCGGCGCTACGACGCCGCGATCTCCCAATGAACGAGCAAACCGCCGTTCTTTCGTCTTGACACGTCGATCCGCGCGCCATCATCGTCGACGTGCTGTTCGTCGGCATTATCCGGCGTCGGCTTCAGCGGCATCATCCCGGCCTATCTCGTCGCGATCCGAGCTGT